>ODAI014402633.1_pt1 | contig 35456 bp, 30 predicted proteins | sample 1539321 | NCBI WGS metagenome assembly ODAI01 (sample SAMN02144231, study PRJEB22623) | gut metagenome | biome: sheep rumen | host: Ovis aries | place: New Zealand
TGGAGAGAGGTGCATGAGCTGCACGGCTATCAGGAGGTTTCCGCGCCGGTGCTCAACTCGAAGGCGCTCTGGGTGACCTCCGGACACTGGGCACACTACAAGCACAATATGTTCCTTGCCCCGATGGATGAGGAAGTTCTCTATGAAGGAAAACCGATCGAGCTTGACGAGACGGCAATGTATTCGGCGAAGCCGATGAACTGCCCGAACGCCGTCATGATCTACAAGCGCAGCCAGAGAAGCTACAAGGAGCTCCCGCTCCGCTTCAACACGGTCGACGTTATTCACAGAAAAGAGAAATCCGGCCAGCTGAACGGCCTCTTCCGCGTGCAGCAGTTCCGCCAGGACGACTCCCATAACTTCATCACCGCGGACCAGATCGAAGAAGAGATCGCGGATATCATGGAGATCGCAGACCAGATCTATTCCACCTTCGGAGTTACATACAGGGCTGAACTTTCAACCAGACCCGATGACTTCATGGGTGATATCGAGACATGGGACAGAGCAGAAGAAGCCCTTAAGAAGATCCTTGATAAAAAATACGGCGAGGGCGGATATGAGATCAACGAGGGAGACGGTGCTTTCTACGGTCCCAAGATCGATCTTCAGATGAAGGATGCTCTCGGAAGAGAATGGCAGTGCGGAACCATACAGCTTGACTTCCAGCTTCCTCACAACTTCGGACTTACCTATCAGGATGCAGACGGAGCGATGACACAGCCCATTGTCATTCACAGAGCCATCTTCGGATCCTTTGAGAGATTTATCGGTATCATAATTGAGAATTTCAAAGGAGCATTTCCTTTCTGGATCTCTCCTTACCAGGTCGCTCTTGTGCCCATTAAGCCGGAGCACAATGAATTCGCCAAAGACCTTCAGAAAAAGCTTGAAGATGCCGGTATAAGAGTCGAAGCTGATTATGCCGACAGAAATATGAACGAGAAGATCAAATTCTTCAAGACAATGAAGGATCCTTATATTGTCGTTATCGGTGACAAGGAAATGGAATCAGGAACTCTTTCCATCACCGTAAGAGGCCAGAAGGAGCAGCTTCACGGAATCCCCGTCCAGGCATTTGTGGATGCCTGCAGACGTCTCAATGAAAACAGAGACCGTGAATTGGATGGACAGATAAATGGCTGATAACAAAGCATATTCCAGAGGACAGGCAATATATGAAGCCGGAAGTGCCATCACTTCACTGAGCCTTATAGCATCCGGGCGCGTCGCCGCTGTTTATCCCGGCGGTGCCATGATGCTTGAAAGAGGTGATGTTGCAGGCATTACCGATGTTGTTAACGAGGCTTTCTTTTTGGGCTATAAAGCGGTTGCGGATACTGTTGTGATCTCATATCCGTATTCCAATCCGGAGGCCCTTGAACAGCTTTTTTCACAGCATCCCGATTTTGCCAGGGTGTCTCTATGCTCAATGTTTAAGCAGATAACGGGACTTTTAGGACAGTGCCAGAAATCCGAGCATCACACAGGAGACCTTCACCAGAAGCTTGGCAGGGATATATCCCTTTATTCGGAGCTTTGCCGTAAGTACAGGATCAAAGCTGAAGATATCACAGAGGTTGATGAACTTGACACATATATGATCGAAGAGTCATCAGATACCTGGCTTGCGGATTATTATTCCGGTCTGGGAAAACTCTACCAGTCCGAAACCGGCAAGACTGTTACTTCCGACATGTCTGTCACAATGGGAATGGTCAGGAAAGGAAGTCTTGATGCGAGAAAAGCCTTTCAGCTTCTGGATAACTATTATTCCTTCAGACAGGAAATGGCTGCAATCTACTTTAAGGAAAGCGGCGAAGATTTCTATTCAAAACTGACGGACCTCTTCGTAAGGATGAATCTCGGATCAAATGAGATCATGGATCTTCACAGGATCATCTCACGCATTGAGGAATCGTATTTTGATGAAGCCGGACTCGATAAAGAGATCTATCGTAACAGGATCGATGAATTCGCAGACCGTGCTGACAGCATTTTTGAACAGGCTGACAGTCTTCCCGAAGAGGAAGAAAATGAAGAGATCATGCCTGCTCCGGAGCTGGATAATTCCCTGGATCAGATCATTGACTTTATTGAGGATGAATCAGAAACCGTCATCAATTTCAGAACCCACATAATGGATTATCGTAATGTGGACGATCCGGAATCCATCGATGATGATGTCTCCACATTAAGAAAGAGGATAGCAAAGGAATTCAATGAGATCTACAAGATGGTATTCTTCAAGTCTCTTGAAAAAAAGCCAACTCTTCCTGTCCTGATGTTTTTGTATTTCGGATATGTCGACGAGAAACTTGCAGGAAAAAAATATACGTCGATCCTTGCAAAACTGGCGCAGTCCGTTTCGGATAATTCCGATGCGGGAGTTTATACTTTTTACGGATGGCTTAAGAGTATTTATAACTGCAAAAAGGATCCCAGCCGTGACGAGTTTGAATCGGATTATGTGGACTCGGTTCACAAGCTGAAAGTTCAGGGCAAGATCGATGCGCAGGCCGAAAAAAAGATGCTGGCCGACGGAAAAGCCAGGGCTTCTTTTGAACTTGATAATTTCTTCAGGATCGCGGACAAGGTAACCTATGGAAGGATCACCACATTCTGTCCCATCTTTACCGAAGGAACATGTATAAAAGATCCTTCATCCACATATGTTGATCTTGGCGGATTGTCCGAAGCACTTGATGCGGTACGCTCAGTTGATTATTCAGCCTTCTACAGGGAAAGTCTCGATCATAAGAATCTTGACGTCATGGGTAAGGAGACCATCCATCTTGAATACCTTCCCGACTTCATACTTATGCCCAACATGGGAACAAGAGCCGTTATGTGGCAGGAGATAGAAGGCAAGCTCAGGAATTCACCTGCAAGAGTTGCGATCTCCATCTTCCATGCCGAGGAGCTGAAGAATACCATCATCAGGATCGCCGGAGAGTTCAGATGGGAGATGTGCAAGAGGGTCCAGGGCGCAAGATGGAACGACGTCACGGAAAGATCACTTACCAGCGAATATTTCGATTATGTCCAGTTCTACAGAAAGAACAGGGACCTAAGCCCCGAGATAAAGGAAAGGATCAGGACATCCCTTCAGAGGGCGAAGAACAGTTTCAAGGAAATGTTTGTGCGTGATTACATCCTCTATGTGATGTTTGAGGGCAACGGATCTCCCAGGCTCAATAAAGTGGCAAGACAGATAATCTATACATATTGTCCTTTTGACCGGGATACTACGGACAAGCTCAGGAAAAATCCCATCTACTCCGAGATAATAGAGCATGCGGATGTGAAGAGAGCGCAGAGACTTCATAAGCTTGAGACACTTGAAAAGAAGATAAGTAATGCAGGGCAGCAGGTTCCCGTGACACTCAGGGATGAGATGGCATTTGTTGCGGGAAAAGTAAAATTGTAAAAGAGGGAATCAAACGGCAATGAATCCAATCGCTATGATGCAGGCTGCCGGCCGCATAAAAATATTTCAGGAACAGCATCCGAAGGCACTTGCTTTTATCAGATCGGTCTCCGAAGGAGACATAAGAGAAGGATCGGTCATCGAAGTAAAGGTCATAACGCCGGAAGGCAAGGAATCGGTTTCCAATATAAAAGTGACAAAGGATGATATGGAAACATTCAAGCTTTTTAAAAACAGCAGCTCGGGTAACTGAAAATGAAGACAGATGAAGTTATAAGTGAAATCGAAAAAGTCATTCGCGGTAAGAAGGGAGTCATAACCATGACTCTGGCTACTCTTCTTGCTGGAGGACATGTTCTTTTGGAGGATATTCCCGGAGTCGGCAAGACCACTCTTGCGGTAGCTCTTTCCAAAGCTCTCGGACTTGAGTATTCGAGAGTCCAGTTTACTCCTGATGTTGTCCCCGGGGATCTTCTGGGATTTACATATTATGACCAGAAAAGCGGTGAGTTTATTTTTAGGGAAGGCAGTATATATACCAATCTGTTCCTTGCAGATGAGATCAACAGGACGTCTCCCAAGACCCAGTCGGCACTTCTTGAAGTAATGGAAGAAAGAAATGCTACTGTTGAAGGCAAGACCAGAAAGCTCCCGGATCCTTTTTTTGTAATAGCCACCGAGAACCCTTACGGTTCAAGCGGAACGCAGAAACTTCCCGAATCCCAGATGGACAGATTTATGACATGTATGTCAATGGGATACCCGGACCATGCATGTGAGGTCGAAGTTCTCATGAACGATGCAAGGACAAGGATAGACGATATCAGACCCGTCCTTACTGCAGGAGAGATATCGGAAATACAGAAAAAAGTAAATGAGATCCACACGGATCCTTCTGTGTATGATTATATTGTGGCGCTTTCCGAAGCCACACGTAAGGATGAGAGATTGTCCTTAGGTCTTTCACCGAGAGGAAGCATTGCTCTTTATAAAGTTTCCTGTGCCCTTGCTTATATGTCGGACAGAGACTATGTCACTCCTTATGATATAAACGCAGCCTGGATGAGAGTCGCATCTCACAGGGTCCGCATATCTGCCAGAGGAAGGTCGTTGGGAATGACTTCGGATGAGGTCCTTGATCAGATATTCAGATCTGTCCCCGTGCCCAAGGTGGGCTGATCATCTCTTGATATGGAACATATTAAAAATGCTCTGTATATAGTTTCATATGTACTTATGGTAGCGGCACTTCTTATCGTGTCGGTATTTTTCAGGCAGATCCTTGCCTCGGTTCTTCTGATATTTCTTGTAATACTCCCATTTATTTCATTATATGCCGGATCTTACGGCGCACGTCGTTTAAGCGTAAGCGCATCCCTTCCTTCGGGAACTGTTGATGAAGGAGATGAATTCAGGATCCGTCTTAAGATCAGAAACACATGCGCTGTTCCTATGCTGCGCTGCATACTTGAATATACATTCTGTAATATGTACAGACAGGATGACAGGTCCTTTTCCATAACCCTTCCCGGGGAAAGCTTTGCAAATGATACATACGACGTATGCTTCAAAACGGGTATGCCCGGTGTCTTTACTTTCGATGCGGATCATCTTCTTGTGAGTGATCCACTGCATTTCCATACATTCAGGATAAAAAATGAAATCCACATAAGATGCTATATCATGCCCCGGGTTATACCCATCCCTTATGTTCCTCTCGTCATGTATGAAGGAGAATCCGCAGACGAGTTGATATCGGAAAACGGTGAGCTTACAAGGGATATCAGGCAGCTTCGGGAGTACAGGGCCGGAGACAGGCTTAAGGATATTCACTGGAAAGCTTCCGCACAAAAGGGAGAACTCATAACCAAGGAGTACGAAAGAAGCACGGATCTGTTGTACCTGCTTCTCCCCGAAGTTAAAAAAGGCGCTGAGGAAAAGGTTCTCAGAAGATATTACTCTCTGGGAAAAGCAATGGTTGAAGCTTCAATGGGATTTGTCTGTGCGGTCTTTGATCCTTCCGATAAAAGCTTTGAAGAACTGAAGGTAAGCGATGCGGATTCTCTTAATGACAGCATCTGCAGGATCATGGACCTTGGTTCTTCGTCAGATGACGTATATGCAAATTACATGTATCAGAATCCCGAATGCACGGGTGTTATAAGGATATGTCCCGAAGAGATAATAAACACATAAAAAAAATAAATATAATGAGTCTTCAGACAGATCCCCATCCCGGCTTCATGGGAAGAAGAGAACTTGGGAAAAGAGCTGCGCAGCTGACTGAACGCGGAGTGTGTGAAGGGGATATCTTAAAGGAAAGACTTCCGCGAAAATATGTATCTGTCCTTTTAAGAGGGCTGCTCATCTTTCTTGCATCATACGGTACCGTTTGGGGACTGGTGTCTTCCTTTGACCTTGCATACGATCCCGTAAAAGTATTTTTCGGGATTCTGGTCCTTTCTGTTTTTTCCGCTTCGATCTACTACAACAGACTGACCTTCTATGTGGGATATGTGATAATGTTCCTTACGTTTTTCGTGTATTCCGTCACAAGGTATTCTTATATAAACTCAGGATTTCAGGCCATAATAAACGAGATTAACGAACACTATGTGGATTATTTTTCGCTTCCAGCATTAAGGGTGTCCCAGGAGATCATAGCCGACAGAAATCTTACGGTTCCCATCGCGTGCATCTTCATCGGATGGGTATACTGCATTATGCTGAATGTCACCATATCCAGCTATATGAACCCTGCCCTTACTTTTGTCATAACATTTCTTCCTCTTCAGGCTGCTTTCTATATCGACATCATGCCTCCGTATCTTTGCATGATGATGCTCATCATGTGCTACGTATCTGTTCTTGTGCTTTCGAGAGCAGGATATTATGCGCTTCCATACAGATATAAAAAATATGTACTCTTTTCAAGAAGGCGGAGAAAAAAAGGATTTGAAGATTCCTACATTCTTTCCGCAAAGGGAATGCTTTCGGTATTCTGGGTATCTCTTGCGATCTCACTTGCATTTTATGTTGTGGCAACAGCTGTCTTCGGAGATAGTTTTTCGACGAAGTATGTATCCAACAAACTGAAAAACAAAATGGATGATTATGTCGAGATAATAGTCATGAACGGCATTACATCTGTTTTCAACAGATATGATGCCAAGGGCGGCCTGGCCAGAGGGAGGCTGGGGGGTATAGGTTCTGTTACTCCGGACTATGATACCGATCTTGAAGTTACTTATGTTCCCGATTCCACGGATACGGTTTATCTGAGGGCTTTTGTGGGAGATACATATACCATAGACAGATTCAGCGAGGCGGATGATCCTAACTACAGCATTGTAAATGAACCCTTCCATCCGGATGAAGATGTCAGGGAGATGGAGATTTTCAATATCGATGCGGATGAAGGATATTATTATCTTCCGTATCATACCTTTGAAGCGGATGGGGACATGGACGGAGCTTCCCATGTAACTTATGTTCCGGTTCATGAAGAAGATGATTATCCCATTGATGATGATGAGATGTATCCGTATTCCGAATATGTTTTTGAGCATTACACACAGGTACCGGAATCCCTTATACCGGTTTTGGATGATGTCGTTGATAAGGGAGATCTTATTACCGATAAAAGGGGTAATGAAGGGATGCTTGACTGCTGCTACAGACTGCAAAAATATTTTGCGGAAAATTACAGATATTCCCTTCAGCCCGGCAGGACTCCCATGGGCAGTGATGTGGTGGAATATTTCCTTACATCCCAGGACAGGGGCTACTGTATGCACTATGCCTCCGCATCCACTCTTATACTCAGGTATCTTGGGATACCCGCCAGATATTGTGAGGGATATGTGATCACGGCATCATCTCTTTCCCAGGGTGAACTCGTATCTGAAGAAGGAGGAGAAAAGAAAGTAAAAGTACAGCTGACGGATGCCGCAGCCCATGCGTGGGTTGAGGTCTATATGATCAATTACGGCTGGGTGCCTTATGAAATGACACCTCCGTCATTCGGTGATGAAGAATATGCTGATATGGGTTCTCTTATGAGCATACTTTCGGGTCTCTTTACAAGCACCTCGAGACAGGAGGATGGTGATACGGCTGAAGAAAGCATTGCAGCCGGAACCGGCGAGATGTTCTCAAGGTTTGGAAAGAGCGTCGCTTTTCTGATAAAGCCTGTGGGTTTTTCCATAGCTGCGCTGATCCTTATCCTTATTATGAGACCCCTTGCTCTTTCACTGTATTCTTATCTGAAGGTTTTATTCTCCTTAAGGAAAGGAGATTACTCGGATGCATATCTGAGAAGATACAGATCGTATTCCTCAAGGCTTCTGAAGCTGAAAGCGATCTCCACGGTCAATGCTGATCCCCTGATCATTGCAGATGCGCTTGGCGGCTGCATTAAGGATGAAAAAGATCTTGAGAAGATCAGTCGTATCGCAGAGAATGCAAGAAGGGCAGCGTATTCCCGGGAAGGGATAGGAGAATATGAATACAAAACATCCTGTCCCGATATGAGACACATTGCAGCCGAGGTGAAAAAAAACATGAGTCACCGTTGAATAAAAAGCACGGAAACTGTATAATATAAATGTAGTTTCCAAACAAAGGGACGGTTCTGCCGTATCAGGGCAGGTGCCGCCGAATTGGTAAATTGAGGTGTTTATGAGAGATGTGACGATAATAGGAGCGGGGGTTACCGGAAGTGCCGTGGCAATGGAACTGGCCGCATATGATCTGGACATACTTGTTATCGAGAAAGAATCCGATGTCTGCGAGGGCACGTCAAAAGCAAACAGCGGAATAGTCCATTCCGGTTACGACGCAGAACCGGGTTCGCTGAAAGCCCGCTTTAATGTTGAGGGGAACAGACTGATCCATGAACTGTCCCGGGCTCTGGATTTTCCCTTCAGGGAAAACGGATCTCTTGTTCTTTCTCTTGAAGAGGAAGGGCGGGCAAAAGTGGAGGAGCTGTATGAAAGAGGATTGGCAAACGGCGTACCCGGCCTTAAGATCCTTGAAAGGGATGAACTGACAAAGCTTGAACCAAACGTCAGTGAAAATGCGGTATGCGCACTGTTTGCGCCCACCGGCGGGATCGTCTGTCCTTTTAACATGAATATCGCATTTGCGGAAAACGCTGCCGACAACGGAGCTGACTTTGTGTTTGATACTCAGGTAAAAAAAATCACAAAGAAAACTTCGGAAGACGGGAGTATTTTTTTTCATATCGAAACTTCCGGAGAAGATTTCGACACAAAGGTTTTGGTAAATGCTGCCGGTGTATATGCCGATGTGATCCACAACATGGTATCGGATGAAAAGATCCATATAACTCCCAGGAAGGGCCAGTACATCCTTATGGATAAAAATGCCGGAAGTCTGGTAAGCCATACTCTTTTTCAGCTTCCCACCAAAATGGGAAAGGGTATTCTGGTAACCCCCACCGTTCACGGCAATCTCATGGCGGGACCCACTGCAGATGATGCGGATCCCGAAGATACATCCACAACGGCAGAAGGACTCGATACCGTTTTGACAAGAGGCGCTCTTTCCGTAAAAGCACTCCCACGCATGCCCATCACTTCCTTTGCGGGACTCAGGGCACATGAAGACGGAGGCGATTTTATCGTGGGAGAAGCAAAAGACGTGCCGGGATTTTTTGATGCGGCAGGAATTGAATCACCCGGACTTACGGCAGCTCCCGCCATCGGAAAATATCTTGGAACTCTTATTGCCGAAAAATTAAGTGCCCGCAAAAAAGCAGACCATATTTCGGAAAGAAAAGGAATTCCTTCAATCGCTCTTGCAGACGATGAAGAAAGGGAAAAACTCATAAAGCAGGATCCTTCCTATGCAAAGGTCGTATGCAGATGCGAACTTGTGACGGAGGGAGAGATAAAAAATGCCATTACGAGAACCCTGGGTGCGAGAACTGTTGACGGAGTAAAAAGAAGGACCCGTGCCGGAATGGGAAGGTGTCAGGCCGGATTCTGTCTTGCCAGGACAATACCTATTCTTGCGGAGCAGCTTGGTGTAAGCTTCGAAGATGTAACAAAAAGCGGCGGCGGGTCGTACTACATAGACGGAAATATCAAGGATCTTATTTAAAACGGAGAAATAAATATGCAAGATAAAAAAGCAGATCTTGTGATAATAGGCGGCGGACCGGCAGGACTTGCAGCTGCGGCAGCTGCAAGAAAAGAAGGACTTGAAGACATACTGATAATAGAAAGGGATGTACGTCTTGGGGGCATTCTTAATCAGTGCATCCATAACGGATTCGGACTTCATACCTTTAAGGAAGAACTCACAGGCCCTGAATATGCCGCAAGATATATCAGGCAGATAATTGATGAAAAGATACCCTTCATGACAGGCACCATGGCGGTAAACATTTCCTTTGATGAAAAGACCGGCCTTAAGACGGTAAAAGCCATGAACGGGGATGAAGGTCTTTTTAACATAGAGGCAAAAGCCGTGATCCTTGCTATGGGATGCAGGGAAAGACCCAGGGGAGCACTTAATATCCCCGGATACAGGCCTTCGGGTATTTATTCAGCGGGAACTGCCCAGTACTATGTAAATATGGAAGGCAGGATGATAGGAAAAAGAGTTGTGATACTCGGATCCGGAGATATCGGACTGATCATGGCAAGGCGTATGACATATGAAGGCGCAAAGGTTTTATGCGTTGCCGAATTGCAGCCCTATTCCGGAGGCCTTAAGAGAAATATCGTCCAGTGCCTTGATGACTTTGACATTCCTCTTTTGCTGTCACACACGGTAGTTGATATAAAGGGTAAAAGAAGGGTGGAGGGTGTCACCATTGCAGAGGTTGATGAAAACCGCAAGCCCATTCCCGGGACTGAGCAGTTCTATGAATGTGATACTCTCCTTCTTTCCTGCGGACTTATTCCCGAAAACGAATTGTCTTTGGCTGTGGGAGTCAGGATCAATCCTGTTACCGGCGGAGCATTTGTAAATGAAAGCCTTGAAACGAACATTCCCGGGGTATACGCCTGCGGAAATGTTCTTCACGTACATGACCTGGTGGATTATGTATCAGGTGAAGCCTCCGTTGCCGGTAAAAATGCAGCGGATTTCCTTCTGGGAAAAGAAAAAAAAAGCGGAGATGAAATAAAGTTTGAAATAAGACCCGAAAACGGCGTGAGATATTCCGTTCCTTCAACTGTCGATCTTGCGAAGATGCCCGATACGCTCACTGTAAGATTCAGGGTGGGCGCAGAGTACAGGAATGTAAACCTGGTGACATATGTTGACGGTAAAAAAATGACGAGTCAGCCAAAGGCGGTTATGGCACCGGGAGAGATGCAGCAGCTTATACTTGTTAAGAAAAGACTGTCGGAGCTTGCGGGCAGAGGGCCTTTTCATGAACTTACAGTCAGGATAGAAGAAAAAGATGCTTAACGAAAGAAGAGTTTCGTTCAAAAACGGAGGTATATCCGGCATGGATATAAGAGAACTTACATGCATCAGATGTCCCATAGGATGCCAGATAAAGGTTGAGATGGAAAACGGTGAAGTAAAGTCCGTAACCGGTAACAGCTGCCCGAGAGGTGAAGAATATGCAGTTAGTGAAGTTACGCACCCGTCAAGGATCGTAACATCCCTTGTCAGGATAAAGGGCGGTGAGAGACCTGTTGTTTCGGTTAAGACGGCATCTGATGTTCCCAAAGAAAAGATGATGGACGTTATTTCCGCACTTAAAGGTATAGAGCTTACAGCACCTGTGCATATTGGCGATGTGGTCATAAAAGATGTTGCCGGATGCGGAGCTGATGTAGTTGTTACTTCGGATATACCGGAAGGAGAATGATATGAACCAGCAGTATATTCTTGCACTTGATCAGGGAACCACAAGTTCAAGGGCGATCATTTTTGATAAGGACTCACATATAAAGGCCATTGCCCAAAAAGAATTTGAACAGTATTATCCGCAGCCCGGATGGGTTGAGCATAATCCCAGAGAGATATGGTCTTCGCAGATCTCCGTTGCAAGGGAAGCCATGGCAAACATCGGAATAGGAGCGTCCGATATAGCAGCAATCGGCATTACCAATCAGAGAGAGACCACCATCGTATGGGACAAAGAAACAGGAGAGCCTGTTTACAATGCCATCGTATGGCAGTGCAGGAGAACCTCGCAGATGATCGACAGGATAGTGACTGCGGGGCATTCCGATATGATAAGGGAAAAGACAGGTCTTGTCCCTGATGCGTATTTTTCTGCCAGCAAGATCGCATGGATCCTTGAGAATGTGGACGGTGCCAGAGAGAAAGCTGAAAAGGGAAAGCTGATCTTCGGAACCGTGGATACATGGCTTATCTGGAATCTTACCGGAGGTCTTGTCCATGTAACTGATTATACGAATGCGGCAAGGACCATGCTTTTCAATATCCATACACTTGAATGGGATAAGGATCTGCTGGATCTTTTCAATATCCCTTCGTCCATGCTTCCTGCTGTTAAGCCCAGCAGTTATCAGTACGGTTATTCAAGCGAGAAGGTCATGGGAGGATGGATCCCCATTGCGGGTGCTGCCGGTGACCAGCAGGCCGCTCTCTTCGGACAATGCTGTTTTGACAAAGGTGATGTAAAAAATACATACGGAACAGGATCGTTTATCCTGATGAATACCGGAGACAGGCCGGTTGAATCTTCACACGGACTTCTTACCACCATTGCGGCATCCACATCGGAAAAACCCGAATATGCCCTTGAGGGGTCGGTTTTTGTGGCAGGCGCTGCGGTGCAGTGGCTCAGGGACAGCATGAGAATGGTAAAGACATCGGCCCAGACCGAAGAATATGCAGATAAGGTATCGGATAGCGGAGGAGGGTATGTTGTTCCTGCTTTTACGGGACTGGGTGCACCCTACTGGGATCAGTATGCAAGGGGAACGATCGTCGGTATCACAAGAGGTACCACAAAGGAACATTTTATCCGCGCCACTCTTGAATCCATTGCATACCAGTCCTCGGATGTTTACAGGGCAATGGAAGAGGACCTGGGAGTTTCCCTTAAGGAGCTTAAGGTTGACGGAGGAGCTTCCGCCAACAACTTCCTCATGAAATTCCAGGCAGATCTTGTGGGCTGTAATGTAAGAAGACCCAAATGCATTGAGACCACAGCCATGGGAGCCGCATATCTTGCGGGGCTTGCCGTCGGATATTTTAAGGATAAGGATGAGATACGTGCAAAATGGGAGCTTGGAAGGACCTTTGAACCGTCTTTAGACAAAGCGGATGTGGAGGCACTCATGAAAGGCTGGCACAGGGCAGTAAAATGTGCACGCGTTTGGAGCAGCCCGGAAGAGTAATTTTTGCCTTATATTCAATATATTGGATTTTTTGTGGTATAATGGTTTTGGTCATAAAGTGCCGTTGGGGATTGTGGCAATATGTATGACCAAGGGGGTAAACGGCGGTATATGCGCCGGTATGAGCACTGATGCATGACAAAATATCAGTAATTCGTGATTATCTTAGTGATGTGATGAGGGTCAATTCCGTAGGGGAATTGGAAGCGCTCACTGAACAGTACAAAAAAATCCTCGGGGAGATCGATGCTCCCCTTAAGTCTTTGTGTGAAGACTTCGATACACTCGGCAGAGAGATAATCTATCTTAAGACGGGAAGCGATGACGAAAGAGGAAGCGGTCTTTTGGCCAGCCTCAGTGAAACGGAGAGCGCTGAACTTGAAGAGACGGAGAAGATCATTGCCGAGAATCTTTTTGATTATCATTTCCAGCCCATAGTAAGCGCTGTGGACGGAGATATCTATTCCTACGAGGTTCTTATGAGACCCCAGGGCAGAATAGTAAGAAGCCCTCTTCAGGTCCTTAAATACGCAGAACTGAGAAATAAATTAAATGAAATAGAAAGAGCGACATTTCTCAATATACTGGGGATACTTGATGCAGATCCCGAGGTCAGTCATGAGAAAAAGCTGTTTATCAACTCGATTCCCAAGACCCATGTCTCTGCGGAGGACAGGAAAAAGATCGATGAACTCATGTCTGCACACAGTGCCAAGCTTGTTGTGGAGCTTACGGAAAAAGCGGAACTTGATGATGTTGAGTATTCCGAATTCAAGAATCATTATGAGTCCATGAACATCGGCACGGCAATTGACGATTACGGTACAGGTTATTCCAATGTCCAGAACCTTCTCAGATATATGCCTGATTATGTCAAGATCGACAGATCGCTGTTGAGTGATATTCAGGATGATTCAAAAAAGAGGCACTTTGTCAGGGAAATCGTTGACTTCTGTCATGATAACGGTATCCTGGCTCTTGCAGAGGGCGTTGAGACAAGTGAGGAATTAAGATGTGTCATACTGCTTGGTGTTGATCTTATCCAGGGATTCTATACGGGAAAACCGACACCCAAGCCCGTAAAGTCTGTTCAGTATAAGATCAGGCAGGAGATAAAAAGCTATGCCCACGAACGCCAGGAAGGCATGGAGTCCAAGGTTTATGTCATGGACATCGGAGAGCATGTTAATCTTGGCAATATGGTCAAGGACAAAATGGAATCCATCCTCATTGATAAGAGCGGCGATTTTTCCATCAGCGGAGAAGCGTCTATTGATGCAAGGATGGTCATAGATATTGCGGATAATACCGAAGTCAATCTTAACCTTGATAATGTAAGGCTGACCAATTCCTGGAAAACTCCCTGCATAGAAATAGGCAGGGGATGCATAGTCAACCTGATCATTAAAGGCGATAACAGACTCAATTTGGGAGGTATCCGTGTTCCGGAGGAATCTGAATTTGATCTTTCCGGAGACGGTAATCTGGGAATAGTCCTTGACTATGACGAATATTTCGGAATAGGAAATGACATGAAATCCGGTCACGGAGATATGAAATTCAACCAGTCCGGACTTCTCAAGGTAGAATCCAACGGAAAGACCGGAATATGCATCGGCTCCGGCCTTGGCGGTAAGATAGAACTGAACAAAGGAAAATACATTCTTGAAATGAACAGTGACAGAGCTGTGGGAATGGGATCTTTTGGCGGTGAAGTTACAGTCAGGATCAAGGGCAGTGATATAAATATCGATCTGAGCAGTATCAAGGGTATAGCCATAGGTTCTGAGGAAGGAAATGCCGATATCGAGATAAGCGAGACTTCCACCAAGGTTTATATGAGCGGAAATGACGCTGTATGTTTCGGATCACTTTCCGGAAAGAAAGCTTCTGTATTTTTCCACGATGCAAGCACCACAATGAATATTCATAACGACAGATGTTCCGGAGTTGCGGCTCTTGACGGAAAGACCGAGTTCAGGATAGAAAGGGCTGCCATGAGGATATATGCCAAGGGTGAGAACGTTCTTCCCTTCGGCGGCTTTTCGGCGGATTCAGACTGCTACTTTACGGATACCGATGTTACCGTAAAGGTCATGACAGCGGTCAAGCTTGAAAAGTATCTTGATCCGGGAAGAATGAATGTAACTCACGGAAGCATCAGGATAGTTCTTAACGGATTTGAGTACGAGCTGCTGAAATAGCATGCAGTGCCAGGCACCGGACGTGTCAAAACGCTGACCGTAAAGCGGGTTCCTGAAAAGGATCCCGTTTTTTTTATGTTTATTTATTTTGCTGATTTACACTAACGCTTTAAAGTGATAAAATGTTGGGTGTCGTAGGCAGACAAGATTAAGACCCGGGACAGCTTTTTGATAACAGGTCCGAAGCAGCAGACAGTTTTTCTGAGGAGCTGGGATGAGCTGAACCGGTCGGTACCGGAGGTGGATATGATCATAAAGATTCTGATGCTGGTGATATTTTTTTCCGTTATGATAGGAGTCGGATTCTATTGCAGGAAAAATGCAACGGACGTTAACGGATTTGTCCTTGGCGGAAGAATTGTAGGTCCCTGGCTTACGGCTTTCGCATATGGGACCAGTTATTTCAGCGCCGTTATATTTGTGGGATATGCGGGACAGTTCGGCTGGAAATACGGAATAGCATCCACCTGGATAGGAATAGGAAATGCGCTTTTAGGTTCAATGCTTGCCTGGAGAGTTTTGGGCAGAAGGACCAGGATCATGTCGCAGCATCTTGACTCTGCCACCATGCCGGAATTTTTCGGAAAAAGATTTGATTCAAAAGCACTTAAGCTTTTTGCCTCTCTGATAGTGTTTGTTTTTATGATCCCATATACCGCATCACTGTATAACGGTCTTTCAAGGCTTTTTGGCATGGCTTTTAATATTGATTACACAGTCTGCATCATAGCCATGGCGATACTCACCGGAGTGTATGTTATCGCCGGAGGTTATATGGCGACTGCAATAAATGATTTCATACAGGGGATCATCATGCTCTTCGGTATCGTTGCGGTCATAGTTGCGGTGCTTAATTCAAGAGGAGGCTTTCTGTCATCCCTTGAGCAGCTTGCAGAGGTATCTGATGAAAGCGTGAGCACGGTACCCGGAATATTTAATTCGTTTTTCGGTCCGGATCCCGTTAATCTTATAGGAGTGGTTATCCTTACTTCCCTGGGAACCTGGGGACTACCCCAGATGGTCCAGAAATTTTATGCCATCAAATCAGAACAGTCCATTACAAAGGGAACCATTATCTCAACTCTTTTTGCCGGAGTTGTTGCAGGAGGATGCTACTTCCTGGGAGGTTTCGGAAGACTTTTTTCTGACAGTGTTGATGTCGGAACCCAGGGTTTTGATGCGATAATTCCTGCGATGCTCAGCAGCTTAAGTCCCGCTCTTATCGGACTTGTTGTGATACTTGTTCTTTCTGCATCAATGTCCACTCTTTCGTCTCTTGTGATCACATCAGCTTCAACGCTGACCATTGACTTTATCAAGGGAAACCTTATTAAGGACATGAAAGAAAAAAACCAGGTTCTCTGGATCAGAGTCCTCATCGTTGTCTTCATAGCGATCTCCGTTGTGCTTGCCGTGATCCAGTACAGATCGAATGTTACTTTCATAGCCCAGCTCATGGGTGTTTCATGGGGAGCCATGGCAGGTGCGTTTCTTGCTCCTTTCCTCTACGGGCTTTACTGGAAACGTACAACCAAAGCAGGCTGCGGAGGGTGTTTTATATTCGGTGCAGGATTTATGATCTATAATCTGCTTTTCAGGGGAACGCTTCCGGTTCTGCTTCAGTCCCCTATCAATGCCGGAGCATTTACCATGCTTGCGGGACTTATAATAGTACCTGTTGTTTCCCTCATCACGGCAAAGCCCGATGAAGCAAAGACCGATCAGATATTTGAATGTTATAAGCACAAAAACGAAGTGCCTGTAACACAGTCATTGGAGTGATATATATGTCTGTATTTAAAAGCGCTGAAGAAGCAATTAAATATTTTGAAGGTGATAAATATGCGGTTCTTTCAGGCATGAAGCTTGAAGATCTTAAGGAAGATTACGCAAGGAGCAGTGTGGTCCTTACAGAAGATCACAAAAACGCAAACGGCGGCATCATGGGAGGTGCCATATTTACTCTGGCAGATCTTGCCTTCGCTGCACTTGCAAATAATATCCACAAACCCACCGTTGCACAGCAGGTGAGCATCTATTATCTTACCCAGCCAAAGGGAGATAAGCTTAGTGCCGAGGCAGAAATAATCCGTAACGGAAAAACCACCTGCGTGCTGCAGATCAGGGTAAAAGATGATAAAGGAACGCAGATCGCCCTGTTTACGGGAACGGGTTATAAACTGTGAATAAGATATTTTTTTCGGACCTTGACGGGACGCTTCTTACATCAAAAAAAGAGATCTCTGAGAAAACAAGAAAAGCACTGGATGAATTTGTATCATGCGGAAACAGGTTTGCCATATGCACGGGCCGTGGACTTGATAATGTGATACCTGTGGCGGAAAAACTGGGGCTGAACTACCCGGGTATGTTTCTTGTATGCTTTAACGGAGCAGAGATCTATGACTGGGACAAAAAAACCTCCCTTCTTCATATAGGAATACCGTTTGAACTGATACCGAAGATCTTCGGTATTGCGGAACGCTCAGGCATTCACTGCCATACCTATACACCGGATTATATGATAACTCCCGCTGATGATGAGGAGATCCATTACTATAACCGTGTTATTCAAAGGCCCTATGTCGTTACGAAGGATATTGTCAGCAGACTTCCCAAGGAGCCGTGTAAAGTGATCGGGATCGAGCTTCACGATCATGAGAAAATGGAAGCTTTCAGAAAAGAGATAGATTCAAAGCTTGGAGACAGACTGACAACCGTTTATTCCAATCCTTATTATCTCGAGATCTTTATGAAGGAAGCCGGAAAAGGATCGGCGGTTTTAAGACTGTCTCAAATGCTTGGGATCAGGATTGAAGATACCATCGCAGCAGGGGATGAAAAAAATGATATATCGATGATCGAAGCTGCAGGTGTCGGTATAGCAATGATAAACGCTTCGGAAGAGGTCAGAAAAATAGCCGATGTTGTTACGGCTGCAGACAACGATCATGACGGACTTGCTGAAATTTTGCGGTCTTTAAAGGATTAAAGAGTAGATAGGCGAAAAATATGAAAAGAAAGATCCGTGCATTTGCACGGATTTTGTGATAAGTAACGGTTATTACAGGCAATAATTAATAGGTATTATACAAATATGTATCAAAGTGCAATAATCACTTCATGACAGATCAAAAAGAGGAGAAAAGATCTGTCGGAAAGTTTGAAGGAGGTTTAAAATTATGAAAAAAAATCTGATCGGAAAAATATTAGGAACGCTTACAGCGGCAGTACTCAGCGCAGGACTTCTTGCAGGATGCGGAAAGAGTGCCGAAACATCTGCACAGCCTGCACAGACACAGGCACCTGCCCAGACTGAAACTACATCACCTGCAGAAAATGCTGAAGCTGAAGCACCTGCAGCAGATGTAGTTGAGTCCAAGGGAACCATTACCGTTGCAGCAAGCCAGACTCCCCATTCGGAGATCCTTGCAGAGGCAGCGAAGATCCTTGCTTCTCAGGGCTGGGACCTTCAGGTTACCGTTTTCGATGATTATGTACAGCCCAATAATGTAGTTGAATCTGAGGAGTTTGATGCAAACTATTTCCAGCACATTCCCTATCTTGAGTCCTTCAATGCAGAGCAGGGCACACACCTTGTAAATGCAGGCGGGATCCACTACGAGCCTTTCGGTATCTATGCCGGAACCAAGTCTTCCCTTGACGATATAGCAGACGGCGATGAGATCGCGGTTCCCAATGATACCACCAATGAAGCAAGAGCACTTCTTCTTCTCCAGGACAATGGAATTCTTACTCTCAGGGAAGGTGCGGGACTTACCGCTACTGTCAATGACATCGAAACCTACAATGTTAAGGTCAAGATCATTGAACTTGCAGCAGAAAGTGTTAAGGATGCGATCCCCGATGCGGCATTTGTAGTGTTAAACGGAAACTACGCACTTGAGGCCGGACTTTCCGTAGGAAGAGATGCACTTGCATTTGAAGCTAACGATTCAGAGGCAGCAAAGACCTACGTTAATGTCATTGCGGTTAAGGAAGGTCATGAAAATGATGAGGGCATCAAGGCGCTTGTTGAGGTTCTTAAATCTGATGAGATAAAAGAGTTTATAAACAGCACATATGACGGAGCAGTAGTTCCTTTCTAAAGATCATATATATACCCTCCCTGCCATGAGAACCGCACATACGGTTCTCGTGGCATTTTTAACTTGAAAAGTTTATTATGTATTTTGATTGAAAATACTTCTTTTTACCTTTGCGTATAAATTGACCATCAGGTAAAAAGGGAGAAAAATAATTTTTTTATCCGGTGAAGATATGAGTGAAAATATAATCGAGATAAAAGATCTGAATAAAAGCTTTGTCTCCGAAAAAGGACATGTGGAAGCACTTAAAAATGTCACAATAGGAATTAAAAAGGGTGATATCTACGGGATCATCGGTCTGTCCGGTGCGGGAAAATCCACTCTGGTGAGATGCATTAATCTATTGGAAAGGCCCACTTCCGGCAAGGTGATAGTAGGCGGAAAAGATCTCATGGAGCTTAATGACAGACAGCTTCGCTCAGAAAGAAGAAAGATCGGAATGATCTTCCAGCATTTCAATCTTCTGATGCAGAGAAGTGTCATTGACAATGTTGCTTTTCCTTTGGAGATCGCAGGAAAAAGCAAAAAGGAAGCAAGAAAGAAAGCACTTGAGTATCTTGAGGCTGTGGGACTTTCGGAAAAAGCAGCGGCATATCCCGCACAGCTTTCCGGAGGGCAGAAGCAGCGCGTTGCAATAGCCCGTGTCCTTGCATCCAAGCCTGAGATACTTCTTTGCGATGAGGCTACAAGTGCACTGGATCCCCAGACCACAAAATCGATCCTTACTCTTTTAAAAGAGATAAATGAAAAATACGGCATCACTATCGTTGTGATCACCCATGAGATGAGTGTCATACGCGAGATATGCAGCCAGGTTGCGGTTCTTGACCACGGAGAACTTGTTGAAAGCGGGAGCGTTGAGGAACTGTTCAGAAACCCGAAAACCGAGGAAGCCAAGAGACTGGTATACAGTGGAAGCACCCATGTACTCAGCATGACGAGCAAGAAAGTGGTGAGGGTCTTTTTTAACGGACAGGATTCTTATGAACCTACCATCGGCAATATAATCCTTGAAACGTCGACGCCGATAAATATTCTCTATGCCAACACTGAGAATGTAAACGGAAATGCCGTGGGGGAAATGCTTCTGCAGCTTCCGGATGATGTAGAAAAGGCAGACAGGTTTATCAGATATTTTGAAGAAAAAGGATTGAATCCAAAGGAGGTGAAGTACGATGCTGACTCAGCAGGAAATAATGATGATAATTGAAGGTCTCAGGGATACACTTATCATTGTCGGACTGTCCACCCTGTTCGGATATCTTCTCGGACTTCCCCTTGGAATAATACTTGCAGTCACTGACAAGGATGGAATAAAACCCAACAGGATCATTTATAAGATACTTGATCTTGTGACCAATATACTCAGGAGTTTTCCTTTTATCATTCTTCTGGTAGTTCTTATCCCCGTGACAAGAGCCATCGTGGGTAAAAGCTACGGAACAGGTGCAACCATAGTGCCCCTTGTTGTTGCGGCAGCGCCTTTTATCGGAAGAATGGTGGAGAGTTCTCTCAAGGAAGTTGACAAGGGTGTCATTGAAGCGGCCCAGAGTCTCGGAGCAGGGAATGGGACGATAATATTTAAGGTCCTTCTTGCGGAAGCGAGAACATCACTGCTTGTAGGTGCGACCATCGCTTTTGGTACCATCCTGGGATATTCTGCCATGGCAGGAGCTGTGGGAGGTGGCGGACTTGGAAGCATCGCCATAAGATACGGATACAACAGATTTCAGCCGCAGATACTCTGGCCTTCGGTAATAATACTCATCCTTCTGGTCCAGCTTTTCCAGATCCTTGGAATGAGGATATCCGGTAAGCTCGACAGAAGAAAGAAATGATCCGGGGTCACACGATCCTGAATCTTAATTCCCAGAAAAAGCAAAATATGAAAAGCAGGGAAACTGCTATGGCTGCGAAGACCCTTCCTTTTGAATCAAACAGTTTAGTCAAAAGCGGCACCATGAATTTCAAAAATAAAAGTGCCATGATCCCGAAGATGCAGCTGCTTATCAGAGAGATGCGTCCCTTATAGTTAAGGAGCCATCCTTCGTATGTCCATAGAGTTATATGGAATTTGCAGAGCACGAACATATATGTCGCGTATTCAACAGCGGTGGTTATGAGGGTGCTTCCGAAAAATATCAAAAAAGGATTCTTTGTTTTTCTGAAAACAAAATATAGTGCAAGTATTCCGAATCCGTATATGGGACAACAGGGCAGGTGTAATACTCCCCGGTCCATATATGTGCCAAAAAGAACAAATACGCAGATGATCTCATAAAGCCATCCGATGAATGATGCGCTCATGAACATCAAAAGATATTTTGCTGTTGAATAATAATATTTTTCCAATGCTTATTGAATTGTCTTTGTATTTGACAGAGGCGCGGAAGATGCCTCGACGGAATATCTTCCGCATGCAAAAAAGAAAAGCGGAGCTGTAGGGGTTGCGATAAATGCGGGAAGGATCAAAAGAGAGTTGACCACTGAATGCATTGCCAGCGCATCGGCACTGATCCTTGAGTAAAAAAAGGATGAAAAATAGCTTGCAACAAATTCAAGCAGACTCATTATGATGTACAGGATGAGAAAGATCATGGCAAGATTTTTTTTGTTATCGCTTGCCTCGTTATTTATCATGATGAAAAATACTGCGTAGAAGACAAGTGAGATCGTCATGGTGAAAAGGGCTGTCGGATAAACCATTCCGTCGTACTCCATACGGGAAAAAAATACCGGGACAATGCTTTTTTGCATAGCAACGATGCCAAACGCAAGGAGTACAGCCAGGGACTGGAGAACAAGTACAATTGTTGAAATGGTTTTTGTGGTATTCATATAGAAGCCTACATGAAAATCCTGAATCCAGATGATTATAACATATATGGTCATGATTTTTAGTGATAAGCAATAGTTATAACGAGTAATAGGTTTTTGGAATTATACAGGAAGCTCATATCGGTATATAGTATCAATAACAGACATACGTCAGGAGCCTGTATAGACAGGAGAAGATCAGAAACTCCTGAAAATACCAAAAGAAGGCCGGTAACACCAAAAAACAAAAACCTTAAAAGGGAGGTAAAGAAAATGGGAAAGATTTATAAAAGCGCAACAGAACTTATCGGACACACACCCCTGCTTGAACTTACCAATCTGGAAAAAAAATATGACCTGAAGGCAAAGGTCCTTGCAAAGGTGGAGTATTTTAATCCTGCAGGTTCGGTTAAAGACCGTATCGCAAAGGAGATGATCGAAGCGGCTGAGAAGGACGGATCGCTTAAGAAGGGATCCACCATCATAGAGCCCACCTCTGGCAACACCGGTATCGGACTTGCAGCCATTGCCGCAGCCAAGGGATACAGGATCATCATTGTTCTTCCCGAGACCATGAGTGTTGAGAGAAGAAATATAATTAAAGCATACGGCGCAGAGCTTGTTCTTACCGACGGATCCAAAGGGATGAAGGGAGCTATCGCAAAAGCTGAGGAGCTTCATGCGGAGATTGAGAACAGTTTTATTCCTGCACAGTTTGATAACCCGGCAAACCCCGAAGCTCATTACAAGACCACCGGTCCCGAGATCTGGGAAGATACTGATGGTCAGGTGGATGCATTTGTTGCGGGTGTGGGAACCGGAGGAACCATCAGCGGAGTAGGAAAATTCCTCAAGGAAAAGAAACCGGATGTGAAGATCATAGCCGTTGAGCCTGCTTCATCACCCGTACTTTCTGAAGGAAGAAGCGGATCTCACAAGATTCAGGGAATCGGTGCCGGATTTGTTCCTGCTACACTTGATACAAAGATCTATGACGAAGTCATTCCCGTTGAAAATGAAGATGCTTTTGAAACTTCAAAGGATCTTACACGCACGGAAGGTTTTCAGACGGGAATCTCATCCGGAGCAGCTCTTTATGCTGCCATTGAACTTGCAAAAAGACCTGAGTTTGAAGGCAAGACCATCGTGGCGCTTCTTCCCGACAGCGGAGACAGATATTATTCAACCGATCTTTTCAAGGCTGACTGACAAGATGACAGATATACCCATTTGAAAGGCCGGCTGCCATATGCGCAGCCGGCTTTTCGTATTATCGGATGTTTCGGTAGACAATGAAATGTAATAATGAGAAAATGCAATAGTGGTTTTTCCCGGAGGAAGATATGACTGTTGAAGAATTAAAAAAATACAAGGATACCGGTAAATACGACATCGCCCCCGTGAGCCTGGAGATGCTGTCAGATATGAGGACTCCCATACAGGTTTTGAGGATCCTGAAAAAGGCTTCGGATCACTGCTATCTGCTTGAGTCTGCCGGAGATAACGACAACTGGGGAAGATATACATTTCTCGGTTATGATCCGGGGCTTGAGATCACATGCCTTGACGGAAAGCTTAAAGTTGGAGGAACGGTAAAAGAAACCGGCAGCCCCCAGGATGACATCAGGGAAGTTCTCTCTCATTACAGAAGTCCCAGGATCCCGTCCCTTCCGCCCTTTACCGGAGGCCTTGTGGGATATTTTGCCTACGATTATATAAAATATGCGGAAAAATCCCTTAAGATAACAAGCTATGATGAGGAGAGATTCAACGATATAGATCTGATGCTTTTTGACAAGGTCATAGCCTTTGACCACCTGAAGCAGAAGATCATTTTGATCGTAAATATCAGGCTTGACGACGTTGAGGCTGAATATGAAAAAGCGTGTAAAGAGCTTGAAAAGATCAGGGATCTTATTGAAAACGGGGAAATGTCTGTGGATATAAAAGGTCATGCCACGGGTGAATTCGTTCCTTCCCAGAGCAAAGAAGAATTCTGTGATATGGTGCGTAAAGCCAAGAAACATATCATTGAAGGAGATATTTTCCAGATAGTTTTGTCCAACAGATTGTGCGCCGATTTTGAAGGTTCCCTCCTTGATACCTACAGGATGCTCCGCACTATTAATCCCTCTCCTTATATGTTCTACTTCTGTTCGGATGATATAGAACTTGCCGGTGCATCCCCGGAGACTCTGGTAAAGCTTCAGGATGGAGTGCTCCACACCTTTCCTCTTGCGGGAACAAGAAAGAGGGGGCTTACGGAGGAAGAGGATAACAGGCTTAAGGAAGAACTTCTTTCCGATGAAAAAGAGCTTGCCGAACATCACATGCTGGTGGATCTGGGACGTAATGATCTTGGCAGGATCTCCAAATTCGGAACCGTTAAGGTTGAAAGACTGAAGGATGTGCTTTTCTTCTCCCATGTAATGCATATCGGATCGACGGTAAGAGGCGAGATAAGGGATGATGAAGATGCGCTGTCTGCCATAGGAAGCGTCCTTCCTGCGGGAACTCTTTCCGGAGCACCCAAGATCAGGGCATGCGAACTGATAGATGAACTGGAACATGATAACCGCGGGATCTACGGCGGTGCCATAGGTTATATTGATTTTACCGGAAATATGGATACCTGTATTTCCATCAGGCTTGCCTATAAGAAAAACGGAAAGGTATATGTAAGGAGCGGAGCCGGCATCGTTGCGGATTCCGATCCCGAATCAGAGTTTACGGAATGTATTAACAAAGCCTCTGCAATGATAAAGGCCATTGAGAAGGCAGGGGAGGTGTGACATGATTCTGCTTATAGATAATTATGACAGCTTTTCCTATAATCTGTTCCAGCTGGTGGGAGAGATAAATCCCGATATAAAGGTTGTAAGAAATGATGCATTGGGGATAGAAGATATCAGAAAACTTGCTCCGTCACACATCATCATCAGTCCCGGACCCGGAAGGCCGGAGGATGCCGGCATCTGCATAGATGTGGTAAAGGAGCTTTCCGGAGTTTTTCCGATACTGGGAGTGTGTCTCGGACACCAGTCGATCTGCGCGGCATTTGGCGCGACAGTTACCTATGCAAAGCAGCTTATGCACGGAAAAAGCTCGGTGGTCAAGATTGACAATACCTCGGTTTTGTTCAAGGGGCTTCCCGAAAAAACGCAGGTTGCAAGATATCATTCCCTTGCGGCTTTGGAAGATACCATCCCGGACTGCCTTAAGGTAACTGCGGTAACGGATGACGGAGAGGTGATGGCAGTTGAACATAAGGACCATAAGGTTTACGGTGTTCAGTTCCATCCCGAGTCCATCCTTACGCCGGATGGCAGAACAATGATAGGAAATTTCCTTAAAGTCTGATCTGAAAGCCTGGCATAAATGAGTGATACGGATAAAAAATATGAGATAGTTTTGGCAACGGAAGCAGATAAAGGAGAGCTGCTTTCTCTTTACGACTCCTTAAAAGGCTATGAAGGCTGCCCCTGGGATGAAGATTACCCCTCGGAGGAAACCATAGATTTTGACCTGAAAAGGGATGCGCTTTTTGTCCTTAAAGAAGACGGGATTATAAAAGCAACAGTTTCCATAGATGATGACGATCAGGTCAGTGCGCTTGAATGCTGGAATAGTGACCTTGCTCCTGAAGCAGAGATTGCAAGGATAGGAGTCCTTCCGGATTCCCAGAAAAAAGGATACGGAAAGACAATGATCGCTTTTATCATGGAAGAGGCGGGAAGACGCGGCTATAAAGGGATCAGGATGCTTGTAAACAGATATAACCAAAAAGCTATCCGTTTGTATGCAGGATTTGACTTTAATGTGGTTGGCGAGTGCCATATGTATGATGAGGATTTTCTCTGTTACGAAAAGCCTTTGCAGGCACGCGGTTGATATGAAAAATCAGGAACGCTCCGGATATCTCCGGGGCGTTTTTTCTTGTGGGAAAGGGTGAAAATATGGTAATATATTGGCTAGGTATGGCCCGAAATAAAGCCTGTTTCGGCCGGGCAAAAGCTAAAGCTTTCGCTCACATAAATGAGTGTCGCTTCGCGACAAGAATGGGAGGCCGGGCGAAAGCTAAAGCTTTCGCTCACATAAATTGATGTCGCTTACGCGACAGATAAGGAGGAAGGTATGCTTAGGATCGGTATGCTTACAAGCGGTGGTGACTGTCAGGCCTTAAATGCGGCCATGAGAGGCGTTGTAAAGACTCTCTTAAACAGCGGAACTGATGTTGAGATATATGGATTTCTTGAAGGCTATAAGGGCCTCATATACGGAAATTTCCGTATGCTTACGGGATCTGATTTTTCCGGTATCCTCACCAAGGGAGGAACGATACTCGGTTCGTCCAGAACTCCTTTTAAGACCATAACGGAACCCGATGAAAACGGACTCGATAAGGTCGATGCAATGAAGCAGAACTATTTCAAGTTAAGACTTGACTGCCTTGTTGTTTTGGGCGGAAACGGCTCCCATAAGACTGCAAATCTGTTAAGCGAGGAGGGTCTTAATGTTGTGACTCTTCCCAAGACCATTGACAACGATCTGTGGGGAACCGATATGACTTTCGGATTCCAGTCCGCCGTTGATATCGCAACACAGGCCATCGACTGCATACATACCACCGCAGCTTCCCACGGAAGAGTATTTATCGTGGAGGTCATGGGTCATAAGGTAGGCTGGCTTACTCTGAATGCCGGAATGGCAGGAGGAGCGGATATCATCCTGGTTCCCGAGATCCCCTATGATATTGACAAGGTGGTTGACAAGATCGAAGAAAGAGAAAAGGGCGGAAGTAAATTCACCATCATTGCCGTAGCCGAAGGTGCCATTTCAAAGGATAAGGCCAAGATGTCCAAGAAGGACCGCAAGAAGGCTGATGAAAAGTCAAAATATCCTTCAGTATCATACGAGATAGCAGACCGGATCTTTCAGAAAACAGGCCGTGAAGTAAGGGTTACCGTTCCCGGCCATACACAAAGAGGAGGAAGTCCCTGCCCTTACGACAGAGTATTTGCCACAAGGCTTGGAGCTGAAGCAGGAAAGCTCATCCTCAAGAATGAATACGGTTTTATGGTCGGTTACAGAAACCGTGAGATAGTAAAGGTACCTCTTGATGAAGTAGCGGGAAAGCTTAAATATCTTGATCCCGATGCTACCATCATCAAGGAAGCAAAACTCACCGGAATCTGCTTCGGAGATTGATAAATGTCCTACGTTGCACTGTACAGAAAATTCAGGCCTTCCTCGTTTTCCGAGGTAAAGGGGCAGGATCATATAGTTACGACTCTCCGCAACCAGCTTATAAGCGGAAGAATTGGTCATGCCTATCTTTTTACCGGCACAAGAGGAACGGGAAAAACCACCATAGCAAGGATCATGGCAAGGGCTATCAACTGCGAGCATCCGACGCCTGACGGTCCCTGTGGGGAATGCGACTCGTGCAGAAGCATTGCCGACGGTTCAAGCCTGAATGTGTATGAGATCGACGGAGCCTCCAATAACGGTGTTGATAATGTAAGGGCGATAATAGAAAGCGTTACATATCGTCCCACCCTTGGAAAATACAAAGTATATATAATCGATGAAGTCCATATGATCACAAATGAGGCTTTAAACGCTCTGTTAAAGACGCTTGAAGAGCCTCCGGAGTGGGTCGTATTCATCCTTGCCACAACCGAGCTGCACAAACTGACATCAACTGTCGTATCAAGATGCCAGAGATATGAATTCCGCAGGATCGGCATAGAATCCATAGTCCGGAGAATGCAGGAGCTGATGGATGCCGAGGGCAGGAAGATAGATGAAAGGGCTCTTACCTATATCGCAAGAAAAGCTGACGGTTCCATGAGAGATGCTCTGTCGCTTTTGGACCAGACCATTGCATTCAGGTCTGAAGGTGAAATCACATATGATGAGACCCTGGAGGTTCTGGGCGCTGTCGACACCGAGGTTTTCAGCAGGCTCTATAACGGTATAATCTCAAGGAATGCAACTGCCTGCATTGGCATCATTGACGAGATAACGATGCAAGGTAAGGATATCACCCAGTTTATAACTGATTTTGTATGGTATCTCAGAAACATAATGCTCATGTGTGCATCGCCGGACACGGAATCCTTGATCGATATTTCTTCCGGTAATATGAAGCGGCTTAAGGATGATGTTGCGCGCAGCGAGCTTGATAATGTCATAAGATATGTCAGGGTATTTTCGGAGCTTTTGTCCCAGATAAGATATGCCACCCAGAAAAGAGTGTATGTGGAGATAGCATGTATAAGATGCTGTGAACCGAGAATGGCCATAAAAGATCCCGAGGCACTAAATGACAGGGTTTCGGCACTTGAAGAGATCATAAAAAACGGAAACTTTTCCGTTTCTTCCATGCAGATAAACGCCGCTTCCGAAGGGGATCCCAAGCCTGAAGTAAAAACCTCTGTTTTAAGGGCTGAGATGCCCAAAGCGGTTCCCGATGATATAAGAAAAGTCATAGAATGCTGGTCCGATATCCTTTCTGACAGTAAGGATGAACTCAGGGCGATCCTCAGAAAATGCAAACCGGTTCTCGGAGATGACGGAAAGCTCATAATATATCTTCCCGAAGGCGATATGGGTGTAAAGCTTATGGCTGAGCCGGATCTGTCAGGGGAGCTTTCAGAAGTTTTCGAAGACCGTGTCGGAAAGACTGTGGATTATATCGTGAAAGCCGCCGAAAGCGGAGATATGTTCGATAACGGTATCTACGATCTCAGAAATCTAGTAAAACCCGGAGCATTAAATGTTCCGATAGAATCAGAAGATGAAACGGAGGAAATATAAATGGCCAAAAGAGGCGGATTTCCCGGAGGCGCAATGCCCGGGAATATGGCTAATCTGATGAAGCAGGCGCAGCGCATGCAGCGTCAGATGGAAGAAGGAAGAAAGGAGCTTGAGTCCACTGAATTTAACGGTTCCGCAGGCGGCGGTGCAGTACAGGTTACCATAAACGGTGCAAGGGATGTTCTTTCCATTACTCTCGATAAGGATATAGTGGATCCCGATGATGTCGAGACTCTTCAGGATTCCATACTTGCCGCCATCAAGGATGCAATGGACAAAGCTGACGCTGCGGGCGAACAGATCATGGGAGGCCTTAACGGAATGCCTCCGGGGTTATTCTAAATGGAGCTTTACAGCGGATATGTAAACAGACTGGTCTCTGAACTTGCCGCACTTCCCGGGATAGGCGATAAATCGGCCCAGAGACTTGCTTTCCATATGATAAATATGCCTCCGGAAAAGGTTAAGCGTCTTGCCGACACCATGATGGAGGCGAGAAGCAGAGTTAAGTACTGCTCGCTCTGCTATACCCTTACCGATGAGGAAGTGTGTCCGGTTTGCGCAAATACCGCAAGGGATCATTCTCTTATCATGGTGGTGGAGGATACCCGGGATATGGCTGCTTATGAAAAAACCGGAAAATTTGAAGGCGTATACCATGTCCTTCATGGCGCTATTGCCCCGATGCTGGGTATAGGACCATCGGATATCAAGATAAAGGAACTGGTGGAAAGATGCTCTGAGGAAGGAAAGGTAAGTGAAGTCATACTTGCCACAAATTCCAGTATCGAAGGCGAGACCACGGCAATGTATATCAGCAAACTCATCAAACCTTTGGGAGTCAAGGTTACACGTATTGCCAGCGGAGTACCCGTGGGCGGAGATCTGGAGTACATCGATGAGATAACCCTTGCCAGGGCACTTGACGGCAGGATAGAGATTTAGACGTAAGAAAAACAGATTGATTTTGGAGGTAATGATATGTCTGTAACATCTGAGAATTTCGGAACGAGCAGGGATGGAAGAGAGATAAAGCTTTATACAATTACGGGCAGCACCGGGATGACGGCTAAGGTCACTAATCTGGGTGCGATCCTCGTTAGTCTTATCGTTCCCGATAAGGACGGAAATAAAGAGGATGTTGTTCTCGGATTTGACAAGGGTGAAGATTATTACGGAAATCCCAGCTTTTTCGGAGCTACAGTAGGTCCGTGTGCAAATCGTATCGGAAACGCATCCTATGAGATAGACGGTGTGAATTACATACTTGATGTGAATGACAACGGAAGGAACAATCTTCATTCACATTATGAGAACGGATACCATAAAAGGATCTGGGAGGCTGTTGAAGGTGACGACAGTGTCACATTTACCATTGAAGATCCCGGAACCCTTGGCTTTCCCGGCAACAAAAAGATGTCCGTAACCTACACTGTCACCGCGGATAATGAACTTAAGCTTTATTATCACGGAACAAGTGATGAAAAGACTATTTTAAATCCCACCAACCATTCATATTTTAATCTTGACGGATTTAAGGCTGGAAGCATTGTGGGACATTCCATCAAACTTGAAGCGGACGAATTCACTCCCACCGACAATGAGTCCATCCCAAGCGGAGAGATTGCCTCTGTAAAGGGAACTCCCATGGATCTGACAGAAAAGACCGTTATTGGAGATCATATAGACGATGATTATAAGCAGCTGCAGTTTGCCGGAGGATATGATCATAACTTCTGTATCAGGGGCTATGACGGCACTATGAGAAAGGCTGCCACCGTATGGGCTGAAAAGTCATCAAGAGTGATGGAGGTTTATACGGATCTTCCGGGTGTTCAGTTCTATGCGGGCAATTTTATCGCTGAGGGACAGGTTGGCAAGGAAGGTGCCGTTTTCAATAAAAGATACGGACTTTGCCTTGAGACACAGTTCTATCCGGATGCCATCAATCATCCCAATTTTCCAAGCCCTGTATTTGGTCCTGACAGGGAGCTTAAGACTACAACCATATATGCATTCAAATGATCTTTAAAAGGATATAATGGCAAGACTTCGTGCTATAAAAGGCGGCAGATCCGATGATGATCCCCGCGAAAGTTACAAGAGCAAACTGAAAAAACACAGGGCAATGAATATGTACAAAACAGGGATATTCATTGTCCTTGTTGTGGTCATTGCCATAATCATCTATGCAAGATATGAATCCCATGTCTATACCGGGTATGAGGTCCTTGATTCCAATGAAAGGATCGCACCCGAATCACAGAATGATGTAAGGCTCGGAGACCGGTTCGTATCCTACAGCCACGACGGAATCCATTGTATTGACTCATCGGGACGCACGGTCTGGGATCAGGGATATGAGATACAGGACATCAAGATGGATATCTGCAATGACGTGGTGGCAGTGGCATCCTATAACGGCCGTGATATCTATATTCTGAATAAAGATGAAAAACTTGGAAGCTTTAAGACCAATCTTCCCATACGTGATATTGCGGTTTCGGAAACCGGCCGTGTCACTGCGGTTTTAAATTCATCGGACTCTGCGCTCATCAATACATACTCTCCTGCAGGAGACCTTCTCTACAGCGGGCAGATGCATATGTCCGGAAGCGGATATCCCGTTTCCATAGCATTATCTCCGGGCGGGAATCTTTTGTGTGTAAGTTTTATTTACGTTGATGCAGGTACCATCAAATCGACAGTCGCCTTCTACAACCTTACTGAGGTGGGCGATAACTATACGGACTTTCTTGTAAGCAGCTATGATTATACGGATCTCATCGTTCCCGAGGTGGGATTTCTTGATGACTCAACAGCGTATGCCGTGGGTGATGAAAGGTTCATGATCTATAAAGGCTCAGACCAGCCCGAGTCCATAGGGGAACACCTTTTCAGGGATGAGATCAAGTCTGTCTATGCGGGAAATGGCTATCTTGCCCTGGTGTTTAAGGGTGATGAGACGAAATACAGAGCGGATGTTTACAATACATCCGATGATCTTGTGGGAAAGTTTGATATCGATTTTGATTATTCGGATATTCTTTTCGAAAAAGATGATCTTGTGATATACAACGAATCCCGCTGCCTTATCTATACATACAGGGGCAGGGAGAAATTCGACGGAAGCTTCAGAAACGGAGTCAGACTCATTGTGCCGACGGATAAGGCGTACAGATATGTCCTGTCGACCCAGATATCCGTTGAAAATATCAGACTAAACTGAGACGGCGGAACTGTCCCCTATGTTTCGTCTTTGCTTTTGAAACGGCGGAACCGTCCCCTGTTTCACCTAAGTTTTAGCTCAGGAGGGAGAGGACTCCCTGGGCGGACTGGTTAGCCTGGGCCATCATATTCATTCCTGCCTGCTGCAGGATGTTGTTTATGCTGAGAGAAACCATTTCCTTTGCCATGTCGGTATCGCGTATACGGGATTCTGCTGCCTGTGTATTTTCCACTACATTTTCATTATTGTTGATCGTGTGTTCCAGACGGTTCTGCTGTGCGCCTATGTCGGATCTTGCTTTGCTGATGATCTGAAGGGCGTTTTTAATTTTATCTATTCCCTCGGCTGCCGATCTTTCGGTGGTGGCGTCTAAGTCCGCAATTCCGATGGTCTCTTCGTTTATTCTGGGAAAAGTAAGATACAGGCCGCTTTCAGCCTCTGCGCCGGCCTGGATCCACAGCTTTCTGTCCTCTTCTCTGTATGTGATACCCGTAAGTGAAGATGAATTGACAGCGCCATAAGGGGATGTTGAGTTTTTGAATGCGTTTTTTGCCTGCTCCCCAGTCGGGTATCCGGTTGTTGAGTAAATGACAAGCTTGTCCGCACCTGTTTTTGTCAGCATGTTGGAATGGCTGACTGCCAGTTCCCCGCTTGAAGTCGGAGTATATCCGTTAGGCATATTATTGGCTATATGCTGGCGCATCTTATCCACAAGTTCCGATCCGCTGCGGATATCGGATATACCGAGAACGTAATTATGCTGGATCTGTCCGGTCAGATCGGAGGCTGTGCTTTGTGAAAAACTTTTACCGTAGTCAAAGGTTATCTTAAATGCTTCGGGGCATGCCTGGGAACATGTAAAGGTGAAGGATTTGCCGTCCAGCAGATTAATGTTTGACCGGTTCACTTCACTGAAATCAAGACTTGCGGAGGGGTGATACAGACCGTCTTTTGCCAGGTAGCTTTCCGTAAGGTGGCCTGTTCCTGCGGCAGGAGAGGATACAAGGTTCACATCTCTGAATACCGGCTCTCCCAAAATATCTCCGAAAATGGGTCTTTCGTTGTATGTTGTGGTATTTCCGATCCTGGAGATCTCGGTTTTTATCTGGTTCATTTCGGACTGGATATATGCTCTGTCTTCGGGACAAAGGGTGGAATTTGCAGCCTGAATGGAAAGCTCTGTCAGGCGGTGGAGCATGGTGGATGCTTCAGCAAGGGCTCCGTCAGCGATCTGACACATGGAGACACCCTCCTGGGCATTTGTTGTGCCCTGGGAAAGTCCTCTTACCTGTCTGCGCATTTTTTCCGATATGGCAAGACCTGCTGCGTTATCTGCCGCTCTGTTGATCTTATAGCCCGATGCGAGTTTTTCGGTTGATTTTGCGATTTTTCCTGTTGAGATACCAAGATTGCGGCTTGTGAACATAGCCATCATATTGGTTTGAACGGATATTCCCACGCTAAAATTCTCCCGGTTGTCCAAAATGCGGTCTTTGCTCCGCAGATACATACTTCCGATCCGATACCGGGATCCTTCCCGTCCTTGCAATATCCGTTTGCTTAGAATCGATTGTTTCCTTATATATCGGACAGATTATGAAAAAACATTAGTGCTTTGCTTAAATCCGTGTTCCTTGAAAACAATTATGAATGATGTTACGCTATTAAAGCAGGTGACAAAAGATTTATGAAAGGAAAAAAGATGAGAAAAATGATAACTCTGAGAAAAAAGTGTCTTGCTCTCGTCCTTTGTCTTATGATGGGCGCTGCAGCTCTTTCCGGCTGTGGAAAGGGCGAAAAAGACAGTCAGGAAAGTGCAGAGAAGGAAAGTGAGACGGAGGTTCCCGAGGTAAAGGGCAAAGAAAAGACTGTAGGCGCCTTTACCCTGCTTGTGCCAAAGGAAATGGACGCAGCGGAAGGCAAATCAGAGAGCGAAGTCGTTCTGACAGATGAGGATGGAAATTTCATCCTTCTTCAGGTCGTGGACAAGAAGGAAGCTAAAAGTTACATAAAGGAACTTCAGGAAGAGAACGAGAAATTAAAAGATGAGTCCTTTACGGTTAACGGGATAAGCTATACGGGAGCTGCAACCAAAAAGGAATTCTATGTATACGGCAAGGTTGGAGGAAAGACCGTTCTTGCTTCCTCCGAAGGATTTAAACTTATGGACGACATCCCCCTTGCGGTGCTTGCCTCTCTTGAGGTTGATGAAGACGCAGAACCTGTAAGCTGCGGAGGATCGTCATCGGAAGGAACGGTACTTGAGGCATGCGAGGGATTGTATACCTATGAAAAGCCGGAGGATTTCAGCGAAACCGGACAAACAGACTATCTTTTATCCGATAAAGGTTCTGAGATCTATCTTTCATACTTTTATGATGCCGATTCTCTTTATGACTTCATGGAGGATATTGAGGATTATGAAGAGGTGACCACAGCCGACGGATCTTCCGGCTATCTGCATGAAGATGGGTACGGCATCTATTTTATAGTGCCCTTTGATAACTTCTATGAATCAGGATTTGTCAGAGCTTCCGGAGTGTATATTTTTGCTTACGGACTGGAAAAAGACCCTGAGCTTTCAACCGTTTTCACAGATCTTTGCAAGAGCGTATATATCGATCCTGCAAACCGTACCGATGATCCTGTGGAAAACACGGCAGGAGATTGGGAAAATTACTGGAACAGAGGCTGGTACGGATGGTATATCGTATATGACGGAGACGGAAAATACAAGGATGATATCTCCTGGTCATATGACTGCCTTGCGGAATTTGAAGTAATGACTTCAGGTGATGTCAGATTTACCCTTGTTCAGGATGATGTGGATGAATTTATCATGGATGTGAATCTTGTCCATTATAATGACAATACCGATATGGGTTACCTTGTATCCGACAGCGGTACGTTCCATTTCCCCGATACTGACGGAACAGGTAAGCTAAGCAGCTGGGTTGATTTTGAAATAGGTGAAATGGATTTCATGTTCGATCCTGAATTTGATATGAGTACTCTTGACGATTATCTTACATTTTCGATCCAGTTTGTGGATGATGATGCCGATACCGTTACGGTAAAAGGATTCCTTCGTCCCTGGGGAACCGATTGGGACGATATATATCAGCTTGATGAGGATGATCTTCCGGAGATCGTAAACGGAGAAGGTCCAAGCTCTTACACGGATATGTTCCCCATTAATTATGATGACTGGTATAAGGATCAGATGTATGATGCGTTTCCCGGAATCTATGCCATGTCAGAATGATATGCCTTGATCCAGGATACTTGGATGTAAACGGAGACTCCCGGCTCACTGCCGGGAGTCTTTTTGTGTGTACGTCTTTTTGTGTGTACTAAAAGTATAAAAGCGGATAAGTCCCCCGTTTTTCGCCAAATAAGTGACTTTATATATAAAAAATGGTAAAATATATGGGCTTTACGGAGTTTTTATGGACTTAAGAAACAGTATCAAAAATATAAAAATAA
>ODAI010619290.1_pt1 | contig 35447 bp, 25 predicted proteins | sample 1539321 | NCBI WGS metagenome assembly ODAI01 (sample SAMN02144231, study PRJEB22623) | gut metagenome | biome: sheep rumen | host: Ovis aries | place: New Zealand
ACTTTTATAGTTATTACGGATGATGTGGTTAATCTTTTTAGTTTGTATTCCAGTTATCTTTCAATTTATGGCGCTTCGATTATACGGTATTATTAAAATTAAGCCTCTCCGAGGCTTCTTGATGGCAAATGAGGATAATCATATAGAATATATTTGAACAATTATTATACTTACAATTAATTCTTTAAAAATGAAAAAAATAACATTTTTATCACTATTCCTATCCCTGATGGCCCTTGCTGTGGCACAGCCTCAGATGCCCTCGCTGCGCACTGGCCAGATGGCCAAGGGGTTCGACCAGTACATGGCCCACGAGAGCATGATAGCCTCGGTGGCCGAAAACGAGATTGTCATTGTCACCGACGAAACGCGCAGCATCCTGGGCTCCTACGGTTCCAAGGGGCTGCAGGTGCTGGCGACCGACAGCAACCTGAATGTGCTACGGCAAGTGTCTATTCCCGAAACCCGCTACTGCCAGTTGATGGCGGTGAACACGGTTGAGGGCAAGGTGTACATCCTGTACATGAAAATGACGGCCGCGAAGGTTTTCCGTGCCGTGGTGGAGCCGCGGAGCATGACGTTGGAGAGCAACGCCGCCCTGACGGAGGCTTTGCCCGGATTCGACTTGGAGCAGTACCACTGGCCCGTCGTGTCGGACAACGGCTTGTTCTATGCCTTGGTGGGCCATGTGGCCAACTCTGTTTCCAAAGAGGTCATGCCTCGGCAGCTTCTCCTGGACGAGAAATTTGAGCTGCTGTGGGATAAACGATTTGAGACCTACATGGTGACCGATGTGGCCGTGGACAACGACGGTGTGGTCTATACCTTTGGAGGCCAATATAACAAGAAGACCGGCGAAACGCACATGGAGATGTCGTTGCTGGACGTGAACGACGAGAGGCGCGTTACGGCACGCGCCAACGTGGGCGAGGTGTTCCGCCTGCGGCTGTTGAACATCGTGGCCGGCAGGGCGGTGCTGGCCGGCTTCATCCGCACCCCCAAATCGCCTAAGGGCAGCGACTGCTTTGACAAGATGGTGGGCATGGCCCTCGACCTTGAAACCGAGGATCTGCGGACAGACGTGGTCTCCTTCACCAGCGACGAGCTGAACGTGTTTGGCAACATGAGCACTAAGAAGGAAAACAGCGTGGGCATGGTAGATAACCTGGTCATTGCCGGACGGGCAGCCACTTCATTTGGCGGCAGCCTGCTGCTTGAGCGCGAATGGAAGATTACCACCCATTCCACCAAGACACCCGACCAACACGACTATTACACAATGGGTGCTCTGGCCTTTGCCGTCGACACCAACGGCAAGATTGTTTGGCACAAGCCGTTCCGCTCGGTGTGCCACGAGATGACGGGGCAGTCCTGGGACCTTTCCTGCTATTTGGATGCCCCCATGCGTGGCATGGGCGACGATGTGTTTGTGTTTCTGAGCGAGTCGCCCAAAACGCCCCTAACATACGACATCAGCCAGCCCGCCAAGACCAGCAAATTGCAGACCCAAAAGCACGCCACCTGCATCTACGGCATCAGCAAGGAGGGCGAGGTGGCAAAGAAGGTGTTTGAGTTGGAAGACAAGGCCACGCTGGTCGATGTGTGGAAATCTCTGTCGGAAAAGAAATTTGTCTCACTCTGTATTTACAAGAAAAAATCCGCTCTGGTATATGTCAATTTCTAAGTGTTTTGCCTTTGTGCTGCTACTGGGCATGGCCACCGCTGGGTGGGCCCAGCGGACCTACAGCCTGGACCATTTTACGGGTTTGAAGTCGGAGGGGGAAATCCCGGCCGACCTGCGCAAAAGCCTTGCCGAGCTTTATAGCGAGGACAAACAGCGTGTGCGCGACTATAACGATGGCAAGCTGACCAACCGCGACAGGGTGCTGGAGGTTTCCTACAACATCAGCCGCCTGGTGAACAACGGGCGCATACTTTATGGCGATCCCATCACACGCATGTTGGAACGCATGGCCGACACGCTCTTGAAGGACCATCCGCAGCTGAGGAGCGAGTTGAGATTCTACACGGTCAAGTCACCTGCCGTGAATGCCTTTGCCACAGGCCAGGGAATGATATTCGTCACCACCGGATTGGTGGCCCAGGCCGAGAACGAGTCGCAACTGGCCTATATCCTGAGCCACGAAATCATTCACTACTACCGCAAGCACAACATGGAGATGATTACCCGCCGTGTGAAGACGGCCGACGACGAGGCGACCCGCATGGCCAACTTTCTCATCTACCACAACCGCTCGCGCGAGATGGAGAACGAGGCCGACAGCCTCGGCCTGACCCTTTTTTATATCAACAGCCCCTACGACAAACGAGTCTCCGACGGGGTGTTCGATGTGTTGCAATATGCCCTGTTGCCCTTCGACGAGATTCCCTTCGACACGCTCTACTTCGACTCGCCCTTCTTTAAGATTCCCAGCAATTACTATCTGGCGAAAGTGGCCGACATCACCTCGCGCGACGACTACGACGACTCGCACAGCACGCACCCCAACATTAAGAAACGCCGGGCCCGCACAGGCGAGATTCTCTCTCACCACCAAGGGGGGAGCCAATATGTGGTGACCACGCCCGAAGAGTTTGCCCACCTGCGCATGTTGGCTCGGTTCGAATGCATCCGCCAGAACATCATCTATGCCAACTACACCCGCGCCTTCTACGACAGCTATGTCTTGGAGCGGCAACTGCCCGGCAATGAGTTTCTGCTGAAGGCGAAAGCACAGGCCCTCTACGGCATTGCCATGACGAGGAGCTACCGCCATACCAGCGAGGTGGTGGGCGACTGGAACGACTACGAGGGCGAGATTCAGCAGCTGTACTACCTCTTCCGCAAGCTGAATGAAGAAGAGGCCACCCTCGTTGCCATGCGCGAGATATGGAAAACCCACCTGCTCATGCCCGACGACCCCCAACTGATTGCCATGGGACGCGACATGATGCTTACCCTGCGCGATAAGCACAACCTTTCGCGTAACTTTTTCTCCGCCACCTACGACACCGCCTACAATCCCGATGCCATGGAGAAAGAGCAGCCTTCCGCCAACCAGAAGTATGCCCGCATCCGCCAGAAAAAGCAGCAGGCCAACAGCATAAATCAAAATCGCTATGCTTTCACCGACTTTCTGCAACAGGACGACAAATTCCGCCAGTTTATGGACGAGAGTCTGGACACCCCGGAGACAGCAGACAGCACCAACCTCAATGCCAACTCCACCCTTCTTTATGCTCCCCAATACTTGGTGGTGGAAAACAAGAAAGACAATCCCGAGCTGAAATACCGCAAAAGCGACCGAATGGAGAAACTGCTGATCGAGGAGGTGCAACAGGCAGCAAAGGCAGCCAAAATGAAAGTGGTTGATTTCTCCGACCCTGCCATGCACCGGCACACGAGCGACACTTTTTACAACGACTTTGTCACCATCAACGAGTGGACCAACGAGTTTTGGCAAAACAAAGGACAGGTGCCGCTGAGAATCTCGTCGCAACCCCTCATGGACGAGCTCAACCAACGCTACGGCACCGACAAACTCACCCTCAACACGGTGGTCAACACAGAATACAACCCCGTATTATTTTCACCTACTATCCTCCTACTGGGCATAGCCATCCCCCCGTTCCTACCGTTGGTCACCTACAATATAGCCGCCAACCGAGAGAGCACAGCCACCCGCAACCTGCTCATTGACACCCGCCGCGGACATGTGCTCGCCGACCAAACCAACAGCCATGACTTTACCGACAGCCGCGACCTGGTCACAAACGACATCTTCACCACCTATCGACGGGCACTCAGTCCCAACCGTGTCGCAGGATTCTTGGGCCGACGTTTTGTTATCAGTGCCAACCTCGGCTTGGGTATTCCGGTTTTGAATCACATCTTCGACCGTCCGGGAGCCATCGTCGACCTCCGCCCGGGGATAAATCTCGAATGGGCCACCTCACAGCAGCACTCCCTGTCGCTCTACGTCGACTATAACAAGACCGAATTCTATATTGACAAAGGTTACACCTCCTCCAGTTACAATTTCAGCCCACTCTACAACACCAACATCATCAGTGCCGACCTCACCCATCGGTGGTATAAGGGAATCTCCACAGCTCCGCTGGGACCCTACTTTGGTTTAGGAGCTGTGGCCAGCAGAATCGACCTTCAACCAAAAGCAGAGAGGGCCTATTACAACCAGCTGGACAGCACCTACTACCGTTTCGGCATCACCCTTGAGACCGGCCGCAACTACATCATACGCAACAAAGTGCTGCTCAATCTAGGCGTCAGGTACCACTTGACAATTGCCAACCCCTTTAAATCTGACTTTAGCCTAGATCCCAGATCCACCTATGAAGAGCAACAGAAAATACCTGTCCGGCAAATGAATGCGGACCTCTGGATGACCAATCTGGTGCTGCTGCAGGTGGGCGTTGGATTCCTGCCTTTCTAAATAGATACCTCACAACTCCGAACCTAATATGATTAAAATACACGGTGCACGCGTAAATAACCTCAAGAACATCTCCGTCAACATTCCACAAGGCAAACTGGTGGTCATCACCGGCCTCAGTGGGTCGGGCAAGTCAAGCCTTGCCTTCGACACCCTCTATGCCGAAGGTCAGCGGCGCTATGTGGAGAGCCTCTCCTCCTATGCCCGCCAGTTTCTGGGCCGCATGGCCAAACCCGAAGTGGACCTCATCGAGAATATTGCTCCGGCAGTTGCCATCGAACAGAAAGTCAACACCAGCAATCCTCGTTCCACCGTCGGCACCTCCACTGAGATATATGAATACCTCAAGCTCATGTTTGCACGCATCGGTCGCACCTTCTCCCCCATCTCGGGCGTGGAGGTCAAACGCCACTCCGTGAGCGACGTGGTGGACCATATCTACAGTTTCCCCGCCGAGACGCGCATCATCGTGTACGCCCCCCTCACCTACAATGCCGACCGCCCGCTGCGTCCACAACTGGAGATGCTGCAGCAGGAGGGTTTTATGCGCATCGCTGTGGGTGGCACTATCATACGCATCGAGGACTTTCTGCACTCCGCTGCCGAGGATGCCGACACCATGCTGCTGGTGGACCGCATACAGGTGCATCCCCACGACGACGACCAGCTGGCCCGTATCTCAGAGTCGGTGCAGACCGCCTTTTTCGAAGGACGTGGCAGTTGTGTAGTGGCCGCCGAGGATCCTGACCATAATTCCCTAGGGACCGCTTCCTTCAGCAACAAATTTGAAGCCGACGGCATCACCTTTGAGAAGCCCAATCCCAATTTCTTCAGTTTCAACAATCCCTACGGCGCCTGCCCCACCTGCCAGGGCTATGGGAGCATCATAGGCATTGACGAAGACATTGTAGTGCCCAACAAATCGCTCTCTGTCTACGAAGATGCCATTGTCTGTTGGCGGGGCGAGAAGATGGCTGAGTGGAAAAGCCATTTCATTCGGCTCTCTCCGCGGCTGGACTTTCCTATCCACACCCCCTATTGCGACCTCACCGAACACCAGCTCGACATTCTATGGCACGGCAGCGGCACGTGGGAAGGCATCGACGGCTTTTTCAAGTGGGTCGAAAGCCAAGCCTACAAGATTCAGTACCGTGTCATGATCTCGCGTTTCCGTGGCAAAACCATCTGTCCCGACTGCCACGGCACACGTCTACGCAAAGATGCCACCTACGTCAAAGTGTGCGGCCGATCCATCACCCAGCTGTTGGCCATGCCGGTCGACGATTTTGCCCAATGGCTCAAAGACATTGTGGCCCTCCCGGCAGGCGGGGAGGGAACCCTCACCGAACATGAGCGCGAGGTGGTGAAGCGCCTACTGATAGAACTCAACAACCGGGTGAAATACCTTATCGATGTCGGTCTTGGTTACCTCTCGCTCAGCCGCCTCTCCAATAGTCTGAGCGGCGGCGAGTCACAGCGCATCAACCTGGCCACCTCGTTGGGCAGTTCCTTGGTGGGCAGCATGTACATACTTGACGAACCATCCATCGGGCTCCACTCCCGCGACACCGACCGCCTAATCCATGTACTCAAAGAGTTGCGAGACCTAGGCAACACAGTCATAGTGGTGGAGCACGACGAGGACATCATGCGTGCTGCCGACTACCTCATCGACATTGGTCCTGGAGCCGGCCGCCTGGGGGGCGAAGTGGTCTTTGCCGGCACCCCCGACGACCTGGTGCGCAAAGCCCCCAAGAACTCGCTCACCGCACAATATCTGCTGGGCGAAAAGAGCATCCCCGTCCCCACTTCCCGCCGTCCTTGGCGTGACCAAATCACAGTCCACGATGCCTTCTGCAACAACCTCAAGCACATCGACGTCACCTTCCCCCTCGGAGTACTCACCGTGGTCACTGGTGTCAGCGGCTCGGGCAAGACCTCGCTGGTCAAACAGGTGCTCTATGACGTGCTGCAGAAGCGTTTCGACGGTGCCACCGACTATGTGGGCAAATGCGCCAGCATCTCAGGCGACATGGCCCGTATCAGCGGCATAGAACTCGTCGACCAGAACCCCATCGGCCGTTCCACACGCAGCAATCCCGCCACCTATATGAAAGCCTATGACGAAATACGCCAGCTCTATGCCCAACAGCCTTTGGCCAAAACCCGTGGCTACAAGCCCGGCTGGTTCTCCTTCAACACCGAAGGAGGCCGCTGCGAGGTGTGCGAAGGCGAAGGCTATGTCACCGTGGGCATGCAGTTCATGGCAGATGTCCATCTGGTCTGCGAAGAGTGCCACGGCACCCGTTTCAAAGAGGAGACCCTGGAGGTACTCTACCAAGGGAAAAATATCTCCGAAGTGTTGGAGATGACCGTCAACCAAGCCATTGAATTCTTCCAAGGCCAAAAGTCCATCCTTGCCCGACTGCAGCCACTACAGGATGTCGGTCTTGGCTACCTCAAACTGGGGCAGTCCTCCAGTTCACTCAGTGGTGGCGAAGCCCAGCGCATCAAGCTTGCTTCCTACCTCATCAAAGGTGAGGCCGAGCAGCCCAAGCTCTTCATCTTTGACGAGCCCTCCACCGGTCTTCACTTCCATGACATACAGAAACTCATTGCGGCCTTCAACAGTCTCATTGAGAAAGGGCACTCCATTATCGTCATCGAGCATCACCACGACATCATCAAAGTGGCCGACTGGCTTATCGACATGGGGCCAGAAGGAGGGCGCGACGGTGGCAGCGTGGTCTTTGCCGGCACCCCCGAGCAGCTCATTGCCCGTCCTGCCAACCAAAAACCCACCTCCTACACCGCCCAATTCCTCCGTAAAGCCCTGAATAAATAGCCATCCCACCTATCCTAAGAATCTATCACACCTTTTAACAAACACAACAAAAATGATTTCCAACCTCAAAAAACTCCGCCGCACAGCCAATTTTGGCCTCTACGGTTCCATCGCCGTGGTCATTCTCACCGTGATTTTCCACTTCGCCCCCTATCACATCACCTACCAGCAGCCCCAAGTGGCCCGCTGGATGCTCATTGCGGGCACCATTCTGGCAGTTCTTGCCATCGTTATGGTGCTTTTGACCATCCGCAAGACCACCCCACGCCTACGCCAACTCGATAACTTCAACGAGAAAATGACCGGCTACACCGCCTATATCTGCAACCTTTACTCCACCACTTTTGCCATCGTACTCATCGAGTGCATCCTCATCGTCCTCATGTCCGACACTTCCCTCCTCATGGTCACCATCCTGCTGGTCCTGATGCTCTTCCTCTCCTACCCCAACATGTATAAAATGCGCACCGACCTTGGCCTGACCGATGCCGAGATGACCGCCCTCTTTGGCGATGCCTACATTGCAGACATCCAGGTGACCGATGCCGCGCCAGACATTACCTCTGCCGATGCTCGGTTAGAAATCGAAGCCGAACAATCACAAACCACCCCCACACAAGAGGAGGCCGACAGCACCCCAAGCAACAACCAATAGACCACCACCATGTCCACCACCATTGCCGCCATCTCCACCCCTCCGGGCATCGGAGGCCTAGCCGTCATCCGGCTCTCCGGTCCTGCGGCTTTCGACATCGCCTCGCACCACGTGCACCTTCCCGAAGGAGAAAAAAAAACAGCCTTTGCCCTTTTCAAAAGGGACGGACAAACCGTTGACGAAGTAGTCGTCACCCTCTTTCGCAGCCCCCACTCCTACACAGGCGAAGACACCGTTGAGTTCTCCTGCCACGGCTCCACCTACATCCAGCAGACCCTCCTACAGGCACTCATCGACAGCGGTGCCGCGCTGGCCGAACCGGGCGAGTTCACCCGTCGCGCTTTTCTAGGCGGCAAACTCAACCTCTCCCAGGCCGAAGCCGTGGCCGACCTCATCGACTCCACCAACGCCGCCTCGCACCAACTGGCCCTCAGCCAGCTCCGCGGCGGCTATGCTCAGCTCCTTGCCCAGTTGCGCAGCCAACTGGTGGACCTTACCTCATTGCTCGAACTGGAGCTCGATTTCAGCGAAGAGGACGTCGAATTTGCCGACCGCAGCCGGCTCCGCAGCCTTGTGGCCCAGTTGCAGCAGGAAGTCACCCGACTGACCGACTCCTTCCAGCTGGGCAACGCCGTCAAGAACGGCATCCCCGTGGCCATCGTGGGCCGCCCCAACGCGGGCAAGTCCTCTCTCCTCAACGCCCTTCTCTCCGACCAGCGGGCCATCGTAAGCCCCATCCCCGGCACCACACGCGACACCATCGAAGAGAACCTCAACATCGACGGACTCACCTTCCGATTCATCGACACCGCAGGCCTCCGCCACAGTGACGACCCCATCGAATCCATTGGTTTCGACCGCGCCATACAATCCATCCGGCAAGCCACTGTCGTCCTCATCGTGCGTGATGCCACCGTTACGTTCAACGAATACAGCATAGACGACATCGCTTATCTTCTGAAGGACATACCCCAAAAAGAAAAAATCATCTTCATCATCCATAACAAAGCCGACCTCGTCCAGCCGCCCTATCCGCCAGGAATAGCCCTCTCCGCCCTTACCGGCATGGGCGTTGACCAACTCAAGCAATCCATCGTCCAAGCCGTCCGCCAACGCATGCCCAGCTCCGACGGTGCCATGCTCACCAACCTCCGCCACTACCAAGCCCTGCAGCATGTGTCCACCTCTCTTGACGAAGTGGCTCAAGGACTGGACAGCGGCCTCCCCGCCGACCTTGTCGCCATCGACCTCCGCAACGCCCTCTACCATCTAGGCACCATCACTGGCGAAGTCACCTCCGACGAAATCCTCGGCACCATCTTCCACCGCTTCTGCATCGGCAAATAGGGATGTTCTATCCTATGACCATCCGTGGTTTTATCGACAACCTCGCATCGCTCAATACTCCAGATGACATGAGCATTAACATGTACCATGGAGATACAAAAGAAGCCGAAGACAGAAGAAAAAATCTCCTTTATTATCTCGAAACGATAAAGGAGATCAATCCAACGCATCTACTTGTCGGAGAAGCTCCTGGACGTTTTGGTTGCTACCTGACCGGAATCCTTTTCACCGATGAACATACAATGGTGCACATTCCCCTTTTCCAGTCTTTGGACTGCCTAGTAAAGGAATTAATGGAACTGGGCTCAAGCATCAAACCCCAAAAGGAGGGAACTGCAACTACTATATGGAGTTGCCTTTCAGTATTACCTCATAGCAGTTGGCCACTGATGTGGAATATATATCCTTTTCATCCTAGTTCGAAGCCAGCGAATTATCTTTCGGCAAATGACCGCACCAATCGTCCTCCAAGTCCTAAGGAACTCAAATTGGGGCTGTCGGTCCTGAAAGACCTACTGCAATGCTTTGATATAGACAAAATTATTGCAATAGGACGTATATCGGAGTCTATTCTTAAAAAGGAATTCCCAAACATATCATACATCCGCCATCCCGCCCATGGAGGTACAGCAAAATTCAAAGCCGGGTTCAACGACATTTTTCAACTTTAGCTGTATCCTTTCAAACCAACCATGACTTATCATATCTATGCGATATGATAAACTTTTTTTTGATTGAATCGGAAGAAAAACGTATCTTTGCAATTCATACAAAAACAACACACTATGTTGCAACTTCAATATATAAAGGAACATACAGAGGAAATCATTGAACGCCTCAAGATTAAGAACGTAGAAAATGTAGAAGAGCGCATCCAAGAAATCATTGCCCTCGACGAACAACGTCGCAGTCTGCAGCAGCGTTCCGATGCCGTCAAGGCACAGCAGAACGCCATCGCCAAAGAGATAGGCATGCTCTTCAAGCAGGGCAAACGCGACGAGGCCGAAGCCAAGAAAGCCGAAACCGCCACCTTGAAAGCCGAAGAGAAAGAACTCAGCGACCAGCAGAACACCGTAGAGACCGAGCTGAACGCCAAACTCATCTCGCTGCCCAACGCCCCCCACATCACCGTGCCCAAGGGCAAGAGCGAGGCCGACAACGTGGTAGTGGCAGAATTTGGCCACAAGCCAGATCTCCCCGCCGATGCTCTGCCCCATTGGGACCTCTGCGCCAAGTATGATATCGTGGACTTCGAACTGGGCAACAAAATCACCGGCGCCGGCTTCCCCGTCTACAAAGGTAAGGGTGCCCGTCTGCAGCGCGCCCTCATTGACTTCTTCCTCGACGAGGCCACCGCTGCGGGTTACATAGAAATCATGCCCCCGCTCATGGTCAACGAAGCCAGCGGCCTAGGCACCGGCCAACTGCCCGACAAGGAGGGCCAGATGTATGCCATCCCGCTGGACGGCTTTTACATGATTCCCACCGCCGAAGTGCCCATCACCAACATCTACCGCAACACCATCGTCAGCCCCGACCAGTTCCCCATCAAGCATGTGGGCTACAGCGAGTGTTTCCGCCGCGAGGCAGGCAGCTATGGCAAAGACGTGCGCGGTCTGAACCGCCTGCATGAGTTCAGCAAGGTGGAAATCGTCGTCATCGAACACCCCGACCGTTCCTACGACACCCTGGAGACTATGAAGAAACACGTGGGCGGCCTGCTGGACAAACTGGGTCTCCCCTACCACATACTCAAACTCTGCGGCGGCGACATCAGTTTTACCTCCGCCATGACTTTCGACTTCGAGGTCTGGAGTGCCGCTCAACAGAAATGGCTCGAAGTCTCCTCAGTCTCCAACTTCGAGACCTTCCAAGCCAACCGCATGAAGTTACGTTTCAAAGACAGCGACGGCAAGATGAAACTGGCCCATACCCTCAACGGCAGCGCCCTAGCCCTGCCCCGCATCGTGGCCGCCCTGCTGGAGAACAACCAGACCCCAGACGGCATCGTCATGCCCGAATGTCTGCGACCCTATCTACGATTCGACAAGATAGACTAAACCCTAAGGCCATCCCCCTCCGGATGGCCTTTCTTTTATTCCCACCCAAATCAATACCGATTCCTTCAGAATTCCCGCTTGCATCCGACCCGTAGATAAAGCGGGAATGGAGCGTAGGGCTATATGAGCGGCAGGCTATCAGTAAGCAGCGGAATGCAGACTAACCCCCAATCGGTCATCAGACCGACACTTGGCCATAACATCCTCATTTCAAGCTCTAATTATGCCATATCAGCATTTCTTTCGGCACCTTAGACTCATCCCTATTTTGACCTAGCCCACTATGACTGCGACAGCGATTCTGCCCATCTGCTCGAAACAAATACTAATCTGACACAAATTCTAACGACCGATTTGGGCTAATCAATTCGGTTAGCGCGGTGAATTATGGAACACTCCACTGCTTCTGCTGTCCCAGACGGCTCGCTGCCAACAAGAACACGGCGGCACAAAAAAACGCACCCTTTGCAGAGTGCGTTATTTTATATTGATACTTAATCGTTATAAATTGGATTGGAGCATAGAGGCTTCAAAACCTAGGCTTAGAAGTGGAAGCCGATGCGGAGGGCCAGTTCGCCAATGTGGCGTTTCTCGCCGGAGTAATTGTTGGTGGCATCGGGGTCGGTGAAGGAACGCGAGGTGTGGTTGATGCGGTGTTTGCCCAGGTCGAGATAGTAGAGGCCCACGGTGACATTCTCGCCAAGGTAGGTGCCGGCGCCCAGAGTCCACGAGAGGGCTCCGGAAGGTTTGTAGGCGTAGGAACCGAACTTATGCTCAACACCGTCCTCGGAGACATAGCTGCTGCCATTGGGGTAGCCGTTTTTGGAGATGAACATCATGTCAAAGCCAATGCTGGCCTCGGCAAAGGGGCGGATGATGTCGGTGAGGTCATAACGGTATTTGAGACCAATTTGGATGGGAATATTGAAATAGTTGGGCACTTTGGGGATGGCCTTGAGTTTGTTGTTGATATCGTTCTGGTCGTAGACATCGCGGATAGAGGACTTGGTGGAGTTCCAGAGGAAGCTGACTTCGCCGAAAGGCAGCAGCCAGTTGTTGGCACCCACGTCCAGCCACAAGCCCAGACGGGCGGAAGCACCTATTCCGGCAGAGGCCGCAGTGGCAATGGAAGAGCGGTTAATGGGAACAAAGGGGTCGAAAGGCATAACGACGTTGACATCGTTGTTGAACTCGGCCACGGGAATGAAGCCGTTGAAATAGCCCGAGAATTCAAACTGCTGGGCACGTGCGCCAAAGCCAGCAAAAAGCAGTGCTACGGCAACACATAAACTTTTGAAATAGTTACTTTTAATCATAGTGCATAATTTTTGATTCAAAGTACAAAAATAGCAATTTTTTTTATATTCAGAAAAAAATGATTTTTTTTTGTACCTTTGTAATTGCTTTTAATAACTACTTAAATTTATAGCATCTTGAAACGCAATTTTTTACACATCTGTATGCTGGCAGCAGTGATGGGCATTTCGTCTGCTGCCACGGCGCAGGTTGACTTTACGCCTATCTTCACCCAGATAAGACTGGAGGCACGCGCCGACTTTGACTATTTCCACAACACCACCGACGTGAACCCCACTGCCGTGGAGAATCCCTATGGTTTCCATGGTCGCTACTTCAACATGGTCATCGGCGGCCCGCTGGGCGAAAAGTTCAGCTATTTCTTCCGCCAGCGCATCATTGCCAGCCCCGGCAGTGTGAGTCTGTTCGACAACACCGACTTCCTCTACATCAACTACATGCCCAGCAAGAACTGGATGATCCGCATGGGTAAGGATGCCCTGGCCGTAGGCGGATTTGAGTATGACGCACCGCCCATCAACGTGCTTTTCAGCACCCACTATTGGGACAACTTCTACTGTTTCCAACCAGCCCTGGCAGCCGCCTATAAGACCGACGACGGCAAGCAGATGGTGCTGCTGCAGGTGGCCAACTCGCCCTATGTGTATTACGGAGCCGATTTGGGCTATGGGCCAGGCAACGAGTGGAAGAGCGGACTGATGTCCTTCAGCCTGTTCCACAGCGGCGACTTCGGCCATTACAAGATGCTCAACTCGGTGAACTTCTTCCAGCGTCCGGACCGCAAGATGATGAACTACATTGCCATAGGCCAGAAGCTGGTGTACGACCGCTGGGACATATATCTGGACCTCATCCACCACGCCAACGCCGTGAACGACTGGGGCAAGAACTTTGCCGTGGTGAGCTGCGCCAACCTTTACTTCAAAAACGGTCTGAACCTCTTTGCCAAAGGGGCTTGGGAGCAGAACAAGTCCAACGAGATTCTCCCCGGCTTTGGCATCGGCAACAGCATAGCCCTGGGCTACTACGACTGCTTTGCCGAGGCTGGCACAAGCTACCTCACCTACGGTTTGGGTCTGGAATACCACCCAAAGATTTGTCCCGACTTTCGTTTCCACGCCTTTGTGGCCAACCGCCGCATCACCCGGCCCGGCGAGAACGTAGGCGGCCTTGACGGGCACACCTACAACGAAAACTCGTTGCAATGCAACATGGGCATCACCTGGGACATGGACGTGCACCGCATGATAAAGGAACGCATGGCAAGGGCAATGAAAGAAAAATCAATCATTGAATGACAATCTCTCCAACTATTAAATAACAATGGAACATAATAATCACACTCAAAGGCCCAAAACGACCCAATATGCCCGCAACGTAGAAGCTTTCTTCCTGCACCTTGAGCGGCGGCTGAAACTGAAATCGCCACTGAGATTTACAAGCAAACGCTCGCTGGAAGCCATCGTTTTCCTCGTTTTCTTTATAGGATTCTTCTGGGTGCTGGCCTATAAGATGACCTTACCCAACATGCTGAACACTTTCATGCAGACGGCCTACCACCTGCTGCTGGAGACGGTCTTCTACATTATGGCCATATGTGTGCTGATGGGAGCCATCGGCAAGTTGCTGATTGAGTTTGGCGTCGTGCGACTGCTGGAGAACATCCTGCGCCCACTGATGAAACCGATATACAACCTGCCTGGTGTGGCCGCATTGGGTGCCATCATGACATTCCTCTCGGACAATCCTGCCATCATTTCACTGGCACAGAACAAGAACTTTGCACAGTATTTCCGCAAATATCAGTTGGTATCGCTTACCAACTTTGGCACGGCTTTCGGCATGGGGCTGACGGTGTTGGCCTTTATAACCAGCCTTGGCTATGGCAAGGGCGCACTGGTGGGCGTGGCAGGAGCCATCATAGGCAGCATCATCTCCACCCGACTGATGCAGCGCTTCACGCTGAAGAGCTTCCCCGAGATGGATTTCCCCGTCACGGACTATCAAGGCGACGAGCAGCAGATTTCCTACAAGTCCGAAGGGTCTGTTTTCCAACGTTTCCTCAACTCGCTGCTGGACGGCGGCAAAGACGGTGTCAGCATCGGCTTTGCCATTATCCCCGGAGTGCTGTGCATCTCCACCATCGTGATGATGCTCACCTTTGGCCCCGACTCCGCCACGGGAGTATACACGGGTGCCGCCTATGAGGGCGTTCCCATCATCACCTGGCTGGCCGACAAGGTGAACTTCATCTTCTATTGGCTCTTCGGCTTCGAGAGTGGTGCTTTGGTGTCATTCCCCATCACCGCCTTGGGTGCCGTGGGAGCTGCCATAGGCCTAGTCCCCCGCTTCATCACCGAGGGCATCATCAACAACAACGCCATCGCAGTCTTCACAGCCATGGGCATGTGCTGGAGCGGCTATCTCTCCACCCACACCGCCATGGTGGACGCGCTGGGATACAGAAAACTTATTGGAAAAGCCATCGGAGCGCACACCATCGGTGGCCTATGCGCCGGAATTGCCGCCCACTGGCTATATGTAGTACTGGCATTAATATTTTAATTGACAGGAGTATAAAACGATGTTAATAAAAATATTTTGTCAAAAAGTATACTAATTCAATTTTTGTTCGTATTTTTGCAAAACATTTATAACCCTAAAAATCGTAAATAAAATGGCTTACAAAATCACTGACATCTGCGTTGCTTGCGGTACTTGCATCGACCAGTGCCCCGTCGGAGCCATCTCCGAAGGCGACATCTACAAGATTGACCCCGACACTTGCGTTAGTTGCGGCACTTGCGCTAGCGCTTGCCCCACCGGTGCTATTGTGGAAGGCTAAAACACACAGATGTAGCTAAAAGAAAGCCCCGCCTACACGGCAGGGCTTTTTCTTTTTGTGTCAACTGGGCGAGAGTGGCTACTGATTGTCGTACTTCTCCACCTCGTCGTGAAAGAATTCGAGCTGCACTCCAGCCTGGGCAAAAAGGGCTTCGCTTTCGGCTCCGGCATGATACTTGCGTTCGCAGACCACACGTTTGATACCGCAATTGATGATGAGCATGGCACAGGTGCGGCAGGGGGTCATGCGGCAATAGAGGGTGGCCCCGTCGAGGGCTATGCCGCGACGGGCGGCCTGACAGATGGCATTTTGTTCGGCATGGACAGTGCGGACACAGTGGGTGGTTATGTTGCCGTCTTCATCAATAGACTTGCGGAAGAGATGCCCCACCTCGTCGCAATGGGGCAACCCCGACGGAGAGCCCACATAACCAGAAACCAGCAGTTGACGGTCCTTGACAATGACACAGCCGCTGCGGCCTCGGTCGCAGGTGGCACGCTTGGAGACGGTGTTGGCCAACTCCATGAAATACTCATCCCAGCTGGGACGCTGGTAGAGAATTTGTTTGAGGACTAGACGGACCTGCTCATTCAACTGCTCAATGGTGCCGCCGTTGTCGAAACGGTAGTCGGCATGGGCAATGCAGTAACCAAGATTTTGCTTGTTGGGGTCATCGTTGTCCATCTCGCGCTGTTCGTTGGCAAGGAAGGTCTCGAAACTGATATGGTCGGTTTCGCTGCCACGAAGGACCACCCGCTCATAGCGCACCTTGGGCTCAGCATCCACTGCAAAGAGATAGAAGTTGGGCTTGTTGCGCAAGGCCTCCACCTCTCCTGGGGTACGGATGCTCTCAATGATGCAGTTTTTGCCCGAAGCATTGGCCTGCTCATAGAGCTGCTCAACAATCCAGGACGGGCTGTGCCGGGCCCTGAGGTCATTGCCCACTGCGGTCATGCTGTCGCGATTGACCGGCAGGCCCCGTCGCTGGATTTCCTGAGTAAGGAAGGCACGCACGGAATAATGGACAAAGTCTTTTTCTTTGACCAGATAGTCTACAATGGTACCCTTGCCGGCACCCAAAGTGCCTGTTATTCCTATGGTAATCATCTGTGATAGGGTTTAAGACAGGGGACGGCGTTGCCGCCATCGGCTGCATTGATTACTATACCTTATACTTATACTCTAGTTTGGCCAAGTCCTCGTTAGCCTTGACGATTTTCTTTTTGAGTCCTTGCTTGTAGGCCACCACTTTCTCCTGCAGGGCAGGGTTGCCCACGGCCATGATTTGAAGGGCCAGGACGGCAGCATTCTGGGCTCCATTGATGGCCACCGTAGCCACCGGAATTCCGGGAGGCATCTGGAGGATGGCAAGGGTGGCATCGAGGCCTTCAAGAACACTGCCCTTGATAGGCACGCCAATGACCGGCAGCGGGGTTTCAGCAGCAATGACACCGGGGAGGGCGGCCGCCATGCCGGCACCGGCTATGATCACCTGAATGCCTCGTTTGTGGGCATTGCGGGCAAAATCGGACACCTCTGCAGGGGTGCGGTGGGCTGAGAGGGCGTTGACCTCAAAGGGTATCTCCATCTCCTCCAAGAACTGGCAGGCCTTCTCCATGACCGGCAGGTCGCTGGTGCTGCCCATAATGATACTAACTAACGGATTCATATAAAGCTATTGATTTTCTATTTTAATGATGGGCATCTTGACTCCCGAACGAGGCTGCCCCTCCTCACCTTTGTAAATCTGCCAGGCTCTGAGAATCACATCGGGCCGGGCTCCCTCGTAAAGGACCATATAGACGGCCTGTGCTATGGGCATTTCGACGTTCAGTTGCTTGCGGATGTTCTCCAAACTTTTGACAGCATAATAGCCTTCGGCCACCATTTGCATTTCCAGCATGGCACTCTTCACGCTGTAGCCCATGCCAATCATGGTACCCAGCGTGCGGTTGCGGCTGAACTGGGAGTAGCAGGTGACCAGCAAGTCGCCTAAGAAGGGCGGCAGCAGTTCCGAGGTCATCTTTAGCTCGCGTCCCGGCTGCATGAGATGATAGAAAAGTTGCATCTCGGCCATGGAGACACTTACAAGCACCGCCATGAGGTTGTCGCCGCCACCAATGCCTTTGCAAAATCCTGCCGCCACGGCATAAACGTTCTTCAGGGCCGAGGCAAACTGAATGCCGCGCTGGTCGTCAGAAAGGCTTAGATTGATGTAGCGACAGCGGAGTTGGGCACGCACAGTTTCGGCCAATGAGCGATTGAGCGAGGCCACTGTCAGGAAAGTGAGTTTCTCGCGGGCGATCTCTTCGGCATGGGTGGGGCCGCTGATGACACACAGTTGCTCGTTGGGGACCTGATAAACGTGTTCGAGATAGTCGGTCACCACCTCGTCGGTCTGGGGTATGAAACCTTTGATGGCAGAGATGAGGTAACGAGTACGCAACACCGCTGCCTCCACTGTCTGAAGGGCACCATGAAGATAGGCTGTGGGTATGACGAGATAGATGAATTGGCATTTCTCCACCACCTCTTGGGCGGTTTCCACCACGGTGATGCGTTCCATGTTGAAAGCCACCTCACCCAGATAGCGCTTGTTGCGCCCCCTTCTGGCCAGGGTCTCTCTGATTTCGGGCTCACGAACGTACCAGCATACATGCGCCTCGGGCTGCTCAAGCAGCAGTTTTACGATAGCTGTGGCCATAGAGCCACTTCCTAGTATTCCTATCATGATGTTTTGTATTGGACAGGAAAAAATTCTTTACTTGAGATTTTTCAGAATTTCAAGCGTGAGGTTCCAGAACATTTCCACTGTCTTGATTTCAATTTTTTCGCCCGGAGCATGAACTCCGCGGAGGGTGGGGCCGTAGCTTATCATGTCCATCTGGGGATATTTCTCACCGATGAGGCCGCACTCCAGTCCAGCATGGATGGCACGCACCACGGGGTCGTGGCCAAACATGCGCTTGTAAGTCTCCACGCCCACCTTCAGCACCTTGCTGTCGGGGTTGGGGGTCCAGCCGGGGTAGCCGTCGCTGTGGCTGACATGGGCTCCAATCATGCGGAAGGTAGACTCTATCTTTTGCGCCGCGGCCAGTTTGGCACTCTCCACAGAACTGCGCTGACTTGTGCAGATATGTATCTGACGGTCGTCCATCTTGACAGAGGCCAGGTTGGTGGAAGTCTCGACAAAGTTTTCTATTTCGCGGCTCATGGCAAGCACGCCGTGCGCACAGGCAAAGAGTGCGTCGAGCAGATTGCGGTGAGTCTGCTTGTCCATCAGACAGGAGGGCATCTCTATAGGTTCCATCGTCACCTCCAGTCCCGGCTCAGTGCTGCGGAACTCGAACTTGAGGTTTGTGGCAAAAGTGTCTACCATTTTCTTCAGTTCGGCTTCATACTCGGGCAGCACCACCACATCGGCCCATGCCTCACGCGCAATGGCATTGCGCAAATTGCCTCCATCAATGCGGGCAAGGCCAATATTGCATTTCTCTGTGGCGTTCCACAGGATGCGGGTGAGCATCTTGTTGGCATTGCCGCGGCCTTTATTGATGTCGTCGCCGCTGTGACCACCCTGTAAGCCATAGACACGTATTCTGTAGGCCACTTCGCCAGCAGGCACAGGACGGGTGGTGTAGTCGATGTCGGCCACTGTGTCGATGCCGCCGGCACAGCCAATGCAGTACTCGCCTTCGTCTTCATCGTCGAAGTTAAGCAAGATTTGGCTCTGGAGCCAGTCGGTGTGCAGGTTGCCGGCACCGGTGAGGCCAGTTTCCTCGTCCACGGTGAAAAGGCATTCCAGCGGGCCGTGGGCTATGGTCTTGTCGTCCAAGATAGCCAGGGCCGCAGCCACTCCTATGCCGTCGTCGGCTCCCAAGGTGGTGCCATCACCTATGAGCCAGCCATCCTCCACATATGCCTGTATGCCTTGTGTGAAGAAGTCGAATTGCTTGTCGCCATTCTTCTCGCACACCATGTCCATATGGGCCTGCAGGCACACCCCGGGGGCATTCTCATAACCCGGATGGGCAGGCTTGCGGATGAGCACATTGCCCACCTCGTCCACAAAGGTCTCATAGTGGTGGTCTTTGCCGAATTGTTGTAGGTATGCCGAAACCTTCTCTTCGTGTTTGGAAGGACGGGGAATATTCATCAGTTCACCAAAGTACTGCCACACTTTGGCAGGTTGTAAATCTTTCAATGTATTATTCATATTTTATTCTGATTTAGTACTATAGAGTTCATATTTTACCTGCAGGGCTTACAGCACAACGACCTTACGACCCAACTGGTTGCCGACGCGCACAACATAGATACCTTGGCGGACGGCCACCGTCCACTCTTTGCCCTCGCACGCGCTGCGTTGTGCCACTGGCCGCCCCATTAAGTCGTAGACGACGACAGCCTTACCTTCACATCCGCTCACCCTGATGTGGCCCACCTGGCCATAAGCCATGGTCCTTTCTACCTGGCGAGGGTTGATGGCGGCAGGGTCGTAGCCATGATAGCTGGTGTCTGGCTGCAGACCGATGACAGCCCCGTGCCATTGGGTGAAGTCGCTGTTGCCGGGGGTCATGGCATCCAACTTGAAATAGCCGTCAGAACTGCCGCTCCAGCCCCAGTTGATGTGGAACATGTTGGAGTCCGTGGCATCGGAGAAATATCCGTCAATGACATATCCGTGGCCCGAGGTGCCGCTGTGGCCGTCCTCGCTGTCGTCCTTGGACCAACCGGCATAGTATACGGGCATGCTGTCTGCCAAACTTTGGTAGAGCATCCGCAACCAAAGGCTGTCGCTGTGGACCGAATCGCGCATTCCGGCATAGCTGTACTTATAGCCAAAATGGCGCGGGATGCGGGTGTCGGTGCCTACGGTGGCCGAAAGGTGGAGACTGGTGTCGTAAATGGCATATTCGGGCAGCGACCAGCAGCCGCTGGCGTCCAGTCCATAATTCATGTCAAGGGAAACCCCTATCTGATACAGTAAAGTGGAGATAGCGGTAATAACCGATTCGGGGCTGTTGATATAGGCATAATCATTCATATTGGCCCAATCGTAATAGGTATGCTCAAAATCGGCCGACAGCTCTCCCCAACGCCAGTCACCATAGGCAGCCGGATTGTCGGCTCCATTGTAGGCGTGCTGGCCAAAACCATGCTCGGGATAGTCCCAGTAGTTCATAATCATGCCGAAGGCCGTGGCCACACACCCCGTCACCGAGCCGCCCGGACAACGCCGGTTATAGGGATTGCCCTGTCCCCATATCATGTTACCCAGCAGACGGGCTATGTTGTCGTCGTAGAAATCGCCCTTGCCATCGACCTCATAGTGCCGGATGGCCTCTGTCAGGGCCTCGCCACTGACCATCGCATCCCATTTGTGCTGCACCTCGGGGGTGGCTACGGCGCCCCGCTGGCGTGCAGCCGCTATCTGTCGTCCATACTGCTCCAGATGGAACCGCACGGCGGGATTGGCCTCAAAGGCGCCCTCGTCGGAGAAAGCCAGAATGGGGGCGGCAACATCGTCGCCGCTCACCACGACAAACCCTTCGCGGCCGCCGTCGGCAATGGTATAATCAAAAACAAAAATATCCGCAATGCCCACCGCTAGAGTCACATCCCGCAGCTGACAATCGGCATAGGGGTCCAGCCCATGCGTAGTCTTGTGCTGCAACTCCCAGCTGCAAAGGCGTGCGGCAGTCTCAGCCACTTTCCGCGCCCGCTGGGGGGTCACGGGCGATGCCACCGCTCCCACCGCGACCATCAGGGCCAATACGACAAATGATAATCTTTTCATATACTTATAGTTTAAAGTAACTATTTAAAATACTCCACACCGCTCTCAAATATCCGCTGGTCTTGGTCACCGTAGATATTCAGGTAGGTGCCTTCGCGGCGGCGTTCGCTGTGGGCCATCTTGCCCAGCACGCGGCCGTCGGGACTGGTGATGCCCTCAATGGCACAGTAGGAGCCGTTCATATTGAAGGGTTCATCCATAGTCACCTTGCCGTCGAGATCCACATAGCGGGTGGCCACCTGCCCATTGGCAAAGAGCTGGTCGAGCCACGACTGTGGAGCCACAAAGCGCCCCTCGCCATGCGAGATAGGCACCACATAGCTCTTGCCCAGTTCGGCCTGTCGCAGCCAAGGCGAGAGATTGCTCACCACCTGGGTGTGGGCTATCATGCTCTGGTGACGGCCGATGGTGTTGAACGTCAGCGTGGGCGAGTCGGCCTGTTGCTGGCATATCTCGCCGTATGGCACCAATCCCAGTTTCACTAGGGCCTGGAAACCGTTGCAGATGCCCAGCATCAAACCGTCGCGCTCCTTCAGCAGGCGCATCACAGCATCGGATATCTGCCCATTGCGGAAAACGCTGGTGATGAACTTGGCACTGCCCTCGGGCTCGTCGCCCGCCGAGAAACCGCCCGGAATCATCACTATCTGGCTTTCCTCTATGGCCTTGGCGTAAGCCGCCACACTCTCGTTGATTTGGCTGGCATTCTGGTTGCGGAAGACCAGTGTCTCCACCTCAGCTCCCGCCCGCAGGAAAGCCCGCGCCGAGTCATACTCGCAGTTGGTGCCGGGAAACACCGGTATGAACACCTTAGGTTTGGCCACCTTGTGACGGCAGAGGTAGACCTTTTTCGACTTAAAGAGTTTCGGAGCAGCCGGCGTTGTGGCCGGAGTGCGGCTGCTGGTGGGGAAAATATCCTCCAGTGTGGCCGTCCACGATTGAAGCATCTCGTCCATGCCGATGGTTTCGCCAGCCACTTCAAAGCGGCCGTCGTCCGTCACGCGGCCTATCTTGCGCGCCACGGCGGGCAGGTCGCCACAGTTAGCCACCTCCACCACAATGGCACCATATTTCTTCTCAAAGAGTTCTTCTGCCTCAAACTTGCCGTCAAAGCGCACACCCAAGCCATTGCCAAAAGCCATCTTGCTCACCGCCTCGGCAATGCCGCCGAAGCCAACTGCATATGCTGCCCTCACGACTCCGCGTGCCACGGCCTGATAGAGAGCTCCATACATAGCCATAAGCTGGCCATAGTTGGGCATACCCATCTTGTCGGGCTTCACTTCCAGCAGATAGAGATAGCTGCCCGCCTTCTTCAGTTCGGGCGTCACCACCTGATGAATATTGCCGATGCCCACGGCAAAGCTGCACAGCGTGGGGGGCACGTCGATGTCGTTGAAGGTGCCGCTCATAGAGTCCTTGCCGCCAATGGCGGGCAGTTTCAACCCCATCTGGGCACTGTAGGCACCCAGCAAGGCACTCAGAGGCTGACCCCAGCGGTAGGGGTCCTGTCCCAGTTTCTTAAAATATTCTTGGAAGGTGAGTCGTATGCGCTTCACGTCGCCACCTGCCGCGGCCACCTTGGCCACCGAGTCCACCACGGCATACACAGCACCGTGGAAGGGACTCCAACTGCTCAGGTAGGGGTCGAAGCCATAACTCATCATCGTCACCGTGTCGCACTTGGCGGTCAGCGTGGGCAGCTGGCCAATCATGCACTGCGTGGGGGTCAGCTGGCTCTTGCCGCCATAGGGCATCACTACGCTGCCTGCCCCAATGGTGCTGTCGAACATCTCCACCAGTCCCTTCTGCGAGCATACGTTCAGGTCTGCCAAGTTTTTCAGCCAACGCTCCTTGATACTTGCCTGCGGGGCAGTGGCACACTTGGCGCAGTCGCCCTCGGGCATTGCCACGTTCACCTTAGTCTCCTGATGGGCACCGTTGGTGTCGATGAAACGGCGGCTCAGGTTCACAATCTCCTTACCGCGCCAGCTGATGACCATGCGGGGTTCCTCGGTCACCTTGGCCACCACCACGGCTTCCAGGTTCTCCTCGTCGGCATAACGCAGCATCTGGTCCACATTCTTGGGGTCGACCACTATGGCCATGCGCTCCTGGCTCTCGCTGATGGCCAGCTCCGTGCCGTCCAGGCCGGCATATTTCTTAGGCACTCGGTCCAGGTCAATCTGCAATCCGTCGGCCAGCTCGCCGATGGCCACACTCACGCCGCCTGCGCCAAAGTCGTTGCATTTCTTAATCAGGCTGGAGACCTCCTCGCGGCGGAACAGGCGCTGAATCTTGCGCTCGGTGGGGGCATTGCCCTTCTGCACCTCGGCCCCGCAGGTGGTCAGCGAGGCGGTGTTGTGGGCCTTCGAGGCCCCTGTTGCGCCGCCGCAGCCGTCGCGGCCAGTGCGGCCTCCCAGCAGGATGATGACGTCGCCGGGGTCGCTGGTCAGCCTCTTCACCTGGCGGCGGGGGGCTGCAGCCACCACGGCCCCAATCTCCATGCGTTTGGCCACATAGTTGGGGTGATATATCTCGTTCACCAAGCCTGTGGCCAGTCCTATCTGGTTGCCATAGCTGCTGTAGCCATGGGCGGCAGTGGTGACAATCTTACGCTGGGGCAGTTTGCCCGGCAGGGTCTCGTTCATCGGGCGTGTGGGGTCGGCAGCACCTGTCACGCGCATGGCCTGATAAACATAGGTGCGCCCGCTCAGGGGGTCGCGGATGCAGCCGCCCAGACAGGTGGCCGCACCACCGAAAGGCTCAATCTCGGTGGGGTGGTTGTGGGTCTCGTTCTTGAAGTTCACCAGCCACTCCTCCGTCTTGCCGTCCATCTTCACCGGCACCACTATGCTGCAGGCGTTAATCTCGTCGCTCACCTCCTGGTCGTCAAGCAAGCCCATCTTGCGGATGCGCTTGGCAGCCAGTGTGCCCAAGTCCATCAGGCAGACAAACTTGTCATTCCTGCCCTCATACTGGTCCTTATGGTCTGCCAAATACTGTCGGAAAGCATCCTCCAGCAGGGGCTTGTAATAGCCCTCGTCAAACTCCACGTCCGTCAGCTCGGTGGCAAAAGTGGTGTGGCGGCAGTGGTCGCTCCAATAGGTGTCCAGCACGCGGATTTCCGTCATGCTGGGGTCGCGCTGCTCCTCGTCGTGGAAATAGAGCTGGATATGCTGGAAGTCGGCAAAGGTCATAGCCAGGCCCAACGAGTCGTAGAGCCCCTTCAGCTCGGCCTCGCCCATCTCTTTGAAGCCATCAAAAATCATCACATCGGCGGGCTCGTCATAGTGCTCCCCCAGCGTCTCGGGCTTGGGGGCGTCGGTCACGCGGCTGTCCACGGGGTTCACGCAGTTCTTCACCACGGCCTGGCGCTGCTCCTCGGTGAGGGCGCCGCTAATGACATATGTGGTGGCCGAGCGGATGATGGGCTGCTCGGCAGGACTGAGCAGGCAGACGCACTGCTCGGCCGAGTCGGCCCGCTGGTCGAACTGACCGGGCAGATACTCCACCGTAAAGACAAAGTCGCCCTCCTGCTGGGGGAAACTCTCCTCGTAAATATCATCCACCGGCGGCTCCGAGAAGACCGTCATCTTGGCCTTTTCAAAAGTCTCGTCAGAGAGATTTTCAATATCGTAGCGCATCAGCACGCGAACGTTCTCCACGTCGATGCCCAAATAGGCCGACATCTCCTCTTTCAGCTCCTTTGCCTTGATGGCAAAGGCAGCTTTCTTTTCCACAAATATTCTTCTAACCATATATTTCTGTTTTTTAATTTCTGAGTTCTAAATTCTGAATTCTGCGTGGCCCCCGCCCTCTCAATTCTCAATTCTCAAATCTCAATTCTCCATTCTCAAATCTCAATTCTCAAATCTCAATTCTCAAATCCCAATTCTCAAATCTCAATTCTCAAATCTCAATTCTCAAATCTCCCCCCCGTCCACCCTTTTAGTTTTTAGTTTTTACCTTTTACTTTTTCTCCATTCCCCAATGCCACCCCTTGGGGTTACGTGCATGCACCGGGGCAAAAAACTCCAACATCTTCTGCACGTCCTTTTCGAAATCGCCCGAGGGATAAATCGTTGGGCCATAGCCCATCCGTTTAGTCTTAAAGTCCATATAGCCCAGCACGATGGGCACCTCGGCCCGCAGTGCTATCTCATAAAAACCACGGTGGAAGCGTTTCACTGCCTTACGGGTCCCTTCGGGCGTAATGACGATGCAGGCGTTCTGCTCAGTCCTGAGCACCTCCACGGCCTTTTCCACCAAATTGTTGTGGCGGTTTCCACGGTCCACCGCAACGGCCCCCGCGCGGCGCAGCAGCCAATTGGTGAAAACGTTGAAAAACTCCTTCTTGATAAAGATACGCGGATTGGCCCCAGCCTTGAACAGCATGGCCGGACCCACCAGAAAGTCGGCGATGCTTGTATGAGGGGCCACGGCCACCACACAGTGCAGCACCTCGGGGCGCTCAGTCACGTCCACAGGGTCCATCCGCCACCCAAACAAGCCTACCAGCCAAATCCAAATCTTTCTCATTATGAATAATCTATAAAAATAAGACTAAAAAAATATTAAAATATCCACCATGCAAATATACGAAAAAAAACTCAAAACGCGCAAAAACATTTTATTTTCAGCCCCAAAATAAAATTCCCAACGCTCCTCTGGCGCACCCACACCCCCATGCAGCAGCATATATATTTATATATATGCTGCGCCGACTTGAAATCGCCCCTTCCCCATCTCACTTTCCGTAACTGGCTGATTTCTTCGCCCATTAGGTCTTTTTCTCCGTCACGACACAGAAAAAAAGCTTGAAACTCAACATTTTTCCGTCGCTCCTAGCGAACAAACGGCGAACCTTCGACGAACCTTCTTTGCATCTTCAAAAACCTCCGCCCAAAAGCCTGTGAGGTTTGCTGATTTGGATGTCTGTTTAACCCAAAACGGTCGTTAGGATCTGTGTCAGACTAGTATTTGTTTCGAGCAGATGGGTTGCATCACTGTCGCCTACATCAAGACAGGGATGTGGCCAAGATGCCGAACGTTACGCAAAGCGAGAGCAGAGGAAGCTTGCTTGCTCTGCCGAGTCCAAGTAACGTCATGGAACATAATGAAATGCTGATATAGTATTAATAAAGCTTGAAACGAGGACATTATGACCAAGTGTCGGTCTAATGACTGATTTGGGTTTAATGCACAACAATGTTATTTGTTCACAATTGGCAAGGCAATATTTTAACGAAAAAAAAATTCAAAATATTGTTTTTTTTAGTATATTTGCAATGAAAATTTTATACACAAAAAAAACAATAAATTGATATACAAATAATTAACAACAAACTAATTAATAATTAACCGATATGAAAACAACAAATAAAATGAAATGGATTCTGCCAGTGGGTGCTGTGGTCATCGTGCTGGCCTTGGTCGTGGCCTTTAGTGCCAAGCGAGACACCTCGTTTGAAACGGAAAACTACAAGGTGTCGGTCACTCACACTCATTATAACGAACAAAGAGATGGATTGCCCATCCCTACAATGGAAAAAGACCATGTTGTGCTGTGTGGCACAATGGGGCAAATAGCCTTTAACTTGATTAATCATCAAAGTTATATAGACTCCACGTTCGACAGCTACACCGGTCCTACGCTTTACCCTATGCCTTCTGGTCAGAAGCACAAAGCACAATACAGGATAGAGATTACTGCCAAGAAAAAGAATGCTGCACCCGACTTTATACAAGTAGTGAGCGAATTGGTGAAGCGCAAACTGGTAGCCAGCGACACCACTTACCAAAACATGTGGGTGATGAAAACAGGGGACGGACAGAAATTGGCTTCCATGTATAGTAGCGATTCGAATAGTTACGTCACACTGAAAGGAATTGTCAGCATACTCAGAATGGCCTACTCGCTGCCGGTGATGCTCGACAAAGATGCCAATGGCGAATACACCGTGCAATATAACACAGGGAAGACATGGCGCGAGAAGGATGAATATATCTCCTTCCTCAAAACCACCTACGGTCTAGTGGTTGAGGAACAGCCGCACCAGCGGATGCAGGTGGTGAGCTTCAAATAGCCCTTTCTGCACACGAACTCAACAAGAGAGGGTGTCCCACAAGTATTTTTTTCTCTAATGAGAACTGCTCTTACACTTATACAGAAAGTTGCCTAGTCGTTCCTAGGTTCAACCTACCTCAGCACCATCACAGTGCTTTCCGTTACAGGCATCGGCAAGACAGAATCGCGCAAAGGAACTGTACTATGGACTACATAAGCGGTATCCTGACACTCCAATGGGATGGTCAGCCTGACCCTGCCGTCGGCATCTGAGACGGCATCCATCCCTGCTATGGAGACTTTTACGCCACCCTTCCCTGCACCTGCATCTATATCCCAAAGGGTGAAGGTGACAATTCCATAGGGCCTTGGGTCGCGCCTGATGTCCAATGTCAACTGCTCTGCCAGCGTTATGGTGGTGTCCACCGTCAGCCAGTTGCCACATAGCACGGTAATTTGGACAGGACAGCCAACTGCACGGTGAGGGATATTGGCAAAGTACGCCAAGTCGTTGATGTCGACCAACGTGTCTCGCTTGGTCTCGTTGTCGAGGGTAATGCTTACTACAGCATTTTCCAGAGGGGGCAGATGTTCGTTGTGCACAGAGACCTCCTGTAGCCTTACGCCCACATCCACAGGCTGATTGGCCCGCCACACTCCAAAGAAAACAGCAATGACCGCCATTACCGCCAAGGCCCAAAAGGCGCAACGACGGCGCAAAAGCCGTTTGTGCCGCTGCCAGAGACTGTCAAACTCCACACCAAGCAGTTTGGTGACGAGCTGAACGTATGCCCGCTCGCGGTTGACCCAGGGCCAGCGGCTCACCCGCTCATGGATATTGGCCCCCAGCTGTTCGGGGATGCCCAGTTCCTCAATGATGGGGTTGAAGCACTCACGTTCGGGGTCTTGGCTGTGCGGCTCGCCATCGACGATAAAGAAGTGGATATTGGCTGTCCGGCCCAGAGAATGGAAGTAGGCAATCTCCCAACCCACCCATTTGGCCTTGGCAGAGTTGGGTGAGCAGATGACAATCAAGTGGCGCGACGCCCTCAACCGCGCCTCCAGTTCCTGACGCAGATCGCCCGGCTGTATGTCCGTCGGGGCGTAGAACACGGGCTCTATAGGCCTCCGCTTCCACCCATGCTCCGAACAGAGCGTTGCAGGCATTCGATAGCCCTCCAACTTCCGCTGCAACCGTCTCCCCCACCGCGCATCCTTTGAATTGTAAGAGATAAAGGCAAAATACCTATACTCTTCTTTCTGTTGCATAGCCATACTATTTAATCAGTCCCTTTGCTTTCAGTCCGTTGGAAAGATTCGTCCCCTCAGGATAATCATCAAGATACTTCGAGTTCAACTCCAACACCTTCTGCCACATCTTCAAAGCCTCTTTTTCCTTGCCCTGCATCAGCAATATTTCGCCTTTGGAATCATAGAAATCGGCTTCGTTTGGCATTAGTTCTATTGCTTCATCTATGTTATTTAAGGCTTTTGTATAATCAAAAACGGCAGCATACTGATAAGCTTTCTGATTCAGACTATGTGAAAGAAGAAACGTAGTTGTTTCGTTTGTCTTGTCCAATCCATAATTATTTCTAGCAAGTGACAATGCTTCATCAATTTTTTTATCCATCAGCTTCCTCTGTACCAATCTGTTTTGCAGCTCTATGAAAGCAGATTTATATGTAAAAGCGTCTATATCATATAAGGTTCTGTATAGTCCATATGCTTTCGTCAGAAAAGTATCATATTGTTCAAGCTTATCTGTATTAGCATATAGCGACATCAAGCCCCAATATGTCCGGGCAAGATATTCTCTAACAGCATCGGGGTTGGCGGCATAGAGCTTCTCATAGTTCTCCAATGCCAGCTTGTAGTATTTCTCGCTGTTGGCATAGTCGTGAAGGTCGCTGTACAGGATGCCTAGGTTGTTCTGCGTACTGGCAAGGTCGGCCCGGTAGGCTTCAGGGTTGGCGGCATAAAGCTTCTCTCTGTTTCCCAATGCCAGCTTGTAGTATTTCTCGCTGTTGGCATAGTCGTGAAGGTCGCTGTACAGGTTGCCTAGGATGTGCTGCGCCTTGGCAAGGTCGGCCCGGTAGGCTTCGGGGTTGGCAGCAAAAAGCTTCTCATAGTTCTCCAATGCCAGCTTGTGGTATTTCTCGCTGTTGGCATAGTTCTGAAGGTCGCTGTACAGGATGCCTAGGATGTTCTGCGTACTGGCAAGGTCGGCTCGGTATGCTTCGGGGTTGGCAGCAAAAAGCTTCTCATAGTTCTCCAATGCCAGCTTGTGGTATTTCTCGCTGTTGGCATAGTCGTCGTGAAGGACGCTGGACAGAATGCCTAGGATGTTCTGCGTACTGGCAAGGTCGGCCCGGTAGGCTTCGGGGTTGGCGGCAAAAAGCTTTTCATAGTTCTCCAATGCCAGCTTGAAGTATTTCTCGCTGTTGGCATAGTCGTGAAGGTCGCTGTACAGGACACCTAGGTTGTTCTGCGTTCTGGCAAGGTCGGCCCGGTAGGCTTCGGGGTTGGCGGCAAAAAGGTTCTCTCTGATTCCCAATGCCAGCTTATAGTATTGCTCGCTGTTGGCATAGTCGTGAAGGGCTCTGTACAGGTTGCCTAGGTTGTGCTGCGTACCGGCAAGGTCGGATCGGTAGGCTTCGGGGTTGGCGGCAAAAAGATTCTCATAATTTCCCAATGCTAGCTTGTAGTATTTCTCGCTGTTGGCATAGTCGTGAAGGTTGCTGTACAGGTTGCCTAGGTTGTTCTGCGTAGCGGCAAGGTCGGCTCGGTAGGCTTCGGGGTTAGCTGCAAAAAGATTCTCATAGTACTCCAATGCCAGCTTGTAGTATTTCTCGCTGTTGGCATAGTCGTGAAGGTCTCCGTATAGGTACAGGTGACCTAGGTTGTTCTGCGTTCTGGCAAGGTCGGATCGGTAGGCTTCGGGGTTGGCGGCAAAAAGCTTCTCATAGTTCTCCAATGCCAGCTTGTAGTATTTCTCGCTGTTGGCATAGTCGTGAAGGTTCCTGTACAGGCTGCCTAGGTTGCCCTGCGTAATGGCAAGGTCGGCACGGTAGGCTTCGGGGTTGGCGGCAAAAAGTCTCTCTTTGTTCTCCAATGCCAGCTTGTGGTATTTTTCGCTGTTGGCATAGTCATTAAGGGCGTTATACAGTCTTCCCAGGCCTGACTGAGTCATGGCAAGTTCAGCTCGGTAGGCTTCGGGGTTGGCGGAATAGAGCTTCTCATTGTTCTCCAATGCCAACTTGTAGTATTTTTCGCTGTTGACATAATCCTGAAGAATATTGTACAGTTCACCCAAATTGTACTGTATCATGGCAAGCAAGCGCCGAGAGGCTTCGGGATTGGCGGCATATAGTTTCTCGCAGTTTTCCAATGCCAGGTTGTAATATTTCTCGCTGTTAGCATAGTCTCCACGACTTTTGAATAGGTTACCCAGATTGTTTTGCGTGGTGGACAGGTCGGAACGGTAGGCTCCGGGATTGGCGGCAAAGAGATTCTCTCTATTCTTCAACGATTGCTTGTAGTATTTCTCGCTGTTAGCATAGTCGTTACATATGCAGTACAAATTGCCAAGTAAATTCTGTATCTTGGATAGTCTAGGTCGGTGGGTTTCGGGGTTGGCGGCACTTAGTTTCTCATAAGCACCCAATAACAGTTTGAGGTATTTTTCCGCCTCGTGAAAAGATTTTTGATTATAAGACAAATAAGCATAATCCCATACTGCTTCAAAATTAGTCGTATCCAAATCTGCCCGCATCTTCAGGTAATATAATGCCGAGTCCTGCATCAGGGGCTGTTGCAGAAAGACAAGGTGTTGGCGATAAAGGTCGTTGGCAAGGTCGTCTTTCTCTTTTTGCGTATATTGGCGACTCTTGCTCAATGATTCTTGTTCCTGTTGAATTTCTGCTTCGCGTTGGGCGTTAATGGCTTGGTATTGTTTCACTCGATTGAAACGTTCTTCTAGAGAGCCTTTGCTGCGAATCATGGAGTCCGCCTTGGTGATCTGTCCAGATTCGATATAGGCCTGCACTTGTCGGTTGAAATCGTCCAATTGGTCATAATCGGTGCTCACATAGCGTTCAGCCATCTCGTTGACAAGGTTCTCACTGGACTGGCGGTACTCCCAGAAGTCGCGCATGAGCGAGTCGTACTTGGCCTGCGTGATAGCATGGGCATCGCGCAACGAGTCCAGTTCATCCTGTTTCTTGCGTATTTCACGTTTCATAGTGTTTCGGACACTCTTGCGGGCGGCTTCGAGGTCGGTCTCGCGCTGTTTCATGTCCTCCAGCACCACTATCAAGGGCAAGTCCTTGGAATAGGTGTGCATCTGCTGTACGGCGTCGGGGTCTGCCAAAGTGTACCCCTTCAGTTCAGCCCCCTGCAAGCGGTAACGGTTGGTGCCAGCAGGCAAGGCAAAAGAGAATGTCCCATTTGCTCCGCTCTTGACGGGGCTATGATTCTCAATGGTGACAAGGGCGTTACTCAGCCGCACCCCAGGAACGACACTTCTGCCATCGGCAGAGAGCTTTCCTCGGGTCTTCACATACCCCTGCTGAGTCTGCGACACAGCAGACACTGCCATAACGTTTAACAAAAGGATGAACAATAATAATCTTTTCATAGCAGGTCTCCTTTATCTTTGATTATCGAAGTACATTTTCACTATAGTTTAGTTCAGTTATCAAACTTTAATTCCACGAATAAGGTGCTAATAAATTGAACAACGAATGGATAATATCTTTTCAAGCGACCTATCGTACAAACCCATAAGTGTGAATGTTTTATTGATAAATCATTAAAAACAATAATTGTGCAAATATACAAATAAAAAAGATTTGGTACACTATTTAGCGGATTTTTATTTCCACACTGTTCAATTCTACGGTTCAGAACTGGCTATAACACATGGGGAATGCTGCCATTATAGCCCGCAGCGGAGGGGAGCACTACTAATTTGACACAGGGCCTCATGGTTGGGACCTCTTTGCACACATAATGTCGGGCAGGAAGGAGGTGTTCTCATATCTGATATTGGCAGCATGGCAGTTTTTTTCATCCAGACTCTGTCTAAATCAGTTTTTTTGTGTATATTTGCAATTTCAAACACGAAACAGACAATGCCATGCAGATAGCCAACAACCACCTGACGCTCACCGTCGCCCATCGGGGAGCCGAGCCCGTGTCGCTCCGCGCGGGTGAGCGCGAATATCTCTGGCAGGGGAACCCTGCCTATTGGAAACGCCATGCCCCCATCCTCTTCCCCATCGTAGGCAAGGTGTTCGACAACACCTACCGTGTTGGCACACAAGAGTATCACCTCTCCCAGCATGGGTTTGCCCGCGACAGGGATTTCGACCTCATAGGCCAAACCGACGACACGCTCACTTTCCGACTGGCAAGCGACGACGAAACCCTACGGCAATACCCCTACCCATTTGTCCTCACCGCTCATTACCAGCTGAACCAGAGCCAGCTATGCTGCCAATGGACACTAGAGAACCCCGCCGAAAAGGAGATGTACTTCATGCTGGGCGCACACCCCGCCTTCAACTATCCCCTATTTGACCCTGCCGACTCTGTCTTCGGCCACATGACTTTCTTTCTGCACGACAAACCCGTCAGCCAGCTCTCCGTCACCCGGCTCAGCCAGCAAGGCTATGCCCTGCCCGACCGACTGCCCATGCCCCTGCTCGAAGGGCAACTGCTCCTCACGCCTTACACCTTCCGCCACGACGCGTTGGTGCTGGAAGGCCACCAAGCCGACCGTGTGGTGCTGCACGACAAGTACTGTCGGCCTTTCCTAGAAGTCAGCTTCGACGCCCCCGTCTTCGGCCTCTGGTCACCCGTGGGGGCTCCTTTCTGCTGCATCGAGCCTTGGTATGGACGCACCGATGCAGAGGGTTTTGCCGGCACCATCAGTGAGCGCCAGCACATACAGCGACTTGATGCGCACAAATCCTTTATCTTCAAATACAACATCAATATTCTCTAAACATACTTACCTCATGAAAAAAAGCATCATCCTCTTACTCGCGGCATTGCTGCTCACCCTCAGCGCCTTCCAGCTCCACCGGCAAAGCCACGACCTGAAGTTCATCTCCTTCAACATACGCCTCGGCAGCAGCTGGTCCAAGGGACAGGACGGCCCACACTACTGGGACAACCGCAAAGAGGCGGTGGTGAGCATGATAAGGCAGGAGAACCCCGACGCCATCGGTATGCAGGAGGTACTGCCCAACCAGCTGGCCTATTTGGACAGTGCCCTCACCGATTATCAGCGCCTAGGCGTGGGTCGCGAAGACGGCAAAAGCCAAGGCGAACATATGGCCATTTTCTTCAAGAAAGACCGACTCGAACTGGTCAAGGGTGGCACCTACTGGCTCAGCCAAACACCCGACTCCGTCAGCATGGGCTGGGACGCTGCCTGCCGCCGCACAGTCACCATGGCCCTGCTGCGCGACCGACAGACAGGCCGCCAGCTGCTATACATGAACACCCATCTAGACCACATGGGCCCCATTGCCCGGGCAGAATCCACCAAGCTGCTCACCCGGCTGGCCGCCCAGTGGGCTGGCGACAACATTCCCATCCTCATAGGAGGTGACATGAACAGCAACGAGCGCGACACCATCTTCAACTCCTTCTACCAAGCAGGCCTGGCCAACTGCCGCGACATGGCCCCCACCGCCGACACCGCCTATACCTATAATGCTTTCGGCAAAGGGGCACCCAACCGCATCGACCATTTCTTCCACCGCGGTCTGACCCTCAAGTCTTTCCGCACACTCAACGGCGACTACGGCATTCCATACATATCCGACCATTACCCCGTAGAACTCATATTCTTTTTCGATTAATAGTTATATAGTTATCGCAGCCCCCGCCGCCTCAATTCTCAATTCCCAACTCTCAATTCTCAACTCTCAATTCCCAATTCTCAATTCTCAATTCTCAATTCTCAATTCTCAACTCTCAACTCTCAATTCTCAATTCCCAACTCTCAACTCTCAATTCTCAATTCTCAACTCTCAATTCTCAATTGCCATGTCAAAAGAGCATGAAAACATAGCCGTCATGTACGGTCCGCCGGAAATGTTTTTCCGCAAGAGACTCCAAGTGGAGGAAGAACTGCAACGCATTTATGTGGTAGCAGCCATATTTGTGGACGAGTCTGCCGAAGCCCCTGCCACAAAACAAATCCTGGCCTGCCAACGAGGCTATGGGAAATGGCAGGGCTGGTGGGAATTTCCCGGCGGCAAGATAGAGCCCGGCGAGACCGACGAACAGGCCCTCCGACGCGAAATCCTAGAAGAGATGGAGACGGAGATAGACATCCTTCGCTTCTACGACACCATCAATTACCGCTACGACGATTTTCTCATGACCCTCCATCTCTATCTCTGCCACATGCGCGGGGGTTCATTTGTCCTGCACGACCACAGCGAGGCCCGCTGGCTCAGCCACGAAAGGCTGTCCGAAGTCCGCTGGCTGCCGGCCGACATAGAGCTTGTCCATCGCTGGCAAACAAAGGGGTTCGACTTCTAACGGCCGACCCGCATCTCAGCGTTTTTTGGCCTTCTTGGGCTTGGGCTCAGGGAGGGCTTGGGCAGTGGCCTTCACCAGCTGCGAGAGATACTCGTGGTCGTCCACCTCTTCGATGTAGAAATAGGGCTTGGCCCCTTCATATGGTGGCCGCATAGTCTCTGTGCGCAGCAGTGGGCGCACCTCCTCGGTGGGCTTGATGTAAAAGCCATTGTCACTTATCAGCCCTATGATTTTGCCATCGCAATAAAAGCCATAGTCGCCAAACATCTTACGCACGGTCACCTCGCCAGCCTTGGCACACTGGTCCACAACATATTGTACAAAAGAGGGGTTGCTTGCCATTGTTATTGTTTATGAATTGGTTTCAGACTTTCTAAGATAATTCGCCCACCATTGGTCTGTGTTGACAAGTACAAGGGTGCAGTCGGTGCGGCCACCGATGTTGGCGGCCACGGCCTGCACGGCCTTACGGGCCACCTTGGGGAGCATAT
>ODAI013747100.1_pt1 | contig 35428 bp, 26 predicted proteins | sample 1539321 | NCBI WGS metagenome assembly ODAI01 (sample SAMN02144231, study PRJEB22623) | gut metagenome | biome: sheep rumen | host: Ovis aries | place: New Zealand
ACGCAGAGCGTCGAGGTATGGTGTTCTCATAAGGTATTGCAGTCGGATTCAATACCCTTTATTTCGACGCAGAGCGTCGGGGTATTGAACCCTCCGCACGAATAAATGTGAAACTCGACGGCATTCGGGCTTTATAGACATTTTCGGATTATTGTCCTATAATATGGTATGATTATTACACAGACTCCATTCCGCATGTCTTTTTTTGGCGGCGGAACTGATTTTTCAGGATTTTACAACGAACATGGCGGTGCCGTTCTTTCAACAACCTTCAATAAATATTGTTATGTCACGGTAAGACATCTGCCTCCGTTTTTCGATTACAAGACGCATCTGACGTATTCAAAAACCGAACAGGTCAATTCCTACGATGAAATAGTCCATCCTGCAATCAGAAATGCAATGCAGTGGCTCGACATGCACAAAATCCGCCTTACATACGAAAGCGACCTTCCCGCCAGAAGCGGACTGGGAACGAGTTCCTCTTTTGCGGTCGGAATGCTCTCGGCTTTTTATGCGCTGAAAGGAAAGTATGCCGACAAAAGAAAACTTGCCGATGACGCGATTTATCTTGAGCGCACTCTCTGCAAGGAAGCGGGAGGTATTCAGGACCAGATTGCCGCCAGTTTCGGAGGACTCAACAGAATCAACTTTTCAAGAGACGGCTACACGGTGAACCCCGTCATCATTTCTTCCGAGAGGAAAAAAATTCTGAACGAAAATCTTATGCTCTTTTTCACGGGATTCTCGCGCTTTTCTTCCGACATACAGAAGGGTACGGAAAAATCAATGAAGGACAAGACCGCAGAGCTTCTGGAGATGTACAGGCTTGTTGACGAAGCGGAAAAGGTTCTCACCGACAGCGGCAGAAGCCTTGACGAATTCGGGCGTCTTTTGGATTACACATGGAAACTGAAGCGCGGCATTTCCAGCGGAATCTCCACGGATGCAATCGACGAACAGTATCAGAAAGCCGTGAATGCGGGTGCTCTCGGAGGAAAACTGCTTGGTGCGGGCGGCGGCGGATTCCTGCTTTTCTACGTGCCTAAGGAAAAACAGAATAACGTAAAAAAGGCGCTTGAAGGACAGCTCCACGTGCCTTTTGACTTTGAAAACGACGGAACGAAAATCATCTTCTACAACCCGGAAACTTACGAAGAAGACGCAATATAATAGAAGAAAATCAGGAGACAAAATGGACTACATTGCACATTTAATCGAACGCTACCCTGCACTTCAAGTCTGCGAAAAATCTCTGCATGACGCATACAGGATTCTTGAGAAATCATACGAAAGCGGCGGAAAGCTCCTTATTGCGGGAAACGGAGGTTCGGCGGCAGACAGCGACCACATTTCAGGTGAACTCTTGAAAAGTTTCGTCTTGAAAAGAAAACCCGAAAAATCATTTCTGGACAGACTCGCTGAAATCGACCCGGAAACAGGCTCATATCTTTCCGACAAAATACAGGGCTCCCTCCCGGCGATTCCACTTACAACACACTCGGCGCTTATGACCGCAAGCCTGAACGATGTGGACGGAAATGTTCTGTTCGCCCAGCAGGTTATGGGATACGGAAAGCCTGAGGATGTGTTTCTCGGAATATCAACCAGCGGAAATTCAAAGGATGTGATTTACGCAATGGTCGTCGCGAAAGCCAAGAATCTCAAAACAATCGCTCTTACAGGAAGGGACGGCGGAAAAATCAAAAATCTTGCCGATGTTTCCATAATTGTTCCGCAGACAGAAACCTACAAGATTCAGGAGCTGCATCTGCCCGTCTACCACGCACTCTGCCTTGAACTTGAGGCACACTTCTTTTCGGAGTAGAATATGAAAGTCATCATAATGGCAGGCGGAAAAGGAACCAGAATAGCCTCGATAGCAAGCGACATTCCAAAGCCTATGATTGAGATATGCGGAAAACCGATTCTCCTTCATCAGATTGAATGTCTCAAAAAAAACGGACTTACCGACATAACTCTTGTAACCGGACATCTGGGGCATTTTATAAAGGAATATTTCGGAGACGGCTCGAAGTTCGGAGTGAACATCAGCTATTTTGAAGAGAAAGTTCCTCTTGGAACAGCAGGTGCCCTTTACAAAATCGAAGGACTTACAGAGGATTTTCTGCTCCTTTGCGGTGACACCATTTTCGACATTGATTTTTCAAAGCTGATTGATTTTCATAAATCAAACAATGCGGATGCAACACTGGTCTCACATCCGAACTCTCATCCCTACGACTCTTCACTTCTTGTTACGGAAATCCTGCCGCCGGAATCAGCGGGGGGACTTCCAGCCGACAGTCACAGGGCCATCAAGTGGATGAACAAGGAAGATGAAAGACTGTGGTACAAAAACCGTGTGAATGCAGGAATCGAACTCATTTCGCCGCGTCTTTTGGAAAAGGCCGCCAAAAATCTCTCAAGTGAAAAAATAGACCTTGACCGCGACATCCTGAAGCCGCACGTGAAGGACTCAGCAATTTACGCTTACGACACCCCCGAGTACATAAAAGACATGGGAACCCCCGACCGCTATTATTCCGTAGAAAAGGACATAAAATCAGGACTGGTCGAAAAAAGGAATCTGAGCCACAGACAGAAGGCTGTTTTCCTTGACCGTGACGGAACCATAAACAAATACGCGGGATTTCTGACGGACATAAAGCAGATGGAACTTCTGCCGGGAGCCGCCGATGCAATCAGGGAAATAAATAATTCAGGATACCTTGCGGTCGTGATTACAAATCAGCCGGTGATAGCACGCGGGGAAATTTCCTTTGAACAGCTCAACGAAATCCACAACAAGCTTGAAGTCCTGCTCGGAAAGGAAGGTGCCTACATCGATGCGCTTTACTACTGCCCGCACCACCCAGACAAGGGATTTGAAGGGGAAAGGCCTGAATACAAAAAAATATGCGGCTGCAGAAAGCCTTCAACCGGACTCATAGAACAGGCTGCAAAAGATTTCAACATAGATGTTTCAAATTCGTTTATGATTGGAGACAGCGAGCAGGATGCGGAATGCGGTAGAAAAGCCGGATGCAAAAAAAGCATAAGAATCGCCACAAACGGAAATCTGCATGATGCACTGAAAGAGATTATATAAGACAACAAAATCAATTCTTTTTTATAGACATTTTTTACTCATAAGTTTATAATCCGTTCTATGAAAGTTGCAATCGTACATGACTGGCTCACGAATTATGGCGGAGCAGAAACCTTTGTCGAACTTCTGCTCACGATTTATCCGGATGCCGACATTTATACTCTTGTCTATGACAAAAAAAAGATGAAGGGACATTTTGAAGGACTCAACATTCACACTTCAAGGCTTCAAAAACTTCCTATGGCCTCAAAAATTTACACAAAGCTTTTGAAATTCATGCCAAAGGCTTTTGAATCCTTTGATTTGTCCGGCTATGACCTTGTAATCTGCTCAAGCTCAAGCTGTGCAAAGGGTGTAATTGTTCCGCCGTACATTCCGCAGATTGCATACATCCACTCGCCTATGCGCTATGCCTGGGATTTGTATTTTGACTACAAAAAAAGAAGCGGACGGCTCACAAGATTCTTTATGGACAAATGGATGCCGGAAATCAGACTCTGGGATTATATTTCTTCGCAGAGAATCGACACGATTGTGGCAAATTCAAAATACATTGCCCGCCGCATAAAAAAATTCTGGAACCGTGATGCAAAGGTTATTTATTCCCCGGTAAACGTTGAGCGTTTTTATCCTGACTTTTCAAAACCACGGGAAGATTTTTATGTGGCCTACTCCCGTCTGGTTCCGTACAAAAGAATAGACCTTGCCATTTCCGCAATCAAAGGCACCGGCAGAAAACTCAAAGTAATCGGAGCCGGTTCTGAAGAAGAAAAACTCAAGGAACTTGCAAAAGGAGACCCGAACATTGAATTTTTGGGAAGGGCACCGGATGAAGTTCTGCGCGGCAATCTCCAGCGATGCAAGGCAATGATTTTCTGCGCGGAAGAGGATTTCGGACTTGCCCCTGTGGAAGCCCAGGCCTGCGGATGCCCGGTCATCGCATTCGGACGCGGAGGAGCCACAGAAACTGTACTTGCAGACAAAACCGGTGTGTTTTTTGAAAAACAGGAGACAGAGTCCCTTAAAAACGCCATTGAAAGATTCGAGAACCTGCATGAAAAAGGCAGCTTCAAAAACGAAGCAATAGTAAAACACGCTCTCACATTCTCCAGGGAACAGTTTGTAAAACAATTCACTGCGGCGGTAGAAGAAACAAGGAAACGGGTGTGCGGTTCAGTGAAACCGGACGAAGACCATTCTTTTATAGAATAAAACTCAAAAAAACTATTGAAACTGGGATTAAAATTGTGTTATAATCCCCCGTGCTACAGGCGGAAAGGAATCTTGCGGAATACGAAGTGATTTTCTGATTGATTTGTAACAAATCAGCCGCCGAGTCTGTTTTGTTTGACAGAGGTGTTTAACATGAAAAGAAATGCATTCAAAGGTCTTATTTGTTTTCTGATGGCTTTTTCCGCAGCAACTCTGTTTGCTCAGAATGCCACATTGGATTCAGTGTGCGAATCGCTTACAAAGAATACCGTCACCACTGGAAATTTCACACAGGAAAAGAAACTTCCGAGCGTGAAGAGAGCTCTTAAATCTTACGGAACATTCGTGTTCTGCAAGGACGGCATCGTTTGGAACACAACCCGTCCCGTGAAATCATCACTCGCAGTGACTTCCACAAAGCTTGTGCAGTTCACTCCTGACGGAAAGCAGACGGTTCTTGACGGTGCGGACAACGCAATCTTCAAAAGCATTGCACAGACAGTGACAGCTCTTTTCTCAGGCGACAAGGCGGCTTTGGAGAAGAATTTCACAGTCAGCTTCTCAAGCACGGCAAACACATGGACTATGTCCCTCACGCCGAAAGACAAGACAATCGCAGCAGTGATGAAAACCATTACTCTGAGCGGTTCAGGAAACGCCGCGTCATCATCATTCGATTCCCTCGCAGTTGAACAGCAGGACGGAAGTTCCGTTACATATACATTCACAGAGCAACAATACAAAGAGGTATTATCGAATGAAGAAAAAGCATTTTTTGCAGCAAAATAAGTTCTTCGTTATTGCATGGATCGTCTTCCATCTGGTTTTAATCGGCTCATTCGTCGTTTCCATGATGGCCGGACGATCTTTGAATATTGACTCCGATCTTTTCAACATGCTCCCCGCCTCCACACTTGGAAAAGCAATGGGCAAAGCTGACGAAAGGCTCACGGAAAGCACCGGTCAGTCAGTTTACATTCTGGTTTCCCACAAGGATTTTGAAAAAGCCCGCGAAACAGCAGAGGTCGTTTATTCAGGTCTTGAGGGAAATCCCATGTTCAAAAACCTTTTCCTTTATTCCGAAGAAACAGAACTTTCTGCAATGGAGGAATTCATCCACAAAAACAGATGGCTTCTTCTTGACGACAATGCCGTAGAAAATCTTTCAACAGAGGACGGAGCCCTCGATTTTGTTGACAACGCAACAGCAAAAGCTTTCGGCTTCTTCACACTGACTTCACTTGAGAACCTTGAAACCGATCCGTTCCTGCTTGATGAATACGAGATGGAAAATTATCTTGGCTCCATTCAAAAAGCAGGCTCAAGCATGACCGCAAAAGACGGAGTCCTGGCAGCCCATAAAAACGACTTGTGGTATGTGATGATCCGCGGTACTTTGAGCAAGGAAGGTGCCGCCCTCGCAAGTTCGAAAAACGGAATCACGGCAATATACGATGTCTGCAATCCTCTTGAAAAAGACGGAATCCGCTTTGTTTACTCAGGAACCCCGTTCCACAGCCACAAAAGTTCGACAAACGCAATGCATGAAATTTCCTTGATTTCCGAAATTTCTCTTGGTGCCGTGTTCATTCTTCTTCTGGTGATTTTCCGCACTCCTCTGCCGCTTGTGGCTTCCATAGCTTCGATTTTCATTTCGATTGCAACCGCATTCGCCGCCACACACACGATTTTCGGAAAAATACACATTCTTACGCTTGTGCTTGGAACATCCCTCATCGGATCCTGCATTGACTACAGCCTGCACTTTTTCATCAACTGGAAGGGAAACACAGAACTGCACTCAGGCCAGGAAGTAAGGAAACATCTTTTCAAAGGCCTCCTGCTTTCCCTCGCTTCAACAGAAATCTGTTATCTGATGCTTCTTTTCGCCCCCTTCAATCTGCTCAAACAGATGGGAACCTTCTCGACAATAGGAATTTTCAGCACATTCCTCACAACCGTGTGCATTTATCCGCTTCTCAAAATGCCCAACGAAAAAAACAGGAAGATACCTCTTTTGAAGTATTTCAACGAGACTCCCATCCGCAAATTCAAATACGGAACTCTCATATGCACTTTGGTTCTCTTTGCAATTACCGGCGGAATAATTCTTTTCCATCACAAGGATTTGCGCATTCAGAACGATTTGAACAAACTCTACAGCATGGAAGGCCGGCTGAAGTCAGACACGCTTGAAGTTGCCGAAGTAACAAACTACAACCCCAGCAGCTGGTTCATCATCAGCGGAGAAACAGAGGAAGACGTACTGCAGGCAGAAGAATATGTCTGCAGGGAGCTGGACATTCTGGGTAAAGACAATCCGGCCGGCGGGTATCTTGCCACAAGTTCTTTCATCCCGTCACAGGCAAAGCAGAAACGTTCCCTTGAAGCGGCACAGAATCTTTTCCCGTTTCTTTCTGAACAGCTGGACACGCTTGGACTCGAGCCTGAATGTGAACAGCTTGTGAAAAAGGAATACGAGGATGCAAAAAACAATCTGATGCTTCCTTCCGTTGAACTGCCTGATTCCATTGAGTCGCTCATTTCTTCACTCTGGCTGGGTGAAATCGATGGAAAATATTACTCAATAGTCATGCCTGTCCTTGTGCTTGACGATGTCGCTTACAACAAAATCGCAGCTGGAAACGACAATGTCTACTACGAAGATAAAATGAAGGATCTGGGGCTCGGGCTTGACAATGTGACACGCCTTATCCTGATCCTCTTCCTTGTGGCCTATATACTGATTCTGGTGGTCCTGAAGATTTCCTACAAGTGGTCACACACGTTCAGAATTGCATCCATTCCCCTTTTGAGTGTTGCGACAATCATAGCAGGATTCCTGATTTCAAAGCAGTCCATAGAATTCTTCTGCATTACGGGAATGATTCTGGTGTTCGGACTTGGTCTTGACTATGTGATTTACCTGATTGAAAACATAAAAAAGAAAGAATCAGCAAACGAGGAAAGCGATTTGCACAAACTCGAGCCTTTTGCGATTCTGATTTCATTCATAACCACAGCGGTATCGTTCGGTGCACTTGCATTCAGCACCTTTGTTCCGGTACACGCAATTGGACTTTCAATCTTCCTGGGACTGGTCGCTGCCTTCGTAGGAACACTCATCTGATTTTTGGGAGGCAATTGTAAAATTCAAACAGATTTTGCGATTGCCTTTTTTTATTGAAACTTTTTTTATTTTTTAGTGGGTAACCACTTGACTAAATATTTAATTTCGGATATTATATTTATACTTCATGCATGATGAATGTGTGAACGATGGGCTACTAGCTCAGTAGGTAGAGCAACGCCCTTTTAAGGCGTGGGTCTGCGGTTCGAATCCGCAGTAGCTCATTAAGGCATCCGGTTCAGACTGGATGCTTTTTTTTTTCTGTTGAGCCTCTCCGACAGGTTGTAAAAATCATCAAAAAATTATATAATATAGAACACAATAAAAGGGAGTCTCTGAAAACATCAGTTTTTGCAAAATGCTTACGCTGCATATCAAGAAATGACTTTGGGACTGTCAACGTAATTCTCTGGAAACTTCGTTGAGAGTACAAGCCAAACGCGATATTTTAAGTCCTTCTCTATTTAAGGACCTGAAATCCGTCAGCATTCCAAAGTTTACCGAAGGTAAAACGGTCGCTGCAAAGTGATTTTTTAGAGATGCCCAAAAATAAATCCAAGGGAAATGCCGTATTTTACACACACAGGGCAAAAGTCGGTAATCCCCTATCAGAGGTTTCAGATGAATTTTGTTGAGGAAATGAAAAAAAAGGCCAGGGAATATCAGAACTCTCTGGTTCTTCCAGAAGGAACTGAAGAGCGCACAGTTGTCGCAGCCGCAAAAATAGTTGAAGAAAAACTTGCCGGAGAAGTGATTCTGCTTGGAAAAAAAGACGAGATTGAGAAAGTCGCCGCTGCAAAAAATGTTTCACTCAACGGCATCAAGACAATCAATCCTGCTGATTCAGAATGGCTTGATGATTTCGGAAAGGAATATTTCGAACTCCGCAAGGATAAAATCAACAAAAAGACAGGTCAGCCCGAAGTCACACCGGAAAGCGCACGTGAATACATATTGAAAGATCCACTGAGTTTCGGAGCAATGATGGTACGCACAGGAAAGGCAGACGCAATGGTTTCAGGAGCACTTTCAGCAACAGCAGACCTTCTTCGCGCCGGACTCAAAATCATCAAGACAGCACCGGGCACGAGCACAGCTTCTTCCTGCTTTGTCATGGACACACACAACGCAAAATGGGGAAAAGACGGATATATGATTTTTGCAGACTGTGCAGTAAACCCCACTCCCACAGCGGAACAGCTTGCCGACATCGCGGTGGATTCAGCAAAATCCTGCCGGGAACTTCTTGGAGCAGAACCCGCCGTTGCAATGCTTTCTTTCTCATCAAAAGGAAGCGGAGGAAAACTTCCCGACGTGCTTAAAGTGCAGGATGCCGTTAAACTCGCACACGAAAAGGCTCCCGACCTTCTTCTCGACGGTGAACTTCAGGCAGACGCATCATTGGTTCCCGAAGTCACAGCCAGAAAGGCACCCGGCTCACCCATTACAGGCAAAGTGAATACTCTTGTTTTCCCAAGCCTCGAAGCCGGAAATATCGGATACAAGCTGGTTCAGCGTTTTGCAGGTGCAGATGCATACGGTCCCATTCTTCAGGGATTTGCAAAACCAATCAGCGATTTGAGCCGCGGCTGCACAAGCGATGAAATTGTCGTGACTTGCGCAATCACACTTGTTCAGGCCGGAGCAAAAAAATAATCAATTTTGGAATTCAAACATTCCGGAAACTTCCTACAGTAAAAAAACAGGCCGTCTCCATTTTTGAAGGCGGCTTTTTCCGAGGAGCATGAGCTTTATGAAAGTCACTTTACAATCAAACAGACTCTTTGCAGATTTGACTCTTATGCTCCTGTTTGTCTCGTCTTTTTTTCTTTTCTCCTGCGCCACAAACTCACAGGCGGAAGAGACTGAACGAGAAAGAGAGAGAGAGAGACTTGAGGCAGAATACAAAACATTCCGAGAGACACACTTTGAAGACGGAAGCCCCATCCTCACGAAAGACACTGTATTTGAAGGCACAGACTCCCTCCTCGTCACATTCGCAGGAGACATTATGGCTCACAAACCCAACTGGGCGCGTGGACATTACGATGAAATCTACGAAGACATTGCATCCGAACTTCAGGAAAGCGACCTTGCATTTGCAAATATGGAAACTCCCGTCTGCGATTCACGGGACTACTCCACCTACCCCGAATTCAACGTGCATCACGAATATGTGGAAGCCTCAATCAGAGCGGGATTCAATGTGTTCAGCCTTTCGAACAACCACACCAACGACCAAGGACTCACAGGCATAAAAGCCACAAAAGCATGGTTCGATAAAAAAAGAGAAACGACAAAAGATTCAGAACGTCCTGTATACGCAGCGGGTCTAAAGCAGGATTCCGACGGTCCACTTTCATATGAAGTAATTGAGAAAAACGGATGGACAATTCTCTACGCGGCGATAACAGAAATCTTAAACACACCGAACAGTTCATCTTACATTGACTATATCGCACCCTCGAAAAAAGCAAGGGCCGCTTTCATACAGGAAATAAAACAGATTCAGGAAAAAAATCCTCACGACCTTTTTGTTTTGAGTGTACACTGCTCCGAGCCTGAATACATTCTTACTGTGAAAGAGTCGCAGAAAAATTATTACTTCGAACTTCTGGATGCAGGGGTCGATGTTGTGTGGGTAAATCATCCTCACGTTTCAAAATACTGGGAGATTGTTCCAGACGAAAACAATGTTCCACGCAAGCTCATTTTTTATTCGATGGGAAACACAATCAGTGCACAGAGGACAAATCCAAGTTGGAATGCTCCTGAAACCAACAGGGATTACACAGGCGAAGGCTATATGGCGCAGGTGAGGTTTCAAAAAGAAACTGACGGAGTGCGCATTGTACATCTGAACCCGATTCTTATCACAACATATATAACACCAAACGGTCTTTATGTCATAAAGGTTTTAAACGACAATTTAATTGAGACATTAAAAGACGAATCTCCAAGATGGTCAGCCTACCTTGCGGAGAGAAAAAAATTAATGGAAAAAATCACAGGAAAGGTCACATGGCGATAGACTACAAAAATCTACCTGTATACGCGCAGAAAGGGCGTATTCTTGAAGCATTGGAACACAATCAAGTTATTGTTGTGCAAAGTCCAACAGGAAGTGGAAAAACCACACAGCTTCCCGTAATTCTGCATGAGGCGGGATATTCACAGAACGGAATCATAGCCGTCACGCAGCCCAGACGAATTGCAGCACTCAGCGTAAGCGAATTCATTTCAAAGCAGCTCAAAACAAAATACCCGGGACTCGTGGGATATAAATTCCGCTTTGAAGACAAAACCGATTCAAGCACGAAAATCAAAATTATGACCGACGGAATCCTGCTGCAGGAAATGAAACTCGATCCATGGATGAGCAAGTATTCAGTCATTATGGTTGATGAAGCTCACGAACGCAGCCTGAACATAGACTTTGTGTTAGGACTCTTGAAACGCATTCTTGAAGTAAGAAAAGATTTCAAAGTGATTGTCAGTTCTGCCACAATGAACGCGGAGGCATTCAGCACTTATTTCGGAGGATGCCCCATCGTTTCCATAGCCACGCAGATTTACCCGGTTGCAATGGTCTACGATCCGCCGGCAATTGCAGCCACAACAACATCGGAAGCAGGTTGCGATGCCCTTATATCGAAAATCGAAAGCACGATTGACCGTGTATTGGACAACCACGATTCAGGCGACATCCTCGTTTTTCTTCCGGGCGAAAAAATCATCAAAGACACAATGCAGCGTCTTCTGAATGCACCGTTCAAAAACAAAATCCATATTGTGCCCCTTTACGGACGCCTCCCAAAAGAAGAACAGGAAAAAGTCTTCAACAATGCGCCTTTTGGAAAAAAGAAAGTCGTGTTGAGCACAAATATAGCAGAAACTTCCGTAACAATAAACGGAATCACCACGGTTATTGATTCGGGACTTGCAAAACTCAATTTCTACAGTCCGAAGACCTTTACTTCAAGCCTAAATGAAACGCCTGTAAGCCGGGCATCCTGCAATCAGCGCAGAGGTCGTGCCGGTCGTACTTGTCCAGGCACATGCTACAGACTTTATTCCCGCGAGGATTTTGAGTCGAGACAGGAATACACCACAGAAGAAATCTACCGTACAGATTTGAGTGAAGTCGTCCTGCGTATGGCGGAACTCGGCATCACCGATTTTGAAAAATTCAATTTCATTTCGCCACCCGGTCACGAAGGACTTGTCGGAGCCGTACAGACTCTTAACATGCTCAAGGCCATTGAAAGCGACGGCACATTGAGCAAGATTGGAAAACTGATGGTGGAATTCCCGCTTGAACCCCGTGTGAGCCGCATAATCGTGGAAAGCATTTTGTATTACCCCGGTGTCTTGGAGGAAGTGCTGATTGCATCTGCTTTCTTGAGTGCACAGTCCCCGTTTGTACTCCCCGTCGGAGAAGAGATGGATGCACGTCAGGCCCACCACGCATTCAGGGACATTCAGGGAGATTTCGTGAGTTATGTGAAATTATACCGGACTTACGTTTCCATGAACAACAAAGAGAGATTCTGCAAAAACAATTATCTTGACGACAAAGTGATGGCAGAGATAGACAACATCAAGCAGCAGCTGGAGGAGATTGTTTCAAAAAGGCTTCAAATGCCCATTACTTCCGGCGGCAGCATGGACGACTACATTTGCTGTATTGCAAGCGGAATGATTCAGTTTGTGTGTGTGCGCGAAGGAAGGGAAAGCTACAGGAGTCTAACCGCAGACCATATTTCCCTTCACCCGGGCTCTTCAATGTTCCACATGAATCCTCTTTACATTGTGGCAGGGGAAATTGTGCGTACCAGCCGAATGTTTGCAATGAGCGTTTCTCCACTCACAAAAGACCAGCTTGCAAAAATAGACAGTGGGCTCGAAGCTCAACTCAATATGCTCAGGAAACAGAAAAGAAGTCTCACCGGCAACCTTGAATATTCGGGAAGCAATTTCAGGGATTCAAAGGAAAAAGTCGGAAAAGATGACTCGAAGTTCGGTGGAAAGGCAAACAAAAAAGACAAGGCCGCAAAGAAAAACAGTGAAAATGAAATCAGTTTCGGCAGACAGACTTTCAGCATAGCAAAAGTGAAAGGAAAGAAAAATGTCGTTCTTCCACTTGACAGTCTCGTGCTTGCTGCAAAAGAAGAAAAGAATGAAAATCTTCTGGCCACAATCGGAGCGATGAAAGGTTCTGTAAGAATGAAAAGCGGCTACACTCTGATGAACGGGGAGAAACTTGAACTCATAATAAAAGTTGCAAAGGCTCTTGATTTGACTCCGATTTCAGAAAAAGATTGGCCGAGAAAAATGAACATCAACATCAATGATCCTGAAAAGGGCGACGAAAATCTGGAGACTCTGGTTTCCACATTGGACTGCATTATGCACGTCACAATATCGAAGAGCTCTTCAAAAGAGATGGGTTTCATCTGTCTTTTCACGGACGGAAACGGAACGTACTGGTTCAAAGTGTCACGGGGATTCACAACCGCATTGAACGAAACTCTCTCTTCGCTCGAAAAAATGATTGACGATGCAAGCGAACGAAATCTGGGATTTGAACAAAAGGAAAAAATCAACTCGCTGTACAGATTGTTGAACGGAATGTATGAATAAAAAAAAGACTGACTAAAAAGTCGGGAGTTGCGATAGTTGAGCCTGTCTTTGTTGTACACTACCATAAATTTTGACAGGCTCAATGAACGCGGCTCTCGAACTTATAAGACAGCCTTTTTCTAAATATTTGCATCGTTTGAAAAAAACGGCAACTTGATTTTTTTTCGAAAATCCTTCGAAAATCCTTACGGTTTTGAGATTTTATTTCAATCCCTCAAGTATTTTCTTTGCCTTTACAGCATTCACATTGCTGCTTCTGGCCTTGGTTTCTGCATTTTCATCGGGGGCTTTTGCGGCTAAATCCTGAACTGCACTTCGCACGCTTTCATAACGACCCTTGGCGAAAATGTCAAGTCCCGTACCCTGGGTTGAGGGATCTTTGCTTGCAATGAACTGTGCACAAACTTCGGAAAATTCCGGCCGGCCGTATTTTGCAAACTCTTTTCCAAGCGCATAACGAAGACTCTTCCTCTTATCGTCTTTCAGAGTATCAAGCGCAAGATTTATGATTTCCTGTGTACCGGCATGGTTCTGCTCCAACAAAGCGGCTGCAACTTTAATCTTGGCGGAATCACCGGCTTTTTTGTCTGTAATCACACTCACAAGATATTTGTTTCCGTCTTCAGTGTTGAGTTTGGCAAGCACTTTGTAGCACTTTTCCTTTACAACAGTCTCCTCTTTAGTCTTACAGTGGTAGACCAAATCCTTTGCAAACTCTGTTATGTTCTGATTTTCAACCACACCGACAGCCTCAAGACGCACACGGTAACTGTCATCTTTAAGTGCCTGGCGAATCACTTTGCGGGAAGCCTCATCACTGTAGTGTGAAAGTCCCCGGATCACATATTCACGGATTTGAGGTTCATCAGCCTCATACAAATCAATGAGAATATCCCGGGATTCAGGCTTTTCCATTGCTCCGATTGCTTCAGCGGCATAAGCACGGACATACATATTTTCATTCTGGTCCTGGCATATTTCAGAAAGAATGTCCCAAGTGGCAACTGCCTTCAATTTTCCAAGCACACGCATAAGCGACTGCCTCTGAGCAGTGTCCAAATCATCGGAGGAAAGATAAGTTGCAAGATAAAGGGCTTCTTCGTCACCACCGATTTTTCCGATGGCATCGAGAGCGTTGTTAAAATATCCCAAGTCCGGCTTTTCCATCAAATCAACAAGGGCCGGAAGAGCCGCAGAAGATTTTACGGCACCCACATAATTGAAGCAGGCAATCACAGTGTTTTTCCTGACATCGTAGGGGTCGTTCAAAACCTCGACTGCAAAATCCTCAAGGCATGGATCTTCAAGGATAGAAAAATACGAAAGAATCTTTTCACGTACAATCGGACTTTTCGTGGCCTGAAAAAGCTCGTAGGCTTCTTCTGCAAAACGCACGTCTTTGTCGGAGGCAAGCGAATCCAAAAGATTGCAAATCTGCTCGGTCATGCCAAAAGAAAAAGTATCGCGGGTTTCTTCCATATATGTCTCACTGGTTTTCTCAACACTCAGCGCAGACAATGCCTCGGTCTGTTCTGCAGTCGCTCCACGGGGTCTTTTGGCATCCGGCCACACTTTCTCGCGGTTTGTATATACATATGCCGGTTCTTCCTGCTCAATGTCTACAACAGTGTCTTCGGCAAAAAGATTGAAGGCACACAAAGCCACGGCGGCGAATAAAACAGCTCTTTTCATTTGATCCACCTTGCGGACCGCATTAAATTCAGCGGAGACCGACTTCATTTTCTGGGAATTCCCGGATTTTTCCAGTAACTCAAAATATTAAACATCCTTTGACTGAAATTGTTTCAGGAATTCTTCTTTATAAATCGGAAATTTATCCTCGTTTATTGACTCTCTTACTTCCTTTATCATCTGATGAAGGAAATAAAGATTGTGATAACTTGCAAGCATTGAAGAAAGAATTTCCTGCTCGCGGAAAATATGGCGCAGATAGGCTCTGGAATATGTACGGCACACTTTGCAGCCGCAGGTGTTTTCCACGGGTGAAAAATCCCTCTCGAATCTTTTCTGCTTGATTGAAAGCATTCCGTGACGTGTAAAATAAAGTCCGTGACGTGCCACGCGGGTAGGCTGCACACAGTCGAACATATCAACACCGTTTTCTACTGCTTCAAGAATGTATTCAGGAGTTCCGATTCCCATAACATAACAGGGTTTTGTGCGCGGAAGGAACTGCACAGTGTGTGAAAGCATTTTCACATATACATCGGACGGTTCACCCACGCTGAGTCCTCCGATGGCAAATCCCGGGGTGTCAAGAGATGAAACGAATTCCGCACTTTCTTTACGCAGGTCTTCGTAGAAATTTCCCTGCACAATCGGGAAAAGGATTCCTTTGTACCCCTCTTCCGTCTGCACTTTCCATTCCTTTATGGATCTTTCGGCCCATGACGAAGTGATTTTCAAGGCTTTTTCCGCTTCTTTCCTTGTGACGCCATAACCGGTGCAAACGTCAAGCTGCATCTGAATGTCGCTGTTCAATTTTGCCTGTGTCTGAACAACGTTTTCGGGAGTGAAAAAATGCTTTGAGCCGTCAATGTCGCTTCTGAATGTGACTCCTCCGGTTTCAATCTTCCTGAGCGAAGACAACGAAAAGACCTGGAATCCGCCTGAATCAGTAAGGAAATTCCGCTTCCACTGTGTAAACTCATGGAGACCGCCGGCCTCTTTCACAATGTCAGCCCCGGGACGCAGGTACATGTGATAGGTGTTTGCCAGTATGATTTCAAATCCGATTTCCTCAAGATCATCTTTCGATACCGCTTTTACAGTACCCTTGGTTCCCACCGGCATAAAAACAGGAGTCTCGACATCCCCGTGAGGAAGATGCATCACAGCTGTTCTTGCTCTGGATGAGGAATCCGAATGGTGAATTTCAAAAAAATTCTGTATCATAAAAAATCCTTTTGGTGAAGACTAAAAAAAAGAAGTCACCGTTTCAAATTACGTTCTGGTAAAACGCAGCAATATAAAACTTAATATTATAAACATAACGACCGGGAACCACGCCCCCATCACCGGAGGAATGAGTTCGAATTTTGCAAGTGCCATTGTTATCATCTGAGTGATGTAAAAAAGAACGACCGCTCCAATGCTCAATGCAAGACTTACAATCAGCACGTTTTTTCTTGTCTTTCCGCTGAGTCCGATTGCAAGAAAAACAACAATGAACACAACGCATGGAAAAGCAAATTTCTTGTAATACTGGGATCTGGCTTCGGCAGTCGGAAGTCCTGAATGTTCCAAATGAGAAATATGCGTTCTGGCATTGGAAGTGGTGATTTCCTCAACTGAAAGAGTATTGTTTTGGAAAGTCTCGGGGCTTTCGGTAAGTTTGTCTTCCCATTCACTTGCCGCAGGTCTTTGCATCATCATTCCGTCTTCCGCCAAAGTGTATTCAGTGGCACCGCTCAAAACCCAATGGTCTTCCTGCCACACCGCAGAATCCGCATAAATGAGACTGTCAAAACTGCGGTCTGGAGTTCGGAACACAACATACAATGCATAAAGCCGCTTAAGCTCCGCATCATAAAAATCCGCCTTGTAAACACAGGAACCCTGGTCGGTCATCACAACGATATTTTCCCTGTTCAGAGACTGATTTCTATTCAATACCTGCTGCTGGAGCGACATTTTTTTCGCGTATGATTCAACTACAAAATTATCCTCAAAATAAAAAAGACCGAAACTCATCACAACGGAAAGCACCAAAAGAGGAGATGTAAAACGCAGAAGCGAAACGCCCGAGGCAAACACCGCCATAAGTTCATTGCGTGCATAAAGGTCACTCAACACATAGGCAACGGAAAAGAGAGTTGCAATCGGAACGGCATACCAGATTGTCTTCGGAACATAGTAAAAAGTGATTCTTCCAACCACCGCCACGGGAACGCCTTTTGAAATATAACTCCAGATGTTTATAAGCAGGTCGGTAAGGCACAAAACGAGGACAAAGAAAAAAAGAGAGCCGAAAAACACAATAAAAAATTTCTTCAGAAGATACGATAAAAGTTTCATTTCCGCCTCAACCTCAAATACAAAACGAAACCGGTGATTCCAATGAGAATATTCGGAGTCCACATCATCCAGAAGCCGTTATATCCGCCGCGCAGTCCGAACAGCTGCCCCAGAATAGTTGCCGCCCAATAAAGCACTGAAATGATGATTCCGAAAATGAGTCCCAGCGTGAGTCCGTCTTTTCGACCGAAAACAAGCGCAAGTGGAAATGCCAGTATTGCAAAAAAGATGGAGCCGAACGGAATGGAAAATTTCTTGTGGAATTCCAAATCATATACATTGAGCTGATTTTTTGTGAGAGTGTTTTCTTTTCTGAGCTTCTTTATGAGATTGAATAAATCATATGAAGTCATTTCACGCGGTGCGGTGACAGATGATGAGCTGAAAAAGAGAGACTCGAAGATGTTGAGTTTCATGGTATCGCACTGCACCATATCAAAATCTCCCTTTGAACGCGGATCAAACAAAATCACCGTGGCATTTTCCATATGAAGTTCCATAAGCACTCCGGGGGTTTCCGTTTTTTCAAGCGAACTTTTTCCCGAAATAATGATTCTTTCCTGTCCGTTTTCAGAGCGGTCGAAAAGAAGCAGGTCGTCAATTTTTGTGCCTTCCGCATTTCCAATTACAAATGCCGTATTGTTCATTCTTTTTATTGAATTTGATTCTATTTCAACGGCAGGATTTGAATGGATTATTTCGGTGCGGAGCCGGTTGTAGTGCAGCGTTCCCAGCGGAAGAAAATAGTCGTTCATAATGAAACTGAAAACAGAAATCACAAGCCCCATAACGATGACGGGAATCAGGATGAGAGAATACCTTTGTCCGCTTGCACGAAGAACCATAATCTCGTTGTCGGTGACCATGCGTCCAAGGCACATAAGAAAGCCAAGCAGAGTGGCAAAAGGTGCGGACTGGGCGACAATTGCAGGAAGACAGTAAACAATAAGACGGATCACCTGCGGCACAGGAACTCTCTGCTTCAAGATGGTCTCCGCAAGAAGAAGTATCTGATTTACGAAAAACACCACAAAAAAAAAGAGAAAGCTGATGAAAAAATAAAGGAGCAGTTCCTTCGCAATGTATTTCAAAAGCAAATGCGAGGAAAGCTTTGATTTTCCTTCCTTTCTAAAGCCAATCTTTTTTAGAAAAGTAAAATCGAGATGTTTTATTCTGTCAAAAAAAGACGGAGTATTTTCCATTGAATCAGACAGACCTTAGCCCTGTGCTTCCGAATCCCCCCTCGCCTCTTTCGGTTTCAGAGATGGAATCAACGGCAGTGAAAAGACCTCTTGTAACAGGGGCAGCCACAATCTGCGCAATGCGGTCCCCATTTTCAATCTTAAAGTCCTGTTTTCCAAGATTTATGAGAAGCACCTTGAGTTCCCCGCGGTAATCGCTGTCGATTGTTCCGGGACCGTTCAATACCGTGACTTGATTTTTAAAGGCAAGACCGCTTCTGGGCCTGACTTGAATTTCATAGCCTTCCGGGATTTCAAAGAAAAGACCTGTGGGCACAAGGCCTGATTCCCCGCTTTTTAAAATCAGGGGTTCCTTTACAAATGCGCACACATCGGCACCAGCCGCTCCCCGGGTTTTATATTCAGGAAGCTTTGCTCCCTCGCTTGCAACACATGGAATCCTAATTTCAGTCATCATTTCCTCACTTTTCATTTAAGAGTCGGGAACCTCGAAAAATTTCAGTTTTTTCGAGATGCAGTTTTCAATTCCGGGATTTTTCTTTCCAAATGAAAAAAATGTGCCCAGTCCGCTTTCAATCAATGAATGTGCCATATCAATAATATCACATTTGGGCACTTTTCGTATAGTAGCCACAGTTTCTTCCGTTGTCAGCAGCGGAAGTCCCATTGCAAGATTGCGCGCGAGCCTTTTCATCACGTACTCAACGTCTTCACCACCCATTATTTCCTCACCACAGAGATGCTCCTTGGCAGCCTCAATTTCACTGTCGGATATTCCCTTCAAGAGCAGATTGTATTCTTCAATCAGGCTGTGCGAGGCTTCCTTTGCAGATTTCAAATCGCAGGAAACGCATGAGGCCCAGATTCCCACGTCTTCGTAGCAGGAGAAAAAACTGTACACCGAATAGCAGAGTCCCTTTTGTTCGCGCAGAGATTCAAACAGACGGCTGCTCATTGTGTCGCCAAAAAGCGAGTTCAACACCAAAAGGGCATAATAACGCCCGCACGTCAAAGGCATTTCAAAGGGATAAACCTGATACATTTGCGTCTGCGCGAAAGAAGATTTTTTATGGAAGACTCCGCTGTTCCAGAAGAGACTCTTTTCTGTGTGCAGGGCTTTAGGATATTCAAGGCAGGGCTTTCTTTCAGGTAGAGCTTTCAAGATATTTTCCACCTGATTTACGTCAAATGAGCCTGTGACAAAAACCGTGAGTTCACCCTTTCTGAAATATGTGTCGTACCAATCTTCAACAGCCTCTCTTGAAAGGAGCATCACATCCTCAACTGTTCCGGTAATGTTCTGAGACAACGGACTGCCCTTCCAGATTGTCGCGGCCAATGCGTCAAGAGCGGACTCTTCGGAATCATCTTCCACGACAGAGATTTCATTGCAGACCACGGAGCGTTCTTTTTCAAGTTCGTTCACAGGGAAATTGCAGTTGTATGCCATATCGGACAAGGAATTCAAAGCAGTGAACACATTTTCTTGAGAAGAGGGAATCACACAGTACATGCATACATCATCACGTTCAGTAAATGCATTCACCATACCACCCATGCGGTCAAAAGTGAGGGCTATATCTCTGCGGCTTCTGTTTGAGGTGCCCTTGAAAAGAAGATGTTCGCAAAAATGACTTATGCCCCGCCTGCCAGGGCCTTCAAATCTGGAACCAACAGCAAAATAAAAACCGATGGCAACCGTGTTCGATGATTCCACGGGTTCTGTTATGAGAACAATATTATTTTGCAATACGGATTTCTTAATCATACAAGTTGATGTTTAAAAAATGCAAACGGACACCGTAAGAGAAATCACTATTCCCTTGCGATGCCCGCCTGTTTATTCACGGAAAAAATTATTTCTTTGCCTGATCTTCCAAAGCATCGATGTAAGAAAGATTCAAGCGGCCCATCTTATCAACTTCAAGAAGCTTCACAGGAATCACCTGACCTTCCTTGAGAACATCGGTGACTTTTTCCACGCGCTGACGGGAGAGCTTGGAGATGTGGCAGAGACCTTCCTTTCCGGGGAGGATTTCCACGAAGGCTCCGAAGTCCATGATTCTCTTGACAGTGCCGTTGTAGATTGTGCCCGGCTCCGGATCTTCGCAGATTGCACGGACGGCTTTCTTTGCGGCATCGGTTGAAGTACCTGTCTTTCCGTAGATTGTGACGGTTCCATCATCATCGGTATTGATTGTGACTCCGTACTGTGCGCACAATGCCTTCACGTTCTTTCCACCGGGACCGATGAGGGCGCCGATTTTGTCAACCGGAATCTTGAGGCTGTCGATTTTCGGTGCAAATGCTGAAATTGGCTGCGGCTTGTTGATGCACTTCTCCATGATGTCAAGGATGTGGTTGCGTCCTGCCTTTGCCTGAGCGAGAGCCTTTCTCATGATGTCCATTGAAACACCGGCAATCTTGATGTCCATCTGGAAGCCTGTGATACCGTCGCGGGTTCCGGCAACCTTGAAGTCCATGTCTCCCAAGTGGTCTTCCTCACCCAGAATGTCTGAGAGGATTGCATACTTCTTGTACTGCGGACCATCGGTGATAAGACCCATGGCGATACCGGCAACCATCTTCTTCATTGGAACACCGGCTGCCAGAAGTGAAAGACATCCACCGCAGGTTGAAGCCTGGGAAGAAGATCCGTTTGACTCCATGATTTCAGAGACAACGCGGATTGTATACGGGAATTCCTCGCGTGAAGGAATCATCGGTGCAAGCGAGCGGCGTGCAAGATTTCCGTGTCCGATTTCGCGGCGGCCTGTTGTAAGCTTTCCTACCTCACCGACAGAATACGGCGGGAAGTTGTAGTGAAGGATGAAGTTTTCGCTGCGGTCTCCCTCGATGTCGTCGTAAACCTGCTCATCCATTGCGGTTCCCAAAGTGGTGACTGCCAGTGACTGAGTTTCTCCACGTGTGAACAAAGCACTTCCGTGGGGACGCGGCAAAACATTTATTTCGCATGTAATCGGACGGATTTCCTCTGTGCCGCGTCCGTCGATACGAACACCCTTTTCAAGAATGCTCTTGCGCAGGAGATTGTACTGAATGTCATCAAACAAAGCATCGAAGAGTTTTTTCTGAGTCTCATCCTCAAGCTGCTCTGCATATTTCGCCGCAATCTTTGCCTTCACATCATGCACTGCGTTTCCACGAGCCTGCTTTCCCTTCTGGAAGCAGGCCTCCTGCATAAGGGGAGTTGCCTCTGCCGTGATGGCATCCTTGTTCTGGAGAACAGCAGTTGACGGAACGAGAGGAAGTTTTTCCTTTCCGCACTTTGCCCTGAGTTCCTCCTGAAGGATACACATATCGCGGATAAATCCCTGGGCCTTTTCAAGAGCTCCAAGCATGATTTCTTCGGAAGCCTCGTTTGCGCCTCCTTCAACCATTGTAAATCCGTCTTTTGTACCTGCAACCACAATCTCAAGCTCGGATTTTCCCATCTGCTCGTAGGTCGGGTTCAGAATATATTCACCGTTTGTGTAAATGACGCGCACACCTGCAACGGGGCCGTCAAAAGGAATGTCGCTTATTGTAACGGCAGCGGATGAAGCGATGACTGCCAGAATGTCAGGCGGATTCACACCGTCAACAGACACGCATGTGGGCACAATCTGAAGTTCACGACCAAACTCAGGGTGGAACAGAGGACGCATGGGGCGGTCAATAAGGCGGCTTACCAAAATCTCCTTGTCCTTCGGGCGTCCCTCGCGCTTTACGAAACCTCCGGGAATCTTTCCGGCGGCATAAAATTTCTCGTTGTAGTCTACTGTTACAGGAACAAAATCAAGTCCTTCCTTTGCCTCGCTGGAGGCACACACTGTGGCAATGACTGCTGTTCCTCCAAACTGTGCATAAATACAACCGTTAGCCTGCTTACCGATTTTTCCTGTCTCAAGAATCAGCTCTGTGTCGCCAATTTTTTTTGTTACTCTTTCTACCATTGTTTCCTTCTTTCAATGTTCTTCCATATTACTAGGACATTCCGTTTGAACGGCCGGATGTCCAGACCAATTTAAAAACCTTGAACCAGCTGTTTAAACACAAAAGGCAACCTGACTCCCAAAGAAATCAAGCTGCCCATGTGAACCTTACTTGCGGATTCCCAGCTCTTTGATAAGGGCGCGGTATCCTTCAAGATTTGTGCGCTGCATATACTTAAGCATCTTGCGGCGCTGTCCAACTGCCTTGAGCAATCCGCGGGAAGCTGTTGTGTCCTTCGGGAATGCCTTGCAGTGTGCGGTGAGTTCCTTGATGCGCTCAGAAAGCAGAGCAATCTGAACTCTTGTGTTTCCGGTGTCGTTTGCGTTTGCACCGAACTTTGAGACGATTGAAGTCGTCGTTTCTTTTGTAAGTGCCATAACTTACTCCTAAAAATATATTACCATGTTGCAAAGTAAACCCGAGGGCCTGGACTCCCGGAATTGCAACGCAACATTACGGTTTACCTGCCGATGTAAAGAAAATCTCCTCCACCCTGCGGTTTTCACCGGAAGGCATAAGAAGACGGATTTTTGCCCCGCTTCCTCGTTCCACAGAACAGATTGTGCGGAAAGACTCCTGTGTTTCCAGGGAAAGCACCACATCATACTGACCGTCGCAAGGAAGCACCTGATTGGACTTTACCGAAGCAGAACACCACTTGAGTTTCTTTTCATCCGTTTCTTCACTGTCTTCCGAATCTTTCCATTCAAGACCCGAACAGTCGTAGGCAAACGGACGGAGAAGCATTTTCTGCGCAGACCAGAAATCTGCATTTTGAACAGAACACCTTATGCGAGACGAACTCACGCGGCTTCCGTCAAAAATCCTGTCGTCTACGGTACAAAGCTCAAATCCACAGTCGCCGGCAATTTTCGAAAGGGATTCCATATCCACAGCGCCTTTATATCCGCAGGTGAAATCAAGGCCTTCCGAAAGAAACCTCATTCCGCATTTGTCGCACAGAATTTTTATAAAATCCGTTCCCTCTATTTTACTGAATTCAGGAGAAAAGTCAATGACTATCACAAAAGACAGACCGTTTTGTGAACAAAAATTCATTTTCTGCCTGAAAGTGGAAACCTCCCCCTCGTAATCACCCTCGAAAGCACGGTAGGATGACCTGAAAGTGACGATTCCCGGAACGAATTCCCTTTTTTTCATTAAACTGTCAACCAGATCCAGATGCCCCGAATGCATTCCGTCGAAACTTCCCACGCTCAAGGCAGTTCCCTTCTTTTTCCAATCCAAGGGGAATGCTCCGTCGGCAATCTGCTTCCAAGTGAAAAGACGGCACTCTTTTTTTGCCCGCGGCACCACAAATCCGTACGAAAGCCTGAAGTCGCCCTTCACAATCATGCCTGCAAATGATGAGTCTTCATAAAAAACCGCAATTTCCTTGTCGCTGGCAAATTCACTCTTTCTCCCGTCTTCCGGTCTTTCAATCCACGAAAACATTTTTCCGTGCAGAGGCCTTCCGTTCAGATATGATTTTTCATAATCCTTTTTGAGAAGGTCGCATTTGAATCCGCAGAGGGACGCAAGAGAGGGAGTGAATGACAAAAGATGACTTTGAATGGCGGCCGTAACGGTGTCGCTGTCTTTTACCGGGGATTTAGGTCTGCCACTTGATTTTTCAAGATTTTTCCTGATTCCGGCAAATCGTCGGTCGTTTTCTATTCCGCGCTCAATCGAAAATTCCCCAAGGCTTTCATAACAGGCGGCATCCTCCAGATGAAACGGCCCCACCTGTGTTCTCCGCAATGCGGAAAGATGGGCAACAGAACCAAGCGCATAGGCAATGTCACGAGCCAAAGCACGGATGTACGTGCCTTTTGAACAGACCACTTCAATCAAAGCGTATGCATGAGGATCTTCCGCCGTGGGAGATTTGAAATCAACAAGTTTATTTGAATAGATGAAAACCTGCCTGCTTTCGAGTTCCACGGATTTTCCGCCGCGGACAGCATCGGAGGCTCTTTTTCCGTCAACGTGGAGAGCACTGTAAACGGGAGGCACTTGAAGCAATGCGCCTGTGAACTTCGGAAGAACCGCCTCCAAATCTTCTTTTGCGGGCACATCCGAGTTTTTTGTTACAGCTCCGCCCGGATCCAAAGTGTCGGTTTCAGAGCCAAAGCAGATTACAGCCTGGTACGTCTTCGTAAACCCTGTGATGTGAGGAACAAGATGAGTAAGATGACCGGTGAGAACAACGAGAAGTCCTTCGGCAAATGAGTCCAATGTGCCTGTATGCCCCACTTTGTCGGTTCCAAGGGCATGTTTTATGCTCCACAAGGATGAAAAACTTGTAAGCCCGGGATTTTTTGCATAAAGCAGGACTCCGGAAACCGCGTTTTTATTTTTTTGCTTCCTCATCCTGCTTTTCCAACTCATTCAGCGTCTGAACCATCTTGTAGCCTTCCTTCATACTGAAATCAGCAATAAAGGTAAGCTTGGGAAATTTGTAAATCGTAAGTTTCTTCGCGATGGTAGACTGAATGAATCCTGCCGCACTCTGCAGGCCTTTCACCCCAAGACGCACGGAACCGTCATCCAAAAAAGAAGACACATAGACCTTCGCGTAAGCCAAATCTCCGGCTACTTCGACACGGTTCACCGAAAGAAATTCACTCACGCGGGGATCCTTTATCTGATGAGTAAGAATCATAGTGGCAATTTCCTGTCTAAGTTGTTCACCCAGACGTTCCAATCTATGCTGTCCCATTTTACCACCTTAGTCCTGATCGGACTGTCCCGAATTTTCAGAAGATTCTGCCTGAGAACCCTTCTTTTCCTGCTCAGCCTTTTCTTCGGCAAGGGTCTGTCCGAGTTTGCGGGCCACCTGAACGAACTCGAATACCTCAAGCTGATCCCCGACCTGCAGATCCTGCCAGTTTTCAATACCGACACCGCACTCATAGCCGTACTTGACTTCTTTTGCGTCTTCCTTGAAGCGTTTGAGTGATGCGACTTTTCCGGTATATTTAACAACTCCATCGCGGATAACGTTCACGCTGCTTGTCTTTTTGATGATACCGTCGGTAACATAACAACCGGCAATGACTCCGACCTTGGGCACCTTGAATGTGTTGCGCACTTCCAGCATACCGGTGACTTCTTCCTTCGTATCCGGCTGAAGCATACCTTCCATAGCGGCCGTGATTTCCTCGACACACTTGTAGATGATGTTGTATTTGCGGATTTCGACTTTTTCCTGATCGGCAAGGGCTTTTGCCTTGGGAGTAGGACGCACGTTGAATCCGATGATAATTGCATTGTCGTCGGCAGCGGCAAGTGAAACATCGCTTTCGTTGATTGCACCCGCACTTGAGTGGATGACGGAAAGACGAATGTCCTTGGTTGAAAGTTTTTCCAAAGATGTCTTCAAAGCCTCTGCAGAACCCTGAAGATCCGCCTTGATGATAACCTTGAATTCCTTGATTTCCTTCTGTTCGATAGTATCGTAGAGATTGTCCAAAGTGACTTTCTTGAAAGCCTTGGCATCTTCGAATCTCTTGAGCTCCTGTCTCTTGGCGGCAAATGCACGGGCATCCTTTTCGGTTTCAGTCACCTGGAACGGATCACCTGCATTCGGCATATTTTCAATACCGAGGACTTCCACCGGCATTGAAGGAGACGCTTCCTTGATTTTGTTTCCACGGTCGTCAAACATTGCGCGCACACGGCCGGAGTAGATTCCTGCAACGAAGGGGTCTCCTGTGCGGAGGGTTCCTCTTTCCACGACCACTGATGCTACGACACCACGGCCCTGGTCAACACGGCTTTCAATAACCTTTCCTTCTGCACGGCAGTCATACTGAGCCTTGAGTTCCAGAACTTCGGCCTGAACCAAAATGGCATCAAGCAAATCATCAATTCCCTCATGCTTCAAAGCCGAGATGTTCACGTACTGAGTGTCACCGCCCCATGCTTCGGGAGTGAGTCCCAACTCGGAAAGCTGTGTCATTACGCGCTCCGGATTTGCCTCGGGTTTGTCGATTTTGTTCACCGCAACGATAATCGGAACCTTTGCATCCTTTGCATGGTTGATTGCTTCAAGAGTCTGAGGCATCACGCCGTCATCAGCAGCGACCACAAGAACGACGATATCGGTAATCTGGGCACCACGGGCACGCATCATTGTGAAGGCTTCGTGACCCGGAGTATCGAGGAATGTAATCACACCCTTGGGAGTGGTCACCTGATAAGCACCGATTTTCTGTGTGATTCCACCGGCTTCTCCCGCAACCACGTTTGTATTGCGGATTGCATCCAAAGTCTTTGTCTTACCGTGGTCAACATGACCCATGACAGTGACAATCGGGGGTCTTATGCGCTCACCCTCTGAAGATCCGGCGTCGCTTTCAATGACGGTCTCTTCATAAAGACTGATTCTGTGCACCTGGCAATTGTATTCAGATGCTATGATTTCGGCAGTGTCGGCATCGATGCTCTGGTTGATTGTAACCATCATGCCGTCTTTCATCAGCTTTCCGATAATCTCGCTTGCCTTGAGATTCATCTTCTTCGCCAGATCGGCAACGGTGATGCTGTCCATTATATCAATCTTTTCAGGCACAACATTGGCGGGAGGCGTGTCGCGGCTCTTGTTTTTGTAGAGTTCCTCTTCGTCGAAAGCCTGTTCCTGATCCTTGCGGTTGTATACCTGCTTTTTTCCCTTAAACTGCTTCTTTGCGGGAGCCTTGTTTCCAGAAAGAGCGGATGCATCGCCAAAACTGGGCTTTGGTCCACCGAATCCGGGACGCTGAACGCCACCCATTCCAGGACGACCCTGACCGAATCCACCCTGACGCGGACCGCCGAATCCGGGACGCTGGCCGCCGAATCCACCCTGCTTCTGACCGTTGTTGTATCCACCCTGACGGGGACCATTTCCGTAACCGCCCTGTCTCTGGCCGTTGCCGTTTCCGCCCTGACGCGGACCATTTCCGTAACCGCCCTGTCTCTGACCGTTGTTGTATCCGCCCTGACGGTTCTGATATCCTTCGCGGGCCTGGGCACCTGTAAATCCGTTTCCATCGCGGCGACCGTAATTGTTGTAACGGCTGCGCGAACCGCCGCTGAGATTTCCAGCCTTTACATTCGGACGGGCTGAATTAAGTTCGAAAGTGGTGCGCTGCGGTTTTGGAGCAGGCTTGCTTTCCAGTGCAGGAGCCTGTGTCTGTGTCTGGCCTGCAGGAGCGGATTTTTCCTGAGCCGCAGGATTTTTCTCCGGTGCGGGAGCCGAAGGTGCGGCCGTGGGTGTCTCCGTTTTGTTCTGTGCAACAGGAGCCTGATTTTCTGCCGCAGGCTTTTTCTCTTCGGAAGATGCGGAGACGGATGATTCACTCGATTTTTTAGTGATTACGTGAACGTCTTTTTTCTGGTCTTTTGAAGCAGTCCCAGAGGCAGGCCGACGTTTCTTTACAACAACCACCTTCTTTTTGGGAGCAGCCTTCTGCCCATCCTGAGAATCTGTATTCTTGATCAATTCAAACCCAAGTTTCTTTTCTTCCGCCATACGCTCTTATTCCTCAATCTTCCTGAAATTCCAATTCAACTCCGCACTTAGGACAACGGGTCATATCCATAGTGATTTTTGCACCACATTCAGGACAAACCAATTCATCTTCCTCTTCCTGACCGTCATCCTCTGCCGCTGTATCGCCAGCTTCCTCTTCCTCATCCTCGAAAACAACATTCTCGTTGATGATTTTATTCACAGCTTCAATATCAGCTTCCGTTATGCCCTCAATCTGCAATGCGGATCCATTTTCCACGGCATCCATAAAGTCTTCAATTTCTTCAATTCCGGCATTCTTGAGCAGTTCCGCAACTCTCTGATCCACATCAGGCAGCTGGGCAACGGTTGCGACTTCCTCGTACTCCTCTTCCGCACCGAAAAGCGCATCTGCGGCACGACGTGTCTCGGCTTCCGTAAGGTCCATATCAGCAGCCTGCTCTTCCGTTTTAACATCAATGTTCCAGTCACATAGTTTGTTTGCAAGACGAACATTCTGCCCCTGCTTACCGATTGCCAGTGAGAACTGATTTTCCGCAACAATTGCAACGGCTTCCTTCTTATCTATATCAGTAAGAATGACCTTCTTCACTTCGGCCGGCTTCAAAGCCTCTTTGATGAACTCATGCGGCTCCTCTGAATAGCGGCACACATCAATCTTTTCGCCTTCAAGCTCCGTGGTCACATTCTGAATACGTGTTCCCTTAAGACCAACGCACGAGCCGACGGGATCAACATCAAGCTTGTTGGAGAACACGGCAATCTTCGTGCGGTAACCGGTCTCGCGTGAAATCTTGTAAATACCGATTGTCTTGTCCGCAACTTCAGGAACTTCGCGCTCAACCACAAGCTCGACAAACTTCGGATCGGAACGGTTCATTACAAGCTGAATGCCTGAACTGGTTCTCTTTATTTCGGTGACAAGTCCGCTCACACGGTCTTCTTTATGCTGATACACTTCACGCGGACTCTGGTACTTCAACGGCAGGAATCCCTCCACGTTGGACTTTCCCAAATCAACATAAATATTACCCTTGTATTCCCTCTGATAATTTCCAATAACAATGGTGCCAATCTTGTCTTTGTATTCATTGTAAAGATTGTCCGTAACGCTTTCTTTGAAGGCCTGATGTGCATTCGACTTACCGGTGGCAATGGCCTTTCTTGCAAAAGTGCGGGGGTCAATTTCAATGTCAATCTCATCACCAATCTGAGCATCGGCACTCAACTGAATAACATCGTCAAGCTCAATCTCATCCACTTCCGAATAAGCCACATCTACAATCTTCTTGCGTGAATACACGTGGACATCGCTCATATCATCATTGAATTTAACAATACAGTTCTCATCAGTCTTGAAAGAGCCCTTGTAGGCCGCCTTTATCATATTCTCAACAATCTGCTTGACTGCATCCTCGCTGATTCCTTTTTCCACGGCCAACGCACGGATTGCATCTGCCATCTCTGACATAACAAGCCCCCTTACAAATGAATAAATTTTGCTTTTGCTATATTTTCATAGGCAACGGAAAAATCTCCGCCGTCTTCTTTCGCCAATGTCACCTGGGTTTCATCGGAACTTTTGATTTTACCACTCACCCAATCGTTGACTGTCTTATCCCAGACACGGATGTCGCGTCCGACAAAAAAGGCAAACTCCGCGGCATTTTTGATGTTCCGCTCCATGCCGGGCGAACAGACTTCCATGTAAACGGAATCCTCGTCAACACCCAGAAGAGAAATCAACTTAGGCTGCAAAGCGTGATGTGCCTTTGAGCAGTCTGCCACCCCTATGTCTTTTTCTGAATCTTTTGATGCTATGACCGCCGTAATATGGACGGACCCTTTCTGCGGAACAATCTGCAGTTCTACAAGCATGTAACCTGCGCTGCTCACCACAGCCGAACAATCTTTGAAATACGGAATTGTGTCAGTCGAAATATAATTCAACAAAAACCCCTGCGGCTCAAACCGCCCCTATAATAAAAAAGGAGCCTTTTTTGCGGCCCCATCTTAAAAGAATTAAAATGTAATATTACTATACCAAATTCAACGCATAGTGTCAACCGGTTGAATAAAAAAGTCACGGAAATCAGTTTGTTGAAAGACGGAGAAATGTCATGCTGAACAAAGCCGTGTCATACAGAACGAAGCTGTGTCATGCTGAACGTGGTTGCATGCAACCGAATTCAGCATCTCTTGTACAGGAGAGATCCCGAATCAAGTTCGGGATGACAGTGGTTGCAAGTTCGGGATGACAGTGGTTGAAAACACGTTCACCATGCTACGCCCGATTGGAGCCCCGCTTCAGCGTTCCGAATTGACAGCGGAGCTTCAAGTCGGAATGGAGTGACAACGCAAGGGCGGAAAGCGGGAGACGCCGGGGACTGCGTAAGCCGCATAATCAGGCCTTTCGTCCTGTCCTTCGTACTGTCTGTTCCTGATTTTGTCTTTACAGTCTGAATTATTTTCTATATAATTGGGTATTCTTTTGTTAGAAGCGGCTGGAGGATTCTATGGTTTCTATCGATATTCTGGACTCTACTTTGCGCGATGGTTCCCAGGGGGAAGGCATTTCATATTCTGTACAGGATAAACTGCATATTGTGAAGGCACTTGACGAGCTTGGAGTGGCGTATATTGAGGCTGGAAACCCGGGGTCGAATCCCAAGGATATGGAATTTTTTCAGCGGGCAAAGGGATTGAAGCTTAATCATGCGAAGCTCGTGGCGTTCGGTTCCACAAGACGGAAAGATTCTTCCTGCGCAGAGGACGCAAATCTTCAGAGTCTTCTTTCGGCAGATACCGAGGATGTGGTGATTTTCGGAAAAAGCTGGGATTTTCAGGTGACGGATATTCTGCATGCAACTCTTAAAGAAAATCTTGAGATGATACGCGACACCTGCGAGTATCTTACCAAACGCGGACGGAATGTCATTTACGATGCCGAGCATTTTTTCACCGGCTATCAGAAAAACAGCGAATATGCAATGAAATCCCTTCAGGCCGCCGTTGACGGAGGGGCTACGGTTTTGTGTCTTTGCGAGACAAAGGGCGGGTGCATGATGAACGACCTTCGCAGGGCCGTGGCCGCAGTGGTTGAAAAGTTCGGGAAGGCGGTAAAAATCGGTATACACACGCACAATGACTCAGGTCTTGCAGTTGCCAATTCTCTTATTGCGGTTGAAGAGGGTGCCACTCATGTTCAGGGAGTTCTTTTGGGATTCGGAGAACGCACGGGTAACGCGAATCTTTCCACAATCATTGCAAACCTGCAGATTAAAATGGGGAAGAGATGCATACCCGAGGAAAATCTGGTGAATCTTACTTCCATCTGCAAAAGAGTTTCTGAAATCACGAATATTCCGCTTGATGCAGGCCTTCCCTATGTTGGACAGAATGCTTTTGCCCACAAGGCCGGTATGCACATTGACGCTGTGCTGAAGAATCCTGCCGCTTACGAGCACGTCAGCCCGGACACTGTTGGAAACGAGAGAGTGTTCCTGATGAGTGAAGTGGCCGGACGCAGCATGATAATAGAAAAAATCAACAAGTTTGACCCCGGCATCAAAAAGTCCGATCCTGTTGTGGCGGAAATCATAAAGCAGGTGAAGGATCTTGAGCACGAGGGATATCAGTTTGAAGGCGCCGACGGAAGTTTCGAGCTTTTGGTTAGAAAGGCCATTGGAAAATACCAGCCCTTCTTCAAACTGCACTACTACAAGACCAGCGGAGAGATTCCTCTTGTGGAAGACGGACTTTATGCTTTCGCACAGGTTAAGATTGCCGTTGAGGACCACATTGAAGTAGCCGCAGGTGAGGGAAACGGACCTGTCAATGCTCTGGACAAAGCACTCCGCTCGGCACTGAAGACGTTCTATCCTTCCGTAATGCAGATACGGCTCACCGACTATAAAGTCCGCGTTCTTGACGGAAAAAGCGCCACTGCAAGCCGTGTACGTGTTTTGATTGAAAGCTCGGACGGAAGCGACAGTTGGACTACGATGGGGGTCAGCTGCGACGTTGTTGAAGCGTCATGGATGGCTCTTGTTGATTCATTCGAATACAAACTGATTAAGGACATTGAAAAGAAGTATCATAAATACATTTGAGTAAGGATTTGAAGTAAAAAAAATCCTGTACTGACAAAAGCCGGTACAGGACATTCAACAAAAAATGCGGATAATTGGAGGTGGCGGGAATTGAACCCGCGTCCAAACAAGCTGGCCAGGCGCCTCTACAGGTTTATTAGGGCGAGGTGGTTGTCGGGAAACGGTAGCAGCCCCAAAAGCGTCGTCTCCGTATTTCGGATAAAGTCCCGCGAAAAACCCGAACATAGTCCGCGGCAAGTCCCTGTTTGTGACAGAAGCTCATGGCGTTAGGAACAGCACCCCACAAGTTCCGGGCTCAGCTACAATTAAGCAGCAAGAGCCTGCTGAGCGTTTTCAGACACTTCGTCTTCTCTACGTTTAGCAGTTATTGTTTTCACCTGTATCAGAGACCAGATGACAGCCTCACCTGCAGCACAAGATCACTCTTATCTGTCGAAACCGGGGCACCCCCGTTCTTATAAGGAGTATAGGAAAAAAACAGTAAATTGTCAAGAAAAATGCCACCCCCGGTTGAGGGCACTGCATTTTTTCAAGTTTTACTCGTCTATGGTGACACCATGACGCTTCTGCTGGAATTTCTTGAGCATGGCAACTCCGTTACGCTTGTCGTTGTAGACAAATCCGCCGTTCCAGTATTCAAGAGCTGCAAAAAGCGCGTTACCACCGTCCTGCTCATCAGACTGCTTGGTGCGGAATGTAACGTAATTTGTCAGTTCCTCAAAGTTTGAATTGTGCAGACAGTCCAATCGTTTTCGGTTGAACTCATTCCACTTCTCCAGATCCTTGAAGCCTTCACCTTCATCCTCAACGATGATGTGGGCGTGTGTTGCACTGAATGAATACCACACATGAATCTTTTTGTTGATATCGCAGTGGTTTCCGTGCTTGACACCGTTCTTGATGATTTCAGAAATCTGCTGTTCGAGCAAATTTATTTCCTTGATTTCCAAGGGTGCTGACTGAACTATAAGCAGCGTGAAGTAACGTATCTGGCGGAAATCAGACGGAAACTCCTTGTAAAGCATATTCGCCTTGTCGAACAAGGGATCATTGCTGTCAGAGCGAAGTTCTTTTATTGCTTCCATGTCCTCCCCCCGTTACTCGTTAATCATCAAGAGGGCTTCTTCCACAGAGTTTGCAATCGGGAAATAACCCATAAGTTTTGTAAGCTCAATAACCTTTTTTACAGAACCGTGGATGTTGGAAATATACAGTTTCAGGTTCATCTTCTTGATGGTTGAACAAATGTAAATGAGAGCACCGATTCCGGAAGAGTCAATGTAGTCAACCTGCTCCAAGTTGATGACAAAAGACTTCACGTTCTTCTCGAGCATCTTCATAACCAACTCTTTAAGTTTGTAAGAATTGTACAAGTCCATTTCGCCGTTCACATCGATAATGTAAACTTCACCGTTCTTGCGTATTTTCAGTTCCATATGTGTTCTCCTTAGTGCACAATTTACTGTATTTTTATTATCAGCAGCGACTCGTCATCATGTTGATCGGCATTGCCACTGAATTTTTTTACTTCAGCCTTGACAAGGTTTGCAAGTTCTTTGCTCGGTTTGGCATGATTTTTCTTCACCAAGTCAAGCAGAGCATCCGCCGTGAATTGCTGTCCGTCTTCGTTCAGCGCTTCAACTATACCATCGGTATATGTTATTATTATATCACCACTTTTGACTTTTTGCACGAAATCTTTGTATTCCGACGTTTTTTCCACACCGATCGGGTCGGTTGACTGTGAAATCTGCTTTATTTCGTCAGTTTCGGAATTGTAATAGCACACCGGAATCACGCCGCCTGTGGCAAATTCAATACTTTGCGTGAGCGGATTGTAATTTATGAGCGCCAAAGAGCCAAAATGGTCGGTACTGTATGATTCCGAAGAAATGCCTTTATTTACCCATGTAAGGATTTTTCCGGCGGACTGGGTTGTATTCACCACAAGATGAAGCATGGCACGAAGCATTGTCATCACGGTCATACTGTTTATTCCCTTTCCGGCAATATCGCTCATTATGAAAGAAACACGGTCTTTTCTCGATACAATCACATCGTAATAGTCACCGCAGACACCGGCCGAAGGATTCCACACGGTTCCCATCTGAATGCCTTTGACAAGAGGAAGTTTCGCAGGTTTGAGCATATCCTGAATGCGTCCGGCTATTTCAGACTCCTTGTTCATTTCACTCTTTTCTATTATATCCTTAACCGCGATGACATTCTGAATAGTCGCGGCGGCAAAATCGGTAAGGGTTGAGGCAGTCTTCAAGTGGTCCTCATTGAATTTTTCGGTTCCGTTTTTGCGGGCATAGGCTGTAACTCCGATTACAGTGTCCTGAATCTTCATAGGAACGATTATGTAACTTCCGCACTCAAGGAATTCCTCAGGTCCGTTCTGGTAGATGCGGTCATCCATTTCAGGCTTTGTAATGAGTTCTGCTCTTCCTGATTTTGCGATTTCCCCGAAAATATTGTCACTAAGCGGGAATGAAGCGAATTTAAAGCTGGTTGAAACGCGGACAGGCTTATGAGGCAGGTCTGAAGGCAGCTTGTACGGCGGCGGGAAATCCCCTTCGAAAGCCTTGACCGAAATCAAATCCTCAAAGTCATCAACCATGAGGATTGCGGCTCCATCCGCATTGATTTGATCCTTAATCGTCTTGTTGATGTAATTAAGGAAACTGTTGTATCCTTGGTCGGAAGTATATGCGGTTGCCGCCTGGGCCATAAAATCACGGTTAATATCCATAAGGGAAAGCTCGTTTTCAGAAAGATCCCTTGACTTTTCCTCTGCCTTCTGACTCTGCTCGGCCATTTTCTGAGCTTTTTCATTATATGAATGAGGCACAAGAACATCGATTTTCTTAGGTTCGAAAGTGGCAAGCATGTATCCGTAAGGAATAAACAAGAAAAGAGCGATAAGAATTGAAACCGCATAAAAAACCATTGCGGAACCGTCGGCATTTCCAGAAAGCAAACGGGAACCGGTAATCAGACTGGAAACAAAAAGTATCAAATCTGCGGCAAAAACAATGAAACTGACGCGGGCAGTGCTCCTTTTACGCACTATAAACAGCAAAGGCAACAAAACCAATGCGACTATAGCGATTGCGAAAATCGGAATGTAAGCGAAACTGTCATTAAATGTCAAAGTAGCACTCCCTGCACCATTTTTTCTCTGTCCGAAGCAAATCCAGTTTTTTGGATATACTTGAGATTGTAGCACTGAAATATGGTACCGTCAAGATTTTTTCTCCATTTAACCTTATCGGCAAAAAAGTTCCACTACATAATCCAAATTTTCAAATGATTGAATTTCTCAGAGTTATTCCAGGGTCTCAGCATGATATTAACTTTGTCTTAATATAGTTCAGTTTTTTTTAGAATAAATCTTTGCAATGTATTTTCCCTTAAAAAAGAACAGGGCTTCAGCATCAGTTCTGCTATTAGCGTTCAAAA
>ODAI014459641.1_pt1 | contig 35399 bp, 32 predicted proteins | sample 1539321 | NCBI WGS metagenome assembly ODAI01 (sample SAMN02144231, study PRJEB22623) | gut metagenome | biome: sheep rumen | host: Ovis aries | place: New Zealand
AGCTTATGCCTGCGGATAACAATCCGGACTAAAACATCCCTGCTCTCCATCGTCACACAGCACCACAATCTGTGTGGGCGTGGTCTGGGCAGGGATGCTTCTTGTACTGGTGGTATAGACCACCGCCAGATCTCTGCCCGCAGGACTCCCCAGGAAAATCTGATGATTCGCTGTGCGCAGGGCCACAGACCAGTCCAGCTGAAGCTGCAGCGTCTGCTCCGCATTGACCAGAGAATCATCGTAGTGACTGACATCGATCATGCGGTCTCCCCGCATCTGAGCCGCCACCACAGCGTAATACTGCGGCGGATAAATGAGCGGGATCGGTGCATCCGTCCGATACCAGAATCCGGCCCGCATCCCTTCTTTCAACGTCACACCGTCGATCACACAGGTATCCTTCGTCACCAGAAATACCACCGTATTCCCGTCATCATCCTCCACCGTAAAATAGAGATTACATCCGTTCAGACTGCCCTCTCCCTCTCTCGCCGCGTTCATATCCACGATCATTCCCTCAATTACCGCAAAGGGACCATTCTGCGCCCAATCCATTTTTCACTCCTGCACGAAAATGTCTTTGCTCTATTTTACGTTCTTTAGGCATAAATGTGTCTGGCTTTTGTCATCTTGCTCCTTCTAGACGGAGCAGATCGTCCCTCCGCCCAGCACATATCCGTCTTCGTAGAACACCACCGCCTGCCCCGGGGTCGCCGCCCGCACCGGTTTCTCAAAGCTGCAGAGCACCCCACCGTCCGGCTGTGTCTCGATCCTGCAGTACTCTCCCTTGTGGTTATACCGGATCTTGGCCAGCACCCGCCTGGGCACCTTCAGCCCGTCCACGGACATATAATTCACTCTGTCGCACAACAGCTTTTCGGTAAAAACATCCGCGTTGCTGCCGATCACCACCTCATTGGTCTCCGGCCTTATCTCGGTCACAAACACCCGTTCCCCCATAGGCAGCTCCAGTCCCCGCCGCTGTCCGATGGTATAATGGGTGATCCCCTTATGCCTTCCCAGCACTTTGCCGTCCGCCGTCACAAAATTCCCCGGTCCGGGCACTTTTCCGTCTGTCTCCCGCTCGATAAATCCGGCGTAATCATCATCCGGCACAAAACAGATCTCCTGGCTGTCCGGCTTGGCCGCTACCGGCAGCCCCGCCTCCGCCGCCATCCGCCGGATCTCGTCTTTGGCATACTCCCCTACGGGCAAGAGCGTATGTGCCAGCTGCTCCTGGGTCAGATTGTACAGCGCATAGGTCTGATCCTTCGCCGCCGTCACCGAATTCCGAATGGCATATCTGCCGTTCTCCAGCCTGTCAATCCGCGCGTAATGTCCCGTGGCAATATACTCCGCCCCGATCTCCAGACTCCGCTGCAACAGCGCCTCCCACTTCACATACCGGTTGCAGGCGATACAGGGATTGGGCGTACGCCCCTGCAGATACTCCGCCACAAAATAGTCGATCACCGACTTCTGAAATTCTGCCTTAAAATTCATCACATAATAAGGGATATCCAAAACCTCCGCCACCCGCCTGGCGTCCTCCACCGCGGAGAGCCCGCAGCACCCCCCGTTTTCCGCCTGACAGGCCGGCGTCTCATCCTGCCAGATCTGCATGGTGACCCCGATCACGTCATATCCCTGTTTTTTCAAAAGAAGAGCTGCCACCGACGAATCCACGCCGCCCGACATCCCCACCACGACACGCTTGCTCATATCCCGTTTACTCTCCGTTTTTCAACGCAATGACCGCCAAAATAATATCGATCCATAAGAACAATGGCAACAGAACGATCACCTCCACTGCCTGGAACCACCCTGCACCACCGGTCAATTTATCCAGCCAGGAAAGCAGAAAGGCATAGCCCAGAATCCCCGCGAAGCCCGCCACAATCTTCAATAAAAAAGGCACCGGAAACCCGCTCACGATCAGAACAAAGTGCTCATTCGTAAAACAGAACCAAAAGATTGTGATTGAGGTATATAATAAACCGAACAGGATCAGACAAGCCATCACTCCGATAAATGTCCCATAGACAGCGCCGTTTTCAGCGTTTTTTTCGAACATATTCTGAAATACATCCGGCATTTTCCGATAAGCGAAAATCGATATTCCGATACAGATCACCAATTTTACGATCAGCCGAATCAATTTTTCCATAGAAACTTTTCCTCCTTCGTTCTTTTCAGTTTCTGGCTGTTTTTCCCCGCTATTATAATATAGCTTCCGCGATATTACAAGATAAATCCGCATATTGACCTGTTCCCGGCAATATAATAGCACAAAACCGCTAAAGGATCATTTTCATGAAATCCGGATTTTTTCTTCGCACCCGCGCCCTCTCCCAAAGACCTTTGGTGCGCGGCACCCTGGTCCTCACCGTCACGGGACTCATCACGCGTATCATCGGTTTCTTTTACCGAATCTACCTGTCTCGTCTGTTTGGTGAGGAAGGCATGGGCATCTACCAGCTGCTTTCTCCGGTGTTGGCTCTGTCCTTTTCCCTCTGCGCCGCAGCCTATCAGACCGCCATCTCCAAATTTGTGGCAGAGCACCTTGGACATGGAAGACGGGGACTTGCACCTTTATTTTCCGGGCTTCTGATTTCATTGCCCCTCTCCGTACTTTGTACATCAGTGCTTTTTCGTCATGCAGACTTTATCGCGGTGCATCTGCTGTCAGAGACCCGCACGGCACCCATGCTGCGCATCCTCGCATTTTCCGTTCCCTTTTCCTCTGTCCACGCCTGCATAAACGGTTATTTTTATGGTGTCAAGCGGACTGCTCCCCCCGCTGTCGCCCAACTTTTAGAGCAGGCAACCCGTGTCGGATGCGTGTATGTGATCACGAGCCACATTCTGTCCCTGGGCAAAACGCCTTCCATCAATGTGGCGGTCTTAGGTCTGGCGGTTGGTGAAGTGGTATCCATGTGTGTCTGCCTGTTTGCCCTCCTCCATGCCTACCGGACCGACAGCACCGCACAAAGCACGGACTCATTCCGTCTTACCGGCTTTCGACGCCCTCAGGGACTTCTCCTGCTCCCCATCCTGCGCATGGCACTGCCGCTGACGCTGAACCGGATCGTACTGAATATTCTGCAAAGCATCGAGGCCGTGTCCATCCCTGCCCGTCTGCGCCTGTACGGCTACGACAATGCCACCGCTCTGAGCGTCTACGGCGTGCTCACCGGTATGGCAATGCCCATGATCTTTTTCCCGAACGCCCTGACCAACTCCGTCTCCGTGCTGCTGCTCCCCCTGATCTCCGAAAACGCCGCCCGCGGGGATATGAAAGCCGTCCGATCCGCCGTGCTGCGCACCGTGAAATTCTGTGCAGTCATGGGCATCACCTGCCTGTCCTTCTTTCTGCTCAGCGGCCGCCTGATCGGCACGAAACTCTTCGACAGTGCGCTTGCCGGTCACTTCATCACCACCCTGAGCTTTCTGTGTCCTTTCCTCTATCTGGATTCCACACTGTCCAGCATTTTACAGGGCCTCGGCAAAGCCGGCACCATCTTCTTCATGAATGTATTGGCTCTCCTGATCCGCTTAGGCTTCGTCTTCTTTACGATCCCCCGCGTGGGCATCACCGGCTACCTCTGGGGAATTCTGGCAAGCCAAATCATTTTGAGCCTGCTGTATCTTTTGTGTCTGCGGCGCTTTCTGAAACACCACACCTAAAAAGGGCATCTGCAAAACATCCGCTGCAGCAGATGCCTTACCAATGCCCTTTGCTTCTTTCCGATCCTTCCTGACACTAATTCAAAAACTTCTTCAGCTCATCCATAAAGGTGTTCACATCCTTGAACTCTCTGTAAACCGATGCAAAACGTACATACGCCACTGCATCCAGACTTTTAAGCTTGTTCATCACCAGTTCCCCTACAACCTGGCTGGAAATCTCTCTGTCCTCCAGATTGAAAACTTCGTTCTCCACCGCATCCACTAACGCCGTGATCTGCTGCGCACTCACCGGACGCTTGTGACATGCCCGGAGCACGCCAGCCTCCAGCTTTGCCCGATCATAAGTCTCGCGATTATTGTCTTTCTTGATCACAATGAGCGGTATGGTCTCAATCTTTTCATACGTAGTGAAACGTTTGCCGCACTCGTCACAAACCCTGCGGCGTCTGATCGAATTATTATCCTCCGCCGGTCTTGAGTCGATCACCCTGGTATTTTCATGACTGCAAAAAGGACATTTCATTCGTATTTACCTCCACCAATCCCTTGATTTTACGCCATGTCCAAACAAAATTTCATTTAACACCACGCGTTATTTATTATTATAAACAGTTCAGCACTTAATGTCAACCAAAATTACTTCCGGCCCGATCTGGCAGATATCTCTGTACGGTATCTCTATGTCCGGCTCACACCGCAGAAAATTCAGAAACTTGTTTCCGCCCGGAACCATAATTTTACAGATACAACCCTTGCATTCGTCAAACTCCAGGTCGCACACCTTTCCCAGCTTTCTGCAGTCTTTCATATTGATCACGTCTTTGCACTTCAACTCAGAAAAAAGCATACCCACTCCACACTTTCGCTGTTGTTTTTATTCTATGAAACTTCTGAAAAAAAGTTACCTTCCGGCTGTAAGAGAAACTCAAACAAATCTACTACAATGATTCCCTTCTCATCTCTGAAAAGATTCAGCCCGTTTTTTGTAATAACTATTTTTTGAAAAGAATCATCTATATGGTACAACGACTTCTTCTCCTGCATTTCTTTATCCGGATCTCCAAGCGTCAGTGCTGACTGAAGATAATATTTTTGACTTCCAAGTGTAGCCACAAAATCTACCTCCACGGTTTTTCTTACATATTGGGCTTGTCCTTTTTGTCCGATTTGTTTTTTTTCACTTATATTAACTTCCCCGACATCGACACTGAAGCCACGGTACCTAAGTTCATTGTAAATGATATTCTCCATAATATGGGGCTCTTCCATTTGCCGGAAGTTCAATCTGGCATTGCGAACCCCTATATCTTCAAAATAAGCGATAAAGTTTGATACTGTATCATCTGTAATCTTTTTGTGTGTGACACTCTGAAATGTATTGGCAATTTTCAAAGAGTTGACGGGCGTTCCAATCATGGAAGCGACAACATCAAAGGTATCTGCCAGTTCTTCCTGTTTTCTCACATGATTATGCTCAATAATATCCTTCAGATATGTCTCTTCACATAAGTCTTTCAGGTAGGCAATCTTTTCCTCCTTACTACGCATCTTTGCAACAATTGGAATTCCCCCCGTTTCTATGTATTCCTTCCATGCATCCTGTGCGGCAAGACCAAGTCCCTGCACATACTCGGAAAATGCCAAAGGCAGCACATGCACCTGCGTACCACGGCCCTTAAACTCAGTTACGATATCAGAAGACAGAAACCGCGAATTCGACCCGGTCACATACACATCGAAATTTTTATGCCGTAAGAATCCGTTTAATGTGCCCACAAAATTCTCCAGCAATTGTACCTCATCCAACAACAGATAAAATTCTTCCGTATCATTTGTTCTTTCTTTGATAAACGCCCTGAATTTCTTGGCATTAACCAGATTTGTACCATTTTTTTTGCCTTTTTACTGATGCCTCACCAACTGCATACTCATCCAGCAGATCAATATCTTCATCTGAATCAAACGCGAATTTTATGATATTTGCAGTTGGGATCCCATGCTGTAGAAGGTATTTATAATACAACTCATTCATCAGGTATGACTTCCCCGCACGTCTCGCCCCGGTAATTATTTTTATCAAACCATTCTGCTTTCTCTCAATCAGCTTGTTGACATATACATTTCTTATGCCTGTCAATTTATATTCGAAATAATTTGCAAATTTGCAATTCTTTTCGATTTGAATGATTGGTCAAGAAAATATGACTAAACCGCGAAAGGCCTTGATTTATAAGGTCTTCCCGATTTAGTCATATTTTCATTTCATTATAGGTTACACGTTCTCTGTGTTTCAGTTGGGATTTTGGTATTGAGGTTATTTCTTTTAATCCCTAACCCCAGACTCGTTAATATAAATTTTTGCTGTGGACTTCTCCCTCACTGACCTAAGCGCCTTTCTGGCATCCTTCGTCTTTCCCTGTTTTATCTGTTCCTCTGAAATCTCAATGTCCGAATACACTTCCCACTGTTTTCTCCTTGCCGCCTTGAATACGTCTGCGGGATCAAGCAATTCTTCTCCTTTTTCAATCTGAGCCTCTACCTCTGCAATCGCTAAATCTGTCTCCACTCCGGCGATAAGATCCTCATAAGTCTCTATGCTCATAAGCACTAAATCTAAGTACCCATTTTTTGTAATAAAGATGGGGGCCCTCTTTGCATGACAACAATCTGATATCTCATTTGTGTTTCTGAGCTCTTCAATCGGCATAATCTGTGGCATATGTTCCCCTCCCGAATCATCCACTGTATAAATCAGCGCATAATTATATTATAATTAACCTAAAAAAATTATGCTTTTTTGTCAAAACGTTCCATCTTACAGGAATGCGTTTTCGTCTTCTCATCATAATCAATCCCGACAAAGAGCAGATTTCCACTGTAATGCGCCAGAGAATCAAAATACTTCTTGTCTTTGATCTGCTGCAGCGCACTCTCCGCCGATTGGTTGTGCTTTAATTCCACGATCATGGCCGGGATACCCGGCACATAGGGGATAAATACCACATCCGCAAAGCCTTTCCCAGTGGTCATTTCCTTGACCAACGTATACTGGTTCAGCGCATAGAGATAAGCCAGATAGATTGCGCTCTGCAGAGCATCCTCGTTGTTATAACTCCGGTTGGAAGTCACATGGATATGGCTGACATCCAATGCCTCCGCCACAGCCTGCGCGTCTCCCTTCCATGTTTTCTCCAAGAGCTCCTTGGAGGCGTGGATCACCTGATTCGTCACCTCGTAGCCGGGCTCCTCCTCTATCGCATTCAGCCACTCCTGGCGCACCTCCTTATTGGGAATGCGGCAGGTACGGGTTTCTTTATCATATGCGAGATATCCCAGATGAATCAGATATGTGAACACATCGCTCCTGGTCTTAAAGGAATCCATCGTATTCATAAAGCGGGTGACATTCACATCCACGCTCTCTGCGGAAAGCATCCGCACCACATCGTCCCTTGTCCCTGCGAAGTTCATACGGATCCGCTCGCTGATCGCCTCATAGGTGGAAGTCATGCCCCAGTAACTGCCGTATTCCTGCCCGTCCATGCTCATCACCACAGACTCCGGATTGTAAATTTCCTCACCGCCCAGATGATAACCGTCATACCAGCGCCTGCACTCCGCATAGTCCATTCCGTATCGCTCACACAGATCCTGCACTTCCGCCGCCGTAAATCCGACGTAAGCGGAAAGCTCTCTTGTATTCAGAATCGTATATTCTCTAAAGTTATTCAGCTTGCTCTGGATCTTATCTCTCACGATCGGCAGTATCCCGGTAAGATACGCCAGTGAAATCGCCGGACGCAAGGTATTGCTTTTAAACAACCCGTTCAAAAAACCCAGATACTCTGCAAAGAGCGGTTCACTCACCTGCTCTCTCACCAACACATCATATTCATCCATGATGAGGATGAACGTCTCACCTGTCTCGGAATACACCCTCAACATCATATCTGCAAAGGATTCTTCGCCGTTGAACTTTATTTCTGGGAATTCCTTTCCCATCTCTGCCTTGAGCTTCCGAATCAACTGCTTCAGGAAAGCATCCTTTTGTTCTGCATTCTGATATTCGCTGTTCATATCGATCTGAACCACATTATATCGGTTCAGCTTTTCCGTAAATCCGGGGCTTCCCGCGATCTTCAGACCCTCAAACATCTCACGGGAATCACAGCCCTTTGAATAATACGCCGCCAGCATATTGCCGGTAACTGTCTTGCCAAAACGCCGGGGGCGGGAAATGCAGATATAATTATTCCCCTCATCAATATACCGGTTCATGACAGAGAGCATCATGCTCTTATCCACATAAATCCTCCCAGCAAGCGTCCGTCTGAAATTTTCATTTCCCGGATTTAGATAAATCCCCACAGCCTGTCACCTCTCTTTGGCGTTTCTCTTTCTCATTATAAACAATTTCCTTGATTGAATCAATCTCTGTTTCAGTATTTTAGCCGTGATAATTCTTCCCATCAAAAATTTATCCCACCAATATTCAATCAATGATATCGTTCTGAAACCTCGACAAATGCTCATATGGCAGGATCAAACGCCCCTTATAAAATCCGCACCCATCATTTACAAGCTGATTATTTACAGCCCCAAACATATTTACATCCACTTTCGCCAAATCTATTTTTTGCAAAAGCATCCCTCTTTCGTATGCCTCGTCAAAATAGATATTTTCACCTTTCGGAATTTCATTTCTTCGGGCATGTTCCTCTTTTTGGCGTTCTTCATATCCGGAATGATTTGCAAGGCCAATCTCTGCATAGTCATCCATTTCCTTCGTCCGAAGCTGGACTTCCACATGACATCTGGACAAATTATCATAAAAAGAAATATGTAATGACCGATACCCATATGGGCTCGGATTCATCACATAATCTCTATAATACGGTTGTACTGCCTCTTCCATTCTGGCTGTAATCTGCCATCCTTGCTTTCCGCTGTCTTCCGCACTGAATCCTCTCTCCTCAAGGAATCCAGGCAAAATATTTGCAATCTCATATAGAAACCGTACTTCCTCTTCTGTCCGATTTTGTCCGTCTTTTACATGGCATTGGGGAAGAGATATCACGATCCGGTATGCAATCAGATCCCTCACCCTCCCAATCCTGTTTTTAATTTCAATCTCCGTCGGATAACAATGCCTTTCCCGATAGTACTCATAGATATAATCCACAATGTTTCCGTTTATCTTTTCCTCCAGCCTGATCAGGGACTTTATCCTGCCCTTAAAAGTAAATGCAAGAAACGGATATTTCTTTGCCATATCCACCCCGTTATGGCTGATGATCGCGGAATTTTTCATATCCTCACAATAACTGTGCAGAATCTTGAGAACCGTATTCCCTTGATACAGGTAGTCGTTTAATGTGATCATTTTTTCCACCCCTTTAACAGCATTACTCCTATGATAGGTTTCACTATAACTTTAACCGCCTTCCTAACACGAAAAGGCGCTCCATCTCAAGAGGATGAAACGCCTTTGTTTCTCTGATTTATAAATGTATCATAGCATTTGAAATACAAAAAAGCAATAAAAATAACATATATGTGCTTCAGGCAACACATCTGAGAAAATTTCCACCCTGGGAATATTTCCAGCCTTCCCTGTGCATACTCTACTATGCGGACACATTGACACTTGCATTACATACCGAAGATGAAAAATCATAAATGTCAAAAGGAGAATCAACCCAATGACTCAAAGCAGAGTAGAAATCTGCGGTGTGAATACTTCCAAACTTCCGCTGTTGAAATCAGAAGAAAAAGAGGCGCTTTTCGCCAGGATCAAGGAGGGGGACCAGTCCGCCAGGGACGCCTATATCGAGGGCAACCTGCGCCTTGTGCTGAGCGTCATCAAACGCTTTTCCTCCAGTAACGAAAACGTGGACGATCTGTTTCAGATTGGATGCGTGGGACTCATCAAAGCGATAGACAACTTCGACCAGAGCCTGAATGTGAAGTTTTCGACCTACGCCGTACCGATGATCATCGGCGAGATCAGGCGTTTTCTGCGCGACAACACCTCCTCCATCCGGGTCTCGCGCTCCCTGAAGGACACCGCCTACAAAGCGATATACGCCCGGGAAAACCTGACCCGAAAGAATCTGAAGGAGCCCACCATCGAGGAGATCTCTCAGGAGATCGGTATTGCCAAAGAGGATATCGCCTACGCCATGGACGCCATCCAGAACCCCATGAGCCTCTATGAGCCAGTCTTCACCGACGGCGGCGATACCCTCTATGTCATGGATCAGATTTCCGACAAAAAAAATAAGGAAGAGACCTGGGTGGAACATCTCTCCCTCAGTGACGCCATGAAAAAACTGAGTGACCGCGAGCGCGAGATCATCACGCTCCGCTTCTTCGAGGGCAAAACCCAGATGGAGGTGGCCGGCATGATTGGCATCTCCCAGGCCCAGGTCTCCCGCCTGGAAAAAAATGCACTGTCTACCATGAGGAGTTACCTCACTGCGTAGACAGCGCCTACTCTATCTATCACTCCGGCATTTTGTACTGATCCCAGGTTCCGGGCGCACTCTCAAAGCGCTTCTGATCCTCAAAATAGCGATCGTTCATCCAAGCCACGGCATCCGTCACCCCATCCTCATCAAAAGAAAACTCCGCCGTCTGCTTCTGCTCCGCAGGGGTGGTGAAGAAATTGAAGGGCTCCGGCCAGACTGTCACCTTAAGTTTCTTCCCCTCCTCCACACTGATGCCCTCCAATCGATAGCGCATCCCTTTATATCCGCCGGTAAACTCCGTTTTTTTCAGATATTCCATAGAGAGAATATCGCTCCTCTGTATCATATCAAATGCCTCCTGTATACCCACAATACCACTCTGTACCCGCAATACATCTGTATTTCAGTATAACCTATTTCATGCCTTCAGGCAAGCCCTCACACGGTCATCTCCTTCTTCAACTGCCGCATGATCTTTTTTTCCAGTCTGGATATGTAGGACTGCGAGATTCCCAGCTTCTCCGCCACCTCCTTCTGCGTCATCTCCTCCCCGTCCGGCGTTCCCAGCCCGAAGCGCAGCCGAATGATGGTACGCTCTCTGTCGGAGAGCTTCGCCACTGCCTTCATCAAAAGCTTACGCTCCACCTCATTCTCAATTCCCTTATAGATCACATCCTCATCCGTGCCCAGAATATCCGAGAGCAGCAGCTCGTTTCCGTCCCAATCCACATTTAGCGGCTCGTCAATGGACACCTCCATCCGCGTCTTGTTATTGCGCCGCAGATACATTAGGATCTCGTTCTCAATGCACCGGGAGGCATAAGTCGCCAGCTTGATATTTTTATCCGGCTTAAAAGTGTTAATGGACTTGATCAGCCCAATGGTGCCGATGGAGATCAGATCCTCCACACCCACATTGGTATTGTCGAACTTCTTGGCGATATAGACCACCAGCCGCAGATTATGCTCGATCAGGATTGCCTTCGCCTCGTCCTCATATTCTGTTCCCAGATCGTTTATTACTTCATTTTCCCGCTCCACGTCCAACGGAGCCGGCAGCACATCCGCGCCGCCGATATAATGGATTTCCCCCTGTCTTCCCAGATTGCGCAGGAGAAACTTCTCCCGATAGATCATTTTAAACTGCCGTTTTCCCGGCATTGCCACTTTCAGAATCATCACGATCAGCTCTTTCCTTTCTTTTTACAAACTTTCTGTTTTGTTTTTGCTCTCCGGTCCGAGAGAACAGGCGCGGATTCAGTATCAGACCGGACACGTTTTTTTCCTCACACACGGCGACATAAACATCCCGAAAGTACCTGGAAATACCGTCCGTTTCTACCTCCATCTCCGGTACCTGATATCCCCTCATGATCCCATGCGCTTTTCCCACGCTGTGATACGGGATCACTCTGTAGATTGCAGGTGCTTTGGGCCAAAGCACGGCAAACAACTCCGCATCGATCACGGAAACAGGTTTCCCGCTAATCGGCTCTGTCAGACTGTTGCCGGTATCCACAAACGCCGTCACACAGACGGAGCCTGCTTCCGTGATCAGCTTCACCTCACAGGCTGCCGCCGTTTTCTTCCGCTCCTCCTGCTCCTGCAGATATCCCAGCAGAAGGAAGATCACGGCACCGCCCCCCAGCACACCATTCACCTGCATGATCAACCTGTGAAACACAGGTGTCACATTTCCGAAAAACAAGAGCAATCCTCCCATGAGAAAAGAGTAGACAGACAATTGCCGCACCAGCTTCAGAATGCTTCTGAAGCTCCGCGGTCGGAAGGTGATCCACAACATGATCCCCGCCCCCGCGAACAGCATGACCGGCCACTTCAGCCACACAGGCCCGTCGATCAAAAATGCCGCTACATAAGCAATTGCCCCGACACCGGCTCCCATCAGAAGCCGAACGCGCGTGGCAGTACGCATACAGCTTCGATCCACCAGTATCAAAAGATACAGGTTCATGACAAAATTGATCAGGAATAATTCATCTACATAAAGTTCATAAACCATATCATGCCTCTTTTCATAATCATTATAAAGGCACGACTTCATATAATTTGTCAAAAACAGGGACACACAACAAAAAAAACAGGTGAACCGACTGGCTCACCTGCCTTCCTACCACAACCTGTGGATTCTGTCCTTATTTATTGTTCTTCTGCAGGAAATCCGGAATCTTCAGGCTTGTACTCTCTACATTGCTCCGAATATTGGCCGGCTTCTGAATGCCCGGGATCGGCTTTGCCTCCGCCTTTACTCCGGGAATGGTCTTCACAGTGCTCTGTGCACTGCCCTGCAGATTCATCCCCTTCATGGAACTGGGAGTGATATGGGAAGAAGGCTTAAATCCGGAACTCAGCTTCGCTGCCGGATTCTCCTCAACCTGATTCAGTCCGGTGGCGATCACCGTGATCCGACAGGTATCCGCTTCCGTCTTGTCATATTTGGAACCAAAGATAACGTTCACGTCATCACCGGTAAGATTCCGCACATAATCCGCCGCATCCGCTGCATCCTGCAGGGAAACATCGCCGGAAACATTCAGGATCACATCCGTTGCACCGTCGATCGTGGTCTCAAGAAGCGGACTCTCCACTGCCATTCTGACAGCTTCCAAAGCCTTGTCATCACCCTTGCCCTCACCGATACCGATATGTGCGATTCCTTTATCCTTCATAACAGTCTGGATATCCGCAAAGTCCAGATTGATGATCGCATCCTCATTGATCAGATCCGTGATACCCTGAACCGACTGCTGCAATACTTCATCTGCCTTCTTCAAAGCCTCCGGCATGGTCGTGCGTCTGTCCACGATCTCCAACAGCTTATCGTTCGGAATCACAATCAACGTATCCACGCTCTCCTTGATGCGCTCGATTCCGCCCAGCGCATTGTTCATGCGGGCTCTCGCCTCGAAACGGAAAGGCTTCGTCACAACACCTACCGTGAGGATACCCATATCTTTCGCAATCTTTGCAACCACGGGAGCTGCACCGGTACCGGTACCGCCGCCCATACCGCAGGTAACGAATACCATATCCGCACCCTGCAGTGCATTTGCGATATCATCCACATTCTCTTCTGCGGCTTTCTCACCAACCTCAGGCTTCGCACCTGCGCCAAGTCCCTTTGTCAGCTTCTCGCCGATCTGCAGCAGTCTGGGTGCTCTGCACAGCTGCAGCGCCTGCTTATCCGTGTTCACACCGATAAACTCCACTCCGTTGATCTGCTCGTCCACCATTCTATTCACAGCGTTATTTCCGGCACCGCCTACACCGACTACAATGATCTTCGCAGCGGGCTCCGCTTCGTTTGTCTTAATCTCCAGCAAGGGTAAATCCTCCTTTTCTCCTATATGGAATCTCTTCAAAATCTCAATCCATTTCCCCAAACTACTTTATCTTACTAAACTCCATACAATCCTATCATATAATTTTTTTTCAAATTTAGCAACCTATTTTTTCATAAATTTTAAACTTGTTGAATTGTATGTAAATATCGGACAATTCTAGTCCGGTTTAAACGTATATTGCCCCCCATCATTATAGGTCTCCATCTGCAAAGTACCGCTCTGTCCGCTCATCTTGCCGAGCATTTTGGGCAGGATCATCAGCTTGTCCTCCAAATGGGCTGTTTCATCTCCCAGCGCAACCTTCGTCTTTCCGAAGTAAAGGGTGATCTGCGAATTGGAGTGAAAATAAATTTTGTCAGCCAGTAATTCATATTTATTCAAAAGCTTTGTCAGCTCCAGAATCGTTCCGAAAATCTCTTTATCCTCTTCCGCCACCGGCAGGGGTTGTCCCAGCACCGCATAGTCAAATTTCAGTCCGGTGACCTGCGGGATATTCTGTGTGCGCATGGACGAGCTCTCCACCACATAGCCGTCCTTATCAAAATAAATATAAGTGTCCATATACTTCACATAGCCGGCCAGCGCCTTTTCATACACGGTGATCTTGATCGTGTCAGGCGCCAGGACCTTCACAGACATCTCGTCCAGAAACGGCACATCCGTTACCGCATGATTTTTATATTTTACCGAAAGGTACAGCGAGTTATTCCCGAACGGGCCTTCCATCACCATGTTCCGGATCTCTTCCTGCGTATAGTGAATATTCCCTTCCACGTAAACGGTCTGGATGGTATGCTGCTTCCACACATACCATCCCACGCCGGCTATAGCCAATAGAATGACCAGCACGACCAGACCGATTATAATCCCTTTTTTGTTGTTTCGTATCTTGTTAAACACTGACGATCCGCGCTCCCAAATCTGTTAAGTCTTCCCCGATCTTCTCGTAGCCGCGCCTGATAAATTCGCAGCCCGTGATCTCGCTCTTTCCGTCTGCCATCAGTCCGGCAAGTACCAACGCCGCACCGCCCCGCAGTTCCTGTGCCTCCACCGCCGCTCCGTGCAGCCGGTCCACACCGTGTATGATGGCCGTCTTCGGTGTGTACAGTTCCACATTTGCCCCCATACGTTTCAGGGACTCCAGCACACGAAAACGGTTTTCAAAAATAGTTTCCTCTACAATACTCTTTCCCGCTGCTTTCGTCAATACCGCCAGTGCGATTGACTGCAGATCCGTGGGAAATCCGGGATATACCGCCGTGCGCAGTCTGCTCACAGCCCTCGGTCTCTCAGGTCCCTGGACATAAAGTCCTTTTTCGCTGACCGCCTGACTGCCGGTCATCTGACACTGGGCGCCCATGCATTCCGCCCCATGGATCACTGCCTCCATCTGACTGCACGGTGCATCCTCCAGGAAAATATTGCCCCCGCATCCCACGCAGGCAAAGAGATACGTACCTGCCACAATCCGGTCCGCCGGCACCCGAAACTGCGTGCCGTGCAGCTTTCTCCCGCCGCGGATCCGCAGCGAGGAACTGCCGATCCCGTGGATCTCAGCTCCGCAGGCTGTCAAAAATTCACACAGCGTGGTGATCTCCGGCTCCCTGGCCGCTCCGGTCAGCTCGGTGTCTCCCTCCGCCATGACTGCCGCCAGCAACACATTTTCCGTGGCGCCTACGCTGGGAAACGTCAGCCGGATCCTGGCTCCCTGCAGCTTTTCCACATGACCTGTCAGGGTTTCCCCGCTCTCCTCAAACACCACACCCATTTTTTCCAGCGCTTTCAGATGCAGGTCAATGGGTCTTTCTCCGATCACGCACCCGCCCGGATGCTCCATGACAATCTTTCCGAACCGTCCTAACATCGCTCCCAACAGGCAGAGCGACGACCGCATGCCGGTGATGGCATCTCCCGACATTCCGCAGCAAAAGGCCTGACTGCTGTCGATCAGATATCCGTCCTCCATGCGGCGCACCTTGCACCCAAGGCTTGTCAGAATCTTTGCCATATGCTGTACATCTATGATCTGAGGACAATTGAAAATAAAACTCTCTTCTCCGGTGAGCAGCGTCGCCGCCAGAACCGGCAATGCCGCATTTTTAGACCCTTGTATTTTCACCTTTCCCTGCAGGGGAACTCCGCCATAAATCTGATACATACAATACCAATCCGTTTCTCAAGGGACTTTCTGTATTGTATGTCGAAACGGCGGATTCTGTGCTTACCTATCTTTTTACATATCTTTCAGCTGAATCCTTCTGGAAACACTGAACACCAGCCCGATCTCAATCAGCAGGAACATGACCGAGCTGCCTCCATAACTGATGAACGGCAGGGAAATACCCGTATTGGGGATCGTGTTGGTCACAACCGCGATGTTCAGGATCGCCTGCACCGCAATGTGTCCGATCACGCCCACCACCAGCATGGCACCGAACAGATCCTCCGCATTGTTTGCGATGATCATCATGCGCCAGATCAACATGATAAACATTGCCATGACCGCGATTGCCCCGAACAGTCCCAGCTCCTCACAGATGATGGAAAAGATCATATCATTCTGGGACTCAGGCAAAAACTTCAGCTTCTGCATACTCTGTCCCAGTCCCTTTCCCCAGATGCCGCCGCTGCCGATGGCATACAGCCCCTGCAGGGTCTGGAATCCCGTATCCTGCGCCTGGCTTTCCGGATTGAGCCAAGCCACAATACGCTTCAGACGGAAGGTTCCCTGACCGGCACTGTACACGGCATACCACACTACGGCGGCCGCCAATGCAATGCCTGCTAACCCCATCAGAATGAACTCCTTATATCTGGGACTCGCCACAAACACCATCAAAAACGAGATTGCCATTACGATCAGCGCCGAACTCATATTATTCGTGATCTTCCAGATCATCAGCGCGATCGGCAGCGGCGCCCCCATCATGACCACAAACCCGCGGAATGTACCCACTCCCTTTCCGATCTTACATACCATCACCGCCAGAAACAGGATCATACACACCTTGGCGATCTCCGCCGGCTGCACCTGCAGACCGATCCCCGGGATCTTAAACCAGCGTCTCGCACCGTGAGAAGAAATCCCCAACGGTGTCAGCACCACCGGAATACTGGCAGCCGCCACCGCGTATCCGATCAGATAAAATTTCTGCCAAAAATGATAATCAATCATAGATACCACCACCATTGCCACCAATCCGATCATGATAGCCAACAGCTGCTTCTTCATAAATTGGGCGGAATCTCCCGAATCCTGAAACGCCGTATAGGAACTGGCCGAATAGATCATGACCAGCCCGAATCCCAACAAAAAGAGCACAATAAACAACAGACTGTAATCAAAAAAGTATTCCGTTTTCTCCCGCTCTCTCCGATATGCTTTTAGCCTTGCCGCCAATGTTTTCGCCATCTTGCCGCTCCTGTCCGTAATTGTCTCTTCTTATGCCAATGCCCGCACATATTCCTTAAACTGCTGTCCCCGCACCTCATAATTCGGGAACATGCCCCAGCTCGCGCAGGCCGGCGACAACAGCACCGCATCTCCCGCATCCGCCAGCTCGGTACACAGCTTCAGACATTCTTCATAGGTGTCCGCAAAATAGATCCGATCCTCTGCAAACCCATGCGCCTTGGCACACGCCGCAATCTTTTCCCTGGTCTGTCCGATGAGCACCAGTGCCTTTACCTTGCCCTCAAAGCTCTCGATCCACTCATCATACTCATTGCCCTTATCATATCCGCCGCCGATCAGGACCGTGGGCTTGCTCATCGCCTTGATGCCCTGGATCGCTGCATCCGGATTGGTTCCCTTGGAATCGTTGTAGTAATCCACGCCGCCCTTGGTGGCAACGTACTCGATCCGATGCTCCACCGCATGGAAATCACGGATCACTGCCAGGATCGTCTCCATGGGCACCTGCATTCCTTCCGCCATGGCGATCGCAGCCATCACATTTTCCACATTGCAGATTCCCACCAGATTCATATCCCGGTGAATATTTAAAAGCTCCTGTTCCACTCCGTTTACGGCTTTTACAATCTGATCCCCTTTCAGATAATAGCCGTTTTCCAGCGCTCTCTTTGAGGAAAAAAGCACCGCTTTCGCCGGGCATCTGCCCGCAAATTCCGCCGTGTAATCATTCTCCGCATTCAGCACACAGATATCATTCGCATCCTGATTGCAGGTAATGGCTTCCTTTGCCGCCGCATACGCTTCCATGGTATGATGTCTGTTCAGATGATCCGGTGTGATATTCAAAATTGCCGACACCACCGGCTGAAACTGATGGACTGTCTCCAGCTGGAAGGAACTGATCTCCGCCACAGTCACGGTATCCTCTTTGGTCTTCCGCACCTCAAGCGTATAGGGATTTCCGATATTTCCCACCACAAATACCTTTTCCTGACCCAGATGTGCTTTCATGATCTCTCCCATCAGGGTTGTGGTTGTGGTCTTTCCGTTTGTGCCGGTGATGCCGATCACGCGGCCCTTTTCTGCCAGGAAAGCGAGCTCTATTTCTCCCAGAATTGCCACCTGTCTGTCCCGCAGGCGGTTTACCAGCGGAATATCTACCGGTACGCCGGGACTTAACACCACAGCCTCCACCTGCTCTTCCACCTCTGCAGGCAGTTCACCTGTGATGCAATATACCGGCTGTACCTTCGCCGGTCTGTCCGTCTCCTTCTCAAATTCCCGGTCCAGCTTCTCCTGCAGCTCATCCGCTGTCAGCTTTTCATTGCTGTCATAGAAAATGATGTCCGCGCCAAACCGGCACAACAGACTCACCGCGCCGACACCGCTGATTCCGGAGCCGATCACCAACGTTTTCACATTTTGGAATTCTTGAAATTCGGTAAATTTCATTTTGTCCTCTCATTCCGCCGCTCTGCGGCTTTCCATTCGTATTTATTTTATAACCATACAAGTGCCGCCACACACATCAGTGCGGTCAACACCGTAAATAACGCCACGATTGCATTTTCCGTCCATCCGCTCAGTTCCAGGTGGTGATGCAGCGGAGCCATTTTGAACAGCCGCTTTCCGCCTGAGAGTTTAAAATACGCGACCTGCAGGATCACGCTGCCCGTCTCCGCCAGATACACCAGCCCGACGATTGCGATCACAAGCGGCATCTCCAGAAGATATCCGCAGGCCGCCACAAAACCTCCCAGTGCCAGCGATCCGGTATCCCCCATGAACACCGCCGCCGGATGTGCATTGAACAGCAGGAAACCCAACAGCGCCCCCACGACCGCACAGGCCACCGGCGCAATTCCGCTCTCCGTTCCGATGGCAACCATGGCAAAAAACAGGGCGACCATCACGGTCACACTCCCCGCCAGGCCATCCAGCCCATCGGTGAGGTTCACGCCGTTCACCGTACCCAGCACAATGAAAAACAGGCAAAACACATTCCATTTTCCAAAGTCCAGCCAGACATGATCCATTCCCGGAACCCGCATTGCCAGCGAAAGCCCCGTATAGCGGATCAGATACCAGGCAAATCCTCCCGTCACCAGAAGCTGCAGACCAAATTTCTGCCACGCCCTGAGCCCCATGGATCTTTTGCACACAATCTTGATATAGTCATCCAAAAAACCGATCAATCCGAATCCCAAGATCATAAAGAGCATCGCTGATACTTGCGGATCGGTGTGTATGTAAAACAGGGAAACCACTGTGATCCCTGTCAGGATCAGCAGTCCGCCCATGGTGGGAGTTCCGTCTTTTTTCAAGTGAGAAGCGGGTCCGTCATCCCGGACCGTCTGCCCGCATTTCAGACGCTTCAGGAAAGGGATCAGCAACGGCCCGCCTGCCGCAGTGATCACAAAAGCCACAAGCGCTGCCCCAAGCAGCTCCGGCGCCCTCATTGCACATCCTCCTCTATCCCCAGATAGGGAAGGATATTTTCAAAGAGCTGACGGACGATCGGTGCAGACACCTGCCCGCCGTAATACACGCCCTGCGGATTGGTCACAATCGCCAACGCGATGACCTGCGGATCCTCCGCCGGCGCAAATCCAATGAACGAAGCGATATATCTGCCGGTTCCTCTGGGCAGCGTCTGGCTGGTAGCCGTTTTACCGCCGATGCGGTATCCCTCCACCTGACCGTTTTTCCCGCCGCCTTCCTTCACGACCATCTCCAGCATCCCCCGCATAGTAGCGCTGGTTTCCTCGGATACAATCCCCTGAGTAATCGGATAGGTATAGGTTTCCACCACATTTCCATCGCCGTCAATACTCTCTATGCCAAAATGCGGTGTGATACGGTTTCCTCCGTTGATAATGGAAGAAGCCGTTGTCAGCAATTGAATCGGTGTGATCTGAAAGGACTGTCCGAAAGACACGGTGGCAAGCTCCACATTTCCCATATCTTCCATCTTGTGCATGATCGTCCCCGCCTCACCCGGCAGATCCACCCCGGTCTTTTTCTTCAGACCGAATTTCTCGAAATATTCGTAATACCGCTCCACTCCCAATCGGAGCCCCACGGTGATAAATACAGGATTACAGGAGTTCATGGTGGCATGGACGAAGTCCTCGCTTCCATGTCCGGCGATCTTATGACAGCGGATTTTTCTGTCATCTACAATGATGTACCCCGGGCAGGAAAATGTGGAACTCGGTGTGACCACGCCGCTCTCCAGCCCCGCAGCTGCCGTAATGATCTTGAAAGTCGATCCCGGCTCGTAGGTATCGTTGATACAGCCGTTTCTCCAGATGTTGTTCAACAGATCCTGTTGTTCTTTGGAATCCAGAGAATCTTGTGTCCCTTCCGGCAAGGCAAAGGGATCATTGAGATCGAACTCCGGCACATTGACCATAGCGTAGATTTCGCCGTTTTGGGGATTCATCACCAGGATGCTGACCCCTTCTGCCTCCTTGGTCTCCATTGCCTGATAAGCCAACTGGGTGGCATAGGACTGAATATTGCGGTCCAGGCTGATGCGCAGATCGTTGCCTGCCACCGGCTCGATCCGCCGCTCTCCCATGCGCTCCACTTCCACGCCCGCGGCATCCGTGACCGTCAGGATCATGCCGTCCTCTCCCTGCAGCTGTTCGTCATAGGTGACCTCCAGCCCCAGGATCCCCTGGTTGTCGCCACCGGTAAATCCCAGCACTTTGCTGGCCAGTTCTCCGTAGGGGTAGTATCGTTTGTAGTCCTCATCCACCTTTACCCCTGGCAGATCGTACTCTCTGATCCGATCTCCCACGGCCTTTTCCACATTGCTTTTGATGCGCTCCATGGAGGAATATTTCTCCACTTTCCTGCGCACGCTTTCCTCCGAAAGCTCCAGTTCCTCCGAGAGCACCTTGATCACGCTCTCGGGATCCTCAATCTGATTATAGATCACGGAGATTGTGCAGACTGTTTTGTTATCCGCCAGCACGGCTCCGTTTCTGTCCAGTATCCTGCCTCTTGCAGCCTTGATGTTTCTCTCCCGTTCATGCAGCCTTGTGGCCCGTTCCGTATAATCCTCCGACCGCCACACCGTCAGATAGATCAGCCGCACAAACAGCAATACAAATGCCAAAGTCAGCCCCAGAAACATCACCAATATCTTTTTGCGATGGGAAATCCGATTCAGTTGCATGCAAAACCTCGATCAGTCGGTTTTTTATACTTTATTCTCTGTTTCCCCGCGTTATGACTTCTCAGGGCGCATTTCCCTGTCCGGGATCCTGCACCTGATCATCGCCCGGCAGATCCGGATTATCCGGGCTGTCTCCCATCACATCATTCTCACCGACCTCGTTTCCGATATTCGGATCCAATCCGGCGTCACGTTTCGCCATTTCCTCTGCAGCTGCCTCCAGTGCAGCGCGCTTCTCCTCCTCAATCTGCTGCGCATACATTGTAGTGATGGCAAGCTGTTTCTCCTCCAGCTCCTTGATCTCCTTCTCGCTCAGTTCCTCCGTCATGAAGATATTCAGATAGGGCAATACCTCTGTCAGCACATTGCGCACAATGCCCGTTGCAAGCTTTGCATTTCCAAGAGAGTCGCCGTTTCCTCTGTCTACCACCACGTAAATTACAATCTGCGGATCATCCGCCGGTGCAAATCCCATGAAGGATACCACATACTGCCCGTTATGTCTGGGCAGGGTCTCCGCCGTTCCGGTCTTGCCGCCGATGGCATAGCCTGCCGGTCTTGCCGTCTTTCCGGTTCTCCGGGATCCGCCCTCCTCCATAACCGTCGCACGGCATGCCTGTCTGATCAGTTCGGAAGTGGACGCGGAAACTGTCTGTTTCAAAACGCGGGGCTCAATGTTCTCAACCACCGCACCGCTGGAGTTCGTGATCTTGCTCACCAGATGCGGCTCATAATAATATCCGCCGTTGATCAGGGAGCTGAACCCTGTGGCCATCTGGATCATCGTTACGTTAAAGTTCTGACCGAAACTGTTGGTCGCCAGATCCGCCGCACCCATCTGGTCGGTAGGGAACAACAGATTTGCCGTTCTGGCTTCTCCTGCCAGATCCACATTGGTCTTTAATCCGAAGTTGAAAATATTCTGGAATTTTACAAATTCTTCTTTTCCGAGGCTCGCGCCGATCTTCATCAGCGCCACGTTGCAGGACCAGGCGATGGAATCCCGTACGGTCACCGTGCCTTCACCGCCGGTCTTATAGCTGTGGCATTTGATAAAATGGCCGCCCACTTCCAGTCCGCCGGTACACTGAAAAGTGTCCTCCCACGAGATAGAACCGGTCTCCAGCGCTGCAGCCACCGTGAACGGTTTTGCCACGGACCCGGGTTCATAGGTGTTGGAAATACAGAAATTTTTCCAGAGATTGTTCAGATTCAACATAATATCCTCATCGGACATGGAATCCAGGACCTCCTGGGTGATGGTCTCATGGGTGTTTCTATAGATGGTATAATTCTTATCGTTAACATACTGCTCAATCCGCGGGCTGCCCAACAGCGCACTGGTATCCCGTGTATTGTTCAGATCATAGGTGGGGTAGCTTGCCATTGCCAGCACGTTGCCGGTATTGCATTCCATAATGATGCAACCTACATTTTCCGCGCCGTTCCCCTCTTTTGCTGCGTTTTTATTTTCTTCATTAAACTCTTTCAGGTATTTTTCTACAATTCCCTGTATATTGCTGTCGATGGTGGAATGGATCGTGTTGCCGTTGATTGCAGCCTTCACCGTGCGCTCCACCTCATCTTCCTCGTTCAGATAACCGTATTCACGACCGGGAATTCCGTTTAACGTCTCATTATAAAATTCTTCCAGACCATATTGACCCCTGTTGTCGGAAGTCGTAAACCCTACTACATCCGCCGCCAGAGAACCACCCGGATAGATCCGCTTATATTCTTCCTCAAAGTAAACACCCTGAATCTTATTGTTTTCCGCCTGTGCTTCCTTAAAACCGCTGATCTGTTCAAAGGTAAGCTGGCGCAGCGCAATATAATAACGGGAGTCCGGGTTGCTCACCAGATGCGTCCGGATCACGTTCATATCCAGCTGCGGAAAATTTGCGGATAACGCCTGCAAAGTCGGTTCCACGTAATCTTCCTTGCTCTGCATGATATAGGCATCAATCTGTAGATTGTAAACTTTCTCACTGGTTGCCAGCTTTGTTCCCTTGGCATCTACGATGTCGCCGCGCTTTGCCGGCAACGTTCTGGCGTCACTGATCTGCTGGGAAAGCACCTGCTTCTGGTAGGAAGTCTGATTCGTTTTCACCAGGTAAAACAACCTGACGCTCAACCCGGCAAAAGCCAGCAGTACTAAAAGGAATAATACCACCAGCTTTTTTTGCATTTTAATAGTGAACTTTTTGGTTTTCTGTGCCTTCATCCGTATGCCATGCCTTTCTATTCGCTGACTCTGCGCATATAATCACTGCCCGCCTTTTCATATTTGATGATCTGACCTTCCTTCGCATAAGTCATTCCCAGTTCACCGATGGCAATCTTGCGGATCTCCTCCAGGTCTATACTGCTGACAACGCGGTTATAATCCTCCTCATTTGCAAGCTGCAGATTATTCAGCTGGCTCTCCAGGCGGGATACCATCTTTACCTTTGATGTGAGGTCGGACTGCAGCTGCACATAGTGCATCAGCACCACCGCACACAGGCAGAGTGCCCCTGCCAGAAACAATACATAATGCACATTCATATGAGTCGCCTTGTCGCGATTCTTTCTGGTCTCATGGCTCAGCTGCTTTCTGGGTGCCTCCTGCAATTCTCTGCGCACGTCCAGCTGTCGTGCCGTATTCCCATACATGTATGTCACATTATTTCTTCTTGTCTGCGCCATTTTTTCAACTCCTGTCTGATTATTTGATTCTAAAATTCTTCTATTTTTTCAAACACGCGAAGCTTCGCGCTTTTTGATCTGCTGTTTTCTTCCAGTTCCCTTGCCCCCGGCAGGATCGGCTTCCTCGTCACGCTTCTTCCCAGCGGCTTCTTTCCGCATACACAGACCGGAAATTCCGGCGGGCAGGTGCAGGGATCTTCTGCTTTTCTGTATGCATTTTTGACCAGCCTGTCCTCCAGAGAATGGAAAGTAATGATGCAAAGTCTTCCGCCCGGTTGTAACAGTTCTATAAAATCTTCTAGCGAATTCCGCAAAACATCCAATTCATGATTGCATTCAATACGCAAGGCCTGAAAGGTCTGTTTAGACGGATGTCCTTTCTGCCGCATCTTCGCGGGTATCGCCGCTTTGATGATCTCGTTCAGCTCGAATGTGGTTTCAATGGGCTTGTCCGCACGTGCCTGTGCAATGTGCTTGGCAATGTTCTTCGCAAAAGGATCTTCCCCGTAATCTCTGATCAGTCGGAACAGCTCCATCTCCGGATATTCATTGACGATCTCCTTTGCCGTCAGCGCCTGCCGCCTGTCCATCCGCATGTCTAACGGTGCGTCAAACCGGTAGGAAAACCCTCTCTCCTCCGTATCGAACTGGTAGGAAGAAACCCCCAGGTCCAGCACGATGCCGTCCACGCCGTCTACCCCCAATTCATGGAGTCTCGCTTTGGCATTGCAGTAATTGTCCCGAATGATAGTCACTTTGTCTCCGAAGGTCTTCAACCGCTCGGTGGCTGTGACGATCGCCGCATCGTCCTGATCAAATCCGTAGAAGTGACCGGTGGTAAGTCTTTTGCACACTTCCGAGGCATGTCCTGCGCCTCCCAGCGTACCATCCACATAGATTCCGTCCGGCTTGATATGCAGTTGCTCAATGGTTTCCGCCAGCATGACGGAATAATGATTAAATTCCATCAGATTGTCAACCCAAGCTCTTCCATCGCCTGCGTGATGCCTTCCATATCCACATCATCACTAATATTGTCATACTGGTCTTTACTCCATATCTCGATGCGGCTGCCGACGCCGACTAATACCACATCTTTATCCAACTTTGCAAATTCTCTTAAGTTTCCCGGCACCAGGATTCTCCCCTGCTTATCCACTTCCACGGAAGCGGCTCCCGCCAGGAAAAATCTTGCAAACTGTCTTGCCGGCTTATTGGTCAACGGCAGTGAAGTCAGTTTCTGTTCAAAAGCGTTCCAATCTTCGTTTGCATACACGTACAGGCAGCCATCCATTCCTTTGGAGATCACGAATTCATCTCCCAGAGTTTCTCTGAATTTCGAAGGAATGATCAACCTGCCTTTCGCATCAATTGTATGATTGTATTCGCTCATGAACATCACAATCACCACCTTTGGTCTGGGTCTGCCACGAAATTGGCGCTTTGTCTGCAAAATAGTCTGCCACGGATTTTAAATCCACCACTTTGTGACACTTTACGCCACTTCCACCCACCTGTAATCGATTCTAATATAAAATTAAGGATTTGACAAGAGTAAATCATAAATTTTTTTAAGAAAATTTTAAGAAAAAAGCGCGAAAAAAAGCCATTTTCGGGGTTCCGAAAATGACTTTCTTAAGAAATCTACCATATGTTGTTAGGTGGGGGATTATCCCATACAAGATATATTATTTTCCTGCGGCGCCGCTTGATTTCGTTCCTCTTCAGACTCGAAGATCAAATCGCTTCGCGATTTCCGTGCTTCGCACTCTCCGATCTTCTCGTTGTACGCTCGGGCGAAATCAAATGTCGCCTGCGGCGCCGCTTGATTTCGTTCCTCGCTACACATTAAAGCGGAACAAGATCACATCGCCGTCGCGCACAACATAATCTTTTCCTTCCATACCCACCAGTCCCTTTTCACGGGCAGCCGCGAGGGATCCCTGCTCCAACAGGTCTTTGTAGTTGACCACCTCAGCCTTGATGAAGCCGCGTTCGAAGTCGGTGTGGATCTTGCCTGCTGCCTGAGGTGCTTTCGTGCCAATCTTGATGGTCCACGCTCTGGTCTCATCCTCTCCGGCGGTCAGGAAACTCATCAGTCCCAAAATCCGGTAACTTGCTGCGATCAGCTTGTCCAGACCGGATTGGGAAAGTCCCAGATCCTCCAGAAACATCGTTTTCTCGTCGTCTTCCAGCTCCGCGATCTCCTGCTCGATCTGCGCACAGATCACGAACACCTCGCTGTTCTCCTCTGCCGCAAATTTCCGCACATCCTGCACCATCTGATTAGATGCGCCGTCATCCGCCAGATCATCCTCTGCCACATTCGCCGCGTAGATCACAGGCTTATAGGTGAGCAGATTGTATCCCTTCAAAAGCTCCAATTCATCCTCATCTGTCACCTCTAATGTTTTGGCAGGTTTTCCGCTCTCCAGATGCTCCTTGATACGCACCAGCAACGCGTCCTCTTTTGCCAGAGATTTGTCCATTTTCGCCGCCTTACTCACCTTGGAGATCCTGCGCTCCAAAACCTCCAGATCTGAGAAGATCAACTCCAGATTGATGGTCTCGATATCGCGCAGCGGATTCACGCTGCCGTCCACATGCACCACGTTGGTATCCTCAAAGCAACGCACTACATGCACAATGGCGTCCACCTCTCTGATATTGCCCAGGAACTGATTGCCCAGCCCCTCTCCCTTGGATGCGCCCTTCACCAGTCCCGCGATGTCCACAAACTCGATCACCGCCGGCGTCACCTTTCTGGAATGATACATATCGCCTAACAATTTCAGTCTCTCATCCGGAACTGCCACCACACCCACATTCGGATCAATGGTACAGAACGGATAGTTTGCGGACTCCGCGCCCGCCTTGGTCAATGAATTAAAAAGGGTACTCTTGCCCACATTGGGCAGCCCTACGATTCCTAATTTCATCTCTTTTACCTTTTGTTTCACCTTTCCTAAATTAATCCTTTAGGGATTATATCACAATTTTTTCCCCAACTCAACCAAGGAATCATTTCTCTTAGAACTTTGATAAAAATGAGGTGGATGAACCAGCAATGAATTCATCCACCCCTTGCATTTCCTTTTCAATTGAAAAACGTCACGCCCCGATTACTCTGCCTTCACCGGATCGGATACGCTTACCTTGTGGTCATACCAAGTCCCTTTCTCGCCGACCAATGCCACATCAAACTCCTTGCCTATAGCCGGAACAGGGATATCAAATCCGTAAACCTCCTCCGACAGACCATCGCTGTATGTCACAGTATCTGTGGTAGGCTGCAACACCACCGCACCGCTCTTCTGCGCATCTGCCGCCAGACCGGCATAAAGGTTCAGTATCTTTTTACTGGACAAAGATACATGGATCGTCATCTTACCGTCCTTTACAGTCAGCGTTCCTTTTCCGTCCTTGGTCTCATTTACCTTAAACATGCTGCTGTCGGTGCTGAACTTTGCAAGATACACGCCGTCCTCCAGCGCGGTCAAGGCCGCAGCACCACCCGCAGTAGAAGTAACAGCCGGTGCCTCCGCGATCGCAGCTGCGGTATGTGCCACGTAGATATCCTGCACAGTTGCAATCTCTCCCAGACCCGCGATCTGCGTATCTATCTTATCAAAATGACCGGACGCCTTAAACTGATTGATCCAGGAATCCTCATCCTCACCTGCCATATCGTTGTTCGCATGATCTCCTGCGACCACCATCAAGGGACGAAGCACTACCTTCTTATAACCGGCCTCAGCCACCTTTTCGATCACAGCCTCACATGCGGTATCCTCAGGCTCACCCTCCACAGTACCGATGAATACATTTTTGTATCCGAGCGTTTCCATCTGGGTCTGCATCTGGCTGTAAGTCACCTTCGCATTATGGGAAGTTCCGTGTCCCATAAACACAAATGCGGTAGAATCTGCCGCCGCATCATCCATGGAAGCGTAACCGGCGGTTTTCAATGCCTGATCACCGATGGCCTTCGCCACGGCAGCCTTATCCTCATTGATCACCGTCGCATCCAAGCCAACCGGTCCCAGCAAAGGCTCAGCTACCACAACAGATGCAAATTTATCCTGATATTTCTCCAGTTCTTCCACCAACTCATCATACTCTGCTCCATGCATCAGATGCGTCGGCTGTACCACCAGATTCTTCACCCCGTTTGCTACCGCACGATCCAAAGCCTGCTTTACATTGTCGATCTTCTCATTGTCACGTGCCAGCACATGATTGATGATGATCTGCGCGGTAAATGCTCTTCTCACAGACCAGTCGGGATTTGCCTTCTGGATCGCTTTCTCTACACTGCTGATGTCCGCTGCACGGCTATCATTGAAAGAAGTACCGAAGCTTACCACCAGAATCTCATTCTCACCGATACCGTCCTGATTCAAAGGATCGTCCTTGGACGCATCGCCTGTATCTCTGCCGAAGTAATCCGGATCTGCCTCCTCGCCTTCCACCAATTCTTTCTGTGCATCTGTCAACGCGTCCCACGCCGCCTTTGCCTCTGCACAAAGTGCATCTGTCTCCTCCGTCCAGGTCTGCACATAAATCTGATCGATCAGCTCCGCCACATGCGCCGCCGCTTCCTCATCAGATACCGGCGCACTGCTCTCTGTCACCGAAGATGCCTTCTCAGAAGACTCCGTAACCACACTGCTCTCTGCTGCGGGCTGACTGCTGCAGCCTGCCAATACAGAACAAGCCAAAGCGCCTGCACACAACCAAATGACTGCTTTCTTTTTCATAATACTTTACTCCTCCTGTCCTAAACTATGCTTTGCAAATAAAAAGTAACAAACTCCTGACCCGGATCCGAGTCAGGAGTATCTCTGCATATCATATCAAAAAGGAGCAACTCAAACACACGGGACACCTTAAATATCCCGCTGATATTTCCCCTGTTTGACCTCTGACCAGTTACTCGTGGCTCACCTAAGTCAATGCGACAGGCAGGTCTCCTGACTCACGGATCTGACGCGTCCTCTGCCCATGCCTCCTATGGCATCGACATCAGACTGTCTGGCAAAACCACCTTCCCGTTTCCAGTGGCTTCGGTCTCCCGATCGGTTTTGCCCCTCCGCATACAGTGACGAGTTCGCACAGGCCTCTCACCTGTTTCCCTTTTCACCAGAACCTTATTCTGACACCTGTCGATTATTTTCACTACAGTTTTCTATCTTACCACGTTTTCCTGATTTGTCAACATGAGAAAATATCAAAATTTCTCATCAGAAGCCTTATTGCTGCGACTTCAGATACGGCTCCACCTGGGAGAGCATGTTCTCGATGTTCTCAAACGCAATACTCTTGGTGGTACCCAGTTTGTTCGCATCCTCAATATGCTCCTGCACCAATGCGTATTGCTCTTCGATACGGCTGAATTCTCTATTTACCTGCTGCAGTTCTTTCTTCGCCGACTCAGCTGCGTTCACGATGGTCTCCTGCGCTTCTGCCGTACCTTCCACCGCATCCCCGATCGCCAGAAATGTATCCTTTGCCGCAACAATGTTGTTTACATTGTTCTGCAGCGCGTTTCTGGTCATGGATACGCACTCTTCAATATGCTCACTGCCTTTATTCACATCATCGATACTGCTGATAACGTTTCCGACCAACCCCTTGATCTCGTCCGCCAGATGGTTAATCTCCTGCGCCACAACCGCAAAGCCTCTTCCATGCTCCCCGGCACGGGCCGCCTCAATAGATGCGTTCAATGCCAGAATATTGGTCTGGCTGGCAATGGAGGTGATCTGCTTCATGTAGTCTGTGATCTGATCTACGGAAGTATTGAAATCGCGGAATACATTCTGAATATCATTAAAGTCCGCTTCCACCTCTGCGGAACTCTTCTGGATATCCTCCACTCTGTCCTGTGCCTTATCCACGGATTCCTTTACGGTGACCCTTACCTGCGAGAAGCTCTCCGCCGCCATGCTCACATCCTGGAACATTGCGTCAAACGCGTCCATCTCGCTCCGAAGTTCCCCATCTTTCTCCAGCACATCTTCGAAAGAATGCTGTATCTTACGTAATTTTTCCAGCGAACTGACTTCCTTCTCGACCAGTTCACGCAACGATTTCCGGATACTGCTCACCACGTGGCTGACCGGAGCATAATCCGCTTTTTTTACCTGTACCTGTATATCTGCAGCCTGTTCTTTTGCCTTTTTGAATCCAAACATATTCTTATCCCCCTTATCCGAATACCACGCATGACATGGACTGATTTACAAACTGTGAGTTGCACTCCTCACCGTTTGCAAAGAAACCGCAGTGCGGTCCCAGTGTAGCCATTTCCCGAAGGTACTCTGCCGTGTAGTGATTGTCATTGAAGAACAGATACCGGAATACACAGTTGATGGAGAACACACCTGAAACTCTGGAGAAATCATGCTTGATGTTCTGGATAGTCTCGTTTACAACGCCCTTATAATCCTGTACCTCCAACAGCGTCAACACGTCAGAGTCATTCACCTGGCGATAACAGCACAGTCCGCTGCCCTTGACACCCTTCAGGGAGATAATGCAGATATCGTCGCCGGTGATCTTGCCGAACGGATTCTGGAAAGTCTGAGTTTCAATCTTGCTCTCCGGAATATGTAACGCATCCATATAGACCTGTTTCGCCGGTTTTCCGTTCAGTTCACCCACATAATAATTCTCTCTGTCCGTCTTGCTGGCAATATAACTCGTCTTATCCGTCTCGGAAGGACGATAAATATTCTCCTTATACACCTTGATCCGTCCGCCCACATTCTTCACCAGCGCATATGCGGAGGAATCCTCATATACCGTGCCGTTCAGAGCCACCAGACCGTCAAACGCCGTACCGCCGGTCAATGAGATATGGGCCGGTCCCAATACGCTGTCCATGGTCGTCAGCACACAGGCATCATTTCCCGCACACAGATTGATGCATACCGTGTCGGACGCGCCTGCACCCACTTTTCTGACACAGTCTTTCAGCCCCGCGATATCCGCCACCGGCATTGTGGAAACATGCCGCAGCACGCCGGCTTCCGCTTTCACGCCAAAGAACGCTGCGATTCCAACGCCGCCCTCTTTGACCTGGGAATCATAAAAATGTCCGGTTGTGGCAATGCTGGGCACGTTCGGGTAAGCTTCCGCCAGTTCCTTCACATGCTGCTCAAACTGGGATTTGTTGGAGATCATGATCAAGAGATCCGGATTGTTGATCCCGCTCAAAGCCTCTCTCAGATTCCCACTGTTGCTCTTTTGCGATTGTAGTCTCATTTTCGTACCCCCTTGTATCTTTTTATTGCATTATGTCCTTTTCTATTTACTTCCGGCTGTTTGCCGCCTTCAGTTCCCCATATAAAAGCTTGTAATTCTCATACCGGATCGGTGAAATTTCCTCCTCTTCCACCGCATTTTTGACGCCGCATACCGGCTCATTGATATGTGCGCAACCCGAAAATTTGCAATATTTCTCCGGTTCGGCAAATTCAGGATAATAGCCCGCAAGCTCCTCGGATGCCAGGTGAAACATGCCCAAAGAACTGAATCCCGGCGTATCCAGAATATAAGTATCCTCCGAGATGGCGATCAACTCGGAATGTCTTGTGGTATGCTTGCCTCTGTCAATCTTAACACTGATGCTGCCGGTCTGCATTTGAATGTTGTCCTGCAGACAGTTGATGATGGACGACTTGCCGACTCCGCTGGGCCCCGCCACCGTTGTTGTCTTTCCTGCCAGCACCTCCCGCAGTTTGTCGATATTGGAACGCTCCTTTGCGCTGACCAACAGCGTCCGATAGCCGCATTCCGTATATATTTTCTGATAGGTCTCCCCCACCCGCTCCGAATCCGTATCCAGCTTGTTAAAGCAGATGATACAGGGCAGTTTCTGCTGCTCCATCATGATCAGAAAACGGTCCAGCAGATTGAAGTTGGGCTGCGGTCTGGTGATTGCGAAGATCACCAGCGCCTGATCCACATTTGCCACAGCCGGCCGGATCAGTTCGCTCTTTCGCGGAAGCAATGCCTCGACGGAGCCCATGGCCTGTTCCTCGTCCAGAACCGCCAGCTCCACATTATCTCCTACCAGAGGTTTCCGGTTATCCTTCCGGAAAATCCCTCTGGCCTTGCACTCATATACTTTTCCATTGGTTTCAGGCTCTGCCACATGCACATAATAAAAACCGGCAATTCCTCTGATGATCTTTCCCTGCATGTGCTACTCCTGTGTAAATTCCACTCTTCTGGTAAAACTCTTCTGTTCCGAAGTTCCCGGAATACTTACGGTCTCACCGTTTTCTACTGTGGTTCCGCCGGGGGTGTTGACCGTATAGGACATGGTGATCGTTCCGGCAGAGGCGGTCAATCCGGTATAATTGGCGGATTGCGGGAATGTGGTAGTCTTGGTCTCCAACAGCACCTGTCCGCTATCTGTCTCAAACTTTATGCTCACTTCCGTCCCGGAGGTATAATCGGGCGCCTCCGCGGATGACGGAGCCGCAATGCTGATATTGCACTTGTAGGTGATCTTCTCCGCACCCTGACTGATCTTGATATCGATAGCGGTTCCCTTTTCCACATAGGTCCCCTGGGAATAACTCTGATAACAGATCGTCCCCTCCTCAAACTCCGAACTGAATACTCTGCTTACATTGCCGATCTTCAGCCCTTTTTCATAGGTCATAAAAGTACCGTCTTCTTCGCTCTTTCCGATCAGATCCGGCACTGCGATCTTCTGCTGCTCTTTTCCCATGCTTACGGTCAGATTGATGGCACTTCCGTCCGGTGCCTTGGTACCGCCTGCCGGCGATTGCAGGATCACTTTTCCTGCCGCAACCGAATCGGAATAGCTTTCCGTCTTGCTCACCTGGAATCCTGCGCTGGTCAGCTTTTGTGTGGCTTCCTCCAGGCTGCGTCCCGTCACATCCGGCACCTCCACGCCCTGTTTGCCCGCACTGACATAGAGCATCACGGTACTGCCTTCCTGCAGACTGTCCCCTGCCGCTGTCCCGGCACGGATCACAACCCCTTTGTCAATATCGGATTCCTGATATTCCACATCCGTGAGCAGTCCCAGGGTTGTCAACGCATTCCTGGCATCCTCCAGGGTCCGTCCCGTCACATCGGGCATCTGTACGGTTGCAACCGTCTCTGTACTCTCCGGCTCCGTCTGGGAAGTCGTACTCTGTTCGGTCTCCTCCGACAGGATCGGACTGTTATCTCCCGCCGAAGACGTATTGTCCAACAGCTTCAGCGCAAGGATCAAAATGATAATCAGAATGATGACGCCTGCCACGATCGTAAGAACCGTGGTCACCTTCTCCATTCTGCTATCATCCTCGTAGTCTTCGCCATCCTCTTCGTAATCTTCGTCGCCCTCGTCGTACTCCTGTTCCGCTTCTGACCGAAGTCTGAGAGGACTCTCTCTGTCTGTATATGCCTCATCCAACCCGCTCCGGCTTCTGCTCTTGATGGCATCCCGCTCCTCATCCGAGATTGCACGGGTTCCGCCATCCATGTCCGGATCAGCCATCACCACAAAATCCTCATCAGGATTCATCAACGACTGCTTTAGATCCGCGATCAGCTCTCCCATACTCTGGTACCGTCTGTCGGGAGACTTCTGACAACACTTTAAAACAATGCTCTCCACACTGTTCGGGATTTCCGGTACATACTCCTTGGGAGAAGGCATCTCCTCCTGAATATGCTTGATGGCTATGGCGACCGTTGTTTCCCCGTTGAAGGGCACCCGTCCGGTGAGCATCTCAAACATGGTGATGCCCAGCGAATAAATGTCACTCTTCTCGTCACTATAACCGCCTCTCGCCTGTTCCGGAGAGGTGTAATGCACAGATCCCATCACATTAGATGTGATCGTATTGCTGGTGGCTGCTTTTGCAATGCCGAAATCGGTCACCTTCACCTTGCCGTCCTTGGAAATGATGATATTCTGCGGCTTGATATCTCTGTGGATAATGTGATTATTGTGCGCCGCCTCAATTCCCATACTGACCTGAATGCCGATGCTGACTGCCTCTTTGTAGGACAGCCTGGCCTTCTTCTCAATATATTTTTTCAGCGTGATCCCCTCTACCAGTTCCATAACAATATAGTGGATCCCGTTCTCCTCACCCACGTCGTACACATTTACGATATTGGGGTGCATCAATCCCGCTGCAGCCTGCGCCTCCGTCTGAAATTTGGATACAAAATTGGCATTTTCGGAAAATTCCTGCTTCAGAACCTTGATCGCCACAAAGCGATTCAGCTTCTGATCCTTTGCCTTATATACATCTGACATGCCGCCAGTGCCGATCTTTTCCAGTACCTCGTACCGATCCCCCAGCATCATACCTATCTTAACCATATCAATTTCCTTTTCTAACCTGATTCTGACTTCTCTTTACATGTCGGTCTGCTCGATCAATACCACCGAGATATTATCTCTCCCGCCATGCGCATTCGCCGCGTCCACCAGCATCTGTGCCTTTTCCACGATGTCGCGGCCGCCTTCCATGATCATACGGATCTCCTCGTCCTCCAGCATATTGGTCAGCCCGTCCGTACACATCAGTACGATCTCGCCTTCCTGAAGCTCCACCGTGAAATGATCCGCTTCTATGGTTTCCATCGCCCCCACTGCTCTGGTAATAATATTCTTATCCGGATGGTTTCTGGCCTCTTCTCTGGAAATGGTACCCATCCGCACCATTTCTTCCACCAGGGAATGATCCTCCGTGATCTGCCGGATCTCCCGTCCGACCACATACAGCCTGCTGTCGCCCACGTTAGCCACCTGCAGATATCTGCCCAGACAGGTAGCCGCCACAACCGTTGTGCCCATGCCTTCCATTTCGGGTGCTTCCGCAGCCTTCTGCAAAATGACGGTATTTGCGGCAGCGATGGCCTTGTCAAATATTTTAACCGGATTTTTTTCAAAAGAGGCCGAAATTTCGGAGATCATCGTCTCCACCGTCAGTTTCGAGGCAAAATCCCCCGCATTGTGACCGCCCATGCCATCCGCCACAATGAACAGATTGGGCAGATTTCCCACCGGCTCTTCCGATGTATATACAAAATCCTGATTTGTCTTTCTCTTCCTACCGATGTCGGTAATCAAAAACGTCTTGATCACGCTTAACGTCCTCCCAAACAGGCGGGGCCGCGGAACCCTCTGTCACGGTCTGCGCCGGATCGCCGGGCGATGCTTCCGCCAGGTTCTTCCGCCTGAGCTGACCGCAGGCACCGTCAATATCCCTACCCATTTCCCTTCTAATTGTAACATTTATTTTATTTCTTTCAAGCTTATTTTTAAAAGCCTGTATTCTTGCGGCCTCAGACTGTACGAAATCCCGTTCTTTGATAGGATTTACAGGAATCAGATTCACATGACAGCACAGTGGCTCCGCCAACGCGATCAGCTCCCTCGCATCCTCATCCGTGTCGTTCACACCGCCCACCAGCGAATACTCAAAGGTGATCCGCCTGCCGGTACAGTCAAAATAATACCTGCAGGTCTCCATCAGTTCCTGTATGGAATACTTGTTTGCGATCGGCATCAGCCGTTTCCGCTTCTCATCCGTGGTCGC
>ODAI011557347.1_pt1 | contig 35357 bp, 26 predicted proteins | sample 1539321 | NCBI WGS metagenome assembly ODAI01 (sample SAMN02144231, study PRJEB22623) | gut metagenome | biome: sheep rumen | host: Ovis aries | place: New Zealand
CAGTAGTTAAGTAGTTAAAGCCAAATGTCTGGAGACAAAATATCAGCAAACCAAGTAATGGCTTCACTACTGACCGAAGGACGAGCGAAGCGATCACTACTTAACTTCTAAACTACAAAAGAAGTTGAGCGAATGCGAAACTTGAATAAATTATCCTCAGAGAATCTGGAATATCATGAACCCTGAAAGCCCCTTTCGCGCTTTCAGGGTTTTTCTTGTTTTTCTCAGCGGTGCAGAATCGCTGCCGTGGTCATGCTGCTAATATGTTAGAAACCAGTGGTTTGCGTCCTCGAAACGTATGCCATGGATGCCTGAAAGTGGCTGTTTCTGAAAGTAAATTAATTTAATTTACCGTGCAAATCAATATAATTTACTTTTCAAATTAATTTAATTTACTTAGCAAATTAATTTACTTTACTTGAGCGTTCCTTTGGTTTGGGGCGACTGTTCCGCTGCTTTGGGGGCACCATTCTGCCACTTTGCATCAAGTATCCTGCTATTAGGCATCAAGCATTCCGTCTTTTTGCATGCATCATTCAGCCGCAGTTCTATTAAGAAAGAAAACTCCTGAAATATTGTTAACAGATATGTTTTTTCCATAAAACAAGCCCCGCTCGCGCGCAGTTGTTTGCCCAATTCGCAAATAATCGCTATATTTGCCTACTAATGAGTGAATTTAGGCGGAAAGCCTTTGTCATTAAAGAAATGAAACCATTCACAAAGGCTCCGTATTTATTAACTAACAAAAAAATAAACTATGAAGAAATTATTTGTTTTAACAATGGCACTCGTGCTTGGAACATCTGTATCAATGGCACAGGGAGTGACCACAAAGAAAGTGGAGACAGAGAATCGTACCTCTTTGCCGCAGGCTCCCGTTACTCCTACAGCAAAGAAAAAGACCGTAGGATCCAAGACCGGCACACAGGGATGGATGTCAGACGATATCGTAATGCCCGATAAACCAGTGAACGAGAAGACTGGCAAGACCGTCAAGACTGCGAAAACCGTGGGTACCAAAACCTCTAAGACCGTAGGCACCAAGACCGGCACTCAGGGATGGATGTCTGACGACATTGTGATGCCCGACAAACCGTTGAACGAAGGAAAGGCAAAAGTGGCTGGTGCTGTGAAAGAGAATACGGATACAAAACGATAAACAACCGTTTTTTGGCTTTATAGAAAGGCTGCACGCTTGGCAGTGCAGCCTTTTCTGTATCTGGTGAATGCATCTGGCCGTGGGCTGCATGTAACTGGTGGCTCCCCTCCTTTTATGAACTGATCAGAAAAGACGTATGAGAAAGAACGTGAATGCAAGTGGCTTGCGGGTCGTGCTTTTCTTCGTGGCAGTCTGTGCCTTGCTGCTGATTGTCAATTTCAATACGCCGTTGGCCTCGTCAGATTATTTCTACCGCTTCTTTTTCAACGAGTGGGGACAGGCCGACAACAATCATCCGATTGCTGGCTTTGGCGATCTCTTCCAGTCGCAATGGAATCATTTCCTGCACACAAACGGGCGGCTGCCTGTTCATGTGCTTGTGCAGTCTTTTGTGGCTTTTTCCGGCAAATGGCTGTTCAACATCCTCAATCCCCTGTTTTTCTGCTGTTATGTATGGCTCATTGTGAAGGTGGCATTGCGCAAGGTCAGTTTGGTGTCGGTGGCGTTTGTCACCATGCTCCTGCTGCTGTTCATGCCGCTGTTTCATGCCTATTACTGTTGGTTTGCAGGCTCGGTGAACTATCTCTGGTCGTCGGTGCTGATACTTTTGTTCCTGTGCGCACTGCGCGCAAAGGAGGGAGAGCCGATGGGCTGGCGGTCGGTGCCGTTCCTTGTGCTGTCATTCTTTGCAGGATGGACGCACGAGGGCATTTCCCTGCCCATTGCCATGGCGCTGGTGGCGAGGACTTTGCTGTTCAGAAGATCGCCGAGGCGACTTCCTTTCTGCATGGAACTGGCCTTCCTGCTGGGGGCCGCCATGTGCGCGGTGAGTTCGTTACATCGCAGTCATGCAGCCGAGGCAAGTGACGCGGACGGCCTTTTATACAACTCGTTCCTGATACTGTGGAGTGTGTTCACCCAACTTCGGTTCTTCTTTGCGGCCGTCGTTCTGCTCATTCTGGCTCTGCTGCGGCGCAAAACGGGGCTGGTAACGTTTCTTGCGGAGAATTTCGTATGGGTGGTTTCCGTGCTCATCACCTTTGCCATCATCCTGTATGCACAGATGGAAGACAACCAGCGCGCGCTCTACCTGATAGAACTGGCATCGCTGATGCTCACTTTGCGGCTGCTGGCGCTGTTTGATGTCCGGGCGTGGGTGAGACAGACAGGCCTGACCGTGTCAGTGTTGGTGAGCATAGCCGTTTGCTTGGGAGCCTGTTATTGGTCGGTGAAGAACTACAGGGAGTTCCAGAGTCAGGAGCGCCAGATTCTGGAGGGGCATCCTGTCGTGCTGGTCGACTCCGGTTTCAGCATTCCGGCATTCTGGGAGCGTTACATCTGCCAGACCATAGGGCCGCGCGATGTTCCCGCCATGTGCTATCCCGGTCTGATGGCTTGCCGCGTGCGTGCCGCCTATTACGGCGTGGAGTCGGTCTGCTACCTGCAGCGCGAACTGCCGGAAATGATGCGCTGCCGCCCGGAGGCTTTCAACGAGTTTACCGATGGCGGTTTCATGCACTGCTACGTGATGCGCCTTGAAGAAGGCGAGCGCGTGGATGCGGTCTTGCTGCATGTGAGAAGGGCAGCGCGCGGCGAGGTGGCATTCCCCGACTGTCTGGTGTCAGCGTGGCTTCCGTTGTATGCCGACACGCTTTTAAACAGCAATTTCCAGTACATCAACCATGAGGGAGCCGATTATGTATGCGTCCCCAAGATTCCAGAGATTGACGGTCGCATCCAGTCTATAGAGTTACAAACATCAAAACAAGAGTAGATATGAAGAAAACAATTGTTTCGCTGTTTTTCATTGCCTTGGCATCGGCTTTTGCCGTGGCGCAGGATTACCATGAGGGTGTGGCCATGGTGATGAAGAACGGGAAATATGGATTTATAGATACGGCGGGCAGGGAAATCTATCCTTGCGTATGCGACACGGCAGAGAACTTCGTCGACGGTCTCGCCCGCATTCAGGTGGGCGAGTACATGGGCTGCATCAACCGTGAGGGCCAGGAGGTGATACCCTGTGTCTACTACGGCGTGGACAAGTTCTACGAAGGGCTCGCCCGTGTGAGAAAAGACCGGAAATACGGACATGTAGACCGCACGGGCGAAACCGTCACCCCTTGTATCTACGACGGCGTGTCCATCTTTAGTGAAGGCTATGCGCGCGTAGTGAAAGACGGCAAGCATGGCTATGTGGACCGCACGGGCAAGTTGGTCATCCCCATACGTTTCGACTATGCGTTCAATTTCCGCGAGGGACTGTCGTTTGTGGTCCTCGACGGCAAGTATGGGTTCATCAACAAGGAGGGTCAGATGGTGGTGCCTTGCATCTATGAAAAAGCCTGGAGTTTTCATGAAGGGCTCGCCCGCGTGAAGCAGGACGGCAAATGCGGTTACATAGACACGGCGGGCCGTTTGGTGGTGCCTTGTGTCTATGATGAATAAGAGCCTCGGAATGACGGGCTTGGGCCTTCTGCAAGAGGGGGGCGGTTGTCCTATAGGATTTCCTCCAGTGTGCGGAGGTCTTGCTCGGTGGTTGCCCAACTGGTGACGAACCGGCAGATGGTGTGCTGCTCGTCAAAAGGTCCCCAGTGGGTGAATTGCACCTGCTGTTCCAGTTGGTGCACCTTTTCGTTGTCTATAACCACAAACTGCTGGTTGGTGGGCGAGTCGATGTAGGGTTGATAGCCTTTGCCGAGAAGGATTTCTTTCATCCGCATAGCCATGTTGATGGCATGTCGCGAAATCTCCATATAGAGCGGTTCGCCGTGCCCGGCCGATTCGCTGCTTGAGAACAGTGCGTCGAACTGCACGCCTGTGAGCCTTCCCTTGGCAAGCAGTGCCCCGTGGCGCTTGATGATGGAGAAAAAGCATTTCGGGGCGTTGCCACGCGGAAATACCACTGCTTCGCCGCAGAGTGCGCCCACCTTGGTGCCGCCGATGTAGAGCACGTCGCAGTGCTGGCAGAGCCAGGGCAGGGTGATATCCGTGGAGGCTGCCAGTCCGTAGCCCATCCTTGCGCCGTCGATGAACAGTTTCAGGTTATATTCCCTGCACACTTCGTTGATAGACCGTATCTCGTCGGCCGTGTAGATCGTTCCGTATTCTGTGGGGAACGAGATGTATACCATGCCAGGCTGAGCCAGATGGTCGCGGCTCTCGTCGTTGACAAACCACTCCATATAGTTGCGCAGGTCGCCGGCATCCAGTTTGCCCATGTGTTCTTTCAGGGCAATCACCTTGTGGCCTCCAGCCTCGATGGCGCCGGCCTCATGGATGTTGATGTGTCCGGTTTCAATGGTAATCACAGCCTCATAACTGTGGAGCATGCCGTCGATGACGGTGGCGTTGGTCTGCGTTCCTCCCACCAGGAAGAAGATGTCAGCCTCGGGTTGTTCGCATGCCTTCCTGATGAGATCCTTGGCCCTTTGTGTATAGCAGTCGAAACCATAGGTGAGTGTCTGCTCCGCATTTGTTTCCAGCAGGTGCTTCACCACTGCGGGATGTGCACCGTTGTTATAGTCGCATTCAAATGAAATCATTTCTCTTCGTTATTAATTGGCGGGGACAAAGGTACTACAAAAAAACGAGATGCCAAGAAAAAACCGCAATTAGATTCTGAAAAGAGTGTCATTATTGATTCTTTTATCAGTATACTTCAAAGAAGCAACAGGGCGTATGCTGAATAATTTATGAATTTTTGCGTTTTTTAACAAGTAGGTAATTGCTATGTGCAATTATTTAGGTAATTTTGCAATCACTTACGCATGTAGCATGACTGCAGGTTTGTGCGTGGAAGTGCAAAATACAGAAATCGGAATTCAAAAAATCTAATTATGAAACTAACGAAACTTTGGATGTCTGCCGCCGTCCTCATTGTTTGCGGCACGAGTGTGTTGTTCATGGGATGTAAAGGTCAAAGCGCAGACATGCGCCCAGTGGCTGGTACGATTGAAGAACCCCTTCCCGCTGACTCTGCTCCCGCGAAGGTGCTGGCAGCCATCGACGGCGCCGCCCGTTTCCACCAGCATGAGATTCTGAACGACACGATGAATAATGTCTGCGTGTGGAGTGTCGACGAGGTGGACACCGCTTCAACCGAAGGCTTTGGCGTTGTTGTGCAGAAAGGTGCCGTCTCAACCACCTTTGCCAACCTCAAGCATACACGCCAGCCGATGGCCAGATATGACAAGGATGCCGATCTGCTCTGGTTTGCCAACAGCGCCCTGGAAGGCACTGGGGTAGAGGTGGAGCGACTCTATCAGATTCGTTTCCAGGAAGACGACAAGGCATTCATCGCTGCCGTTGTTGAGCCTTATGAGGTGCAGAACGCTTTGATGGAGCGCCTGAAATATAGCATCGACGGCGAAACGGTGTCTTTCTACGATGGCAAGCAGTCACTCGCCACGGCCACGAATACGGTGACCGACATGGGTGGCTTCGATGATGACCAGCCTGTATGGATTGGCGAGCAAATCCGTTTCGACTTGAGCGGCGAGGGCATCATCGTGAAGTTCGTGCCGGGCATCAAGTTCGTTACCGGTCTGGTGCTCACCTACGACGACATGCCCACATTCAGTGTTCCTGTCACGCTGGCAGCCGACGGAAGTATCTCTTTGGGCAGCATCACGAAAGATGCAGAATGATAGCATTGTCTTATAAAATGTAAATGGAACAATCACCCATGGCAGTTTTATCAGGTATCGTCAAAAAAGTATTACTTGGCATCGGTTGTGCGGTAGTTTCCTTGTGTCTCGCCTCGTGTACCACTGAGGAATACGAGACGGGCGACGGTGAGTATTCGTACATGAGGGCCGATTTCGTGGAAACGAAGACCAATCAGCAGGGAGCATTCGTGAGCGCCGTGACCGACGACGGGGAGGCTCTCACGTTTGATTCCCCGTTCACGGTTTCATGGAAGGCTGCGTCGGACAGCACCTATCGCGCACTCCTCTATTATAAAAAGAAGAGTCAGCAGGTGGAACCCATGTCGGTGTCGGTGGTCTCCGTGCCCAACGTGCGCAAGGCTTCTTCCATGAAGACCGCCATGAAGGCCGACCCCGTGCAGTTGGAAAGCATGTGGCAGAGCAAGCAAAACGAGTACCTGAACTTGGGCATTACGCTGAAGACCGGAAAACCCGACGATGCCGATTTGAGGCATGTGATAGGTGTTATCTGTGATACGATTGTTGCCAATGCCGGCAATCACCGCCATGTTCACCTGCGTCTGTATCACGACCAGAACAATGTACCGGAATACTATTCCTCGCACGTCTATATCAGCGTTCCCATGAAGCGTATTCCCGACGGTTTGGAAAAAGGAGATACCGTGTCATTTGCGGTGAACTGCTACGACGGGAAAAAGGAGAGAGTATTTGTCTATTAAAGGTGATGATTTCTTCAATCATGCCATTAAGCAAAAAATGACAAACAATAAGCAAGAAAGTATTATATTTTTATTGAAAATTGACTTATCTTTGCAAACGAATTCAAATAACTACTAATTAGTCATTATTTATATTATTCTAATAACCTAAGTAAATACTTAAAGTATGAATCAAAAATCAAGAAAGACAGCGCTGATTTTCGGTATCTGTGCGCTCTTGGGATTTGGTTATGCGCCACAGGCTCATGCCGATTCTGCTGTTAAGTCCGTTCAGACGGTGCAGCAGACCAAGAAAGTCACGGGTGTCGTCAGTGATGCGATGGGGCCGGTTATCGGTGCCACTGTCATGGAAAAGGGTACCGCTAATGGTACGGTAACTGATTTCGATGGTAACTTTACACTGAGTGTGAAGCCAAACGCCGAACTTGAGGTTTCGTATGTAGGATACAAGACTCAGGTCATCAAGGTGGGTGGGCAGTCAACCATCAACATCAAACTGGAAGAAGACCGCGCCATGCTCGACGAAGTGGTGGTTGTTGGTTACGGTACGATGAAGAAGAGCGACATCTCCGGTGCATCTGCCACCGTGGGTGAGAATGCCATCAAGGGCTCGATTATTACTTCTCTCGACCAGGCCCTGCAAGGACATGCTGCCGGTGTGAGCGCCGTTTCTACTTCGGGTGCTCCGGGTTCCGGTTCTTCCATCCGCGTGCGTGGTACGGCAACCATCAATGCCAATGCCGAGCCTCTCTACGTGATCGACGGTGTGATTGTGCAGAGTGGTGGTCTCACTGGTTACGACTACGGTCTGGGCGATGCCCTCGGAAACGGTTCTGTTTCCACCATTTCGCCGCTGTCAACCATTGACCCGCAAGACATTGTGAGCATGGAAGTGCTGAAAGACGCATCTGCCACCGCCATCTATGGTGCACAGGGTGCCAACGGTGTGGTGCTCATCACCACGAAGCACGGTAAGGCTGGCGAGGCAAAATTCTCATACAGCGGTTCGTTCTCTATCAACCGCCAGACCAAGCGCCTTGACATCCTTGACCTGCACGAGTATGCCGACTATTATAATGAGTACGTGCGCATAGGCGAGGCCTCGGCCAGTTCGCTGTTCCTCGACAAGGAACTGCTGGGCAAGGGAACCAACTGGCAGGATGCCGTGTTCCAGACTGCTCTGATGCACCAGCACCAAATCAGTGCTCAAGGTGGTACCGACAAGGTTCGCTACTATGTGAGCGGTTCTTACATGAATCAGGAAGGAACCATCATCGGTTCTGAATTCAACCGTCTTTCCGTGCGTGCCAACTTCGATGCCGACCTGAAGAAATGGTTGAAGATGGGTGTCAACGTGGCATTCTCTGATTCAAATGACGACCTGAAGTTGGCCGATGGTGAAGAGGGTATCATCAACTACTCACTGACCACTACTCCGAACCTGCCTATCTACGACATGGACGGCAACTATGCTTCCAGTTCTTACGAAGGTTCAAGCAGTCCTAACCCCATTGCCTTGGCTCTGTTGAACGAGAACAAACTGAACCGTCAGAAACTCAATGGTAATATCTTCTTCGACGTGTTCATTCTCAAAGGACTTACCTGGCACACTGAATTAGGTTTCGACTTGGGATGGAATAAGGCAGACCGCTATAAGCCAGTGATCAACCTGGCCACCTATCACCAGAAAAACAACACGGCTTCTACTCAGAAGAACTCAAGCAAATTCTGGCAGATTAAGAACTACCTGACCTGGACACATACTTTCGGCGACAAGCACAATGTGACGGGAATGGTCGGTCAAGAGGCATGGGAGTCGAAGTGGGACTATCTCAGTCTGACCAACACACTGCTGCCAAACGACAAGGTGCACAATGCTGCCCTCGGTACAGGTTCTCCTTCGGTGGGCGAAGGCTTTGGCGCAGCAGCCATGGCATCGTTCTTCACCCGCTGGACTTACAGTTATGATGATCGCTACAATGCCACATACACCTATCGTTATGATGGTTCTTCAAACTTCGGACCCAGCAACCGTTGGGCCGGATTCCACTCATTTGCCGTTAGTTGGCGTTTCACCAACGAGGCATTCATGAAAAACCTGACATGGCTGAGCAACGGTAAACTGCGTCTTGGATGGGGGCAGACCGGTAACTCAAATATCGGTGCCTATAAGTGGGGCGTAGGCTTGAAGCGCAACACCTCTGCCCTTGGCGTTAGTAACCGTCCTACCGGACTGGCCAACCCCGGTATTCAGTGGGAGAGCCAGGAGCAGTTCAACGTAGGTTTGGATATCGGTATCATTCAGAACCGCATCAACCTTACTGCCGACTGGTATCGCAAGGAGTCGAAAGAAATGCTGATGGATTTGCAACTTCCCGCTTACATGGGAACAAGCGGTAACCCCTCTTCTATGCTTGCACCTCCTGCAGGTAACTATGGTACGATTCGCAACACCGGTCTTGAACTGACGCTTAACACGCATCCGCTCGTGGGCAAGTTCGAGTGGGATTCTGAGTTCCAGATTTCGTTCAACAAGAACAAACTGGTGGCACTGAACGACGGTTCAGGCAACGTTTCACTTCCCGGTTGGGGACAGTGGGGCGGTCAGGAGCCACAGGTTGCCCTGACAGAAGTGGGCGGCTCGCTGTTCAACTTCTATGGTTACGTGTGCGACGGATTCTATACATCCAAGGAAGACATTGAGAATTCACCCACACCCATCAGACCTGCTGCCAACGGAGTGTACACCAAGAACAGCACCGTGTGGGTTGGTGATATCAAATACAAGGATATCAGCGGACCAGAGGGTAAGCCCGATGGCGTAATTGATGAGTTGGACCGTACCAACATCGGTTCGCCGCTGCCAAAGTTCACCTTCGGATGGACCAACACCTTCCGCTATCAGAATTTCGACCTGAACATCTTCATCAACGGTTCTTACGGCAACAAGGTGGGTAACTACAACAAGTATAAACTCACTCAGATGAGAAACACTTGGGTGAACCAACTCACCGACGTGCTCGATGCCATCCACTTGGAGCCCATCGATGCCAGCAAGGACTACTCTGCCGGTATCGACCGCGGCGACGGTGTGCTTATCTATAACTGGTATGATGATATCAACAACGTGAAGATTGGCAATCCCGGTGCCACATTGCCGCGTGTGAGTGGTATGGACCCCAACAACAACGTGCGTTGGAGCGACCGCTATATTGAAGACGGCAGTTACATCCGCCTGAAGAATATCTCGCTGGGTTATACGTTCCCGAAGAATTTTGTGAAGAAACTTTCTCTCGAAAGCCTTCGTCTTAGCGTGAATATCCAGAACCTGCTGACCATCACCGGTTACGACGGCTATGACCCTGAAGTGGGTACCAGTACACAGTCGAGTTTCGTTTCTGGATTGGATAATGGTCGTTATCCCTCACCAACAACTTATTCATTTGGTCTTAACGTAACATTCTAAATACAGGGAATTATGAAATTCATCAATATAAAAACAATTGCCTTGGTTGCTGTTGCCAGTCTTGGACTCACTGCATGTGATGATTTCCTTGACAGGCCTACCATCGACAACTATAATGCAGACAATTATTATAGTTCTGATACAGAGTGCCTCTCGGGTACATCTTATCTTTACAGCACGCCATGGAGCGACTTTACGCGTACCTATATTAAAGTAGGTGAGATATTGTCTGGTAATTACTATCAGGGAGATAAGGACTTGGCAGGAAAACTCTTGAATTTCACTGTCGACGCTTCAGATAATGAGTTGCTCGAAATGGCTAACTCTCTTTGGGCTGTGGTGGGTCATTCCAACATGGTGTACAGATACATCAAGGGTTCTACCGGTGCCTCTGAGGCAGTGAAGAACCAGGCCATGGGTGAGTGCCTCACGCTGAAGTCGGCCGCCTACTTCTTCCTTGTCCGCGCATACGGCGAAGTGCCTATTATTCACGACAACGCTGCCGAGATTGCCGCCAGCACGTATAACACGTTGCCGAAGGTGAAGAAGGCTGATGTCTATGAGTATATCATCATGACACTGGAGAAGGCTATCGAACTGCTTCCTGAAACGCCGATGCAGGCCGGACGCATCGACAAGGCTGCCGCAGAGGGATTGCTGGCAAAGGTTTATCTGACAAAGGCCGGTGTGAGCGGTGCGATTAACACTGAAGACCTGAACAAGGCTATTCAGTATGCGCGTGCCTGCATTGCACATCCAAATCACTCACTCATGCCCGAGTATTCTGACTTGTTCCGTCTGGCCAACAATATCAACCCCGAAACGCTGATTGCCTGGCGATGGAATTCAAGCAACAACGAATGGACTGACCAGAGTTTTATGCAGAACGACTATGCTCCAAAGGGCTTCGGCGACGATGACTGCTGGGGACAGTGGGCAGGTATGGGAACCAGTTTGCAAGAGGAATTCGGCATCAAACTGCTCGAACAGACTCCTGAGATATGGCTCAACAACCGCGACAAGCGCTTGAAGGCAACCATGATGCTTCCCGGATTTAAATATGATTATTTCTGGACGGATAAGGGCGGCTTCGACATGTTGAAGTTTATCTATGATGCTAAATACAATCCGTCAGTAGAGATTAACGACGAGAAACAACCGTGGTTGGCATCTCCCACCGGCTCATGGCCTGTGAAGCATCTCTATGGAAACAATGCCGACCACACGGCTGGCGTTGGTTATCCTGCTGCCCGTATGGCAAACAGTTTGTCTACCCCGCTGCTCCGTTTGGCCGACGTTTACCTGGTTCTGGCTGAGGCAAAGACCATTCTTGCCAACCCGACGAGTCCGCAGAGCGCCTCTACCAACGACAGTGAGGCTCTCAATGCCATCAATGCCGTGCGCGTGCGCGCCGGTCTGCCAGCACTGAGTACCGTTAGGTTTGCTGATATATGGAAAGAGCGCAGACTGGAGTTGGCCTTCGAGGGCGACCGCTGGTACGACTATGTGCGCGTGAGTTACTATAATCCCGATTTCTGCGCCAATGAGTTGAGAACGCAGAAGCGCAACGTGATCGGTAATGGTACTTTGGACGTAATCTACAGAAACTACTATAATACTGGCGACTGGGTGGTTCCCGCCACAGCAGAGTATGATACCAAGACACCTGCTCCCGTCGTAGAAAACTTGATGAAAGAAGATCCGGATTCGCACAAGAAGTATTTCGTTCTTCCGTTCACGGCACGCGATGTGATCTTCAATCCCAATCTGGCTTCAAATGCTGAGGCTCAGCATGTTGATGTTCGTGAAACTTACAGTTATTAAATCTAATAAACAACATAAGGATTATGAGTATTATTAATCATTATACTAAAGTGTTGTTGCTGGCTATGGTGGCCATCAGCACCGTGGCTTTTACCTCTTGTAAGGACGAACCCGATAAGTTCGAGCCCACAGGCGGAAAACCCACCATCAAATATATCCGCTGCTTGTCTTCAGAAATCCATGACTGGAGAGACGACCCCGGAACTGTTTATACCGACGGGCAACTCGTTACAAGTGCTTCTCCCGGTAACGCACTGGCTATTATCGGCGAGAACATGCGCAGCGTGTATGAAGTCTGGTTCAACGACCAGAAGGCAGCGCTCAACCAGAGCACGCTGACCGACAATACGCTCTTTGTTTCCATCCCTGGAAATGTTCCCGGCGTAGTGACCGACAAGATCTATTTCATTACTACTGGCAAGGATACCGTTGCTTACGACTTCAAGGTGCTTATCTCGGCTCCTGTGGTGAATGCCATGCCAAACGAGTATGCAAAGGCTGGAACCACACAGCGACTCCGTGGTAACTACTTCATCGACGACCCCAACAAGCCGCTCACCATCTCATTCCCAGGTGAAGGTGGAACGTTGATTCCTGCGAAGATTACGGAGATTGACGAGAATTTCACTTATGTGGATGTCGTTGTTCCTGAAGGCGCTGTGGCCGGTCCTATCGTTGCCACCTCTGTATACGGAACCTCCAAGAGTTCGTTCTGGTATAAGGATAACCGCGGCATGCTCTTCGACTTCGACACGCCGAATGCTGTTTCCAGCGTTGTGCTTGACATGCATGCATGGAACGGACACTACAGTTCTGATGCCGACGATACCAGCATTTCTGGCAAGTACTGGCAGTTTGGTAACGGCACGGCAACCTTCCCCGGTGCAAAAGACACCGGATGGCCTGATGAGTCTTGGGGTTCGTTTGCCTACTGGCCCGGTAACTGGGAAACTCCAGAAACCTTCAAGGCATATCCCCGTCTGTATGACTTGGTCGACATGTCAGGATGGGCTGACATGACCATGAAGTTCGAGATGTGCATTCCCGCTTCCAATCCTTGGAAGGGCGGTGCCATTCAAATCGTCTTCGCAGGAACCGACCGCACTACCTTTGGCGGTGGCGGCGTGGATGCCTATGGCAATACCATTCATGCGCAGACCAACGACTATCTGAACGATCCCGCTGTGCCTCGTGCTCTCTATCGTCCTTGGACTGATACTGGCAGTTACGACACCAATGGTGAATGGATTACAGTGTCGCTCCCGCTGGCAGCCACATTCGTTTATTCTTACGATGGTTCACTCTGTCCGGCATCGCTGAGCAAGGATTCATTTGCCAGTTTGTGGATGGCTCTCTATGGCGGAGGTATTGAAGGCACGGATTGCCAGCCCATTATCAAGATTGACAATATCCGTATTGTTCCTAATAAATAATATATTAATGTATAGAAGGTATGAAAAAGTATAAGAATATATTCATGCTGTTGGTGGTAGCCCTCGTCGGGCTATCCCTGGCAGCGTGCAGCGAGGACGACTATGATACCAACCCGTATAACAAGTCGGGTGTCAATCTGCTGGCTTTTGGTCCGTCGCCCAACACGCGTTCCAGCGAAATACGTATCACGGGAACCAACTTTGACAAAGTAACCAAGGTGGTATTCCCCGGTGGAACGATTGAAAGAGCAGGCAAGACAATCAGTCTCAAAGGAGCCGATGTGGAAAGGTCTGGCTTTAATTCCTCAGACAATGAGAACATTTATGTGAATATTCCTGACGAAACCGTTCCTGGAAACATCCGCCTTGTGGTGGGTACTGACACGGTCGTTTCTGAGGGTGTGCTTACTTTCGAAGAGCCTATCGAGGTGACTTCTGTATCTCCCGTTGCCGGTCTTAACGCAGGCGATGAGATTTCAATCAAGGGTGACTATGTGTACAACATTGCCGAGGTGGTATTCTCTTCTGGCGTTTCTGGCGCTCCTGTTGCTGCCGAAGACTTTACTTATGTGTCGCGCAATGAGATTCGTCTCCGTGTTCCGCTTGCTGCTGAGTCGGGTGTTCTCACTATGAACGACGGCGCAGAGTGGGAGTTGGAATACAAGACTCCTGTAGAAGTGCTCACGGCAACAGTCACTGGCGTTACAGAGTATGCTGACTTCGGACAGCAAATCCAGATTACAGGTACCAACCTGCACACTGTTGAGAGCGTATTGTTCCCAGGTGGTGTGGCTGCTGACTTCTCCGTTTCTGCTGACAACAAGACCATCACGGCCACCGTTCCCGCAGAGTGCCGCACAGGTGCTATCTCACTGCTGCTCTACTCTGGCGCTGCTCTGAGCACCGATGAGTTCTCTGTTCCCACTATCAGCATCGCTTCGGCTGAGCCAAACAAGGACCTGATAGAGGGTGACGTGGTGACGCTGACCGGTGAAAACTTCGACCGCGTGATTGGTGTTTCGCTGCCAGGTCATGGCGATTTGGCCGCTGAAGATTACGAAATTTCGGGCAACCAATTGGTATTTGTTGTTCCTGAGGATATGACCGACGGCGACGTGGTGCTGACTCAGAATGCTTATATCTCAACATCTATAGGAGTTGAAATCCGTAAGATGGAAGGTGTTGTCTGGATGGGCAAGCATGATATTATGGGTTGGAGCGCATTCAGTGTAAACAACTGGGATGGCGAAAAGTGGTTGAAGTTCCAGGAAGCAATGAGCAAGCCTGGTCAGTTGACACTCCACTTTGTGGTTACGGGCGACGACCCCAAGTACAAGATCCGTATGGGCGACTGGGGAACTCGTTTGAGCGATGCTGCCCAATATGAGGAAGGTGAAGAGTTTATAATTTTCCCGAATAAGGAGAATCCTGATCTCGTTATCAACCTGACTGCTGATGAAGTTGCGCAAATGTGGTCTGATGGTGGCAAAGGTATTGTCATCTGGGGTGACGGCTTGCAGTTGCAGTACATCAAGTATGTGGCTGCTGGTGCAGAGCGCACCATTTGGGAAGGCTTCTATGACCTGAGCACTGGAGAACAGCCTTATATCGGTTCTGACGCAGGTCTGGAATTTAAAGAACTTGAAGTTGCAGCCGGTAACGTAGTTCGATTCTATATCGAGCCAACAGAAGAAGGCTGGTATTTCGAGGCATTTGAAGGCCACTGGGGTCCAAAGTACGGCAAATGGGATGCAGAAAACACTGGTCTGACAGTAGGTCAGCAGGGAGTTGCAGCCCTCACCTTGACACAAGCCATGATTGACGCTGCATATACCCAGCAGGGGTGGGGCGGTATCTTCGTGGTACAAGGAAAGGCCAAGTTGACAAAGGTTACGGTTGCTCCACTCTAAGCAACCTCTGTACATAAAAAAGAGGCGCAACCATGCGTTGCGTCTCTTTTTTCACTTAAATGAATCTATGAACAAAAAGACAATGATGCTCGCAGTCTGTGCTGTCATGTTGCTCGCAGCCTGCAGTGGAAAGAAGGAGCGCAAGGCAACTGGCTCGGAACTGATTGAGGATGTGGCACGGTTTGGCATCGACACGATAGAGGCAAAGCCGGGCGATATGCTATGCGACGAAACGGTTGACGGGGTTTTACGCCATTATCCTGAACTCTATCATGCCACGCAGAAAGCAAAAAAGGCCTACGAAAAATGGGCAGAACAGTCAGAGCAGACTCATTTGAACATGAAAACAAAGACCATGGACATTGCCGCCATCCTGCAGGAAACGTTCTTCGGCGAACAGACGGTGGATGCCGACAGTGCATGGCAATATCTGAACACGATTGACAGTCTTTATATACAGGCTATTGGCTCTGTGCCCGACGGACAACCTGACACTGACATGCTGAAGTCTTCTGTAGGACGCACGCGAAAGGCCTGGCAGGCTTACACGCAGCGACTTCAGGATATGACAAGCACCATTCCGACGAGTTGCACGCAGCGTTTCCTGTCAACCATCAAGGACAAGACACGAAGCCTGACCGACGAAAACTACTACAAACGGATTAAATAAACAAAGGACATGAAGAAACTGAAAACACTCATTTTGATTGTCATGTCGTTGCTCGCAACGAGTCATGTCGTGGCCGAGATACCGCAGACACCGGTCACCGCGTCGACGGATGCAGCCAAGACATTGTATAGTTACTTCCTGGAACAGTACGGCAAGAAGACCATTTCCAGCGTCATGGCCGATGTGAATTGGAACAACAATTGTGCTGAGAAGGTGAAAAACCTTACCGGCAAGTATCCGGCCATGAACTGTTACGACTTTATTCACATTTGCTTCTCACCGGCCAACTGGATAGACTATACCAATATCAAACCCGTACAGGACTGGCACGAGGCTGGCGGCATCGTGCAGTTGATGTGGCATTTCAACGTGCCCAAGAAAGAAGGCGACAGCGATGTGACTTGCACTCCCTCGGAAACAACCTTCAACGCCAGCAATGCCCTGAAGAGCGGTACATGGGAGAACAAATGGTTCTACGAGCAGATGGACAAGGTGGTGGCTTCTATCCTGAAACTGCAGGATGCCGGCATCGCCGCAACATGGCGTCCATTCCACGAGGCTGCCGGCAATGCTACGCATAAGCAACAGGCCTCTTGGACCAAGTCATGGTTCTGGTGGGGCGCAGACGGTGCCGAAACTTACAAGAAACTGTGGACCACCATGTATGACTATTTCAAGCAGAAAGGCATCAAGAACCTCATCTGGGTGTGGACCACACAGAACTACAACGGCAATAGTGCTGACTACAATCAGGATACTGACTGGTATCCTGGCGACCAGTACGTAGACATCGTGGGCCGTGATCTCTATGGCTGTACAGCCGATCAGAATAGTCAGGAGTTCAAGGAGATTCAGGAGTGCTATCCCAACAAGATGGTTGTGCTGGCAGAATGCGGCAACGGCAATAATAACGACCCAGCCAAGATGGGCGATGCCTGGGCAAAAGGTGCCAAGTGGGGTCATTTCATGGTATGGTATCAGGGTGGACAAGGTTCTACCGACACCATGTGCAGCGACTCCTGGTGGAAGAATGCCATGAGCGATGCCAATGTCATCACCCGCGACCAGTTGCCAAACCTGATTCCCGGTGCTGTCGTCTTTGAGTCGGCTACCGATGCCGTGAAGAACATGGGTGTGGGATGGAACCTTGGCAACACGCTCGAAGCCAACAACCAAAACGAAACCGACATGACCAAAGCCGCTTACTGGGGACAGCAAGACCTGACATCAGAGACGTGCTGGCAACAGTTCGTCACCAAGCCCGAACTCATGAAGATGTTCAAAGAGGCTGGCTTCGGTGCCATCCGCGTTCCCGTCACCTGGTATAATCACATGGATAGCGAAGGCAATGTGGATGCTGCATGGATGAAACGCGTTCACGAGGTGGTCGACTACGTCATTAGTCAGGGCATGTACTGTATCATCAACGTCCACCACGACACGGGTGCCGACGGCAATAACTACAAGTCTTGGCTCAAGGCCGACACGAATAATTACAGTACCAATAAGTCGCGCTATGAGAATCTGTGGAAGCAGATTGCTAATGAGTTCCAGGACTACGACGAAAAGTTGCTGTTCGAGAGTTATAACGAAATGCTCGATCCATATAACTCATGGAATTTCGCTTCGTGGAACACCTCTGGCCAGTATGACGCTGGTGTAGCCCTGAAGGCCTATAATGCCATCAACAACTATGCCCAGTGCTTCGTTGACGTGGTGCGTGCCACGGGCGGCAACAATGCACAGCGCAACCTGATTGTCAACACCTACGGCGCATGCAACGGCAGCGGCACATGGAATACGCATCTCTCTGATCCGCTCACAAAGATGAAACTGCCCAACGGCGAGACGAATCACATCATCTTCGAAGTGCATGCCTATCCCAACATCGAGAATCTTTCAAGTGCAAAGACTGGTGTGGACAACATGATCAGCACGCTCAAGGACAAACTGGTGTCAAAAGGTGCGCCTGTGATATTCGGTGAATGGGGTACGAGCAACGTAGATGCCGGTGCCGGAAAGACCGATTACGATGTGCGCAGAAGCAGTCTGCTGGATTTCGTGGACTATTTCGTGAAGAAGACAAAAGAGAACGGCATGGCCACCTTCTACTGGATGGGACTCTCTGACGGCATGTCTCGTCTCTATCCGGCATTCGATCAGGCCGACCTGGCCAAGGCCATCGTGCAGGCTTGGCATGGCACAGGCTTCAATCCTGTGCTGCCCGAAGTCGGCGATTTCGGCGAGTCTTCGATGTCGGCAACGGTCAATTACACCAACCAGTGGGCCGAACTCAATCTGTTCCAGGGCTCTATCAGTTCGGCTGATTATAAGAGCCTGCAGATAGAATTGCAGTCAGCACCTGGTGTGGGAGCCGTTCAGTTCAAGGTCTATGATTCTAACAAGACGCAGGATTTCTCGCAGGCCAGCAGCACATTGGTGTTTACATCGGCCATGGGAACTATCACGCGCATCACACTGCAATGGAAAAAGGCCACCGAAGGCAGCGTGCGCGTCAAGAGCGTATGGCTTATTAAGAAAGACGGCACCAAGGTGCCTGTGACCATCAGCCCCTATTGGGGATGCTCGATGACAGATGTTGATGTCTCTACAGGCATTAGTGACATCAAGTATCAGCCCATGGAGGATGATGCCATCTATAATCTCAACGGTCAGCGCGTGCAAACGCCAACACGTGGTATTTACATCCGCAACGGAAAGAAATACATTCAGCGGTAAGCGTTGATAGAAAGAAAAAACAGGTGTTTGGCTTGTAAAGTGCCAAACACCTGTTTTTTTATGAATCAAATGCCGTTCTTATCGGTATGCTTTTATCAACTTTCGATAAGTGTTAGTATGCCTTTTACAGGCTTTCCAGCATGCGCTTGATAACCACCGAGCAGGATATCTCGCGGTTGGCAGCCTCGGGAATGACGATGGAGTCGGGGCTTTCAATCACGTCATCGGTGACAATCAGACCACGACGCACAGGCAGGCAATGCATGAACTTGGCATTGTTGGTCCACGACATGTGCTCTGTGTCAACGGTCCACGACATGTCCTTGCTGGTTATCTTGCCATAGTCGGCCGCATGGGTGATACCGGGATTGCTCCAGTTCTTGGCATAGATAAAGTCGGCTCCTTCAAAGGCTTTCTTCTGGTCGTATTCCACGCGGGCATTGCCCACGAACTTCGGATCCAGTTCATAGCCTTCGGGATGTGTAATGACCAGGTCGATGTCGTCGGCAGCGTTCATCCACTGGGCGAAGGAGTTGGGGACAGCCTGCGGCAGGGCGCGGCAGTGGGGAGCCCAGGTGAGCACAACCTTGGCGCGCTTCTCTTTTTTGTACTCCTCGATGGTAATCAGGTCGGCAAATGCCTGCAGCGGGTGCACGGTGGCTGTCTCCATGGCAAACACGGGCTTGCCGCTGTATTTGATAAACTGGTTCAGCACCGTTTCGGCATAGTCGTATTCGCGGTCGGTGAGTCCTGCGAAACTTCTCACGCCAATCATGTCGCAGTAGCAGCCCATCACCGGAATGGCTTCCAGCAGATGCTCGCTCTTGTCGCCGTCCATGATGACACCGCGTTCCGTCTCCAGTTTCCATGCACCGGCGTTCACGTCGAGTACAATAACGTTCATGCCCAGGTTCATGGCTGCCTTTTGTGTGGAAAGGCGTGTGCGGAGCGAATTGTTGAAGAATATCATCATCAAGGTTTTGTTCTTGCCCAGATGCTGATATTTATAACGGTCGTTCTTAATCTCTTGTGCTTCGGCGAGTGCTTGTCTGAGGTCGCCGATATCCTCTACATGAATAAATGACTTCATATCTTTACCTTATTTAATAATTACGATTTCGCTTTTTTTACATTTTCTCTTTATCAATCCTTCATCTTGTCATCCCTTCACTCTTCCTACAGTCTGATGCCCAAAGAGGCATTGACGAACCAGTCGTTCAGATAACCGTGGAAATCCTCTTGATGGTAGCGGAAGTTGCTGAACTGTCCGTAGGCATTGAAGAAATAGCGCCCGAAGTTATAAGTCAGTGACAGACGCGCGTCGAAATTGATGGCGAGTCCGCCGTTATAGGTGTCTGCTCCAAGTTTGTTGATGCGGTAAAGCGGGTATAGAGCCTGTTCAACCGCCTCGCCATCCATGTTATTGTCTTCAGAATTCATATATGGCCCCCAGAGTTCATCAATGTTGGTAGAATAGTTATATATCCTCATCTTATTGACAAATGTGAGCATGGGCATGGCCATCACGCTGATGAGCAGTCCTTTGGCAGGCACCCAGTTGTAGGCATAGCCCATGCCGACACTCGCTTGCCATAATTTGATGGCACCAAGTCCATTCATTAAGTCTATGATGTCGGCATTGCGATGGGCGGCGTAGTCGGTACGTCCGTAGAAATACATGGCTCCAGCCATCAGCGATCCGGCAGAACGCTTCTGGATAACAGACTGGTCGTAGGCTGCCGCATAGGAGAAATGCTTTCCGTTGAAGAGATAATAGCCGTCGGCAATGACGGTGTGGCACTTGATGGGTTTGCCCAATTGAACCTTTTCATGAATGATGTCTTCCTTGTCGCCCATGACCTCAGCGCTGAATCTGAGGTTCGGATTGCTGTTCTCGAAGTTATGGATGCGCACATTCACGCCATAGGCACCACCCATGGCCCCAAAGGTGAAATAACTGCCCTTGTCGCCTCCGACGTTCACGCTATAGCCAATGCCGTAGCCCCGGTAGCCAGCCCACACACCGGCGTAGGAAGACGGCTTCGTCTTCAGTCGTGGCTCTGCAGATAAACTGAGAAATTCATCCCTATCTTCTGCTGCCATCTTCAAGTCGCTCTGGTTGACATTGCCTTTCAACATAATCTGCCAGGGCTCTTTCGGGGCATCGATATAGCGGCGGTCTACGCCTTTGACGGCAGCAGAATCGATGAACGTGCCCACTTTCTTGAGCAGTTTAATCGGATTGCCAGCCATGACAAAGGTTGTCTGTAGCAATACGGCGACGGTTAGTGTGAAGAGTCGTTGACATTTCATGGTTTTGTGAATGATAAAATATTAAGGGCGTGTCTGTCCTTCGCCTTCGATAATCCATTTGTAGGTAGTGATTTCTTCGAGAGCCATAGGACCGCGTGGACCGAGTTTCTGGGTGCTGATGCCAATCTCGGCACCTAAGCCGAACTGTGCGCCGTCGGTGAACGAGGTGGGCGCATTCCAGTAGACGCAGGCTGCATCTACATTCGCTTGGAACTTGTGCGCTGCATCCTTGTCCATGGTGATGATGCACTCGCTGTGGCCGCTTCCATACTGGCTGATGTGCTCCAGGGCTTCATCCAGTGAGGCAACGGTCTTAATCGCCATCTTATAGTCCATGAATTCCATGCCGAAACAGTCTTCGCTGGCGGGTTCCAGATACGGATAATGGTTGTGAAGCGCTTGCAGCGCCTGTTCGTCGGCATAGATGGTGACATGTTTTTCGGCCAGGGGCTTGCACAGAGCGGGCAGGTCGGCGAGCCGGTCTTGGTGAATAATCAGGCAGTCGAGCGCATTGCACACACTCACGCGGCGCGTCTTGGCATTCTTGATGATGGCCTTGCCCATCTCCACGTTTCCCTCCTTGTCGAAATAAGTATTCACAACGCCTGCACCGGTTTCAATGACGGGAATCCTGGCGGTGTTCCTCACAAAGTCAATGAGTTTCCTGCCCCCTCGCGGTATACATACATCTATGTATCCCACGGCATTGAGCATTTCGCCGGTCGCCTCGTGTGTGGCAGGCAGCAATGCCACGGCGTCGGTACTGATATGGTGCTTTTTAAGCACTTCGTGCACGATATCTACGGCCACGCGATTGCTGTTGTCGGCATCTTTTCCCCCCTTCAGCACGCAGGCATTCCCGCTTTTGAAGCAGAGCGAGAATACGTCGAAAGTTACGTTGGGGCGCGCTTCATATACGATGCCGATGACACCGAAGGGCACGCTCACCCGATAGAGGCGAAGCCCATTGTCGAGCGTCTTTTGTCTGGTGATGCGGCCGAGAGGTGAGGGGAGCGTAGCCACCTTGCGCATGTCGCCGGCAATGGCTTCAAGGCGCTGCTCGTTGAGTTGAAGGCGGTCGTACAGAGGGTTGCTCTTCTCCATTCTCTTCAGGTCTTCCGCATTCGCTTTCAGCATGCGCTCCTGGTTTTCCAGAATGGCATCGGCAACATCGGAAATCACCTGGTTGCGCTGTTCATCAGAAATGCCAACGAGCGTTCTTCCCGCTTGTCTCACTCTCTTGAATGTCTCTTGCAGGTCCATCATTGTTTTATTTTGTCGTAAATTCTGTGTGTGGAACCATCTCTGGCTTCGTCATCAGGTCTTGCAGGATATGGTCGCGCCTGCCGTTGGCAATGATCACGCGTATGCCGCTGGCCGAGATGGTGCTGGCCGTATGATATTTCGAAAGCATCCCCCCGCGACCATGCGTGCTCTTCTCCGTCTGGATATACTGTGAGAGATCAGAACCCGGCGACACCTCTGCAATCAGTTCCGACTTCGGAAGTCGGGGGTCGCCAGTATAGACACCGTCGATGTTGCTCAGCAGTATAAGCACGTCGGCCTTCATCATTTGTGCGATGAGGCCCGACAGTTCGTCGTTGTCGGTGAACATCAGTTCGGTTACGCACACCGTGTCGTTTTCATTCACAATGGGCAGCACCCCGTTTTCGAGCATCACGTTCATGCAGGCCTGCTGGTTGTCATACTGTTCTCCGGGCATGAAGTTCTCTTTCATGGTGAGCACCTGGCCGATGTGGATGTGGAACTCGCGGAAAAGGTCGTAGTACAGTCCCACCAGTTTTACCTGTCCGATGGCAGAGAACAACTGTCGCTGCTCAACAGAGTCAAGGGTATGGTCAACGGCCAGTTCGCTCCGCCCGCAGGCCACGGCACCCGACGACACAAGTATCACCTCATAGCCTTCGTGCCGGAGCCATGCCAGTTGGTCAACGAGTGCCGACACCCTCGTCACATCCAGTTTCCCGTCCTCGCGTGTCAGCACATTACTGCCCACCTTTACAACGATGCGTTCTTTCATATTTGTCACAATTCTTGATGCTTGGTCAGATCATTCAATGGGTTATTTCTGGTCGCGCTCGCGGATCTCCACCCGGCGAATCTTGCCGCTGATGGTCTTGGGCAGTTCGTCTACGAATTCTATGATGCGAGGGTATTTATATGGAGCCGTTTCGCGCTTCACGTGGTTCTGCAGTTCCTTGATGAGATCCTCTCCGGCCTTCTCTTTCCATTCCTTGCCCAACACCACGGTGGCTTTGACCACCATGCCGCGAATCTCATCAGGAACGCCCGTGATGGCACATTCCACCACGGCCGGATGGGTCATCAGCGCACTCTCCACCTCAAACGGGCCAATGCGATAGCCCGACGACTTGATTACATCATCAATGCGGCCTTCAAACCAATAGTAGCCGTCCTCGTCACGCCATGCCACATCGCCGGTGTGATAAACACCGTCGTGCCACACCTTGCGCGTCAGTTCCTCGTCGCGATAATACTCCTTGAAGAGCCCGATAGGCTTGTTCAGTTCAGAGTTCTTAGTGCTTAGTTCAGAGTTAGGCTGCTCATCACTATGAACTGTGAACTTTGAACTATGAACTCTTATGACGATTTCGCCCTTCTCTCCATCCTCGCAACTGGTGCCGTCGGGGCGCAGCAGGTCGATGTCATACTGTGCGTTGGGCATCCCCATCGACCCAGGCTTTGGCTCCATCCAGGGCATGGTGCCCAGTGTCATGGTGGTTTCTGTCTGTCCGAACCCCTCCATGAGTTTGATACCCGTCTGCTCGTAGAACTTGTCATAGACGGCAGGATTGAGCGCCTCGCCGGCCGTGCAGCAGTAGCGCAGCGACGAGAGGTCGTATTTTTTCAGGTCTTCACGAATCATGAAACGGTATACGGTTGGCGGAGCGCAGAATGATGTCACGTGGTATTTCTCCATCTGGCGCAGCATGGTGTCGGCATTGAATTTCTCGTGGTCGAACACGAACACGGTGGCACCGGCAAACCATTGTCCGTAGAATTTCCCCCATACGGCCTTTCCCCATCCCGTGTCGGCCACGGTCAGATGGAGTGAGTCTTCTGCCAGATTGTGCCAGAATACGCCCGTTGTCAAATGTCCCATGGCATAGAGATAGTCGTGTGCCACCATCTTCGGCTCGCCGCTGGTGCCGCTGGTGAAATACATCAGCATGGTGTCTTCGTTGTCGTTCACATGTTTGGGTCTCACAAACTTGGGTGCCTGCCGCCATTCGTTCTGCCAGAGGTGCCAGCCGGTAGCCTCTGTGCCCTCTTGACCATCTCCGCTATCGCCCACCTTGATCAGCGTATCCACCGTGGGACTCTCGGGCATGGCCAGTCTGATCTGCTCCGTCACGTAGGCATCGTCCACGCAGATAATGGCCTTGATGCTGGCCCGCGTGTTGCGGTATACGATGTCGTGCTTGGTCAGCATGTGCGTGGCCGGAATCACGATGGCCCCGATCTTGCACAGCGCCAGCATGATCACCCACCACTCATAGCGGCGTTTCAGAATCAGCATCACGGGGTCGTTCTTGCCGATGCCCAGACTCATCAGGTACGAGGCGGCCTGATCGGTCTGCTCCTTCAGTTCGCCGAAGGTGGTGCGTATCTCGTCACCCTGGTCGTTGGTCCACAGGATGGCCAGTTTCTCGGGGGCTTCTTCTGCCCAGGCATCCATTACGTCGTAGGCGAAGTTGAATCCCTCGGGGATGATGAATTCCAGATTCTTATTGTAATCCTCAACAGAGTCGAAATGCGTCTGTTTCAAAAATCTTTCTACCATAGCAATTGTGTTATTCTACTGTGAATGCCAAGAATTTCACGGCCTTGTCGCCTACAGCCAGCATGCCGTGGGGCTTTGATGAGTCGAAATAAATGCTGTCGCCCTCTTCGAGCACCATCGTCTTGCCACCGATATATAGTTCCATCTTTCCCTCGAGCACCATGTTGAACTCCTGTCCCTGGTGCGTGTTCTTATAGATGGTGCGTGCTCCCGGCTTCGGCTCTACGGTAACGATGAACACGTCGGCCTTGTGGTTCACAAAACCGCTCACCAGACTCTGGTATTTATAAGCCTTGGTGCGCTCCACAGACATGCCCTGCCCCTTGCGCACCACGAAGTAAGACTTCATGTGGGGAGCCTCGGCAAACATCAGTTCCTCGGCGCTAATCCCATATTTGTGGGCAATCTTCATCAGGTTAGAAATCGTGATGTCCGTCTCTCCCCGCTCTATCTTCACGTATTTCTCAGGTTCGATGCCGATGGTTTCGGCCATTTCGCTGAGAGGAATGTCGAGCACGTCGCGCAGCCCTCTCAGGCGCTCACCTATTTGTTTCAACTGTTCGTCCATATCATTGTCAATTTAAGTTATCAATTCTTAATCGTCGATGATCAATATTGTTGTTAATTATCTGTTTCACAGCCAAGGGTCAACCTCAATTATTTGACCCCAGCCTTCAGCCCTCGGATCACTGCCGACGTAAAACCTGCATGCTCCATTTCGTTGAGTCCCTTGATGGTCACACCCCCAGGCGTGCAGACCAGGTCGATGGCCTGTTCCGGATGCAGTCCGCTCGTCTGAAGCAGTTTCACCGCCCCGTTCATCGTCTGCATCACAATCTTCTGGGCAGCGTCGGCCTTGAACCCCAGTTCCACGCCTCCCTCCGCGGCAGCGCGCAAATAGCGCATGGCATAGGCAATACCGCTCGAAGCCAGCGCCGTGCCCCCAGCCAGTAATTTCTCGTCGGTGATGATGGTCTCGCCCACATCGTTGAAGATATCCGTCACCAGCCTTGTCTTTTCATAGGAGGCATTCACAGGCACAAGGAATGTCATGGAGGTTCTCATGGCAATGGCAATGTTCGGGATGGCCAGGAACACCTGTGGCAGAATGGCCTTGTTTCCTTTGCCGAGCCACTCGGTGAGGTTCGATGACGAAACGCCGGCGGCAATAACTATGATGACCTGCCGGTCATAGTCTAATACAGGCTTGATTTCTTGAAGCCCCTTCTGGACGAGCCACGGTTTCACCACCACGACTACAATGTCGCTCGTGGCTGCCTGCTGGTTGTCCGTGGTTACGCTCACGCCCGCCTGTTCGAATTCACTTAGCACTTGTGGCGACACGTCAGCCACCGTTATATCCTCTGCAGCAAAAATGTTACCTTGCAACAATCCCTTCACCATGCTGCCGCCCATGGCACCTGCTCCTATTACTGATATTTTCATACTGTTCTGTTTACTTTCGGGTGTCCCCGTCTCTCAATGATGACAAATTGTTATAAATCGTGGCAAAGTTACAAATTATTGATATAAATGCAAAAAGAAAGGACGCTTTTTTGCTGTTTTTCGGCGAATGCCTGCAAATTTGTGATTGTGAGGCGGAAAGAAAAGGGCACACGAGGGGTGGGGGAGAAGAAGGATTGCATTCTTGTGCGACTGCATTGACAATGGCAAGGCAATCGTTGGTAAGATGGTTTCTGTTTAACGTAAATTAGTACACAAAACCTTTGAAATGTCAAAATATAATCTTATTTTTGCAAAAAAACCGAATAAATATAATTTTTTACCATTATGAAAACAAACACGGAAACAACCTTTGGAAAAGAAAATTTGACAGAAAGCCAGCGTCTGATGGCATTGGAAGAACACTATGGTGCCCACAATTATCATCCGCTACCGGTGGTGTTGCATCGGGGAGAAGGTATTTATGTGTGGGATGTGGAAGGAAAGAGGTATTTTGATTTCCTTTCCTCTTATTCAGCCGTCAACCAAGGTCATTGCCACCCACGTATCGTTAAAGTATTAAAGGAGCAGGCCGACCTGCTCTGTCTCACATCGAGAGCATTCTATAACGATGCCCTTTGCGAGTACGAGCAGTTCATGCACGAGTATTTCGGCTACGACCGCATCCTGCCGATGAATACGGGAGCCGAAGGAGTGGAGACGGCACTGAAACTGGCTCGTCGCTGGGGAGCGGTGAAGAAAGGTATTCCCAATGACAAGATAAAGGTGATATGCTGTGAAGGAAACTTCCACGGCAGAACCGTGACCGTAATTACGATGAGCAATGATCCCAGTTCGTATGCTCAATACGGGCCGCTGACTCCTGGCTTCATCCGCATTCCATATAACGACACAAAGGCGCTGGAAAAGGCACTCTACGAGTACGGCGATGAGGTTTGCGCCTTTATAGCCGAGCCTATCCAAGGCGAGGCGGGAGTCTTCGTTCCCGATGATGGCTATCTGAAAACCTGCTATGACTTGTGCCATAAGCACAATGTCTTGCTGATTGCCGACGAGGTGCAGACGGGAATTGCCCGCACAGGAAAGATGCTTTGCAGTGAGCATGATGGTATTCGTCCTGACATCGTCATCTTGGGCAAGGCTCTTGGCGGCGGTGTGTTGCCGGTTTCTGCTTGTCTGGCTGATGATGAGATCATGCTGAATATCAAACCCGGAGAGCACGGCTCCACATTCGGAGGCTTCCCCCTGGCGGCGAGAGTGGCCGTGGAAGCGCTGAAAGTGGTAAAAGACGAGCATCTGGTAGAGAATGCCGAGGCGATGGGAAATATTTTCCGCGAGGAGGTGAAAAAGATACAGTCTCCGTTTATCGAGCAGGTACGTGGCCGAGGATTGCTGAATGCCATCGTTACGAAGCCCATCAATGGAAAGACGGCATGGGATCTCTGTCTGAGGATGATGGAAAAAGGTTTGCTTGCCAAACCCACCCACGACCATATCATCCGTTTTGCTCCGCCATTGGTCATCAACGAAAGCGAACTGCGTGAAGCCATCGGCATCATTCAAGAGACATTTGAGGAAGTCTGAACGATTCTTGCTCTATAGGTTGAACAATGCTTAATGAGATGAATTTATGCAGACGACCGATCATGTGTTGATGGTGAGGCCCGTGCGCTTCGCTTTCAACGAGGAAACAGCGGGGAATAATGCGTTTCAGCAGCAGTGCGGCTCCGCCGAAGAGGCAATGGCCATTCAGCGTCAGGCCGTAGATGAGTTTGACTCATACGTGGCTCTTTTAAGAGAGAATGGCATCACGGTGGATGTCTTGCAGGACACGGCAGAGCCTTTCACGCCTGATTCCATTTTCCCCAACAATTGCTTTTCTACTCATCTTGACGCTGATGCAGGGAGCGGCAAGCGCAAACGCACATTGGTGGTCTACCCCATGTTTGCTGCCAACCGCCGGCAAGAGCGGGCAAAACTGTTTACTGTCATCGAGAAAACAGACTTTGACAGGGTAGTAGACCTTACTGCATACGAGCAGAAAGATGCATTCCTGGAAGGTACTGGCTCGCTTGTGCTCGACAGGGAACACCGCATGGCTTATGCCTGCCTGTCGCCTCGCACAAACACGGAGGTGATGGCTGTGTGGGCTGAAAAGATGAATTATCGCTATTTCTTGTTCAACAGCGTGGATATGAACGGCGTACCCGTGTACCACACCAATGTTGTGATGCATGTGGGAACACGCTTTGCCATCGTCTGCCTGGAGTCTGTTGCCGACCCCGAAGAAAGAGAACAATTGCGGAAGCACCTTGAAGAAAACGGGAAACAGATCATCGCCATTTCTTTGAAACAGATGAACCGTTTTGCCGGAAACATGCTGGAACTCAGAAACCCGAAAGGTGAGAAACTGCTCGTGATGAGTTCCACGGCCTGTCATTCGCTCACCAAGGAGCAGACCGCCCTTCTCGAAACCGATGTCAGAATCCTTGCCCCCCACATCCATGTCATCGAAAACGCAGGTGGCGGCAGTGCAAGATGCATGCTGGCAGAGATTTTTTGAACATACACTTTAATTATTTAAAACGATAACCCATGAGAAATTCAGTAATCACATTCCCGATGCCGGCGAATGAACCCGTGAAAACTTATCTGGCCGGTTCGCCAGAGCGTGTTGAATTAGAAAAAGAACTGGAGCGTCAGAGCAATCTGGTGGTAGACATCCCCATTATCATTGGTGGAAAGGAAATCCGCACGGGCAACACTGGAACAGTGACCTGTCCCCACGACCATCAGCATGTGCTGGCCACCTATCATAAAGTAGGAAAGAAAGAGGTGGAGATGGCTGTTGAGGCTGCCATGAAGGCTTGGCAGGAATGGAGCCGCACACCGTGGACCACCCGCGCCGCCATTGTCATGAAGATGGCAGAACTGCTCGCCACCAAGTATCGCCCCATCATGAATGCGGCCACGATGCTCGGCCAGAGCAAGAACATATATCAGGCAGAAATCGACTCCGCCTGCGAAACCATTGACTTCTTCCGCTATAACGTGCATTACGCGTCAAAGATATATTCGATGCAGCCAAAGGACGGCGTGGCACAGATCAACCATACCGAATACCGCCCGCTGGAGGGCTTCGTGCTGGCCGTAACACCGTTCAACTTCACATCCATTGCCTCTAATCTCTGCATGACCCCCGTGCTGATGGGTAACGTGGCCTTGTGGAAACCGTCAACAACCGCACTGCTCAGCAATTATTACCTCATGCAACTCTATAAGGAAGCCGGACTGCCCGATGGCGTGGTCAACTTCCTGCCTGGCAGCGGTGCCCTGATCGGCGAGGTGGCCACCCAGTCAAAACACTTCGCAGGCATTCATTTCACTGGCTCCACGGCCACTTTTAAAACCCTGTGGCAGCAGGCATGCAGCCATCTTGACACCTACATCTCTTATCCGAGACTCGTGGGCGAGACAGGCGGTAAGGATTTCATCTTCGTTCATCCCTCTGCCGACAAGGAGGCCGTGGCAACGGCTGCGTTCTGCGGTGCTTTCGAGTTCCAGGGACAGAAATGCTCCGCCGCCTCGCGCATGTACATCCCGAAGAGCCTTTGGCCGGATGTCCTCTACGGCATAAAGCGGATGGCTGCTGAAGTGAAGATGGGCGATGTGAAGGATGCCTCTAATTATATCAACGCCGTGATCGACGAGGCATCGTTTGACAAGTGCAAGTCATACATCACCTATGCCGAGGCTTCCGATGAGGCCCAGGTGGTGGTGGGCGGCCAGTGCGACAAGCAGAAAGGCTGGTTTGTAGAGCCCACCGTGATAGAAACCACCAATCCGCATTTCAAGTCGATGGAAGAAGAAATCTTCGGACCCATCATCACCGTTTATCCCTATGACGACGACAAGGTGGAGGAAACCGTGAAACTCTGCGACGAGACTTCGCCCTACGGACTGACAGGAGCCGTGTTCGGACGCGACCGCATGGCCGTGGAACGGATTACCCGCCAACTCAGTTATGCCGCAGGCAATTTCTATATCAACGACAAGCCCACAGGAGCCGTTGTCGGCATGCAGCCATTCGGCGGAGCACGCGCAAGCGGCACCAACGACAAGGCCGGCGGCGAGTTCAATCTCATCAGGTGGATTATTCCGCGCGTAATTAAGGAAACGCTCGTGTCGCCCACCGATTATCGTTATTCATACCTGAAACAATGAGCGTAACACCCTGTAAAATCAACGTGGCTTCAGAGACAGGCCGCCTGCGGGCGGTGCTGCTCCGCAAGCCCGGTATAGAGATAGAGCGCATGACACCGCTGAATGCCACTCAGGCCTTATACAGTGACATCCTCGACAAGCCCACCGTCGACCGCGAATACGGCCTGTTCAGCGGTGTGCTGGAGCGGTGGACGAATGTCTATTACGTGAAAGACATCCTCTGCGAAGTGCTTAGCGACATCAGCGTGCGCCAGCACCTCGTGGTGGAAAGCCTGCGCCACGACCGGCGCACCTCCCAACAGCAGCAAGTCATCAACGGACTCTATGAGCATCTGATGGCCCTCGACAGCCAGCAGTTGGCAAGAGTGCTGATCGAGGGGTATGAGAAAGAGAAATGGGACGGATTCTCCGACGACCGCTATCTGCTGAAACCACTATACAACCTGCTCTTCACGCGCGATGCCTCTTCCACTGTCTACAACCGTGTGCTCATCAACTCCATGAGTTTCGAGGTGAGAGAGCGCGAAACACTCATCTATGAGGCCATCTTCAGCCATTTCTTCGGTGCCGAACTGCTCAATGCCGCTGCCTGGAACCACCATGCCCGCACCGAAGGCGGCGACGTGCACATCGCCTCGCCCGACCTGCTGTGCGTGGGCGAAGGCATCCGCACCAACGCCAAGGGCATAGAATATCTGGCTCAGACCTTTGCCCGGGAGCGCAAACACTTCCATATCCTGGTGCAGGAACTGCCCAAGGAGCCCGAATCGTTCATCCATCTCGACATGGTATTCACCTTCCTCGGCAAGAACTACTGCATGGCTTTCGAGCCTTTGCTCAGGAAAGAGGGACTGTTTGCCGGCAAGGAAACCACGCTCATCAGCATCGACAATGGCAAGACAACCTATCGGTCGGTGCCCAATATCCTGAAAGGACTGGAGGCGCTGGGGTGGGAGATGCAACCCGTGATCTGCGGCGGCAGCGACTCGTGGGTGCAGTTGCGCGAACAGTGGCACAGCGGAGCCAACTTCTTCTCGCTGGGCGACTGCCAGGTGATGGGCTACCGGCGCAACACGCACACCATCGACGCGCTGGACAAAGCCGGTTTCAATGTGCTCAATGCCGAGGACATCATCAGCGGCAAGGCCCTGATGAACAGCAACGAGAAGTTCGTGGCAGCATTCCCCGGCTCCGAACTGCCCCGGGCTGGCGGCGGTGCGCGCTGCATGACGATGCCTTTGCTGCGCGACTAACATGCAGACTGCCGGCCTTGCTGGCAGAAACCGTTAATGGGAAAGCGCGGATGAAATGTTGTAAGCATTCTCGTCCGCGCTTTTCCGTCTGTATTCCTTACTGAATATCGATGCTCCTCGTGTGTTTATTTTATCTGGTAGAACACCCCGATGGTGCCATAGATGGGGTAGAGCGTCTGTTCTACCGTCTTGAAGTGGCTCTTGAAAATGCCGTTCAAGCCCCAATTCAGATCGGCGGAAAGTCCCAGGCGGTGGCTCAACGTGATGTCGGCTCCCACGGCGATGCCTGCCTGCAGGGTGCGCATGTCGTTGCTGAAATCATAGGTGGCGCGCTCGTTCTCCTCAACGCCCATCGTCACCTTGGGGCCCGTGGGCGTGCCCTGGCGCAGGTAGCCATCGTATACATAGCCGCTGAAGTCTTTGCTCAGCAGAACCGACAGATAAGGACCGCCCTTCAGCATGACGCGGCTGCCCAGGCGATAGGCGGCCTGCACAGGAACGGTGAGCATCCACTCTGTCACCTGCTGGCGCACATGTCCGTAATACATTCCTTCGAGCATGCTTTCGCCCTTCTTCACTTCCATGTGGTATTTTTTGGTGGTGGCCTCCACGTCCAGTGCCTTGTTCTCAAGGCGCAGGCCGGCGAGCAGGCCCAGATTGTTCTTGAGCGGCATCATCACGTCGGCTCCCACCATGAAGGAGGGCGTGAGGCTGAACTTGTCGATGCTGCGAATGGTGGCGGGCATGCCCAGCGGGGCGGTGCCGCCGATGTTATAGCCGGCGCGCAGTTTCATTTGCCATGGGTCGGCGGGCTCTCCTGCCCATACAGGGCTCTGGCAGAGCAGCGCTATGAGCAATGTGCATGTGGATATGTTTTTTTTCATGTTGCGTGTTCCTCCTTTCTTATTCTTTTTCTAATGATATCACCACCTTGTCTACGTAGAGCGTGCTGCCCACGGCACCGCAGAACTGGGCTCCGTTCTTGCTCGATGAGAAGACCAGGGCTAGGTTGTAGCCGAACTGCTCAAGTGTGGTGTCGTCGATGGGGGCTACGTCCTCGAAGAACATCTCAAAGGGCGACCACTGGTCGGTGGGCGGCAGCGATGCCACGCGGGCCTTGCTCACGATGTGTGGACTGGTGAGCACGTCGCCGCCGTTGAGCACCACGGGACGGCCTTGCTCGTCGACGTTGCGGAAGAGCACGGCATAGATGTCGGCCTCGTCGGTCTGGTTGGCCACCACTTTGTTGTCAGCGTCGACATATTGTGCGCCGGGGCGGTATTTATAGTAGCCCCTCACGCGTACGGGCTTGATGGGGAAGGCATAGTCTTTGCCCATCAGCGTGGACTTGAGCGCGTCGGTCATGGCCAGGTTCACGTCGAAGGCTCCGATAAACAGGTTGCCCGCGGCGATATATTTCTTCACGGCCTCGGCCAGCGCGCCCGCCTTCTTGGTCTGCATGCGCACGCACTTGCCCTCATAGCCATTGTCGTCGGGGGCTGTGGGATAGTCTTCGGGGGCTACGTTGCTGTTGCCCATGCCGAATCCCTCGTTGCCCGATGCCCAGATGTTGCGCTTCTTGCCGTTGCGGTCGTATTCAAACCATGAGTAATATTTATATTTGAAGAACAGGTAACTCACGTCGTTGAGTTCGCAGTTCTCGAAGTCGAACTCCAGCGAGGGCATGTCGGCCTCGCGGAACTCCACGGTATATTCGCGCTTCCACTGGCCGTCGGCCGACGTAACGGTGTAGACTACGGGCCCGTTGCTGAAATCCTGTTCCGATCCGTTGGCGGGCGTGATGGTGGCCCCGGGGGTGAGCGCGAACTTCAGTGGGATTTTAGGCAGCGAAATCAGCGACTTCACCGTGAATACAATCTGGCTGCTGCTGATGAGCAGGTTGTCTTTGCGCATGTCGGTCTCTGGCTGGTAGAAACATTGCTCATAGTCACTGCCCTCCACCCAGGCGCTCAGTATGTCGCATTCGGCGTTGGGCTCCTCGTCTTTGATGCACGACGCGAGCAGCAGCACGCATAGCAGGAAATAAACAGGGATATTCTTCATGTATAATCTGTGTGTTTTTGTTTTTAATTCGGTTGAAAATGAACGACTCAAGTTTTCGCAAGCCATCTCCCTCTGTCTACAAGGCGAGCACCTGCTGCAGGCGGCTAACAAAGTCGTCGGCCTCGTCCCTGCTCAGACAGAGCGGCGGCAGCAGGCGCAGCGTGTGGGTGCCGGCACAGCCCGTGAAACAGTGCTTCTTGTAGATGAGTGCCTGGCGCGTCTCCTTGTATGGCACGTCCAGGTCGATGCCTATCATCAGTCCGCGGCCGCGCACGTCGGCGATGTGGCTCTCGCTCTTTTGCAGTTCCCTGAGTCGGCCCATGAGATAGTCGCCCACCTGGCGTGCGTTCTCAACGAGACCCTCCTCCTCGAACACATCGAGAACGGCCAGCGCCGCCGCACAGCCCAGATGGTTGCCGCCGAAGGTGGTGCCCAGTTGGCCGTATACGGGCTTGAACGCCGGCGATATGAGCACGCCGCCCATAGGGAAGCCGTTGGCAATGCCCTTGGCCACGGTAATCAGGTCGGGGCGTATGCCCAGCCACTGGTGGGCGAAGAACTTGCCGCTGCGCCCGTAGCCGCACTGTATCTCGTCGCAGATGAGCACCGCGCCATGCTCATGGCACAGTCTTTCCAGCCCCTGAGCAAAATCGGGAGTGGCCATGCGGATGCCGCCCACGCCCTGGATGCACTCTATAATCACCGCGCTCACGTCACCTTTCTGCAGTTCCGCCTCCCAGGCCGCCAGGTCGTTCAGCGGCAGATAGGTGACATGGCCGTTGGCATTGATCGGCGCGATAATCTTCGGATTGTTGGTCACCTCCACGGCCAGCGACGTGCGACCGTGAAAGGCTTTCGTTGCGCTGAGCACGCGGGTGCGCCCGTTGGTGAACGAGGCCAGTTTCAGTGCGTTCTCGTTGGCTTCGGCACCGCTGTTGATCAGAAACAACTGGTAGTCGTCGTAGCCGGAGATCTTGCCAAGCCTCTCAGCCAGCTCTGCCTGCAACTTGTTGATTACCGAATTGGAATAGAACCCCAGTTTGCCGACTTGTTCCGTCACCTTTTCTATATAATGCGGGTGCGAGTGTCCAATCGAGATCACGGCAGGGCCGCCATAGAGGTCGAGGTACTCCTGCCCCTTGTCATCCCATACCTTGCAGCCTTTGCCCTTGACGATGTTCACGTCGAAGAGCGGATATACGTCGAATAGCTTCATCTTCTTGTTTTCTTTATCCTTGATAATCGCGTGCAAAGATACTGCAATTTAGGCAAACCACCAAACGAAAAGTTGTTTTTCTTTCCCTCCTGCAAGGTTTGTTGCATAAATATGCATTCAGGCTTTCCGAACAAGTTTTTCTGCCCATTCTTCACATAATTCTTCGGAAAGCCTTTGTATATAGGGCAAGGCGAATGTGAGGGATGCTTTTTAACCCTCACGGATCCTTCACATCATCCCTCACTTGGCGCTCAGGCAATTCTCTACAGAACAAATGCTCTCAGCTTTTCTTGGCTTTCGGGCAGTGCTGACAGAGGAAATGGTAGCCGAAGTCGAAGTCTTCGTCTACCATTTCCTCTGTCAGCACTGCCCGAAAGCCAAGAAAAGCTGAGAGAGGAAATGGTAGA
>ODAI014570719.1_pt1 | contig 35356 bp, 36 predicted proteins | sample 1539321 | NCBI WGS metagenome assembly ODAI01 (sample SAMN02144231, study PRJEB22623) | gut metagenome | biome: sheep rumen | host: Ovis aries | place: New Zealand
CCAAAGCAGCATTAATTTTTTTCAATAATTTGCTGTCACGTTCAGACATACGCAAATTCATGGTTAAAGCCTGTTCTTGGGATGCGTTGTCAGCCTCGTCACCACCACCAGCGTTTTCATTCACATCTGCATTACGAACAGTGTTTAATACATCGGTATTACCAGAAGTTAATTCTTGCTTTTGTGCAAGCAAGATTTGATAAAAATACGCCTTTTGTTCTGGACACATATATGGTTCAGATTTTTTTGGGACATATTTTGCTGGTAATTCTAATATTTTATAGTCTTGTTTTGCCATGATATTGTTCCTTGGTTATTAAGATTGTAATTCTTTTATCCATGCGATAACGGTTTCTTCATCCATCAAACCTGTGCGAGCTTCAACCAAGTTACCATCACGAAAAGCTAATACGCTTGGAATACTGCGAATTCCAAACTTTGTTGGTGTTGAACGGTTCGTTTCATCTACCTCGAATTTAACGAAATTAACATCAGACACTTTTTCCGAAACTGCTTCAAAAATTGGACCAAACATACGGCATGGACCACACCATGTTGCCCAGAAATCTACAAGGGTTAATCCATTTTGTATGGTGTTTTGAAAGTTTTCGTCTGTTGCATGTTGTAAAGCCATTTTTTTCTCCTTGGGTTGTTGATATTTGGATTGAGTGTATTATAATCTTGGTGAAATGCAAGGATTTTTATATATGAACGAAATCGTATATTTTGATGCCGCGGCAAGTTTTTTAAAGCCTGAATCTGTAATTCAAAATCAGGCGGATTTCCTGCGTAATCGCTATGCTAATGCGGGGCGGGGGGTCTGCGCACGTGCGGTGGCGGTTGATGATATGGTTGCAATTTCACGCAAAAGGGTGGCCAGTTTTATAAATGCAACCGAATCACAGGTTGTTTGGACGGCAAACGCAACCGATGGTTTAAATAGAATCGTTAATATAATTGCACGTAATTATATTATGACAGATTTTTCTGTGGCGGTATCGAATTTGGAACATCATTCGGCGCGGTTGCCATGGCAAGATGCGATAACAAATAAAAAAATTAAACAACTATCTGTATATGATTTAGATGATGATTTTAATATTAAAATCGATTCTATACCAAAAACAGACATATTGGTTATAACTGCGATGTCAAATGTATTGGGTATGCCCCAAGATGTCGCGGAAATTATTCGTGTCGCCCGGTATAAAAATCCAAATGTTATAACTATTGTTGATGCAACACAATATATCGTGCATAAAAAAATAGATGTGCGTGCGTGGGATTGTGATTTCTTGGTTTTTTCAGGACATAAAATTGGTGCAGATACAGGTATCGGTGTTTTATATATCAAAGATGCTGATAAATATATGCCAGACAAATTTGGTGGCGGTATGGTGCTGCGTGTTGATGATAATATGGCAATTTGGAATAATGCGCCCGACAGATTCGAGTCAGGCACTTTGCCATTGACCCAGATTTCTGGGCTGGCGGTTGCGATTGATGAATTAGAATCTCATCGGCCGAATTTGAATTTGATTAAATATATGTATAATGAATTGCAAAAAATTAAACGTATTAAGATTTTATCATCACGTGATGCGGCGGTTTTGTCTTTTGTAATTGATGATATGCATGTGTTGGATTTTGGAACTTTGGCGGGGGCAAAAGGAATATGTCTGCGTGTTGGTAATATGTGCGCATCGTGGATTCATCATGCAATGAATATTGATGGTTCTTGCCGAGTGTCTGTTGGTCCATGGAACACATTGGCGGACGCAAATAAGTTTATATCGGTTGTAAAAAAGATTATAAAATGACAGTAAATCGTGATGATGTTATAAATGCTTTGAAAACAGTGTTTGACCCAGAAATTCCTGTGAATATTTGGGATATGGGTTTGGTGTATGATATTAACATAGATGATGATAATGTTGCGATAACTATGACTTTTACCAGTCCAACATGTCCAATGATGGAAGAATTATTGGCACAGGTAAAACAGGTCTTGTCAAATGTTCCAGGTGTTAAAAACGCAGAGGTTAAATTGGTTTGGGAACCTGCGTGGGATTTATCGCGTATGACAGATGAGGCGCGTTTGGAATTAGATTTAACAAATATGGGTTGGTAATTAGTTATGCAATATGAAAAAATGAAAAATCTTTTAAATTCGTTGGACAATCCTGTGGATAAATTAGAATTGGTTATGGATTTTGGTCGCGAATTGGAATCTGTGCCACAAAGTGCCCAATGTCATGAAATTACGGGTTGTGCATCGCATGTTGAAATATGTGTTGGCCCAGATGGTCGGTTTTATGGTGTTGCTGATTCGGCGATTGTGCGTGGTGTGTTGGCGATATTGTTGGCAATGGTTGATTCAAAAACACTAACCCAGATACGTGAAATGGATTTAATGGGCGAGTTTTTGGGCCTGAAATTGAATTTGGGTGCCGCCAGATTGTCTGGGGTAAATTCTATGATTAGTTTTTTACAAAATTTATGATAAAATACTATTCTGGCGAGGGGACGGATATGAACGAAGAACAGAAAATGTTTAAAATTGGTGTTTGGGCATTGGCTGGGTGCGTGTTTGTTATGGTCGCATTACAGGTGGCAAACAGAATACAAAGACGAACATTAAATTATACCAATGCAGAAATTGTAAAAACACAACAACAAATTGCAGTGTCCCAGGCAAAATTTGAATCTATGATAAATGCAGAATATTTGCAAAATAGTGTTATGGCGGTTGTCCCACGTGTTGAAATAATCGGTTTTAAAAAATACACAGATGTCGATGATTTACCATTAAGGAAGCAATAATTATGTTCGAATTAGGAAGTGATGTTTATAAATCTAAAAGACGTGTGACAAAACGCCGCGATACAGAACGTGTGAGATTGCGTTGGTTGTTGGGTGGAATATACCTGGTGTTTGCTTTGTTTTTTGCCAAGACTTTATATTATGGAATTATTGGGACCGACAAGAAAGGTGGCACATCTGTTGATGGTGAATGGGTTGTCACACGCGCAGATATCGAAGATAGAAATGGTGTAAAACTGGCAAAAAATGTTATGAGTGCTAAGGTGCAGTTGGTTTCTAAATTTGTTGTTGATGCAGATGCGGTGGCACAAACAATTCATAATGTTTTTCCATATCAATATTCTGTGAATCAGGTGTATGAATTTATTCGCCAAGGTAAGTATGTTGTTTTGCGTGAAAAGGCAACACAAAGTGAAATTGATGCTTTGAAAACGGCAATACAACAATCGATTGCGGACGCGCGATTAAAAAAACAACCTAAACACAGTTTGAGTGGTTTGGAAATGGTCACAGAACAAAGACGCGTTTATCCAAAACACAATTTGTTTGCGCATATCGTTGGTTTTGTCGGCAAAGAAGGCGAAGGCTTGGACGGTGCCGAACAAATATTTGATTCGTATTTGCGTGAAAATCGCGACCCTTTGCGTTTGTCTTTGGACGCCAGAATTCAAGAACAATTCCACAGTCGTTTATCCGAAGCGGTACAAAAATATCATGCCAAGGCCGCAATGGGAACTTTGATGAATTCACGCACAGGTGAAATTTTGGCTATGGTGTCTTTGCCGGATTATGACCCAGAACATGTGTCGTGGTACCCGATTGAAAATCGCAGATTTAAACAAATGCGCGATGTGTTGGAAATGGGGTCTGTGTTCAAAATATTTAATACCGCGATTGCGTATGAAAATAATATTGGTGGGCGGTATTATGTCGCAAAACCATATATTTTAAGAACCAAAAGTGGTAAATATATTCATACGTTTCATGATGTCACAAAATTTAAACAGGATTGGATGGGTGTTGATGATGTGATGGTTCATTCTTGTAATGTGGGCAGTGTGCAAATTGCAGAAAAATTTCCCGAAGGTGCCCAGGCCAGATTTTTTCATCGTTTGCATTTGGACGAAAAATTAAGTTTGGATTTTGGTAAAACGGAACATCCTATTTTTCCAAAAAAATGGGGAATTACCGATATTGCATCTGCTTCGTTTGGACATACGGTGGCCGTCACACCTATGCATTTATTGTTGGGGGTTAATGCCGTCACAAATGGTGGTATTTATATCAACCCAACAATACGAAAACGCGATGTTGGTCGTATCAAAGGCGAACGCGTCTTAGATGAAAAGATATCTGCAAAATTGCGCGAAAATATGGTGCGCGTTGTCGAAGAAACCAGTGGAAAATTAACGCGTATTAATGGAATAAAAATTGGTGGAAAAACAGGAACCGCAGAAAAACGTATAAATGGTGTTATTGATAAAAAACGCAATATGACAACATTTGTTGGTATTTTCCCAGCCGATGCACCACAATATATTATAATGGTGACTTTGGACGAACCCCAGGCTATTGCAGAAACAGGTGGTTGGCGAACCGCATCACAAAATTCTGTGCCGACTGCTGAAAAAATACTTGATGGAATCCTGCCGTTGATATTTGAATAAATTTCCGCTATAATATACTTGATAAGAAAAGAGTATAGCGTGAAAAAGTTAGTTGAAAAGTCCCTGCTGGGTCAAGCATGGGTGATGGAGCATATTATAGATTTTGGTGAAACTACGAATTTTGCTGATGCGTTGGTTAAAAATATTTTGGCAGGTCGTGGTTTGGTTGGTGATGCAGAAATTGAAATGTTTTTGGCACCAACAATCAAAGAATATATGCCAGACCCATTTGTTTTAAATGATATGGAACGTGCGGCCAAGATAATTGCCGAGGCAATTTGTTCGCATCGTAAAATTGCGGTTTATGGTGATTATGATGTTGATGGGATTACATCAACCGCGATATTTGTAAAATTCTTGCGTTCTTTGAATGTAGATGTCGTTTGGCATGTTCCAACCAGGGACGGTGAAGGTTATGGTTTGAATACGGGTGCCATTGACGAATTGATAAATTCTGGGGCAACGGTTTTAGTGACTGTTGATTGTGGTATCAGTTGCGTTGCCGAGGTTGAATACGCAAAATCGCATGGTTTGACCGTTGTTGTGACAGATCATCATTCGCCTGATAGTGTTTTGCCAAATGCCGATGCGGTTGTGAATCCTAAACGTGTTGATGATACATCTGGGTTGAATTATTTGGCGGGTGTTGGTGTTGCATTTTTGACTTTGGTTGCGGTTAATCGTGAATTGCGTAATTGTTCAAATGAAACTGTTTGCGAATTACAGTCACAAATAAACTTGATGGATTATATGGATTTGGTCGCATTGGGAACAATTTGCGATACTATGCCATTGGTTGGATTAAATCGTGCGTTTGTATCAACCGGATTGCGTGTTATGGACGGACGTAAAAATTTAGGTTTGCGTATATTGATGGATGTTGCCGGGGTCAAAGGTGCATCTGTGTATGTTTCAGGTTTTGTATTGGGGCCGCGCTTGAATGCCGCCGGTCGTTTGGATTCGGCAAAGCCTGCGTTGGAATTGTTGCTGACTGATAATCCGTTGGTGGCGCGTGCGCTGGCGGAAAAATTAGACCAAATGAATAAAGACCGTATTGATATTCAAAATGCAATCATGTTGGGTGCGGTTTCCCAGGCAGAACAATGTTGTGCAGATGGTCGATGCAGTTTGTTTGTATGTGGCGATAATTGGCATGGTGGGGTTATGGGAATTATTGCTGGACGATTAAAAGATAAATACAATCGGCCTTCGTGTGTGGCAACCAAGATAGACGGGGTTATAAATGGGTCAGGGCGATCGGTTGCAAATGTTGATTTGGGACGGATTATCCATGATGCGTTGGCACGTGGTATCGTGACCGAAGGTGGCGGACATGCCGCCGCGGCTGGATTTTCTTTGCCGGCGGACAAAGAACAAGAATTTCGTGATTTTTTAGAAGCATCAGTTATAGACCAGTTGGGTAATAATAAAATAGTCCCAGAGGTTATGGTTGATGCAGAAATAGATGCCAGTGGTGCAAATATGTCTTTGGTGCAAAAATTGGCTGTATTGGCACCATTTGGTCAGGGAAATCCTGAACCAGAATTGGTGTTAAATGGTGCGATATTGCATTATGCAACGATTATGGGAAATGGTTCGCATATTCGGGGGTCTGTAAAAACCTCGCTGGGAACATCTCTGGCATTTGTTGGGTTTAATTTGGTTGGAACGCCGGTTGGTAATTTTTTACTGGACGATGCGAATACAAACACTACAATATCTATGCTGGGGCGGTTAAAAGATAATGAGTTTAACGGACGGCATACGGCTCAATTTGTATTAGAAGATATTGCGGTTAGGTAAAATGAAACAAGAAACAAAAATTTTAATTGAAAAAATAAAATCAGCAAATTCAATTTTGCTGACGGCACATAAAAATCCTGATGGTGATGCGTTGTGTTCTGTGTTGGCTTTGTACCAGTTAATTTATTTGAATTATGGCAAGGATAGTGTGTGTGTTTATGATGGTAATGTGCCAGAATCTTTTCGCTATATTTCTTTGCGTGGGCGTGCGCATTATTTTGAACAGGTTGATTTGTCACAACCTTTTGATTTGGCGGTTTTGATGGATTATGGAACAACACGCAATATTGGTGGAACGCGTGGTGCGCTGGATTCGGCAAAATTCTTGGTTGAAATCGATCATCATAAAAACGATGAAAAAATTGGAAATTTATGTATTGATGATGAAACTGCGGCGGCAACAACATGTTTGATTTATGATTTGATGATTGATGCCGGCTGGGAATATGATGACAAGGTTTTAAACCTGTTGGCAATTGGAATTTTAACCGATACAGGTAATTTTAAATATGCCAAAGATGGTCGTTCTTTGCGTATTATGGCTGAATTGGTCGATAAAGGTGTTGATATCCAAAGACAATTAGAATTATTAAGTCATAAACCACGTAAAACAATTCAAACCGAGGCGCGTGTTGTCGCAGATGCTGAATTTTATTATCATAACAGATTGGTAATTGCGACCGTTGATTCGGCGGCATATAAAAATCTAGATGGACGTGGTGAAACGGCTTTGTCTTTGTTGGGACAGATTAAAGGTATCGAATATATCGTTTTATTAAAACAACAAAAAGAAAACCAAATCGGTGTATCGTTGCGCAGTAAATTTTTGCCGGTAAATAAAATTGCTGAAAAACTGGGTGGCGGTGGTCATATATGCGCATCTGGGGCGGTTGTTAATGACAGTTTGGAAAATGTAAAACAACGTGTAATAGAATTATTCAAGGGGGCTTGATAGAGATGAAAAAATTATTTGTTGTGATTTTTGCAATGTTTGTGGCGGTGTCTGCAAATGCAGAGGTGGATAAAAAATATGTCGCGGCGGCTGAAAAATATTTAAATTCTGTGACCGGATTGACGGGCGATTTTATGCAAACGTCCAAAGGCAAAGTTGCACGTGGTTTGTTTTCTATGTTGCGCCCAGGACGCGTCCGTTTGGATTATAAAAACGCACCAATTCAATTGATTGCAGATGGTAAAGATTTATATTTTTATGATAAAACATTGGACCAAATTACAACTGTGCCATTGACCAGTACGCCTGCGGGAATTTTGGTGCGTAAAAATATAGATTTGCAAAATGCAGATATTGTTGTGACAGATACTTTTGAAGAAAAAAATTCTTTTGCGTTAAATATGTATATGCGTGATAACAAGGGTTTGGGACATATGACGGTTGTGTTTGATAAATCGCCGGTTAAATTAAAATCTTGGACGGTGACAGATGCAACCGGGGTCAGCACTGATGTTGTGTTTCGTAATTTAAAACCAAAAACAGATTTTGAAAAAAGTTATTTTCAAATAGGTCGGCATAAAACAATCAGTAATGCCGCCACAGATGATTTTTATGATTAAAAATGTTTGGTATCAGTTGGGCTGAATTTTTAGTAATATTGATTGTCGCAATTTTGGTTGTGCCGGTAAAATATTGGCCTGATGTGGCACGTTTTTTGGCGCGTGTGATAAAATATATTCGTAAAATTATTTGGCAAATTACAGATGCAACCGATAAAATCAAAGACCAAATAGATTTAGAAAAACCTATAAATGATATAATAAATACAACAACAAATGATATGTTGAACGATTTTTCAACACCGATTAAAAAAACACGCGGACGCAAGAAAACAGCGAAAAAATGAATAATAAAAAAATGACTTTGATGGAACATTTTGCAGAATTGCGCCGGCGATTTTTGTGGTGCGTTTTTATATTTTTGGTGTTCTTTGTTTTGGGGTGGTATGTTGCGCCATGCGTCCAAGAATTTTTAACAAAACCATTGCTGAAAATTTGGAACGGAAATTTGTTATATAACGGGATAACAGACGGTTTGATGATACGGTTGTCGTTGTCTGTGACGGTTGCAATATTGTTGTCGATACCGGTTGTGTTATGGCATGTGTGGGCTTTTGTTGCCCCAGGATTAAAGAAAAACGAAAAGAATTTTATTTGGCCAATAATGATTGCGTCGCCAATATTATTTTTGATTGGGGCTGGATTTGCTTTCTATGTTTTATTTCCGTTCGTATTTGGATTTTTCATAGAATTAAATCAATCATCATCTGTGCCAGCAATTATTTTGCCAGCCGTTCGTGATTATTTGACATTTGCAATTCGTTTATTAAAGGTTTTTGGAATCGCATTTCAATTACCTGTAATTATGATTTTGTTGAACAGAATAGGGGTTTTGTCGCGTGCGCGTGTTGTGGCTATGCGCCGATATGCAATTATTTTAATAGTTGTTGCCGCGGCGGTTTTGACCCCTCCAGATGTTGTGTCCCAGATTTTGTTGGCTGTGCCAATGTGGGCTTTGTTTGAAATAAGTGTTTTGTTTATGCGTGGGGACACCAACAAATAATTTATTTGTCGATTAAAATATGATATAATCGTTAGCGATGAAAAGGTTTTTTGGGATTTTTTTCGTGGGTATAATCGCTGTTATTGCGGGCTGTGATTTACAGCCAAAAATAGCATCTATTCCTGATGATGTTGGTGATTTTATTTCCACGCGGTATCCAACATTGTTGGCGGAACCAGACAGTGAAATTTATAAAACGGCTGTGGCGGATTATGGTGTTTATGCATCGGCCACCGAATATGGTAATGGTGATGTGACCGAACAAGATTATGTTTTATATTCGCCGGCTGATGATTACACAATGCCGGCCCAAGACACAGATGTCGCGGACGATGATGTCGGTATGCCAGATGATGAAGAATCTGTCGATGAACCAGATAACAAAGAAGAACCTGATACAACAGATACAGAAATCAATGAATATGGTTATGCGCCGGATACCGATGTGCAAGATTTAAAAATTCCAGATTATGTTGCGGGAAAACCAGTTGTTGATGATAAAGTAGAAACACAGGCGGAACCAGAAAAGCCACAATCAAAAAAAGTTGAAAAAACAGAATCAGTGCCCCAGGTTAAAAAATTAAATGATGATGAAAAAGTGCCGGAAACAATGCGTGCGCCGTTGCGTGATGTGACGGTGGCATCGGGTGATACATTGTATTCTATTTCACGTAAATATTCTGTGCCAGTAAATGATTTGGCGGTGTTGAATAAAATATCTGCGCCATTTACTTTGTCGGTTGGGCAAAAAATAAAAGTTCCAGATGTTTTGTCTGTACCGAAATATAATGCGCCTGTGCGTGCGGCGGTTAAACCAGAACCCAAAATTGAATCCAAGGCGCAATCGTCAAAGCCCGCCACCACAAAGGTTGATAATAAAAAAACAGATGTGAAAAAAACTGCGCCGGAATCTGTGAAGAAGACAGAGGTTAAAAAGACAGATGTTAAAAAAGTAGATGCAACCAAAAAAGTGGATACATCAAAAAAGGTAAATGCAAAAACAGAAAAGGTTTCAACAAAAACAACCGCGAAAAACACCAAGACGACTGTGAAAGATACAAAAACTGGGACAAAAAAACAAACATCTAAAACGGCAACCAAAACAACATCTGGGGTGGAAACCAAAAAGACAACCAAACGCACAACCAAGACTTTGGCAGCGCGATCGGCATCTAAATTTTCATGGCCTTTGCGTGGCAAAATTTTATCTGGGTTTGGTTCAAAGCCAAATGGTTTGGTTAATGATGGTATTAATATTGCAGGAACCAAGGGCGCAAAAGTTATGGCGGCAGAAAATGGTTTTGTTGCGTATGCAGGGAATGAAGTCAAAGGTATGGGAAATTTAATTATTATTCAACATAGTGATGGTTTTATGACGGTCTATGCACATATGGATACAATGAGTGTGCGTCGTGGTGCAACCGTTGTTGTTGGGCAAAAAATTGGGACGGTTGGTCAGTCAGGCAAGGTTGATAGACCACAGTTGCATTTTGAAATTCGTAAGGGAACACGCGCATATAATCCAGTGAATTATTTAAAAAAATAAAGTAAAAACTTGATTTTGTGATATTTTATAATATAATTTTGTCTGTTTTAAGTTTTGGATGCATAGCTCAGTTGGTAGAGCAACTGACTCTTAATCAGTGGGTCCAGGGTTCGAGTCCCTGTGCGTCCACCAAAAAAATTAACGGCCCACAGGGTCGTTTGTTTTTTAGTTAGGAATAATAATAATGACAAAACAAGAATTGATTCAAAACACAATAGCTAGAAAAAGCGATAATCCAAATGGGTTGGCATATATAAATATAGATAATGAAAATAAGTATCGTGGCTGGGTTGCTGATTTTGGTTTTAGAAGAAAAGGGGATACAGAGAATATCAAATTAAATTTACATAAAGAATACGATTTGTTTTTGTTGTTTTTTATGGCGTCTGTGTGGTCAAGACCCGGTCCATTTGAAAATGCCGCTTTTTTAATTGGTGCTTTGGTTGGAAACAATAAAATAGATGATAGTATTGTTAATGTTGTAGCGCGCATTAGAGAGAATTTTGATATAAACCAATTTGAAGGAAGATTGGTTAATGAATTGCGTAAAAAGGTTTCGGTTCGCAATGATGTTATAGATAGTTTAAAAGTGTTGTTGAAAAATTGGAATGATATTTATAAAAAACTAAATGAAAATCATACAGAACGGGATTGGAGGCAATTTGCCGTATATATGAATTCTATACAAGGATTGGGTTATGGCAACAAGGCAATGTTAATAAAAATTCCTTTGATTTTGCGTGAATTGCGCTGTCAAAAAGTGTTTGATAATATCCCAGGAAAATATTGTTGTGTTGCGGATTCCAGAGTAAAAGAAGCATTCAAAAAAATAACAGATACGAATTTTTATACCGGTAATATAGATAATGTTTTAAAAGTGTCAGAGAAAATATATGCAGATTATGGTGATTTATATGATATTCCATTATTTGCTTATAAAGATTTGATGTAAAAAAATCCCGAATTTTCGGGATTTTTTTACATGCTGAAATTTTCGCCCAGATATACTTTTTTTACCTGTTCGTCGGCGGTGATTTCGCGTGCGGTGCCATGTTTTAAAATTTTCCCATCGTGTAAAACATAACTGCGGTCGGTGATGCCCAATGTTTCGCGAACATTGTGGTCGGTGATAATTACACCCAAGCCTCTGTCTTTTAATTGTGATACTAAATCACGAATTTCATTTACGGCGATTGGGTCAATGCCGGCAAATGGTTCGTCCAATAATATAAATTTTGGGTCGTTTGCCAATGCACGTGCAATTTCAACACGACGACGTTCGCCACCAGACAGTGCAGTTGCAGGACTGGTGCGTAAATGAGAAATCGAAAATTCATTTAATAATGATTCTAATTTTTCAATACGTTTTTTGCGTGATGGTTCGACAACTTCCAATATTGCCATAATGTTTTGTTCGACGGTTAATCCGCGAAACACACTGTTTTCTTGGGGCAGATATCCAATATGCAAACGCGCCCTTTGATAAAATGGCAGGTGTGTTATATCTTGGGAATTTAAAAATATTTGACCAGATGTTGCATTTAATTGACCTGTTATGCAATAAAACGCAGTAGTTTTTCCAGCACCGTTTGGCCCCAATAATCCCACAGATTCGCCTTGGCGAACAATCATTGATATATCGCGAATAACTGTTCGTTTGCCGTAATTTTTAGATAAATGTTCAACGCGTAATACAGATTGTTTCATAATTTTATCACCATTTCTTGTGTTTGGGCTTTGTCGCCGTTGCTGGAATCAATATGGACGTTTCCAATTAATCGCAAATCACGATTCGATTGATTGAATTCTGCCGAGTTTGCACGAATTTTATCGGTTATGTGTTTGCCATCAACAATACGGATGGTTGTTCCATTTACAGATTCCATAAATATTATATCAGGACGTGAATATTCTTGGCGACCAATTTTTGCATGAATTGAAAAAGGTTGGCCTTGGTGGTCAATGCCTGCAAAATTTGCATTTGTCATTTTGAATTGGTTGCTGGCAATATCGACCATGCTTATTGCAGATATTGGTGTCCAAATTAACTGCTTTGTAAATACCGCGCCGGCGGCCAGTGCGGCGACCATAACCAATCCCCAACCTGTGAATAAAAACTGCCACAGACGGGTAAAACGCCGGTGTTTTTTGAAAATGATAAAAGTTCTGTTATCTTGTGTCATCGGGTAAATGGTTGCATAACATAATTAAAAAAGCAATTTTTATATTTATTCATGAATTTTTTTATGATATAATGTTTGCATACGGAGATGAGAAAAAAATTTTCTTTTTTAATGGGATTGATTGTCTGCATGTGCGGTGTTGTTGCCAATGCGGCTGATTTTCAGGTCAAAAAAGCATCAAATGTTAAAAAACAAGAAACATCGGGTTTGGAAAGTATAACATCTGGGTCTTTGTTGCCTGGGGTTATTGGATTGGTGTCCAATGTGTCGGCTTTGACCAAGCAACAAAAAGAATTGGCGGCAGAGTGTGTGCCGACGGCCACAGAAATTAACTGGGTTAATAATATGGTCAAAGAATATGCCAAAGCCGGTGCGGTGACCGCAGATAGTATGTTTAAAACTGTGACGTCTGGACAAAGGTGTGATGGTAATAATACCTATGCTGATGATTTAAAGGTGGTTGCGACAACAAATGCTATTGAACCTTGTACTGAATTTTTTGGTCAGTCTGGTGAGACTGATAAGGGTATGATTTGGGAAGGTTATCCAAAGGCTTCGTATGGATATTATTGTGCCGATGGCATGCCAACATGTGCATCGTCCAAACAAAAATATAAATCAAATATATATAAAGTTTTTGGTGCGATTGATTTTACCGTTGTGGATTATACCAATGACGAGGCCGCCATGTATGGTAAAATGATGGAAAAAATGGAAAAGTGTTCGCCTGAAAATATTACTAAACGTAATCGCGAGGCATATGCTTCATTTTTAACCACAACCATTTCTAATGCGGGTCAAAAAACCAACACCGGCAGTATTATGCAGGCGGTTGGGGGGCTCACCAGTGGTGGCGGATTGTCTGGGATAGGGTCGTTGGCACCAACTGTCACCCAATTTTTAGATAAATAATGGCACATCTGCTTGTTGATGGCTCGTTTATGTACGTTTTGTATATAGTAATTGCTAATTATTTTCGTTGTTTTTTTCTGCTTTACTGACTGACAAAAAAATAGTATAATACAAGGGATTAAATACAAAGGAAGGAATTATGGCAAACAAAATATTTTCACGTGTTTTTGGTTTGGCTTTGGTGTCGGCTTTGACGGCATGCGCAGGAACCGATAATCGTTATGAAGATGTATCAACCCCAACAGTTGATTATGTCGAAGGTTTAGATGTTTATTCGGCACCACATCAGGATTCTTTTTTGAATCAGTTGGCGATGAATTATCGGTCTTATGCGATTTATAATGCGCGGACATCGGGTTATCCGGAAATGGGTGAATTGTTTGCGCAAAAGGCTGTGACGGCTTTTTCAGGGGAAACACCGTTCCCGGAAACTGTGGGAAATTGGCCAATCGATGACGAGGCAACTGCTGAAATGTTGCAAATGGCATATAATGACATGATTGAAGAATTCAAAAATGATGCCACAGAAAATCGTCCAGATGTTGCAGCCGAGGCACAGGCGAAATTTGATTGTTGGTTGTCTGCGGAATCAACCGCCCAAGAGGAAACTGCGCATCAATGTCATGACCGTTTTATCGCGGCAATGGACGTGTTGCGTAATTGTAAAAGTGGTGGTTGCAAGGTTGCAAAACGCGCGGCGGAAAAACCTGCAACAATCGAAATTAATAAGAAAGAATTTTATCCAGATACACGTTCTTTGAAAACTGTGGGTGGGGCATCATATCCACGTGACGGTATCGTGATTGTGAATAATGTTAATGTTCCGGCAAATTTGGTGCAGACTGTGCCTGTGGGATCGGCGCCAATGGTATTTAATCAAAATATCTATGGGGGCGATAAACATGTTTCCAACAGTGGTAATACTGTCGCGGTGAATTCAAGTAATGGGTCAAAATGTGATTGCAATACGGGGCGTCCTGTTGTGATAAATATCCCAGATAATGAACCGGCGGTGGAAACATGCCCATGTGACCAAGACCCAACATTAGGCGAAGAAGTTGTGACCCGTGACGAGTTTATCAATATGATGATGGCTATGCGTGCAGAAATCAAGGCCATCAATGACCGTTTGGACGCATTGAAACCAAACGATGAAAAGGCTGTTATTAAAGTCCAACAGATTCCATTGGAACCAACACAACATGTAATGGAAGAGATATTCGAAGTTCATTTTGACTTTAACAAAGCCATTATCAAACCTGAATATGATGCGTTGATTCGTGAATTGGCGACCGCAACCCAGACAAATAAAAATATAAAGGTTTCTGTGGTTGGTCATACGGATACATCTGGCAGCAACAGTTATAATTATGCATTGGGTGGTCGCAGAGCCGAGGCTGTCCAGAAAATGCTGATTCAATACGGAATCCCTGCAAGTCAAATTGTCGCGGTTTCCGCAGGTGAAGAAGATTTGAAAGTTCCAACGGCTGATGGTGTGCCAAATGCCCAAAATCGTCGTGTGCGCGTTGTCAAAGAAACGCATTACACCGAACCAGGCAAGGTTGTCCCAATCGCTGTTGTGACCGATGGTGACGCAGAAATCCAGGAAATAGGGGAAGAATGTCTGGATTGCGGAATGTAATCGTAATAAAAAACTAATAAATACTTGACAAAAAGAATTTATTAGTGTAAATTAACGGTTGCCAGAGAGATTTTTTAAGAGGCAAAAAGATGACAGACGTAAAAAAGAAACTGAATTTGGCAAAGGCTACGATGATGGTAAAACAACAAAATTTGGAGCCTATCAATTTGGTTGAAATGTTCAAAGACCGTGGAATCGATTTAACAGGCTCTGACAACGGTTTATAAAGAACAAGGTTAGTTTTATTAAGGATAAAAAAGGCCGGTGGCGTTATTTGTCACGGCCTTTTTTGTGTTTATTGACTCTTGCTTTTGTGATAAAATGTGTTTGTTAATTTTTGCATGGGGGGATATATGAAAATCGTTGGTTTGACATCGGCACAGGTTGCGCAAAACAGAAATAAATATGGTGAAAATGTCGTGCCTGGGGTAAAACCCAAGACGGCATGGCGTTTTTTGTTGGAAATGTTTGATGATAAAATCAATGTGATTTTATTGTTTATGCTGGGGTTGTTTTTGGTCTTGGCAATGGTTGGTGTTGGTGGCTATGTGGAACCAATTGGTGTTGGGGTGGTTTTGGTTTGTGTTGGGGTTATTGGCACAATTACAAAGTTGCGGGCGCAAAAATATTCAATCGATTTAAAAAATAAAACGGCAATGCGACACGCAATTGTATTGCGTGATTCCAGAAAGAAAACAATAAATACAGTTGATATTGTCGTTGGTGATATTGTGTTTTTGCAATCAGGGGAAACTGTGCCGGCCGATGGTTATATTATTGATGGTGAAATAAATGTGAATAATTCGGTATTAAATGGTGAAAGTGAAGAATGTCCAAAATCGCCAATAAAAAATTTTCGTTATAATGGTGCGGCACAAATTACCGCCGAAGATTATGTCAGTCAAAATTTGTTGTTCAGTGGGACAACTGTCCAAAGTGGTGAATGTTATATGCGGGTCACGCGTGTTGGTGTTAATACGGAAAATGCACAAACTTTATTGGCTATGCGTGATATAGATGAAGTAAAAACAGATTTGGATATTAAATTAGATAAATTGGCTGTGAAAATAGGTTGGTTTGGTTATATCGGTGGTGGGATTGTTGCAATTGTGTTGTTGGCTGATTCTGTGGTGCATGCGGGCGGTATAAATATGTTTTTGTCCCAGGGACTATTGGTTGTATTGCATCAAATTTTAATGGCATTGGTTGTTGCATTAACGATTGTTGTGGCGGCTGTTCCCGAAGGATTGCCGTTTATTATCACTATGATTATCGCACAAAATGCGCGTAATATGATACGGCATAATGTGTTGGCAAAAAATACGCATAAAATTCCAGAAGCTGGGAATATTCAAATTTTATGCACTGATAAAACAGGAACTTTGACATATGGAAATTTAATTCCTATTACTAATTATCTGGGCGATGGCAGTCAGGTTGGTTTTGATACTGATTTGCCAGTGGCGCGATTTATTGCCGCAGATATTTTATTTAATACGGGTGCAACATATGATGATAATGGTAAAATTTCTGGTGGAACCAGCACTCAACGTGCTTTGTTGTCGGTGTTAAATCCAAAATCACATTTGGTGCATGCGGTTTTTCGTGATATTAAACCTTTGGATAAAATTCCGTTCGACAGTGCTAATAAATTTTCGGCGGTGCGTATTATGCGACGCGTGGATTCAAAACAATTTACTTTATACACAGGTGCGCCAGAAATTATTTTAGAACATGTGACAAAATATATCGATGTTAATGGTGTTGCGCACAAGATAAATAAAAATAAAATGATAGAAATTATACGCGATAATGCGCGTCAGGCAAAACGTGTTTTGGCATTGGCATATTGCCCAAATAAAACATTGAATAAAAAATTGCCGGATAATTTAACTTTGATATCCTTGGTTAGTATTCGTGATGATGTTCGTCGCGAAGTCCCCAGTGCTGTGGCGCGTATGCACAGGGCTGGAATTCATGTTATTATGATGACAGGTGATATTTTGGATACGGCGCGTGCGATTGGTGTGGATACAGGGATTGTCGTTAATCCAGATGATATGGTTTTAACTGCACGTGAATTAGATTTGATGACAGATGCGGAAATAAAAAAGAATCTGTATAAAATCAAAGTTGTTGCACGCGCTGTGCCACGAACAAAATTGAGATTGGTTAAAATTGCCCAAGAAATGAATTTGTGTATCGGTATGTGTGGCGATGGAACAAATGATGCACCCGCATTAAAACGTGCAGATGTCGGCTTTGCAATGGGTTCAGGGACAGATGTTTGTAAAGAGGCGGGCGATATCATAATTACAGATGATAATTTTGTATCTATTACAGACGCGGTGTTGTTTGGTCGAACTTTCTTGAATAATGTGACTAAATTTTTACTGTTTCAAATGCCGATAAATTTAATGTTGGTGATTTTGAGTTTGTTTTATCCAATTGTTTTTGGGTTTCCGGCATTTGTCGCAGTTCAAATTTTGGTGATAAATATTGTTATGGACAGTTTGAATTCTTTGGCATTTGGTGCAGAACCCGCCAAACCAGAATATATGATGGTGCCACCATCAAAAAAAGGCGCGTCATTGTTTTCATGGAAAACATCATTGCGAATTTTTGCCAGTTGTATTGAATTTGGAATTATTTTTGCGTTGCTGTTTGTACCGTCTGTGGCAAATGTATTTGGTGATAACGAATTGGTAAATTTAACTGTGCGATTTGCGTTGATTATGTTGATGGCGGCATTTAATGGGTTTAATGTGCGTGTTGATGATATGCACTTGTTGCGTGATTTACATAAAAATCCAATGTTTTTATTTATTGGTTCAATAATTGTTTTGGGGACGGTTGCAATTGTTGAATATGGTGGTGGGGTGTTTAGTGTTGTGCCTTTGACATATGCACAATGGCGATTGATATTTGAATTGGCTTGTTTGGTTATACCGTTGGATTTGATTCGCAAGATGTTTATCAAATAAAAAAAACAGTCGCATTTGCGACTGTTTTTTTGTGGTTATTTTTAATCCAAAAATCCCCATGCGGCACGATATCCTTTGTCGCGTTCAAAGAATATTGTTGCGCCTTGCAAGTGATTGGTGTTTATGTTTTTGATAATAAATGTTTCTTGCAGCATTGGGGATTTTTTGTTTTTACGTGTCAAAGGCATTTCCAAAGACATTGTTGTTTCTTTGCAACATGTGTCTGGGTTGGTGCATTTCGCATCTTTGCATTGATATATTTTTGTTGTGTAATCGATATCATCGCGCAATTTATCAACATTTACGACCATTTTTACACCGCTGTCGATATCATAGAATTTAACATAACCGATTTCACTGGCTTCGCCATGATTGTTGCGAGTGTACATTTTTGAATATAATTTGTTTTTATGTTTGTCGTTGTAATAATGTTTTTTGTGTTCGCAATTTTTCTTGCCACATTTTGTGCAAATCTGTTCGTCGTTGTAATAATGTTTTTTATGGTTGTATTCATTTGTATTTGTGCAGCCTGCAACAGTCACTATCACAGCCAATGCAGATAATAGTTTAAGTATTTTTTTCATATTTTTCTCCTTTGGTTTTTTATATGAAATACAAAACTATTTTATAATAAAAAATTTAATTTGCGTTAGGTATGATTGCCTAGAAAATCCCAGAAACAATGCGTATAGCGATGTTTTTTGAATATTGTCCTGTTTTGTTTTATATATAAAAGATTTAATTTTTTTATGTGTAAAACACAAAGGAGGAAAATATGTATGAATTGATTCAGCATTTAATTGCATTAAAATATTCTTGTAAAATAAATCATTGGACCACAGATGATTATTCGCGTCATTTGTTGTTCGACAGATTGAGTGAAGATATTGATGATTGGGTTGATAAAATTGCAGAACGTTATTTTATGGCAACCGAAGATAAAAGTATTTTCAAAGCTGGAATTTTAAATCCAAAATTTGTTGAATTGGATATTGTAAAAAAATGTGTTCAGTTGATTGAATATATTGAACGCGCGGTTGCCAACGAAGAAGTTAATCAAGGTATGGTATCTTTATTGACCGATATAGAATCTGGGCTGTTGAATAAATTGGCATTGGCCAGATTATAAAAATATATTGATTAAATGTTATGCCGACCAATTTGGTCGGTTTTTTTATTTTGTGTTTTGTATAAAATAAAAACCCATACAAATCTGTATGGGAAAATATTTTTGTTTTATGATGTTTTTTTTAGAACATAAATCTGACACCAACATCGGCACCAAAGTTATGCAATCCAGCTTGGACATCAACATATGTGTATCTGGTTGCAACATCAATTGCAAATTGGTCCATGTCAAAAGTCATACCCAATATTGCACCAGCGGCAAAACCACCTTTGTCATCGGTGTGTGATTCGATTGTTGCACCGGAACGACCGATTTCTGTAAATCCAACACCGGCACCCAAACCAATGTATGGGCGAACAATGTTATAAGAACCCAAATCCATGTATGTATTTAACAACAATGTTTGTAATTTTGTTTTTACTTCCACATCTGTTGCGGCACCAAAGTCTGCGTTGTCTTTGGCATCGCCATAGATTGCCCATTCAAGTTCTGTCCGGTATAATTTGTGCATTTGAATACCCAAAGCAACACGTCCGTCCAAAACCATATCGGCGATAGATTCTTTTTGTCCATCAAAATTATAGTTTGTATTGGTATATCCAATACCGCCACGCAACGCAATATATGGGTCTAAATCACTCCAAAAACTGTCGTTGCAATGTTGGCCCGCAAATGCAGGGCATGCGATTAATACAGCAAGTGTAGAAATAGCAAGTTTTTTCATGTTTTCTCCTTTTTGAGTTTTTTGTTTGTTTCTTTCTGTGTCGATACTTTAATCGTATCAAAGAAATGTCGTGTTTTATATAGGTTTAGATGCCCAATATTTTTTTAGGAATTTTTTCCTTTGTTTTGTGATTGTGCTTTATTAGACTTTATTATATGAGATATGTAATGTTGGCATCTTGTATGGCGGTTGAATTATTTATCACACGTGCTGTGTTTGGTTTCGTTCCGCCAATTGAAAGTCCAGCAGGTTTAGATTCGTTATCTCGGCCAGTAAATGAAGAGGTTGTTATCATAGGTGGTAGTGGATATTCATTGAGTGCTCTGGATAACATTGGTGCGACTGTTTTGAAAATAGATGGCGGTTCGCAAAGAATTGCATTGTTGGTTGATGGGTCGTTTTTAACAGATAATGATTTTAATACAGATTTATCAATTCAAAACGATAATGTTGTGTTTCGATTCCAAGAACCTTTCTTGAACGGGATAAATGGCGAACAAAATGATTTGGTTGTTTTTCATAATTTAAGTTGGAATAGGGCGCCTGATATAGAAGAAGCAAATCCATCAAACGATTTTGTGTATGAGTGGGGTGCATGTGACGGTGGTTCGGGTAGGTGTATAAATCGTCGCTATTCAGCATCATATTTGGCATCACACCAGGTGTCTGCGGGTTTGACAGGTATTGATTCAATGTTGCAATATACGCCATCGGTATTATTGCGACCTGTATCGGCGATAAATCAACACGAGTTATTTGCAAAGTTTGATTTTGTTGATGATTATTTTTTATCTGTGGCACCTGATTATTATAACGCATCGGATTTTAATGGAATTGGTTTGCGTTTGAATTCTGGCGCCAAAGTTGCCGGTCGGTTGTTTGTCGGGGCAACGGCATATTTATCTGGGGCAGAATTCAAGTATGGAGTTGATGATTTTGATTATGCGATATATGGTGGAAATCTGCGTGTGTTATATGAATTAAATGATGTTATGTTTGTGCGCGGTGTTGGTGGTTTAAGTTTTGCAAAAATAAAAACATCATCAAATAACAATCCAAATGTGGTTGGATATTATTTTGGAACAGATGTTGGTGCAAAATTTAATTTTGAATCAGGTTTGTTTTTATCACCGTTTGTTGGAATTAGTGCAAATGATGTAAAAATTTCAAATGCGCATGATAATATGTATTTGTTGCACGCAGGAACAGATGTTGGATTTAAATATTTTATGGACGGTGTATCATATTCATATAATTTACGTGGCGGTATAAATTCAGCCGGGTATTTAGATGCCTCAATTGATTTATCAATATGGACGGTTGCGGATAAAATTGGTGGTGGCATATCAATCGGTGTGGTTGATACAGATTTTGGTTGGACTGGTAAATTTTCTGCAAATGTTAAACTTGCTTTTTAATCAACAATTTTTCCATGCAGGCATGATTTGTTTCCAGATGTGATTTTTATGCGTGCCATTGGGGTTGGATTATCCGTTTCAACAATACATGGCTGCATATATGGGGTGCGATAAATTTGTTTTGTACCAGTTTTATCAGCACCTTCGTATAAGCAATCAAAAACTTTATCTTGGCATGATAAATTAAACTCGCGTTGAATATCGTTCAATACCGCGTCCAGTTTTATTAAACGTTCGCTTTTAATGTTTTCTGGAATTTGATTTTGCATAATTGCCGCCGCAGTATGAGGCCGGGGCGAATATTTAAATGAATAAGAATTTATGTATTTAATTTGCTTGGCTATATCGACGGTTTGTTCAAAATCAGTATTCGTTTCGCCAGGAAAACCAACGATAAAATCACTGGAAATTTGTATGTCTGGACGTGCAATTTTGAATTTATTTATTATTGTTATATATTCGTCCAGATTATATTGACGATTCATTTTTTGTAAAATATTATTAGAGCCACTTTGAATAGGCATGTTCAAAAATGGTAATAATTTTGATTCGGTTTTAAATAGTTCAATTAAATCATCTGTCATTTCGGTTGGATAACTGGACGTAAAACGAATTCGTTTCACAGAATCAATTTTTGCAGTTTGTTTTATCAGGTCTGATAAACGATATGTTTTTCCATTTTCATCGGTGTATTTATATCCATTTACATTTTGACCGATAAAACAAATTTCAATTGCGCCAACGGCGGCTGCATGCATCGTTTCCGCCAAAATATCGTTATATGGTCTGGATATTTCGCGACCACGCGTGAAAGGCACAATGCAATATGTACAACAATGATTGCAACCTTCCTGGACAGGAATATATGCGACAAATGGTGATTTAGTTATTGGTGGTAATTCATCAAATTTTTCCAAACCACCCAAATCAATGTCCAGTAATTTACTATCTGGATTTTTAATTATTTCAGGCAATTTATGATAACTTTGTGGTCCCAAAACAAAATTCAAATCGCGGATTTTACGAAATGCATCGGCACCAGATTCGCGTGCGACGCAACCAACAATGCCATATATTGCATCTGGTTTTTTTGCGCGTCGTATGCGTCCCAATGCAGAATATACTTTATCGGTTGCCTTGGCGCGAACCGCGCATGTGTTTAATAAAATTATGTCTGCATCGGCGACATTGTCTGTGCTTTCGAGTCCATGATGTTCCAACATTGCGGCGATACGCAATCCGTCATAAACGTTCATTTGGCAACCAAAAGTTTTTATATAAAATTTTTTTGCCATTGTTGTTTAACCCAACTTCTTTTTCAAAATTTCATTTACGACACCTGGGTTTGCTTTGCCACCGGTTGCACGCATGACGGCACCAACAAAGAATCCAAACAATCCAACCTTGCCAGATTTATATTGTTCAACCTGAGATGCATTTTGTGATAAAACATCATCAATGATTTTTTCAATGGCGCCAGTATCGGTCATTTGTTTCATACCAAATTTGTCGGCAATTTCATGTGGTGTGCCGGTTTCGCCGTCCAACATTTTGATAAATATTTCTTTGGCCTGTTTGCCGTTGATTTCGGATGCCCCAATCATATCAACCAATTCGGCAATATTTTCAGGTGTGATAATGCGTGGTTCGTCCGCATCACGTTCGCGCACCGTATTTGTAATATCATAGTTTTCAGGGTGTGCAAATAATTCACTAATCATCCAGTTTGCAATTGGTTTGGCACGTTCGGCTTTGTTGCCAACCGCTGTATCAAACCAATGTGAAATATCGGTCGTTTCGGTTAAACGTGCCGCATCATATTCGTTTAATCCGTATGTGTTGATATAGCGTGCGCGTGTTGCCTCTGGCAATTCTGGCATTGTTTTACGGATACGTTCAATGCGTTCATCGGTTATAACCAATGGCAACAAATCTGGGTCTGGGAAATAACGATAATCCAACGCGTCTTCTTTGCTGCGCAGGACAGATGTGGTCCCGTCGGCTTGGTTATAACGCATAGTATCTTGGGTGACGGTGCCGCCGGATTCCAACAGTTCTACTTGGCGGTTTGCCTCGTATTCAATAGCATTTTTGATAAATTTAAATGATACCATGTTTTTTGTTTCGGTACGTGTACCAAATTTTTTGGAGCCCGCGCGGCGGACAGAAACATTGACGTCGGCACGCATGGAACCTTCCTCCATATTTGCCTTGGATACGCCCAATGCGCGCGCAATTTCACGAATTTTACGCAGGTATTGTTCGGCTTCGTCAGGGGACGAAATATATGAATTGTTTTCTGGATTTTTTACATCTAAAAATGTCACGATTTCCAACAGTGTGACCCCAGAACGATTCAAATCAACAAATGATTTTGTTGGGTGCATATCATGTTTGTTTTTTGCCGCGTCCTGTTCCAAATGTGCGCGTTCGATTAAAATCTTTTTTGGATTGCCGTCATCGCCGATGATTTCAACCCAGCCGCGACCGACAACGGGTGGTTCGTCCGCCGGTTGCGAAATTTGATATCCTTGGGGCAGGTCAGGGTAAAAATATTGTTTGCGGGCAAAACGGCTGACGCGTGAAATTTCTGCATTGATACCCAAACCAAATTTAATGGCCTGATCAACGCAATACTCGTTCAATACTGGCAACATGCCTGGCATAGCCGCATCAACCATGGAAACTTGGGTGTTTGGTGCGACTGTTGGATTATAATCTGCGGATGCACCACTGAAAATTTTACTGTTTGATAAAACCTCTATATGTGTTTCCAAACCAATAACTACTTCCCAATCACCTGTTTTGCCTTTTATTTTAAACATTTTTATTTTTCCTTGCTTTTTGTTTTTTTATACTTTAATATTTCCCCTGCGGATGGCCAGATAGCTCAGTTGGTAGAGCAAGGGACTGAAAATCCCTGTGTCAGTGGTTCGATTCCACTTCTGGCCACCATTTTTTTATACTCATTTTTTCCCAACATTTTTTTCATTTGATTATTCACCCATGATTTTTGTTGGACGATTATCAACACCGCTGAATCCTTGGATATGTTTTGCCAATTGCAATGCGCGTAAATCGTCAAAACGGCGACCTACAACCTGCATTCCCAATGGCAAACCATTTTCCGCCATGCCAGCCGGAACACTGACCGCAGGGATACCTGCCAAATTCATGGCGACGGTAAATAAATCCAATGCGTAATATTCCAATGGGGACAAATCTGCGTCCAATGGTTGTGCGGTTGATGCGCCCGCCGGGCATACAATCAAATCACATTGTTCAAATGCACGATTGAAAGCATCTGCAATTAAACGACGAACGCGTGCGGCCTGCATAAAATACACATCGTATGATTCCGAAGATAATACAGCTGTACCGATAATCATACGGCGTTGTACTTCCTCGCCAAAGCCAGCAGCGCGTGTTTTTTTGTATGTGTCATAAATATCTTTGCCTTCGACGCGCAAACCATAACGAACACCGTCATAGCGAGCCAGGTTTGATGAAGCCTCGGCCGGGGCAATTATGTAATATGCCGCCAATGCGTCCAAAATATTTGGAATTGAAACTTCGACTATTTCTGCGCCAGCGGATTCTAAATCGCGAATTCTTGCATCAAATATGCGTTTCATATCAGGTGATATTTCAACATCTTTGAATTCTTTGATTATGCCAACGCGTAATTTTTTGCCATTGCCCAAGATTGGTTCCAATTCGCCCGATATATGAAAGTTTTGGTTTGGGCTGCTGGTTGAATCTTTGTCATCATGGCCCGCCATAATGGATAATAAAATGGCAGCATCATCAACGGTGCGTGCGATGGGGCCGGGGGTATCCAGACTTGATGCAAATGCAATGCATCCCCAACGAGAACATAAACCGTATGTTGGTTTTACACCAACCAATCCTGTGATAGATGCAGGAAAACGAATCGAACCACCTGTGTCGGTACCGGTGCCGCCCATGGCAAGACCGCCAGCCACAGCAGATGTTGTTCCACCCGATGAACCGCCGGCGGTGAGTCTGCGACTGCGTTGCCATGGACTGACCGGGGCACCAAAATAGGAAGTTTTAGAAAATGTGCCCATTGCGAATTCGTCCAAGTTCGCCTTGCCCAATAATACCGTTCCGGCATCGATATATTTTTGTGAAATTGTTGATTCATATTCTGGAACAAAATTTTCCAGCATGTGTGATGCCGCCGTTGTGCGAATACCACGTGTCGCGAATAAATCTTTCATTGCGATTGGAATACCGTCCAAGACACGTGCAGTGCCATTTGCATAACGTTCGTCCGCCGCCGCCGCATCGGAAAGCGCGCGTTCAGGGGTTGTTGTGATATAGCAATTTAATTCAGCGCCATATTTTTCGATACGGTTTAAATGCGCACGTGTTAATTCGGTCGCAGATATTTCACGCGATTTTAATTTTTTTAAGGCTTCCGTAATTGTTAAATCAATCATTTCGTTCTTCCTATTTTTGTTTTTTATCTATCTATGCCAAAACGTTTTTTTACGACATCAGTCAATATACGGTTTTTATCGTATAATCCGAAAGATATTGGTATAAGCTTTTGAACCATTACATGGTCACCGATTTTGTACGAATGATGTCCTGTATATTGTGTTAATGCTATAACGTGTTCGTTTGGACTTTTATCTGTGAGATAATATTCATATTGGTATACGGCCTCTTTGGAATCAGAACAAAAATTGCGTAGTCCGTCCAGGGGCTGGATATAGTTGTCTATTTTTGTTATAATTTGTTCTTGGACATATAAATGAGGAAACAGTTCACAGGCAAATGTATCTTGAACGAATTTATCAGGACATTTGCCCGATGCAATACATTTCAAACATTCTTGGGGACCATTTACGTGACATGGGCAATTTACGATATCTGGATTTACATGTATAGTTAATTTTTCTGTAATTGGTTCCAGATTAAAACCGCTTGGCATTTTGTAAACTCGTGCGGTATGACCTGTGCGATTTAATGTGGTGTTTATACCAAACAAACAAGATGTTCTGGGGATTTCTTTACCAGCCAAAGAATCTTGAAAAGATCGCATTTGTTCCAAAGACCATGTGCCACATTCGTGTTCATATGTCTTGGATAAATCTTTTGTTTGTAAAAAAACATTATTGTTTTCTTTTGGCATTTTTTGATTCCTATTTTTTTCTTAGTATTGCCCGCGAATGTAATTTTGTAAGCATTCGTTCATTATCACATTGGTCAGCCAGCAACCCATGTTTACTGTGATATGCGGTTTTACATCAACAGGTGTTCCAATGGCATATGAATATTTTCCAGAATAATGTGATATCGCACCAATATTTTTGGTTGGACTTTTATCTGAATGATATACTTCCAATTGATATGGAGTATCGGGACCATTGTGTTCACGAACATTCAAGAATGAATCCAATGGACAAATTTTTACTTGTTGTGTAATTCTGTGTTGCATTTTTATTATACCCTAGTAATTAATCTGCGTCCATAACCTTGGGAACCGCAAAATATCCGCGTGATACGCCGGCCTTGTCCGGTGAATTTGCCAATATTTTATCGCGCATATTTGGTTCGGTCACAACATCGGCGCGCATTGGTAAATCGTGTTCGCTGGGGTTTAATAAAGGTTTAACGCCCGTTGTATCGATTTTTTGTAATTTGTTCAACCAATCAACAACACTGTCGATGTTCATTTGTTCCAGTTTTTCGTCAGTGATTTCAATTTTAATCAAGTCTGCGAATTTTTGTAATTGTTGCTTGCTAAATGCCATTTTCAATCCTATATTGTTAAAGTAAAGGAATTATACTATGATTTTGCCTGATTTCAAGGATTTTTCTAAAAAAGGACGAATTGTTGGTGTTGATTGGGGCGCACGCAGGACAGGGGTCGCGGTCAGTGATGAAAATCGCGATTTTGTGTTTGTGCGACCCGTTGTTTTGGCGGCTGGAAATGACGATTTGGTTCAAAAAATATCTTCGATTATAAATACCGAACATGCAACCGGTGTTGTTATTGGTTTGCCGTTGCGTATTGATGGCACAGATTCAGATACAACAAAAATGGTGCGTGCGTTTGCAGATTCTTTGTCACAAACAATTGATATTCCTATTTGTTTGTTGGACGAAACTTTGTCGTCGGCATCTGCCCAAGAATCTATGGGGCGGGTGCGTCGTGTGGATATAAAACAAAATTTAGATTCGCAATCTGCGCGTGTAATTTTGGAAAATGCAATTGCGATAATTAACAGACAATAATCCCACTTTGCCAATCACACTTCGTTAAAACTTCATGTGACAAGGGTTTCGTGGGACAATGAAAATCCGCCAATATGGCGGATTTAGTGCATATAGAACGAATTTTTTTCCACTTCGTTAAAACTTCGTGGAACAGGTTAATCTTCAGTTTTTTCTGGGATTTGACCGTCTGTTGATAACAATACAGCAATCCAACGGGTTGAATCAAATTGTGCGGTGATAATGAATATTGCCGCCAAAATAGGAACACTGAAAAACATTCCCGCGATTCCCCACAATAATCCCCAAAATACCAGATTTATTAATATTGCCAATGTGGATAAATTTAATGTTTTTCCCATAAATTTTGGATCCAAAATATTGCCAAATAATATTTCCAACGCAATTAATCCGCCAGCGGTTAATATTGGTAAATTTACAGAATCTCCCGAAATCAATGCGTATAGAATTGGCATAGTACATGCAACAATTGAACCGATTGTTGGTATGTAATTCATGATGAATACTAAAAATGCCCAAACACCTGCAAATTCCAATCCTATTATTCGCAACCATATATATGCGCCAATTCCGGTCGCAGCGGCAATAATGGTTTTTACAAATAAATATTTTTTCATGTTTTTATCAAAACTGTCTATAATGAATTTGAATTTATTTGTTTTGGATTTTGATTCAAATAGATTGTTTAATTTTTTATGAAATGTGCTTTGTTCCACAAATAAAAACAAAATGTAAATCAATATCATACCAAATGATGTCGCGATGTTTGCCGCAGATGAACCGACGGTTTTTACAATGTCTGTCAAATTGGGGAACATATTGATATCAAATGTTAATCCCAGTTGATGAAACAGATATGTGCTGAATGATATTAATTTAGATTGTATTTCAGGAATTCGTGCGACGAATTCTGAAAACATTGGATTTATTTGTGTCGCAAATGCATAAAGCAGCCAACATAAACTGGTTGCGGATAATAATATTGATAATATGTTAAAAAATCCTGGCCAAAATGTTGGACAATTTTTTACACAATAACTAAATGGTAAAATTTTACGAAAATATGCAGCAATTGCATTTATCAAATACCATAAAAATATTGCCACCAATAATGGTATCAGTATGGAACGACCGAACCATAATAATATCACAATTCCGGTGAAAACAATTATTCCGTTTGTCATGTTGGTTGCCTCCTTTTTTTTATTGGTTTTAATGCGTATCCCACTTCGCCAAGGCTTCGTGGGACAGGGCGCGTTTTTTATTTTTTAATTTTACCGTTTTCCAATGTCGTTATTTCGGTTGGTGAAATCAATTTTGTAAATGCTTCTTGGTGACTGATAAACATGAAAGTTGTGTTGGGCATATCATGAATTGTATTTGCAATTTGTTGTTGCGTTTCCATATCAGCCCCAGAATCAGGTTCGTCCAATATTGCAAATTTTGGTTTGGTCAAAATCAGCCGTAATAACATTAAACGTTTTCGTTCCCCACCAGAAAAACCAACGTTCATACTGCGGTTTAACCAATCGCGTGGAATATTTAATTTGTTGCGTGCATTTTCCATCATTTCCATAAATTCGCCCATGGATAAATCTTGGCCGGTATTAAAATGTTTATGGGCCGCAACGGTGTGTTTTAAAAAAGACATAACGGATAACCCGGGAATTTCAGGGACGTTTTGTGCGCCCAGAAAAATTCCCAATAATGCGCGTCGCGTCGAATTTTCATTTGTTATGTCGATATTGTTGAAAATAATTTGTCCGTTTTGAATTGTGTATTCTGGATTCCCGGCGATTGTTTGAACCAATGTAGATTTACCAGAACCGTTATGGCCACTTAACAAATGGCGTGCGCCATGTTCAACAGACATGTTGATATTTTCTAATAAAACTTTGTCGCCGTATGATACAGATAGATTTTTTATTTCCAGCATTTTTTATTCCCCTTGGTGTATTGCCATTTGTATCAGTTGTTTGGATTCAACCAAGAATTCCATCGGTAATCTGTTTAAAATAGGATTTGCAGTTGCGCCGATAATCAGTGCAATTGCGGTATCGGTGTCCAGGCCTGATTGTTCCAGATAGAACAAGGTGGCGGCATCAATTGTACCGGTTGTTGCCTCGTGCGATTGGTGATTCAAGTTGTTGGTATGAATAATTGTTGGAATTGTGTTTGCGATTGCGTCAGGACCAATAATCGTAGTGTCGCATTTGGACGCATTTGTGCAGTTTTGTCCTGTGAAATTTACCAGACTGCGAAATGTTTGCTTTGAATTATCCAATGCCACACCATACGACACAATGTTTGATACAGAATTATTCCCAATATGAATCATTTTTGTTCCTGTATCAGATTGTTGTGCGCCGCGTGTAATTGTTAGTGAGTAAAAGTCGCTATGCGCATTGTTTCCGGACAAAATCGTTGATGGATATTTCCATGTCATACTGGAACCGATTTCGACCTGGGTCCAATCAAGTGTTGCGTTATTTTCGCATTTGCCGCGTTTTGTGACAAAGTTTAAAATTCCACCCACAGATTTTTTACCAACTGTTTTTCCGGCATACCAATTTTGGACAGTCGCGTATTTGACATGTGCATCGTCCATTACAACGATTTCAACAACCCCACTGTGTAATTGATGGTTTGGGCGACGCGGGGCACTGCAACCTTCCATATAACTGAGTTCGGCGCCATGGTCTGCGATAATCAGTGTGCGTTCAAATTGTCCAATTTTTGCGGTTTCAATTCTAAAATAACTGGCCAAATCAATAGGGCATTTTGTATGTGGTGGGACATAAACAAATGTGCCGTCTGAAAATACAGCAGAATTTAGTGCTGCAAAAAAGTTATCGTTTGACGGAACCACAGAGCCTAGATATTTTTTTACTAAATCTGGGTATTGAATGACAGCCTGGGAAAAAGGTAAAAATATAATCCCCAGTTTTGATAATTCGTCGCTGAAAGATGTATGCACAGATTGACTGTCGATAACCGTATCGGTTGCCATACCCAACAAGGCGCGTTGTTCGGTATCTGGTAAATTCATTTTTTTGTATGTGTCTGCCAAATCTGAATTATCTATGGGTTTTTGTGTTGCGTAATAATCAAAAGAATCATAATCGATTGGGGCATAATTTATTTCAGCCCAATGGGGTTCCGTCATTTTTTTCCAATTTTCAAATGCGGCAAGTCGCCAATCAGTCAGCCATTTTGGTTCATGACGTAAAGCAGATATTTCACAAATAAGTTTTGTATCCAGTTTCAAATTTAATCACCGCTTTCTGCAAGTTGTTGGGCCTGACCGAAAAATGTTAATGATTGTCCCAACAGGCCGTCTGTAAATGTTGATGATAAAATACCATCGGGTTCTGTGGTTGTTAAATACTGCAATAATTTATTTGCGCGTGCGATATAGTTATTTACATTGTGGGCGATGTTGCTGTCCAGTTTAATGCAGCGACGTAATTTTTCTAATGCAAATGGATTTTTTGCGTATTCGTCCATAATGCCACCCAGTGCGCGCCACAATGGGTGTTCGGTTGTGTTGCGTGGCATTGTGTCCAATGCCGCCATAATTGGAATTAAATTTTGTAATAAATCTGAATAAATAATTTCGGCATTTTCAGCCACCGCATTTGTTGCGTTTTTATTTTTCAATGTCGATTGAATTTTCATAATCATATTATATTGATATGTCAAAGTGTTGGTAATATCACTGATTTTATTATTCAATTTCATCATTATTATAAATGTCGCGACAACCCCGATAAATGTTAATGTGGATAAAGTTAAAATTATTGTATTTTGCATATCAAACTCCTGAAATTACAACATAAGTATAACATACTTTTTTCGATTCGTGTGTTTTTATGTGATATATAGAATAAAAACATAATTTTAGGCTTTTTTGGTCTTGCACAGATTCGGTGAAGTTGTTATAATGACGATATCTAGATTGAAAGAAAGGACTTTAAATGTTTTATAAAATGTTTCGAGTAGTGTATATTTATGGGCTGTTTTTGACGGCTATTGGCTATTGTTATGCCGATGAATATTTACCCCAGGTCACCACGTCTGAGGTTTTTACAAACGAATATCGCGCATCTGGTCGTGCGGCACAGCAACCAGAACGCAATAATGCGGCGCCGGTCGCAAATTCGTATGAAAATGTTCCTGCGTGGCCTTTGGCTGGGTCTGATGCGGACGTGACGGTAAATTGTGATGATGCGCCTGGGGCAAAAAATAATGATAATATTCGTATTGTTTCCAAAATTGGTGATGATATGGTTATTGACAACAGTTTCGATTTTAATGGAACTGGTTGGACCGGTGGTGCAAATATGTTGCATGGAAATAATATCCCGATGGGCTTTGATGACGAGTGTGAAAATGGTGCAGAAATGCCATTATTGCGTCGTGATGTTATGGAAGATGACGGTGGCAATGTTTTGGCGGTCGCGCGCAGTGGTCGTAAAAACTGCACAAAACGCAATAATGCCATGGACGCGGTGTTCAATGAAATGGACAGCGAGGCCGAAATTGCTGAAATCGGTGTTCAAAGTGATGCCGAGGCACCAAAATCACAACCTGATGCGGTGCGTTCTTGGGTGGTTGCCAGTGGCCAGACACTGCGTGAGGTTTTACAAGATTGGTGCGATAAAGAAGGCTGGGATTTGGTGTGGAGTACATCGCGCGAATATCCAATAGAGGCATCTGCGGTATTCAAGGGACGTTTTATGGACGTTGCGTCTGCGCTGGTGCGTAATTTTGGTCGCGCAACACCGGTGCCATACGCCAAATTTTACAAGGGTAATTTGGTTTTGGTTATTTCCACAAATGAAGAATAGTTGAATCTGTGTTCGCCACACTTGGTTTTTATGGGAGTATAAATATGAGAGCATTGTTAAAAAAAGTTTTTGTATTCGCATGTTTGGGACTGATGCTGACCGCGTGTGCGCGCGAACAGTCTGCCAAGGTGTCTGCGACGGTGGATCAAGATTTTGTTAATGCGTATGATGCATTTGAAATGGCAAAAAATCCACGCGCCAAGGTTGCCAGTGGCGATACGGTTTCTATGTCCGAAGGTGTTTGGTTGGGTAATAAATCAATTTCTTTGGAACATCGTAATAACTTGCCGGCGCAATTTGAAACCGATACAGGTATAACAATTTTGTTGGACGAACCTGTGACATTACAGGTTTTGGCAAATAACATAAATTCTGTGACGGGAATCCCGGTTAAAATCGATAAACAAATCAACAGTGAAAAATTAAAGAAAACTATAAATGTCGCATATACTGGAAAATTGTCGGGTTTGCTGTCCCAGGTCGCAACAGATTTAGATTTACTGTGGTATTATGATAAAAACGCAATCGTGTTTTATGAAACAGAAACACGTACATTTACATTGTATGCATTGGGAACAGATATTTCATACCAAACGGCTGTGCAATCGGATAATTCTGGCCAGGTCGTTTTGGAAACAACAATGAAAGAGTGGGACGAGGTTGAAAAGGCCTTGACCGCGATTGTTGGTAAAACAGAAAATTCTGGATTTACGGTATCGCGCAGTTTGGGAACAATTACTGCGACCGCGCCACCGTCTGTGTTGTCGCGTATCAGTGAATATGTCGAACGTCAAAACAAACGTTTGTCACAATTGGTGACAATCGATGTCAAGGTGTTGCAAGTTTCGATTTCTAACGATTCGGCATTTGGTTTGAATTTGGCGGCGGCGATTAATTCGACATCTGGGTTGAATATTGTTGCAAATCCAAAGAATAATTTGGCGGCGGTTGGTGCCAGTTCGATGAACATTGCGGTTTTGTCAAATACTTTGTCGGCGACAACCGGTGCAACACACATGGAAAATGGCAGTGTCGTATCTGGTGCATATACCAATGACCAAATTATGAACGGTTCGTTGGCGCGTGGCGCGGGCAGTGCCGGATTGATTGAGGCTTTGGCAAAGCAGGGTAAGGTATCTTTGGTGACAAATGTTGGCGTGACAACGCGTAATAATCGTGTTGCCCCGGTCAGCAACATGACATCAACCGGATATATTAAACGTTTCGAATCGCGCAACTTTACAACTGTCGAATCCAGTACCGTTGATCAGGCGGATTTGCAGACAGGTTTTTCGATGCAATTGTTGCCGAATGTTTTGGAAAATGGCAAGATTTTGTTGCTGTTCCGTATGTCTGTGCGTGAATTGGTGAAAATGTCCACGCAAACAATCGGTGAAGTCACATTGCAGTTGCCAGAGGTTGAAGAACGTAGTTTTATGCAAGAGGTTATTATGGAATCTGGGCAAATGTTGGTTGTGTCTGGATTTGAAAAGCAAAAGAATAATGACACGCGTTATGGATTGGGTGACCCAGACTTTATGGCATTGTCTGGTTCGCGTTCGACACAATCGGGTCGTGATGTGTTGGTGGTTATATTAACACCCCAAGTGTTAATCAGCCCGTTGGACGCGGAACGCAGTATCCAACAAAATTGGGGCGCGCCATTGAATTAAAATAACCAGTTTGTAGGAGAAAAAGCCGACAATAAACATGTCGGCTTTTTTTTGTTTTTTTGCATAATGGAATTGGTTAGAAAAAAGAAAAAAAGTATTTAATTTTACTGTGTTTTTGTTGCCTAAACCGGTCTAAAAAAAACCTAGGTTTAAAAGCAACAACTTTTTTCAAAAATTTTAAAATTCACTTTTTTTGTAAAAACAATGCGTTATTCAAAATCGCAATTCGCCAGATGTGGTGTCGAAAAAAACCTAGGTTTTTTGTATAATCAAAACATGGCAAAAAGGTGCGGATTTCCGCCAGTTTATAAAATCGAGAGAGTTGCGAAAATGTCTGCAAAACATGCATTTTTTAGTATTTTTCAAAAATTAGCGGTATTTTGCTGTGCCATATTTTTTGGTTTTGCCAATGCGTTTTCCGCAAATTTACCAAGTGAATATACAGAGTTGGAATATATCGAATCCACCGGCACACAATGGATTGACACGGGGGTGAGTGAACAAACCGTCACAAATTTAGAGATTGATTTTGAAACATCTAATTCTACATCAACTAATGGTTTTATATTTGTGAACGGAACATCACAAGTTGGTGTTCGGGACGCTCGTTATGGACTAAGTTCGCCTGGTCGATACACAATAACCGAAAGCAAAAACAATGTCTCAGTATGGGTTGTTAAAAACGAAACCAACGGTACGACATTTACCAATATGCAATACGCATCCTCATCTACATTAGCCTTATTTAATCTAATGAATGCTACTGGTACTATTGGTTCATATTATTGCAAGGATTTAAAAATTTACTATTTCAAGGCCTACAATGGCAATACATTGGTTCAACATCTTGTTCCTGCAAAAAATAGTTCTGGTGTTGTTGGTATGTATGATACGGTTGGTAATCGTTTTTATACAAATCAGGGTACCGGTGAATTTATTGCTGGGCCGGTGGTGGGGATTCGCATCGCGACAACTGCATACAATGCGGCGCGGTTTAACCCAGTTCAAACAGATTTAGATAATGCGGTGGCGACTATACGCGAAATCGTCACAAAAACGATAAATCAAACCGCCGCAATCGCCAGTTTGCAAGCGGACAAGCAGACCCGCCCGGAAGACGCTTGTCCTGCCGGCAAAAAATGTTTATTGGTCGAAGA
>ODAI010438752.1_pt1 | contig 35348 bp, 31 predicted proteins | sample 1539321 | NCBI WGS metagenome assembly ODAI01 (sample SAMN02144231, study PRJEB22623) | gut metagenome | biome: sheep rumen | host: Ovis aries | place: New Zealand
TCGTATATGATGTTACCGCCGTCGGTCCACCGCAAATAGTTAATATCGTTGCAAGATTTATATCTCTGAATCCCAGCAATACTGCTACGCTTACAATTATTGCCGGTAAAAATACCAGTCTGGTGCTGACCCCTATAACCAGATTCCGGCTGTTTTGCTTTATCTTTGAAAGCTCTACGGAAGCTCCTAGGAATAATAAGGCCATAGGTGTTGTTAATGCGGCAATTGATGAAATTGACAGATCCACGAACTCCGGGAACTCTGAAATTCCAACAATTCTAAATGCCAATGCCACAACTGTAGCAACAATAATCGGGTTCTTTGCAATGCCTTTTAATACATTTTTTGTAGTAACCTTCCCTCCTCTGTACTTTTCCAGTGTGTAAACAGCCAGTACATTTACAATCGGGATTATTACCGCAAGCGAAATAGATGCGGATCCCAAAACATCCGAGCCATACATATTAATCAGTATAGCCATTCCGAATATTAGAGAATTTGTCCTAAAAACAGTGTGTATGATTGCACCGCGTGTTTTGGGCTTTTTTTCAATAGCGAGCGACAGGCATGTGGCAAGCAGATACTGAACGAACACTATCCCCACCGAAAAAATAACTAGTTTTGGTTCGAAATCTGTATCAAAATCAGTATAAAATACGTTCTTGAAAATCAGGCAAGGAAGCAGCGCTTTAAAAACAATGTTATTACCTTGCTTCTGTGTTATCTCATCGCACATGCCTTTTTTACGCAAAAAAGCCCCGAGACACAGAAGTACCACTAATGGAAAAACTGTATTAAAAGATATAACAAAATTACTAAACATACCTATTTTAAAAACACTTAACACCCTTTTTTGTCTGTTTTAACGACGATTTTTCGATTTTTGAATAGAATTTCAGCTATCTCTTAAAAGCTAAAGAATCGAGATAGCTCTGAAGGATTAGAACCGCTGCCTGCTTGTCGATAACTTCTTTGCGCTTCTTTCGCGAAAGATCTGCCTCAATCAGCACTCTTTCAGCTTGCACTGTAGTCAGTCTTTCGTCCTGAAAAACAATTTCGACGTGAGCCATACCTGTGGACCTCATCTTGTTCTCGAGCATAGTGCGGAACTCTCTAACCTTTTCTGTCTGCGGTGAATCAGTTCCATCAAGCTTAAGCGGCAGACCCATTACAACAGTGTCACAGTCATATTCCTTTATATAGTCCATAACCTTGCTGCAGTCCTTGCGAATGCCTACCCTCTCAATTGTAGTAATGCCGTTTGCAGCTATTAAAAGCTCGTCACTCACTGCAACGCCAATCGTTTTATCACCGACATCCAGTCCTATTTTTCTCATATATGTCTCCTATTTTTTTACCTGTCCCCAAATTCGCCTTTTTGGAAGTTTGGTGCCTGTCCCCAAATTCGCCGAAAAAAAGGCGGGCATTTAAACCCGCCACAAAACCAGTTTTACTTGTCGAGGAATGTTCTCAATAACTCCTCCACTAAATCATCGCGCTCGATATGCCTAATCAGGTTTCTCGCATTGTTGTTGCTGGTGATATATGAAGGATCACCGGACAAAATATAGCCGACCATCTGGTCTATTGCATTGTATCCCTTTTCGTCGAGAGCATCATATACAGTATTAAGAACTTCTTTGGTGCTCTGTTTTGTCAGCGCATCACCTTCAGTTCCGAAAATAATTGTGTTTCTGTTGTCCATAATAACTCTCCTTTCGTCCCCTTTTTGAATCGCATAATTCAAAATTCAAACTACTCTTTCATTGTAACAACAAAGAACCAAAAAAACAATAAGGAACCGTTAATTTAATAATACTGTAACATTTCACAACGCTAAAATCCCTAAATCAAAGATCTTGCCACCTCAAATGCAGCCTGAATCTTTGAAGGATCCTTTGCGCCGGCCTGTGCCATATCGGCCTTTCCGCCGCCACCGCCACCTGCTGCCGCTGCGATCTGCTTTATCATATTTCCTGCATGGTAGCCCTTGCCCGTCAGGTCATCTGTTACGGATACCATGAACGTAACCTTTCCACCTGCCTGTGCTGCAAGCACGAGGATTACGCCCTTGTACTGAGCCTTAACATCGTCTGAGAGCTGGCGAAGATCGTTGATATTTACATCCTCAAACGCCTTTGTAACCAGCTTCACACCATTGATTTCCTCTGCGGAAGCCATCATTTCGCCAAGAGCGTCGCCCATTCCCTTTTTCTTTAGATCTTCGAGCTCCTTGCGAACCGCCTTCATCTCTTCTGTTGTAGCGATGAGCTTGCTTAACATTCCCGAAGGGTTGGTTCTGAGCACCGTTGCAGCTTCGCCGATAATATCTTCGTTCTCGTGGAGAGCCTTGAGTACGCCGAGACCTGTGATGGCCTCAATTCTGCGAACGCCTGCTGCTACGCCCGATTCGCTGACAAGCTTGAATGCGCCAATCTGGCCGGAGTTCTTTACGTGAGTTCCGCCGCAAAGCTCCTTCGAGCAGTCGCCGACGGATACAACTCTTACTTCAGCACCGTACTTCTCGCCAAAGAGCGCAGTTGCGCCGCTTGCGATAGCGTCAGCCTGAGTCATAACCTTTGTTTCAACCGGAATGAACTGCAGAATCTTTTCGTTTACATACTTTTCAACCTCTAAAAGCTCTTCCTTCGTAACAGCCTGGAAGTGGTTAAAGTCGAATCTGAGGCCGTCTGCAGTAACGGAAGAGCCTGCCTGCTGCACGTGGTTGCCCAAAACTTCTCTGAGTGCCGAGTGCAGGAGATGTGTTGCTGTATGGTTTGCGCATGTTGCGTTGCGATTTGGCTCTGAAACAAGCAGCTTTACACTGTCGCCCACCTTTACCTTACCATCAGCAATTTCACACTTGTGAACATAAGTCTTGTTTACCTTTGTCACATTCAGAACCTCAGCTCTGAAGCCGTCGTTAAAGATGAAGCCGATGTCGCTTGCCTGGCCGCCCATTTCTGCGTAGAAAGGAGTCTTGTCGCATACGATGCGAACTGTGTCGCCTGCGATAGCTTCGTCAACCTCGGCATCCTTTAAGATAGCGAGAATCTTGCCCTCGTCGGCTGTTGTTTCGTAGCCTGTGAAGTTTGTTACGCTTTCAAATGCCTTTGCATCGGTTGCTTCCTTCCAGCCCTCTTCGTCGTCGCTCTTACGAGCTGCTCTCGCCTGCTCTTTCTGCTGCTTCATGTTTTCGTTAAAGCCTTCAACGTCAGCTGTGCAGCCGTTTTCGGCGAGGATTTCCTCAGTAAGCTCGAGCGGGAAGCCGAATGTATCGTAGAGCTTGAATACCTTTTCGCCGTCAAGAACGGTCTTGCCGCTCTTTTTCAGCTCTTCTACATATTCAGCTATGATATTTTCGCCCTGATCGATTGTGGAAGCGAATCTTTCCTCTTCGATTGCGATTATTTTCTGGATGTAGTCCTTCTTTTCAACAAGCTCCGGATAAGCACCGCCTGAAACTTCGATAACCTTGTCGGAAATGCCCACAAGGAAAGGGCCTTCAATTCCGAGGATTCTGCCGTGTCTTGCAGCGCGGCGGAGGAGTCTGCGGAGTACATATCCCCTGCCCTCGTTGCTTGGAACGATGCCGTCGGAAATCATGAAGGTTACGGAACGGATGTGGTCGGTGATGAGTCTGATGGATACGTCAAACTGACCGTCGCCGTCCTTGTATTCTACGCCCGCCTTTTCAACTACAGCGTTTAAGATGTGGCGGATTGTATCAATATCGAAAATGGAGTCAACACCCTGCATGATGCAGGCAAGTCTCTCAAGACCCATACCTGTATCGATATTAGGATGTGCTAGGTTTGAATAGCTGCCGTCCTCTTCCTTTGAGAACTGAGTAAATACGTGATTCCAGAACTCGAGGTATCTGTCACAGTCGCAGCCCGGCTTGCAGTCAGGCTTGCCGCAGCCAAACTCAGGACCGCGGTCGAAATAGATTTCGGAGCAAGGTCCGCAAGGGCCAAGCCCGATTTCCCAGAAGTTGTCGTCCTTGCCGAGGCGTACGATTCTTTCCTCCGGCATGCCCAGCTCCTTCCAAAGCTCTACAGCTTCGTCGTCGTCTTCGTAAACGGTAGCCCAGATCTTGTCGAAAGGCATTTCGAGTACCTTTGTGATGAACTCGAGACCCCACGTCAGCGATTCTCTCTTGAAATAGTCGCCAAACGAGAAATTGCCGAGCATCTCAAAGAATGTACCGTGTCTCTTTGTAATACCTACATTATCTATATCGCCGGTTCTGATACACTTTTGGCAAGTGGTCATTCTGTGCTTTGGTGGTTCCGCCAGGCCAGCAAAATAAGGCTTCAGAGGCGCCATACCCGAATTGATGATGAGGAGGCTCTTGTCATTTTGCGGGATGAGCGAAAAGCTTCCGTGACGATAGTGATCCTTGCTCTGATAAAAGCTCAGAAACCTTTCGCGTATTTCATTTAAACCTAACTTTTCCATATAATAAAATTCCTTTCCGAATATAAATTACAACATCATATATTGTATCATATTTTATACATCTGTAAAAGAGCTTTTTTTCCTTGAAATTATTGAAATTTTAGCTATAATTAACTTGTATGTATATTTTTGTTCAAAGGAGTATGGATTATGACGACAACACAGAAAACAAGCTCAAAAAAACTTAAAAAATTATTACTTTTCATGATGGCAGCCATTGTCCTTTCATCAACCATTAATCTGGCAAAGGTGCCTGTCTTTGCCGCATCAAAAGTAACGGCTACCATCCCGAGCTACAAAGTGGAGCTGGACTACGAAGATGTGGACTGCTCTACATCGAAGTACCCTCTTATTAATTACAAGGGCATAACCTATTTCCCGATGACCTGGGGTTACAGCAGACTCCTCGGGCTTACAAGCGCCTGGATTGAAGGCGAAGGCCTCTTTCTGGCAAGCTGGGGAACATACGGACCGGCAACTTCCGATTTCGAAATGCCTGTCTACAAGGGCTCGAAAAACCCGAGGACAGTCAGCGCAGCAATCGCCGATTATCCCATTTACGTAAACGGCACAAAGCTTGATAACAGCAAGGAAGAATATCCTATATTAAACTTCCGCGGTATCACATACTTCCCTCTCACCTGGCGCTTCGCACGCGAGGAGTTTGATTGGGATACAAACTGGTCAAAGGAAACGAACACCTTTTCGATTCACTGGCAGATAGACGATGACACCTCAAGCTACTACACGGTTTATGAGGAAAATGAATCGGGAGCTTATATCGAAAAGAATATTTCAAAAAGCGTGCCAATAAGAGAAGAGATTGATGCAAACGGAGAAAAACACACATTTTACACAGTTAAGGACGCGGACGAATATTATTTCTTTGATTACCTTTCCGGCAAACTCACAAAAAGTGAAAAGCGCGAAAGCTATACCGCATACGAAAACGGAGATTCCTCATATCTCCCTGTGGGGCATCTTTCAAAGGATTTAAAGATTCGCACGGATATTGAATACACGCGCGACGACATCCCTGCCCCATATACACCTTTTATTGCAAAGGGTTATGTGAGCATTGACGGCAAGGATTATTTTGTAGACGAAGGCATTGCAATTGAAGACGCGTTTCACGCAGGAAGCTATGTATTTGTAAATGCACGCCGCTATACAGGCTACAGAATGTGTGTAAGCGGTAATTACGAGCTCTACCGCATCGACACATCAAAAGGCACGGTTGAAAGACTCGACACGCAGTATGCCCACTACGCAAGCATGAAGCTTCTCGGCACTGACAAAAACGGTACGCTTTACATTAAATGCCAGCAAGGCTCAGACAGCTGCCAGGGCGAAGGCGGCACTATGGAAGCATCCGCATACAATGACGGCTACTACATTATGAACCCTAGCAGTGGCAGCCTGAGGCTTTGCCGCCGCTTTGTCTATACCGACGGCGACATATTAACGCCGGACGGACATATCTATGGCATATTCAACTGGAAAGACCGTATAGAAAGACTCTATTAAACTAAAAGCAGGGACTTCATTGTCCCTGCTATTTATGTGCCATTTATATGTTATCTATTCGGATTTTCTTTTATCAATCATTATAATTGCACGTGCCGGGCAAACCGGAGCGCAGTACCCGCATGTCAGGCAGATATCGTGATTTACCTCGGCAAGTCCGTTTTCGTTTACAAAGATTGCTTTGCTCGGACAGCGCTGAACACATGCATTGCAGCCTTCGCAGTCGCCCTGATCGATAAAGATACGTTTCTTTGAAATATCAGGAGTGTAGTCACGCAGCATAGTTCCGTCGAGATAAGAAACTATATCGTCTATTTCGCGCTTCTTTCCAAAGCCTATCATCATAGCTGAAATACCCGGGAGCCCATAGACATAATCAAGCGCTGTGCGATAGGTCCCCGTAAGGTTGCCACCGCCGAAGGCTTTCATTCCGAAAACACCCTTCCCTGCCAGTGCCGCCTTTTTTATGGCCGCAGCCATTGCCTCGCTGGTACCTACGCCGTCAAAATTGCGGTTGTCACGGATACCGAGACCTTTGTAGTTTATCAGCGGAAAGAGTATTTCTATCTCAATTTTGTCCGCTATCATTTCTGCGACATCGACATAGTGTGTGGAAACGCCTATGTGACGAATCCATCCCTTTGCCTTTGCATCAACAAGAGCCTCGAGTGCCCCTGCACGGAAGTTGTATTCCTTTACCGATATCAGTTCGTGGAGCATGAATATATCGATAACGTCACGATTAAGCTCACGTCTGGCTTCCTCGATAGCCTCCGTCATCTGCTCATAGCTCGACTTCAGGCACTTTGAGCTGATTATGGGCTCGTAATTTGTGCCGTCCAAAGCTTTTCTGAGATATTTATATGTTTTGTAATATTGCGCAGTATCAAAAAGGTTGATTCCTTTATCCATCGCATAGCGTATCAGCTCTGCGCCCTCATCAAGAGGGAGATTGAGCTGAGTCGCGCCCATAGTCAGGACTCCGAAACCCACCTTTGAAACTTTTAAGCCTGTTTTACCAAGTCTGATTTTTTCCATGCATACACCTTTAAAATTAGTTGTCAAAAAACATTTTACCTAATTTTAATCTGTACTTCAATATCTTTTTCGACAAGCTCTGCAAACTTTTTGCCGCAGGTCTCGTCGCCTGCTATATCGCCGTAGTGCGTAGGAATTGCTATTTCAGGCTTTATTTTATTAATTAGCTTTGCAGCCTCTTTATAATCCATTGTAAATGTACCGCCGCATGGAACCAGCGCTATATCACAGTTTACGGCTTCGGCATCGGGAACTCTGTCGGTATCGCCGGCAACATAGATGCGCGTATCCTCCACAGTAATGATGTATCCGAGCCAGCGTGACATTTTCGCATGGAACGGCTTTAATTTATTATAAGCCGCCACCGCTTCTATCGGCATATCCAGGACTTCAACCTTTTCATCAGGAAGCATTACCTCCATCTGACCGTCCGGTATTCCGAGATCGAGCATTTTCTGTCTCATAGTGTTTGGCGCAACAAAGACCGTTTCCTGTTTAATGACCTTTTTCATGTCTTCAACGGAAAAGTGGTCGTAATGCTCATGAGTGATGAACACCCAGTCTGCATCGCCCACCTGCTCAGGGATTCTGAACGGGTCGAAATAAATTACATATCCGCCCGCTTCAAGTCTGATTGACGAATGCTCGTTTATCGTTATCGTCTTTGCCAGTTTGGCTGCATTTGACATAGTAGTACCTCCGCTATGCTAATTACTTCGGCTGCATGCTTTCTGCGTATCTGACCGTTTCCATCGCATCTTTTGCATATTTGTCAGCCTTTATCGAATCGGCGTATGTCTGATTTAATACAGCACCGCCTACTACGATTTTAGCCCAAGAAGCCTTTTCATGCAAGAGTCTTATCGTCTCTTCCATCGCAGGTACAGTCGTCGTCATCAGAGCAGACAGTCCGACAAGCTCAGCCTTGTGCAGCTCTACAGCCTTTAGCACAGTCTCGGCAGGCACATCCTTTCCAAGATCGATTACCTTAAAGCCGTAATTTTCAAGAAGCAGCTTTACTATATTTTTCCCTATATCGTGAATATCGCCTTCAACTGTTGCAATCACACAGGTCAGCCCCTTTTCGTCACAGCCTTTTCCTGTTTCTTTGCTTGCAGCCAGCTTTGACTTTATTAATTCAAACGCAGCCTTTGCGGCCTCCGCACTCATCAGAAGCTGCGGAAGATATGTCCTTCCTGATTCGTAGCCCTTTCCCACTACATCGAGAGCAGGTATTATTTCACCGCTTATAATATCAAGCGGAGCCTTAGTCTTTAAAAGTGCCTCGGTAAATTTATGCGCATCGGCCTTTAAACCTTTTATGATTGCGTCCTTCAGGTCATTTCCGTCGTTTTCATTTTGGGGACACACCTCATCTTTTGGGATGCACCCGTTTTCGCTTTTTGCTATGACGGTTTTAACCTCTGCAGGAGCTTCCGTTTTATGGGCTTCCATGAATTTTATATAGTTTTCACACGCCGTATCCATATTATGAAGAGCTAAAAATGCGTGATATGTCTTCATGATTTCGGTTGAATACGGATTTACAATGCCTGCCGAAAGACCTCTTTCCAGCGCAGCATTAAAGAATGACGTGTTTATCGCATCGCGGCTCGGCAGGCCGAACGATATGTTCGAAATACCCAGCGAAGTGCAGCATCCAAGCTCTTTTTCGATGAGCTCAATTGCTTTGAGCGTAACCAGCGCAGACTCTCCGTTTGCACTGATGGTCAGCGTCAGAGGGTCGAAAATTATGTCCTTTGACGCAATCCCGTACTCCGCAGCTGTCTTTAAGATGTTCCGCGCTACGGAAAGCCTCCCCTCTGCTGTCTCCGGTATTCCATTTTCATCCAGTGTAAGCGCAATTACTACTCCGCCGTACTTCTTTGCCAGCGGGAAGATTGCACGCATGCTGTCTTCCTTGCCGGACACGGAATTGATCAACGCTTTACCGTTTACGTGCCTTAAGGCTCTCTCCATAGCCTCCGCATCTGCCGTGTCTAACTGAAGAGGCAGATTTATAACAGCCTGAAGCTCTTCCGTAACCTTCAAAAGCAGCTCCGGTTCATTTATATCCGGTAGCCCCACGTTAACATCCAAAACATCTGCGCCCTTTTCCTGCTGGCCTATGCCTTCGCTGAGAATGTAGCTGATGTCGCCCTCAATCAGTGCTTGCTTGAAGCGCTTCTTGCCGGTTGGGTTGATGCGCTCGCCTATGATGACAGGCCGTCCGCCGAATGTCACTGCGTGAGTGTATGAAGATACCACCGTGCGGCCCTTGTCCGAAACAGCAAGCGGTGCAAGCCCGCTTATCGCATCTGCAACTGCCTTGATATATTCAGGCGTTGTGCCGCAGCAGCCGCCCACGATTCTGACACCCTTTTCCACGGCAGTCTTTATGTAGCCCGCAAATTCATCTGCACTCACGTCATATTTTGCCTTTCCTCCCTCAATTTTCGGAAGGCCTGCGTTTGGCTTGAATATTACCGGAACAGATGCGTACTTAAGATATGACTCAATTACGGGCAGCAGCTCCTTTGGCCCGAGTGAGCAGTTTACGCCAATGGCATCGGCTCTCATGCCCTCAAGCATTGCTGTCATGGCTTCGGCATTAGCGCCGGTCATCAGCTTGCCGTCAGCGCCAAAGGCATTTGTGACAATTACCGGCAGGTCTGAGTTTTCCTTTGCTGCAAGCAGAGCTGCCTTTGTCTCATAGCTGTCGTTCATTGTTTCGATTGTAATGAGGTCTGCTCTGTATTTTACGCCGAGGCGCACTATCTTTGCAAAAATTTCAACTGCCTTTTCAAAATCGAGATCGCCATACGGCTTTAATAGCTTGCCGCATGGGCCTATGTCGAGAGCAACATATTTGGGATGCGATCCGGTGCTTTCCTCTCTCGCCCGTTTAGCATTCAGTATTGCGGCACCTATTATTTCTTCGAGCTCACTGTCTTCAAACTTCAGGCTGTTTGCTCCGAACGTGTTGGTGTTTACGATGTTTGAACCCGCTTCGTAATATGCTTTATGTATGGTAACAGTATCGTTAGGATGCGAAATATTCCATCTTTCAGGATGCTCGCCGGGTTTTAAGCCCCTTTCCTGAAGCAGTGTCCCCATTCCTCCGTCGAGTATAACGATATTGTTTTTGAGATAATTTGTGACGTCCATTTTTGTTTTTTCCCTTAAAGTGTTTCTAAATTGCGGTCTTTTCGAAATAAGAATACCTCTCTCCGAGGATATCGCTGAGGTTTTCAAGTATCTTTTCCGCTACATCCGGTTTGTTCATTGAATATACATGTACATGATTTATACCGTTTGCATATAAATCGATAATCTGATCTGTCGCATAGGCGATTCCCGCCTGCTTCATCGCTGCAGGATTGTCGCCGAATCTGTCGACGAGGCTTTTGAATCTCTGAGGCATGAACGAGCCTGAAAGCTTGATGGCGCGCTCTACCTGGTTTGCGTTTGTAATCGGCATTATGCCCGGAATTACAGGTACATCTATTCCTGCTGCCCTGATTTTGTACATAAAGTTGTATAATAAATTATTATCAAAAAACATCTGTGTAGTCAAGAATTCACATCCGGCGTCCACCTTTTCTTTCAGGTGCTTTATATCTTCGGCCTGGGTGCGGCTTTCCGGATGAACCTCCGGATAGCATGCACCGCCGACACACAGTTGAGGTGCGAGGCGCTTTATATCTCTGACAAGCTCTACTGCGTGATGATATTCCCACTTGCTTCTGTCAGATTTCTCGAGCTCCGGAGTTAAATCTCCGCGAAGAGCAAGTACGTTCTGTATCCCTGCCCTTTTAATTTCGGTTATGCGTTTTTCTACAGTTGCTTTATCGCTTGATACACAGGTAAGATGAGCAAGCATCGGAACACTGTAATTTTTCTCGATATTCTCTGCAATGTCTATGGTATAACGGCTCGTTCCACCGCCTGCCCCATAGGTCACGCTCATATAGCTCGGCTTTAATTTTGCAATCTCCTCTGTCGCCTTTGTGACGCTTTCAAGCGAAGCGTCAGTCTTAGGGGGAAAGACCTCAAACGAGATACTACACGCCTCTTTGTTTAAGATTTTACTGATTTTCATAACTACACCTCATCTTTGATAATTACTTATTGATAATAAAAAAGCGGAAGCACTCGAAAGAGCTTCCGCACATTTACATTATGTTAAGATTTACAATCTATAACGCTGCCTTGTGACTAGAGAAACCGTTTCGAATGAGAACACGTGAAAACATGCACATGCCATACATGGCCATGCACATCATCATTCCCATCATCATAGCGAGGCTAAGATTAATAAGACTCATCCGGTTTCTCCTTTCTTCAAATTATAGCTAATATACATCAATAAACATTAAAAGTCAAGTATTTAACTTTTAATTTTGCAAACTTCCACATAAACGCAGATGCTTCGTCATAAACTACTCCTATAGGCGCAGTCTGTTTTCGCACACGTTTTGCATTTGCTGTCTCCGTTTTCAAAATAACAAGTAGCGTGGTTTGAAACGCCGGCAATTGCCGTTACGGACTTTGAAGGAGTCATCAGGAGGCTGTCATTCAGTGTCAGTCCGATATGTTTTTCCGGCTCGAGCAGTCTGAATATCGTTTTCTGAAACTCGAGCGGCAAATCCGCATACCCTGGGCTGAACCTGCGCGTGAGATGTTTCCCGTACTCTGAAAGCTCCGCATCCATTTCGTTGCAAAACTCATCGCACAGAGCTTCAATGCGCTCGGCACCAATCGACTGCATCATCAGCGACTTCGACGGAGCGATATCTCCGTACCTTGTGATAAGCCTGTCAAGCCCCACTCCCACTGTTGCGGCAAAGATTATCACCTCGTCGCAGCCTTGCAGCAGCCCCCTCAAAGCTTTTGAGTCAGTCCGCCACTTGCCTGCAAAGGTGACTTCGGAAAGGCTTACGCTTATATCAAAGAAGCTGTAGCAGACCTTGTAGGAGATCTGACCGGCAGCTTCGTTAAAGCAGTCGAGCGCGAGGCTCTTCGTGCCGGGATCGGCAATTCCTCTCGTCCCCGCGTAGCGCAGAGCTTCGTCAATGTTAAATTTTGGTGCGCTTATGTCTTTTTTCAGTATCATGCTGTCATGCTGTGCTCTATGCCTTGCAGCCCGGGCCCTCGCAGCCTTCAGGGTTTTCGTCGTCATCGTCTGCGTTAGGATCGAAGCCTTCGAGGCCCTTGTAGGTCTTGCCGTGCTTCTGCGCATAGTCATAGATTGCGCACTTGATAGCGTGGTCGGCGAGTACTGAGCAGTGGAGCTTTACGGCAGGAAGTCCGCCGAGCTCCTCAACAATCTGCTTGTTTGTAACTGCCAGAGCTTCATCGACTGTCTTACCGATAATCATCTCTGTTGCCATCGATGAAGAAGCGATTGCGCTGCCGCAGCCGAAGGTTTTGAACTTTACATCTGTGATAACATCGTTATCGTCAACCTTGATGGTAATCTGCATCATGTCTCCGCAGACAGGTGAGCCGTAAACGCCCTTACCGTCCGGGTTTTCGATTTCTCCGACATTTCTCGGATTCATGAAATGATCCATTACTGTTTCGTTATATAAAGCCATTTTTTTACCAACCTTTCTTTTCGTTAACAGATGATATTTCTCTGAGTCTTGCAACAATCTTTGCGAGATTTTCAACTACATAGTCGATATCCTCTTTTGTAGTAAAATCACCGACTGTGAATCTGATTGTTCCGTGAATCTTCTCCACAGGAACGCCCATAGCTGTCAGAACGTGTGACGGCTTTAACGATTTGCTCGAGCAGGCCGAGCCTGTTGAAACAGAAATTCCAACGCTGTCAAGCATCAGAAGAATCGATTCGCCTTCGATATATTCAAATGTAATATTTGCATTGCCCGGATGTCTGTGTTCCATGGTGCCGTTAACGGTCGTGCCCGGAATTGTCTTTGTAACCTGTTCGATCAGGTAGTTTCTCAGAGCGCTGCAATTCTTGATGTGGTTTTCGAGATTTGCTTCTGCCATTTCGGCAGCCTTGCCAAATCCCACGATACCGGCGAGATTTTCGGTGGAAGCTCTATGTCCGCTTTCCTGCGCACCGCCGTGAAGATAGTTGGAAGCATTAACGCCTTTTCTCATGTAAAGAGCGCCCACGCCCTTTGGTCCGTAAATTTTATGAGCCGACATACTCATCAGGTCAATACCCATTTCATGAACATTAATCGGAGTATTGCCGAGGCCCTGGACTGCGTCTGTGTGGAACAGCACACCGTGCTTGTGAGCGATTTCTGCTATTTCCTTTACAGGCTGAATGGTTCCTACTTCGTTGTTAATCAGCATTACACTGATCAGAACGGTTTTGTCGGTTATAGCCTTTTCGATTTCGTCGAGCTTTACTGTGCCGTCAGGATTGACTCCTACGTAAGTAACGTCAACGCCGTGCTTTTGCAGGAACTCACAGCTGTGAAGTATTGCGTGATGTTCAATCTGAGTTGTAATAATATGGTTGCCCTTTTTGGCAAGCTTGTCTGTAACACCAAAAAGTGTCCAGTTATCAGCTTCGGAGCCGCTGCCGGTGAAGTAAACCTCATCAGGGTTTGCACCAATCAGGTGGGCGAGCTGTCCTCTGGCCTTTGTGATGGCATCCTTTGCTTCAAGGCCGTAGGTATAAAGGCTTGAAGGGTTTCCGAAGTGCTCGGTGAAGTATGGCATCATAGCGTCAAGAACTTCTTTTTTAACCGGCGTGGTTGCTGAATAATCCATGTAAACCTGTCGCATATATCTTCCTCTTTTCATTGTAATTGTAAACCGTAAAATATTTACCCGTTTCAATAAAAGGCAAATAAAAAGTGCCGTAGTATTTATACACATACTACGGCATCTGTAAACAAATTTTGCCAAAAACATGTTTAATTAATAAGCTTTGAATTCGCTTTATTAATCCACGATTTCGATGTTATCGAGCTGCGCCTTTAAATTAGCCCTAAAGCCTTCAAGATAGGCCTTTCTGAGTGCTGCCTGTTCCTCGATTTCTTCGGCGGAAAGTCCCTCTGCTTTCTTTTTATGGGCCAGCTCGTTTATTCTGTCAATCATTTCTTTTGTAATTGCCATAAATTGTCTCCCCTTTAACGTTAAACAGTATGGCTTATTATACTATAAAAGCGTTTGTTAAACAAGTGTAAAGGATTACAAATTGCTCGCTCTTCTGCCCGATGTTTTTCTGAGATAATTGCCGATTTCCGTCATGCAGAAAATCGTAAGCACCAGAAAAACACCCGGAATCACGATAATCCAGTACGAGCCCGTGAGCATTGCGCGCTGAGCCAGTGAAAGCATGCTTCCCCAAGAAATTACCTCTATCGGAAGGCCTATGCCCATAAAGCTGAGCGTCGACTCCGCAACGATGGCGCTTCTAATATTCATAACTATCATAAACATGATTGTCGGGAAAAAATTTGGCGTTAAATGGCGCCAAAGTATGTGAAAGAAGCTGCCGCCCATGCACCTTGATGCTATGATGTAGCGGCTGCCCGAAAGCTGACGGACCTCAGTACGGACAATTTTTGCGATGCTGATCCAGCCTGTCAGGCCTATTACGACCGCTATGCTGAGAATGCCGGCATCGCCGAATATCGCCTGAAGCAGCACGATCAGAAGCAGGCTTGGCACGCTCAAAAGTATTTCCGTAAAGCGCATCAGTATATCGTCAAGCCATTTTGGTGCCATGCCGCTCAGCGCTCCGAAAACGACGGCGATTACCGTGGAAATCAGAGTTGAAAGCAGGCCTATAAAAAGAGATATTCTGCCGCCGTACCAAATCATGGAGAATATGTCCCTTCCGAGAGTGTCGGTTCCGAACAGAAACTCACTGTTTGGCGCAACATTGCAGTTATAAAGATCCAGATATGACGGATCCTTTGTCATGATTACCTCCGAAAACAGGCATGCCAGAGAAATCAGTGCCAGTATTCCGATTGAAATTACAGGCGGCCTGCGCGAGGAGTGCTTATCCATTTATAACACCCCCGTTCTCTCCGAGGCTTTCATATATTTCTTCCGTTTTTTCCCGTGCCTTTATGCGTGGGTCTATTCTCTCGTTTATTATTTGGCTGAGGATATTAAAGAATATGACCACGACGCCTGTGATTATGCAAAGAACCATCAGCATATTGTAATCGTGAAGCTGTGCGGCTTCGTATGAAAGCGTGCCTATGCCGGGATAGGAAAAGAGCATTTCAACGATATATGTGCCTCCCACAACGTGAGGAATGGAAATGGCCATAATGCTGAAATATGCGGGCAAAATGCCGCGTATGCAGTGCTTGAACATTATATCCCGCCTGCTTAGTCCCTTTGCCTTTGCCAGCAGTACATAATCCTCTCTCACCTCTTCTGCGAGCTTGTTTCGGATCATATAGGTGTAGTACCAAAGATGGCTAAGTATCACGGCTATGAGTGGCAAAATCAAATGCCTTATTCTGTCGGCCACATCGCCCGAATGCCCTATCGTATAAGCTCCGGAGCTCGGCGCTATGTGCAAAATTACCGCAAAGACCAGTATCAGCACCAAACTCAGCCAGAACTCAGGTATGCAGCTGATGATGGTGCCAACCTTGCAAAGGATTTTATCGGCAAGGCGGTCCTCATGCCAGATACAAAAAATGCCCAAAAGTAAGGCTAAAATAAACATCAAAACAAAGCTGATTCCGCCAAGCAGTGCTGTATTAAGAAGTCTGCCCGCAATTACTGAAAGAACAGGCTGCTTGTACTTGTAGGAAATGCCGAAATCTCCTTCAAAGGCGTTTTTGAGCCAGTAAATATATTGAGTCAGTGTGGGCTGATCGAGTCCCAGGCGTGTGAGAGCGTGTGCTCTTTCGGCTTCTCCCATCTGGCTTGCTCTTTCGCCGTAGTATGCCATCAGCGGATCTCCCGGAGTCAGACGCGAAAGCCAGAAAACTATTATGGACAGCACAAAGACGCTGATAACAAACAGAGCAAGCTTTTTCAGGTAGTACAGCGCTTTGTCTTTATATTTTCTTTTTTTACGTGCGCTTTTATTCGCATTCATGGGTTTCTCCCCTGTAAATATGTATTTCTTTTTGCCTTTCGCTCCTCGGATCCGGCTTTGGAATCGCAGCTAAAAGGCTTTTTGTATATTCGTGCTGAGGGTTATTGAATACCTCGGCCGTATCGCCGATTTCAACCAGCTTTCCGCGATACATCACCCCGACTCTGTCGCAGAGGTATTTCACCATGGCAAGGTCGTGAGCTATGAACAGTATTGCACAACCATGTTCATCACGCAGGTGCCTAAAAAGATTGATCACCTGGGCCTGAATCGAGGCATCAAGCGATGCGACCGGTTCATCGGCCACCAAAAGCTCCGCATCCATAGATACGGCTCGTGCAATTGCAACCCTTTGTCTTTGCCCGCCTGAAAGCTCAGGAGGATATCTTTTTGCATATGAGGCATCCAGCCCCACATATTTCATCTGATATTCCGCCTCTGCCTTCATACTCCCTCTTTCGGGCTTTATCCTGTTTATTACCATAGGCTCCGAAATAATATCCTCAATTGTCATCCTTTGATTAAGGCTCGATGAGGAATCCTGAAATATCAGCTGCCTTTTGGTTTTTAAAATATCTTTATTTTTCGAAGCCTCTTTTGGATTAAAAATATCTATGCCTTTAAATCGAACACTGCCCTTTAGAGGATAATATATATTCATAATACAAGATGCAACCGTGGATTTCCCCGAGCCCGATTCTCCCACAAGGCCGAAAATCTCTCCCGCTTTTATATTGAACGAAACATCTTTAACGGCATTTACATATACTCCGCGCCTGATTTTGAACCTGTGTGAAAGATGCTCTACCTCCAGAATATTTTCATCCCTGACCGTTTTTTTGCCGGATTTATGCTGCATCATCGCTTCCTGCTTTGAAACTATGCTGTCCAGGCTGTTTAAGCTGATATCAGGAGCACCTTTATCCAGTAGCCATGTCGCGGCATAATGCGTATCGCTTATGCGAAACATCGGTGGTTCTTTTTCAAAGTCAATCGGCAGCGCAAAGGGATTGCGAGGTGCGAAAGCATCGCCCTTAGGTAAATTTATGCCTGTCGGCGGTGCGCCCGGTATCGTATAAAGCTCGTGCTTGCCGTCCGAAAGCGCAGGGAGAGTGCGTAAAAGTCCCCAGGTATACGGATGACGCGGATCGTAATAAACCTCGTCTGCCATACCGATTTCAACAATTTTCCCCGCATACATGATTGCTACTCTGTCCGCTATCTTTGCGACAACTCCCAAATCGTGCGATACCAAAATTATTGAAAGTCCCAGCTTTTTCTGGACATCCTTCAGAACATCCAAAATCTGCGCCTGAATGGTTACATCAAGTGCTGTAGTAGGTTCATCGGCCAAAAGTATTTTAGGATTCCCTGCAAGCGCAATCGCAATTACCACGCGCTGCCTCATTCCTCCCGAAAAGCTGGCAGGATAAAGCTTGCAAAGCTCGCTCGCCTGCCCTATTCCGACGCTTTCAAGGAGCTGTATAACCCTGTCGTGGATTTCTGCCTTTGAAAGCCCGGGATTATGAATGCGTACAGCTTCTGCCACCTGTTTTTCAATTGTAAGTGTAGGATTGAGCGAGGTCATCGGATCTTGAAATACCATTGCAATCTCGCTGCCTCGCAGATTGCAAAGCTCCGATTCGCTCATTTTAACGAGATCTTTTCCCTGAAGCAGGATTTCACCGTTTTTTATTACTGCACCGCTGTGCAAAAGACCCATCAGGCTTTTACAAAGCACACTTTTGCCGCAGCCACTTTCTCCTACAAGCGCAAGAGTCTCCCCCTCATTTAATGAGAAGGAGACATTTCTTACCGCTTCCAGTTCCCCCTGCGGGCTAAAAAAACTCACAGAAAGGTCATTAACTTTTAATAGATTAGGCATATTTATTATTTCCGTTTAAACCATTTATTATTTACAACGAAGCGTTTACTCAATTGTCCAATCGCAGACATTCCAAAAGATACCTACGCCATGATGTCCGAGAACTGTCTTCGGATTGATGCCTTTGATGCGGCTGTCGCCCACGTAAATTGCATTTACATAGCAGATGAAGGTATATGGTGGATTGTTGTTAAGCTCTGCAAGTGCCTTTGAATAAGCTGCCTTACGTACTTCGGAATCGTCACTCTGACGGGCTTCCGTTACGAAGCGGTCGAAATCAGCACTACTGTAAGCACTGTAGTTTGCGCCCTTTCCTGTACCGAAAATCTTGTACATATGGTCATCAGCGTCAAATGGGCTGCCCCATCCTATAATTCCGCTGTTTTGGCTGATCCATGAAGTGGAAACGTCTGCGCTTACATCAAGGCCTACTGCCTGGAGCTGCTGTGCGCAAATACGAGCAAGGTCTACTCTGACCTGATCGCTTGGTGTTGCGTAGATAGTAAAGCTTATCTTGTTGCCGTTTCTGTACCAGTATCCGTCGCTTTCCTTAGTGCAGCCTGCTGCAGCGAGAAGCTCCTCGCATTTTGCAGGGTCGTATGTATAAAGCTCTGTTGCAGGATCGTTGTAGATATTTCTCTGCAGAGGACCGTATGCAGGCATTCCGTGGCCGCTGACTACTGCATCGACTATTGCATTTCTGTCGATTGCATAACCGATCGCAGGAATCAGATCTTTGTTTTCAATCCACATGTCATCGCTGAAATTGTACATGATTGCACGATAGTCGGCTGTAGTCATATCAAAGATTGAATATTCATCTTTTCCTTCAAAGGTTGCCAGATCCTTTGGCTCGATCTGAGTAAAGTTCAGCTCACCGCTCTGAAGCTGCAATGCCTTTGCACTGTTGTCCGGAACAATTTTAAATATGATTGTGTCTATATTTGGAGTTCCCAGGAAGTAATCTTCGTTCTTCTCAAGAGTAATTGACTGACCGTCATCATGGACTGCTACCTTGTATGGACCTGTTCCAACAGGCTTAAAGAAGTATGAGGATGTGTGAGGGTCCTCTCCTTCAAGAAGGTGTTTTGGCAAAACAGCCATCGACATGTATTCGAGGAATGCGTAGTTTGGCTCGCTGAGAGTGAACTTTACCGTGCTGTTATCAATAACCTCAATTGATTCAACATCCTCGTAATTTGGAGCGTTTTCGGATTCATTATCAGGATTTTGAATCATTTCAATTGTGAACTTAACATCATCTGCCGTGAAAGCTTCACCATCGTGCCATTTAACATCGTCTCTGAGGTTAAATGTGTATACAGTTCCGTTTTCTTCAATCGTCCAATCGCTAGCCAGACACGGAATGATTTGATTATCTGCGTCATGTGCTGTCAGACCGTTAAAAATCAATACATTGATTTCGCAGTGCTCATTGATTGCCGGATTGATTTCGGTATACTCGTCCGTTGTTCCGTAAACAATAGTGTTACCTGCATCATTGTCCGCAGGAGCTGCATCCTGTCCACAGGCTGCAAGAGTAAGCATCATTGCAATCAGAAGTAAAATCGATACAAGTCTTTTCATGATAGATATAATTTCCTTTCCGCATTGTCATTGTGAGTTACCGCTTTCACTAACAATGCAATGCCATCCTAACATAAAAAATCCCCCTTGGGAAACTCCCCCGGGGGTTATTTTTGTACACTTTTGAGCAATTTGTTTACTTTTTCACAAGTAATTTTTGAATTTCATATGAATTGGGTCGGATATGGCTTAAAGATATCTCTTTATAGCCTCCTGAAATTCCTCAACCATTTCCATGTCGCCTTCTTCTATGGCATGAGTAATACAGTGAGCCATATGCTCGTTTATAATCTCCTTACCAAGTCCGTTAAGGGCTGACCTTGAGGCTGCAAGCTGCATTAAAACCTCCGAGCAATCCTCGTCGTTTTCAAGCATTTTCTTAACATACTCGAGATGGCCTATAACTCTGGAGAGTCGATTAATCTGGCGCTTTTTTTCCTTTGGATCGTGCACATGTGCATGATGATGGCGATGCTCAAGCTCATGAGTATGCTTGTGGTCGTGGTCGTGATTGTGATCTGCGCACATAGCTGTTTCTCCTCTCTGAGTATTTTGCGTATTTTGCACATTTTGCGCATTTATGCTGTTTCACGCAATGACTTATTATAGCACAAGGATATTATTATCACAAGAAAAACAAAAATGAAATAGTTTGCTTGAAAAAGTTTAAACACAAATATCGTTTTTTATATTCTCATAAGTGCGCTCGCCTATGCCGCTGACGCTTTTTATATCTTCCGGCTTTGTAAATTTGCCATTCTTTGCCCGATAGTCTATTATCTTTCCCGCAGTTACGATTCCAATGCCGCTGAGGCTTTGAAGCTCTTCCGAAGTGGCAGTATTTATGTTGATTTTACCGTTTCCGCTGCTCGCATAGCCCGCACTGCCGGCAAGACCTGCACTGCCTGCACTGCCACTTTCCTGTGCAAGCTCCGTTTCACCCACAAACGGCACATATAGCTTGTCCCCATCATAAAGCTGCTGTGCGAGATTTAGTGGTGCTGTATCACTGAGGCTCGCAAGACCACCAGCTGCCTCTATTGCCTGAAATACTCTCGCGCCTTCGGAAAGCACCACGACACCGGGCTTTTGTACAGCTCCCTGAACGTCCACATAGATTTGTCCTGCTGCGATTCTTTCTGGGTTCACCTCCGAATCATCTACTTCGTATTCAGTCTCGCTACTGCTCGCAATAACGATATCAGCCGGCTCATCCTTTCCGAATGTAAACAGAATCAGACATACTATCAGAAGAAAAGCAAGAATAACCTTTTCCACGATTTTTTTGTTTTCCTTTGCATATATGAGAACCTCTGAAAAATTCATGTTCTTTGCTCTTTTTAAATAATCCGATATCCCTTTCAAAATTACACCCCTCCTTTGTTTCAGTAATATCATGATACTATTGAAACCGGCGGGTTTCAATGCAAAAAGGGGACAGGCACCAAACTGGATTTTTGGGAAGTTTGGTGCCTGTCCCTTTTTTCGCTTTTTGGGAAGTTTGGTGCCTGTCCCCAAATTAGCCTTTGAGGATTAGGCGGTTTCTGCAGATTTCGATGACTGAACGTTCCGCATCGATTCCTGCGTGCTCGAGAAACGGTGGAAGCAAAAGCTCCGGCGAAAGGTTGCCGTGAGAGCCCTGAGCAAGTTTGGTTTTCAATATAATTTTATTGTCAACCTCCCCTGTTTCCTCATTTTTTATCAATTCTTCAAAGCCTTCAATTTCAAAGATTAGCGGTCTGATATCGACTTCCTTCAGGTCGCGTTTTTTCTTTTGCTTTTTCAGCACCGTAATCGATTCTTTATCCATGAAGCTCTTGCAAGCTTCGGTTATATCTCTGTCATAGCCTTTCGGTGCAGGAATCTCAATAGTAAAATCAGCAGCTTCAACAAGCGATGCAACCGTATAGCTTGCCTGATTCGGCACATTGTCCGGCAGCTGTTCAACAGATGTGATTCCAATACCTTCTGGCATTCTTTCAGAAAGCAGTCCCTTCAGATTATCAGCTTCAAAGAAATCCTTTGTCTCTATTTCGAGCAGCTCAGCCTCCGACGTATAGCCAAGTGAAAGCGGCTGGGCAAATATCATCTTCGGGTGCGGGTTGAAGCCTTGAGAATATGACAAATGAATGTCTGCCCTTTTAAATACGCGTTCAAAAAGCCTGACCATATCGAGGTGTGAGGTGTATTTTATATAGCCGGACTTTGTAAATGTGATAAGATATTTACTCATTTACCAATGCACCTCCCATAGGGCAATTCGTATATCTGTTGATACCACAGCCTGCGCAGCCTTTTCTGCAATCCTTTGTGGTAATACCCTGTTTTGATTTTTCGTTTTCACTTTTTAGGAATTCGGTAGAAATTCCCGAATCAATCTGCGCCCAAGGGAGTACTTCATCGTAGGAGCGCTCGCGATGAGCATAGAATTCCGGATTTATTCCGCTTTCGGCAAAAGCCCTCTGCCAGCGCTCGTAGCTGAAGCTTTCGCCCCAAGCGTCAAACTTGCAGCCGAGCTCGTGCGCCTTTAAAAGCAGCCTGCCGGTGCGTCTGTCTCCTCTTGCAAATACTGCTTCGAGCATTGAAGTGTCGGTTTCGTGGTAATTAAAGGTGACATGCTTAATGTGCAGCTTTTCCTTCAGGTATTCGTGTTTTTTCGTAAACTCTTCCTGTGTATTCTGTCCGAACCATTGGAAAGGCGTATGTGATTTAGGCACGAAATTGGAAACGCTGACCGTTACATTAAAGCGTCCACCCTTTCCACCCTTGATTTCCTGATTTATCGCCACTATATTGCGTGCGATTTCCGCAATGCCGTCGAGATCTTCGTAAGTTTCTCCCGGCAACCCGCACATAAAGTAGAGCTTTATATTGTTCCAGCCCAGTTCAATTGCCTGCCTGGTGGAATCGTATATGTCTTTTTCCGTGACGCCCTTGTTTATGATGTCGCGCAGGCGCTGCGTTCCCGCTTCAGGAGCGAAGGTCAGACCGGATTTTTTGTATTTCTGAATCTCATCAAGAACCTTGAACGAAAAGCTGTCCAGCCTCAGCGAAGGCAGTGACAGAGAGATGTTATCCTTTGCGCAGGTCTGCATCATGCGTGTTGCGAGCGTTTCAAAGCTTGAATAGTCTGATGTCGAAAGTGAGAGTATAGAGAGCTCTTCGTGGCCGGTAGATTTCAGCTGGGCCTTGGCAAGCTCGAGAATATGCTCTTCGCTTCTCTCTCTGACCGGGCGGTAAATCATGCCCGCCTGACAGAACCTGCAGCCTCTGGTGCAGCCGCGGAACGTCTCAACAACAGCTCTGTCGTGCACTACATCAATGAACGGAACGATGGTATCGACCGGAAACGGTGCCTTGTCGAGATCGCTCACAATTGCGCGAAGCACTTTTTCGGGCGCTTTTTCGGAAAGTCTTTCATATTTTTCGATTGTACCGTCAGCTGCATAAACCGGCTTGTAGAGCGAAGGAATATATATGCCGCGTAAGGCGCTCAGTTCGCCCAGGAGCGACTTTTTGTCCATTCCCGCTCTCTTCCCTTCTCTGATAGCTTCGAGCAGCTGTGGAAGCAATTCTTCGCCGTCACCTATACATACGACATCGACAAAATCAGCCAGCGGCTCCGGATTGTAAGCGCAAGGTCCGCCGACTATGACAATTGGATCGTCTTCGCTTCTTTCGGCGGCAAGCATCTCCATTCCGGACAGCTCGAGCATATTAAGAACATTGGTGAAAGACATTTCGTACTGCAATGTAAATCCCACAGCGTCGAGCTCTCTTACCGGTGTTTTTGTCTCGAGTGTAAAGAGTGGGAGATTTTGCTTTCTCATCAGCTCTTCCATATCTGTGGCAGGTGCGAAAACCCTTTCGCAAAACAGATTATCACGGCTGTTTATCACATGATAAAGAATCTGTAGCCCCATATATGACATCCCTATTTCGTATGTATCCGGGAAAGCAAAACCAAAACGCAGCAGGCTTTCATCATTCACATCCTTTGTGACTGAATTAACCTCTGCGCCTATGTATCTTGCAGGTTTTTCGACCAGCTTTAAGAGCTGATCCAGTTCCTTGTTTATATTCATTTACATTATTTCCTTCCGTAAAAAATATTTTATCATAGAAGCAAGTCCATTTCCATAAAAAAACAGTGCTTTTGCAAAGTTATTTGTGAAAAAAGCGTATTGCGTATTGACTGTATAGACAATGAATGGTATAGTTAAGTATATCCTTAACATCTTTTATACCATATCTTGATTTGACGGACATTTACGGAGGTAAAACCATTGACTTATGCTCAGATGTTAGACTCTATAATTGCAAAGAGTGAGCTTTCTTTAAGGTCGATTGCAAAGCGCTGTGCAGAGCTCGACCTGCAAATAACTCCATCCTACATTTCGCAGCTGAAGAACGGTAAATTACCGCCTCCTACTGCCGAAGTGTCAATGGTTCTCGCGAAAGCCTGCAATTCAAAGGATGAGTCCAAACTCATTTTCCAAGGCTATCTCGAAAAAGCCCCCGATGTCATAAAGGAATATATGCTCGCTTCTTCAGAGCTTAACAAAATCATGATTGAAACCCTGTACAAACAGCAGGGAGATGAAGGCATGGCTGAATCCGCCATTCAGTACCTGAAGGAAATGGATATCCTTTCCACTCTCGAGCTTTCATCAAAATACATAAAGGACGGAAAGGTTGATTTCAACCCTGAACTTGCAAAAGAGCTGACTCTGGCAAGCGGCGGCATGACTCACCAGGACGACAAAGGAATCATCACCATGTTCCTCGGAGACACTGCAATGCAGCCGACTGTTCCGGTTCACTCCTTTATATACATCATGCCTACAAAGACAGAGCTTTTGAAATCAAGAGATATAATTCTGTTCAACATCTACGGTAAAAAGCAGCCTCTGCTTCGCAGACTGTATCTGGAAAGAGAAAGGATTCTGCTAATACCTGACGATCGTTCATCGGAAATCTTCATTCTTCAGTCTCTCGATGAAATCGAATATATCGGAAAGCTCGTCAGCTACAGAATTGACTGTTAATAAAAAGCCTTGCGAATGCTATCGCAAGGCTTTGTTTGTATCCTGCTGTCCTTCTATCCTGCTATTCTACCATTCGTCCCAGAACTCCATTTCAAAGCCCTTGATTCTGACGGTGTCCCCTTCTTCAAGTCCCATTTCTTTCATTTTGGCAATTGCGCCGCTCTTTTCAATGTACTTGTAAAGGTAACGTAAAGAACCCGTATCGTTGAAGTTTGTCGAGTTGAAAATCTTTTCAAGCTGTCCGCCCGAAAGAACGAACACATCTCCGTCTCTTTCGACATAAACCTCTCTGTAGTTTGGATCTATATCGTCTACATCAACGTTAAACTCTTCATATTCAAGCTCCGGCTCGTATGGAAGCTCGTCAAGCATGCGTGCGGCTTCTCCGAGAACTTCCTTTACGCCGATATTAATCGGTGCCGACATCGGAAATACCTTGTAGCCCTTTGATTCAACATATTCCTTGAACTCGATGTATTTAGGATCGTCCTCGCTAATCAGATCAATCTTGTTTGCCGCAACAATCTGAGGCTTTGTTGTTAACTTCTCACTGTACAGCCCGAGCTCTTTATTGATTTTATCAAAGTCTTCCTTCGGATCTCTGCCTTCACATCCCGAAACATCCACAATGTGAATTAAAACTCTGGTACGCTCAATATGCTTCAGGAAGTAATGACCCAGCCCTGCACCTTCCGCAGCCCCTTCGATTATTCCGGCGATATCCGCCATTACGAAGCTTTTGTCAAAAATCTCAACAACTCCTAAATTAGGTGTTATGGTTGTGAAATGATAGTTTGCAATTTTAGGATTGGCCTTTGTGGAAACTGAAAGCAGAGTTGATTTTCCGACATTCGGAAAGCCCACAAGGCCTACATCTGCGAGAAGCTTCATTTCGAGAATAACTTCCCTTTCCTTTGCTACTCCGCCTGCTTCCGCAAAATTAGGCGCCTGGCGGACAGAATTAACAAAGTGGACATTGCCCTTTCCACCTTTTCCGCCTCTGGCAGCGACGTATTTATCGCCGTCATTCACGAGGTCCTTCATAATTCGATCTGTTGCGGCGTCTATGATTACGGTACCGGTCGGAACCTTTATTATGAGGTCTGCGCCGTTTTTACCGTAGCATTTCTTTTTCATGCCGTCCTGACCGTTTTCCGCCTGATATTTTCGCTGATAACGGAAATCCATGAGCGTGCGCATGTTGCGGTCAGCCTGGAATACAATATCCCCGCCTTTTCCGCCATCACCGCCGTCAGGACCGCCTTCGGGTACATATGGTTCACGTCTAAAAGAAACTGCGCCGTTTCCACCCTTACCGGATATGATTGTGATTTTGGCGCGATCTACGAACTGATTCAAGCGCTCGTACCTCCTTTCATAAAAAATGGTCCCGGTTAAATACCGGGACCGATTAGTAAGCTACGCTTCCTTTGGATATACACTTACCTGCTTACGAGTCTTGTCATATCTTTCGAACTTAACCTGACCTTCGATCTTAGCAAATAATGTATCGTCTCCACCAATGCCAACATTGTTGCCTGGGTGGAACTTTGTTCCTCTCTGTCTAACAAGAATGCTGCCTGATGTAACGTACTGTCCATCACCTGTCTTAACGCCTAATCTCTTACTTTCGGAATCACGACCGTTCTTGGAACTTCCTACACCTTTCTTTGATGCCATTCTTGTACACCTCCATTCTATTACATAAATCGGATATATCTTACTTTAATGCTGCTTCAATTGCGTCGAGAATAACCTGCTTTGTAGCCTTTGCATCAACTGCGATGCCTCTCTCGTTTGCGAATGCAATGAGTTCGTCCTTCTTCATTGAAAGGCTAGGCTTTACATCGCTCTTAACTTCTGCCTTAGCTTCAGTCTTTGGAGCTTCCTCTTTCGCTTCAGCTTTCTTTGCTGCAGTCTTCTTTGCAGGCTTGTCAGTACCGATACCTGTGATTTCTACCATTGAGTATGGCTGTCTGTGACCCTGCTTCTTTCTTTCGTCTTTCTTTGCCTTGTACTTGAAAATGATGACCTTCTTTGCCTTTCCGTTTTCGAGTACATTTCCGAATACCTTTGCACCTTCTACATATGGTGCGCCGATCTTTAAGTCAGCATCATTGTTCATAACAAGAACCTTGTCAAATTCAACCTTCTTGCCGGCTTCAACGTTCAGCTTTTCTACTGTGATAACGTCGCCTTCCTGAACTCTGTACTGCTTTCCGCCTGTTTCAATAATTGCGTACATGTTGATTTTTTTCCTCCTCTAACCAGTCTCGCCTTCCGGGGTGTTCCAAACTATTTTGGACACTTCAAAAACCCGTTCAGAGCGGCTCAACATTGATATGATACTACAATAAAAGCCCAAAGTCAACTGTTTTTTGCGACTTTGGGCCCTCTTTTTACTTGAAAAATTGAATTATTCCTCGATTACTCCATCCTCGTCAAATGCAAGCTCGCCCTCAGTATCCTTGTAGGATGCGTTTGCATCGCGATCCTTGCGGAGGACGTCGAGAAGTTTAGCCTCGACCTCATCCATAACGGCAGGGTTCGAGAGCAGGAACACCTTTACATTTTCTCTGCCCTGACCAATTCTCTGACCGGCATAGCTGTACCACGAACCGGCCTTTTCGATAATACCGGCGGTTACGGCGCAGTCGATTATATCTCCTGCCTTTGATATGCCTTCACCATACATAATATCAAACTCTGCCTGTTTGAAAGGTGGTGCAACCTTGTTCTTTACAATCTTTGCTCTGGTGCGGTTTCCAAGCATCTGATCGCCGGATTTGATTGTTTCGATACGACGAACATCGATACGCATTGAAGAATAGAACTTGAGTGCGCGTCCGCCTGTGGTAACCTCAGGATTTCCGTAGATGACGCCAACCTTTTCACGGAGCTGATTTATAAAGATAACAGCTGTATTTGATTTATTTATGATACCTGTCAGCTTTCTTAGAGCCTGGGACATGAGTCTTGCCTGAAGACCGACGTGGGAATCACCCATGCTGCCCTCTATTTCACACTTCGGAACCAGCGCTGCAACGGAGTCTATGACAACCACATCGAGTGCGCCTGAACGAACCAGCATCTCGCATATTTCAAGAGCCTGTTCGCCGTCATCCGGCTGTGAAACGATTAAATCTTCGATGTCAACACCGAGATTTGCTGCATATTCGGGATCCAGAGCATGCTCTGCATCGATAAAAGCTGCCTTTCCGCCATTTTTCTGAGCCTCCGCTATAATATGAAGCGTAAGCGTAGTCTTTCCTGATGATTCAGGTCCGAAAATCTCGATTATTCTGCCCTTTGGTACTCCCCCTATGCCGGTTGCAAGGTCGAGACTTATGGAACCGGTTGAGATGGCTTCGATATTAAGGCGTGCGCTGTCATCACCAAGCTTCATTACCGCGCCTTTACCAAACTGCTTTTGTATCTGTAACATTGCGGCCTCTAAGGCCTTTTCTCTTTCGTCTTTGTTAGTAGCCAAATTAATACCTCCATACACGTGAACGTTCGTACTGAACATTTGTTCTACATTTACAATACCCTATTTGTTTTGTGTTGTCAAGCGCTTTTTCAACAAATTCAGAATAACATTCTTTTTACCATATGTCAACATAATTTCCATATATTTACATATACTGTTTCCTATTTGTCTGTCGTGATATCGTAATATTTTGCCCCAATCAGCTCTATCAGCTCCTCCGGGCTCATTTCCACCTGATATCCTATCTTCCCTGCGCTGAATATTATGGTATCGAAAAGCATTGCAGTTTCGTCCACCGTTGTAATAAAAGGCTTTTTCATTCCTATCGGAGAGCAGCCTCCGTGTATATATCCCGTCAGCCCCAAAAGCTCACGAGATTTAATCATTTCAATATTTTTTTCGCCCACAGCCTTTGCTGCTTTTTTCAGATCAAGCTCTTCCTTTACCGGAACCATATAGACATAGTGCTCTCCGCTCTTTCCGACAGTTACCAGCGTTTTGAATACTCTGTCCGGATCGAGCCCAAGCATTTCCGCCACCTCTGTCCCGCTGGGCGCATTCTCACCGTTAAAGCTATACTCATATTCGATGTGCGCAATCTTTTTCTGCTCAAGAAGCCTCATTACATTTGTTTTTTCCATTATAGGCCTCCTACTCTGCAAAATGTCAGACCTGTCCCCAAATTTCCAAAAAGGCTAATTTGGTGCCTGTCCCCAAATTAGAACAGGGAGTTTATGAGGCTTAGCATTACCAGCACCGTGTACTCCCTGATGGAGTTTCTGTCGCGGCCGAAGGCATGAACCTCTTTGACCATCTCCACATAGCCGTTTCGCTGCTGCCTTACAAAAATGCCATCCTCGGACTGAACTGTGAATTTGTTCTGTTTTCCGCCTTTAAAACCGCTTCTGAAAGGCATACCTATTGGATAAATAAGTCCGATATAAGACTGTCCCACCGGATGCTCCGCGCTCCCGCCGTCAGGACCGGCAAGCCCCGTAACGGCTATACATATATCCGCACCCGTTTTCGCTTTTACGCCACGCACCATTTCCAGCGCAGTCTCAGGCGAATAGCAGGTGAATTTGTCGAGCGTCTCGCCCGAAACATCAATCATGCTCTTCTTTGTCGCGTCCGTATAAGTCACAAAGCCCCCGCGGAAGCAGGCACTTATCCCGGGCACGTCCGTTATCGAGCCGGCAAAGCGTCCGCCTGTAATGCTTTCTGCCGAAGCCAGGCTTAGTCTGTTCTCGATCAGGCGCTTGCCCACCACCGTTGCCAGTTCTTCGTCATCGGTGCTGTAGACAAAGTCACCGACAATGTCCTTCACATCTGCTATCATGTCGTCAACGGCCATTCTTGCCTCTTCGAGCGTCTTCCGCTTGCTCGCAACGCGCAGTGTCGTTTCGCGGGCCTTTGCATATGTAGCAAGGGTCGGATCCGTCTGACCGTTTATGAGGTCCAAAAGCTCCGTTTCGAGCGCAGATTCGCCGATTCCAAATGTCCTGATGTTTTTATAGAAAAGCACGCTTTCCTGACGCGCGCACAGATATGGACGCACTCTGTTTTCAAACATATAGGTCATCTCATGCGGCGGTCCCGGCATGCAGATTGCCATTTTCCCGTTTTCCTCGAGAGCAAAGCCCGGAGCTGTGCCCTTTGGATTGTCAAATATGTGGGCTCTCTTTGGGAACCATGCCTGCTTTATATTATTTTCGGTCATCTTGTGACCGCGCTTTGCAAAGTGAGACTCGAGTATCTCAAGCTGATCAGGCCAGAGCACCAGCTCATCGTGCAGAGCCTTGCACACGGTTTCCTTTGTCAGGTCGTCCTGAGTCGGTCCGAGGCCTCCCGTTGTCAGAATCAAATCGCAGTCCCGGAAAATCTCGTGAACAAGCTCTTCGAGGCGGGCTGTATTGTCACCCACGGTATAGTGATACATTACATCGTAGCCTATCATCTGAAGCTGCTGCGAAAGGTAAACCGAATTTGTATTTGTTATTGAGCCGAACAGTATTTCGGTTCCTACGGTCAAAATGGCTGTTTTCATGGTTCATCCTCTGAATTATGCATAAATTACATTGAAAAAACGGATCTGTTCTTGCTGATATATTCAAATCCGGAATAAACTGTCATTATCAGTGAAGCCCAGAGGAAAATATAGGCTCCGTAATAAATAACCTGCTCAAACATCGCCCCTGCCACAACCGGTATAAAGAGCATGAAAGGAACAGCAATCATCTGAAGTACGGTCTTTATCTTTCCGCTCATTGCAGCTGCCACAACTATTCCTTCTGCTGCGGCAACAGTTCTCATTCCCGCAACCGTAAACTCTCTGGCAAGTATTACTATCAGCATCCACGCCGGCATAAGGCCGTCTTCGATTAAAAGGCAGAATGCGGAATAAACCAAAACCTTGTCTGCGAGAGGGTCCATAATCTTTCCGAAATTGGTTACCAGATTATATTTACGGGCAATTTTGCCGTCAAGCATATCTGTAAGCGATGCAAGTATAAACAAAATAAATGCCGCAAGATACCATCCGAGCATGTAGCAGATTACAAACACGGGTACTGCCACAACCCTTGCAATTGTCAATTTATTAGGTAAGTTCATATCTTTTCCTTTCTGTGTATTCCGACAAGGTCGTAATCGAATGCATCTATAATTTCCACATTCACTATATCGCCGGGCGAAAGTGCCGCATCCGATGTGAATATAACCGAATTATCTATCTCCGGCGCATCATAGCGCGTTCTGCCGATGAAGGAGCCGTCTTCGTCTGCTTCCTCAACGATTGTTTCAAGTACCTTTCCGATTTTTGCTCTGTTCAAAGCAAGCGAAATTTCAACCTGCCTTGCCATTATCTTTTCGGCTCTTCTGACCTTTACGTCGTTTCGAACCTGCGGGTGCATTTCGGCAGCCTCCGTGCCCTCTTCCTTTGAATAGGCAAAAACGCCGAGCCTTTCAAATCTCATCTCCTCGACAAATCTGTAAAGCTCTTCAAACTCAGCCTGCTTTTCACCCGGAAAGCCGGTAATCAATGTGGTCCTGATATGTATATCGGGCATTGCCCTTCGAAGCTTTCCAATCGTGTCCCTGATGGTCATCGAGGTCGATCTGCGCTTCATCGCAGCGAGTATTTTATCCGAAGCGTGCTGTATCGGAATATCAATGTAGTGGCAAACCTTTGGCTGTGTTTTCATAACCTCAATCAGCTCATCGGTAATCCTGTCCTCATAGCAGTACATGAGTCTAACCCACTTAATGCCGTCAATTTCGCATATCTTTTTAAGCAGAGCCGTAAGCTTTGGCTCACCGTAGAGATCCATGCCGTAATAGGTCACATCCTGCGCTATCAGAATAATCTCCTTTGTTCCCCGCTTTGCAAGCTCAGCTGCCTCCTGCAGAACATCTTCCATCTTCTTTGAACGATATTTACCGCGAATTGCAGGGATTATACAGTAAGTGCACCTGTTGTCGCAGCCTTCGGCTATCTTTAATGTCGCGGTATACGGATAATCTTCGATTTTCCTGTAGACATCCGATTCAAAGCCGCAAGGTGCACCGGATACCGATTTTACACGGCTCGTTTTCGCTTCTCTGCTGCTGAGCAGCTGAGGAAGCTTTGCATAATCATTAACACCGAGAAGTATATCTATTTCAGGCATCTCTTTGTAAAGCTCTTCGGCATATCTTTCTGTAAGGCATCCGCTGACAATCAGCGTTTTGCCTTCCTCGCGAAGCTCTGCAAGCTCAAGGATTCTCTCAATTGACTCCTTTTTTGCATCGTTAATGAAGCCGCAGGTATTGAGCATAACCGCATCGGCCTCTTTGATATCTTTTGTAATTTTATGCCCGCCTTTTTCAAGCAGACCCGCTGCTACCTGAGAATCGTTAAAATTCTTCGGGCATCCTAATGTTTCAATATAGACCTTCATATTTCTATTCTATATCCGCTGCCTCTGATTGAAGCTGCATAAACTCCTCCTGTGTCATCAGTACCTGGCGCGGTCTGGAACCGTCCGCAGGTCCAATTATGCCCCTTGCTTCCATCATATCCACTATACGTGCGGCACGATTGTAGCCTATTCTGAAGCGCCTCTGAAGCATTGATACGCTGGCCTGGCCGGTGGTTATAACAGTCTCGATTGCTTCGGAAAGCAGCTCATCACCGTCATCGTTAACACTTCCGGTGCTGCCACTGTTATCTATTGTCTTTATAACGTCGGACGAATATTCCGTCTCTACACCCTGGGCCTTTACATGCTCAAGGACCTTGTGCACCTCTCCGTCGGACACGAAAGCGCCCTGAACTCGGACAGGCTGACCCATACCAAGCGGATTATAGAGCATATCGCCCTTGCCCACCAGCTTTTCGGCGCCGGTTTTGTCGAGAATTACTCTCGAGTCTATCTGCGAGCTTACGGCAAAGGCTATCCTCGAAGGCACATTTGCCTTGATAAGCCCGGTTACTACATCCACCGAAGGTCTCTGTGTAGCCACAATCAGATGCATGCCCGCAGCTCTCGCCTTTTGAGCAAGCCTGCATATCGACTCCTCCACCTGACTCGGTGCCGCCATCATGAGATCGGCAAGCTCGTCGATAATAATGACAACCTGAGGAAGCACCAAATCCGGCTCCTGATTTGCCTTGACATATTCGTTATATGATTCGAGGTCTCTGACTTCAACCTCGGCAAACTTGCGATATCTGTCGTCCATCTCGGCAACCGCCCAGTTAAGAGCAGCAGCTGCCTTGGTTGGCTCTGTAACAACAGGAATCAGCAGATGCGGTATTCCGTTGTAATTTCCGAGCTCAACTACCTTTGGGTCAATCAAAACGAGTTTTACCTCGTCAGGCTTTGCTTTGTACAGGATGCTCAGGATTATGCTGTTTACGCATACCGATTTTCCCGAACCGGTAGAGCCCGCAATCAAAAGATGCGGCATGCTCTTCAAATCGCCCACAATGGCATTGCCGGCAATGTCTTTTCCGACAGCAAATGATATCTTTGACTTTGCAGACTTAAATTCCTTTGATTCTATGACATCTCTGAGTGTTACGACATTGATTTTGTCGTTTTCCACCTCGATACCTACAGCAGCCTTACCCGGAATAGGAGCCTCTATTCTGATGCTCTTTGCCTCGAGATTCAGTGCAATATCATCGGCAAGACCTGTAATCTTGCTCACCTTTACGCCCACAGCCGGCTGAATCTCATATCTCGTAACAGCCGGTCCCTGTGTCGCCGCAACGACCTTTGCGTCAACGTTAAAGTTGCGAAGTGTCTCTTCGAGCTTCGCTGCCTTTTGCCTTAATGTATTGTCGGCTGAAGCAGTGTTTCCCTTTGATTTGCTTAGCAGCTCAACAGACGGGAATTTGTAAGGCTTGTCGCTTACTTTTGTATTGATTTCATCCTGCGAAAGCATTGCGCTTGCAGCCTCTTTTTTGCTGATCTTTTCAATCGGCTCACTCGGCTTTGGAGCAGACTTTTCAGGTGTACTCTCCGTCACCTTTCCGAACTCGTCGTAGACCTCGCCCGTTTCGGCATCTATCCTGCCTTCGCCCTCTCCAAAGAGGTTGTCGATGTTCATGTAGCTTAATATATTTTCATGGCTCTTTGCTATTTTTGCCTTGTCATAAGAGGAAAGTCTCTCCTCCGCAGACGCTGCCGTAGCTGCGATTGCGCTTTCTATGCCCGATTGTTTTGAATGTTCCTCCGACGCTTTCTTTCGACGGTTCATTTCGGCATAGCGGGCTTCAACCTGCGCCTCAAGCCGCTTTTCCTCCTGCTCCTTTTCGTAAGCCTCCAGCTCTTCCTCGCGTTTAATTCTGCGCTCTATGCGGCGTACCTTGCCGTCCTCAAGGAACTGCGTGATAGGTGTGTTTATTATTAAAAGCAGGCAGATAATGACGCCCACGATTGCAATAATAACAAGCCCTGTTTTGCCTATCGCCTTTGCTATGAGAGACCCTATCAGCATTCCGACTATACCGCCGCTGGCCTTGTTTATGCCGTCAAAATAAAAGCCATTTAAAGCCTCGGTTGCAAAAGAAATGCTTGCCTCGTCGATATATCTTGCTGAATTGAGCAGCGCCGCCATGCAAAATATTAAAAGCATCAGTGTAAACGAGCGTCCTGTGATATGAACCGTTTTATTCAAAAAAAGCAGTATCCCGTACATTATCAGATAATACGGAAGTACGTATGCGAGTATTCCAAAGCATCCAAAGAAGAAATCGTGAAGCACGGAGCCCACAATCCCGATTTTTGTGGTCTGAATGGCAAGCAGCAGCAAAACTCCGACAGCAATAATCAGAATCGAGGAAATTTCATCTCTTACCTTGCTGCCGGTTTTTGCGCGAACCTCCTTTTCGGTTCGCTTGCTCCTTGCAGTGCCTGTATTTTTCTTTTTGGATGAACTGTTTGAACTTCTTTTCTGTTCTGCCATTTAGTACCTCCTAAATTGCGAGCATTGCATATCCCGCAACCAGTATGCCGATAGTCCATGTGTATATTGAAAAATAGATGAGCTTCTTTCTTGAAACAATGCGTATCATCGCTTTAATCGCAACAAGGCCCGATACTGCGGCTACAATGACGCCTAAAAGACAAGGACCTGCAAGCGACATGTCCATTCCTTCCTCGAAAAGATCGGGAATCTCCAAAACGATTGACCCGAGAATTGAAGGAATTGAAATCAGGAACGCAAACTTTACGGCAAACTCTCTTTTCAGTCCGCCGGAAAGGCTTCCCACGAGTGTCGAACCCGAACGTGATACGCCCGGGCAGATTGCAATTCCCTGCATTATGCCTACAAAAATAGCGGTACGCCATTTCATCTGCATAACTTCATACTTGCCCTTTCCGAACTTTTCCGAAAGCCACATTATCGTTCCTGTAAAAACCAGTCCTATTCCTATTGCGACCAGCTTTGAATAAAGCGATTCGAAAAAGTCTTCAAACAGCAGTCCTATGATTGCCGTAGGAATAGTTGCAACAATTATCATAAATCCCAGTCTGCGCGTTTCGCAGCAGTTAATTCTCGGTCCTTTGCCTGTGCAAATGTCACGAATCGTATAGCACAGCTCTTTTAAAAGCGCCCATATATCCTTTGCATAAGCAATAAAGACCGAAATCAGGGCGCCCAAATGCATTAAAACCGTGACTGCGAGCACATTATCACTTTCGATTTTGAAAAAGTACTCCAAAGGAGCCAGATGGCCCGGGCTTGAACTAGGTAAAA
>ODAI013667155.1_pt1 | contig 35338 bp, 32 predicted proteins | sample 1539321 | NCBI WGS metagenome assembly ODAI01 (sample SAMN02144231, study PRJEB22623) | gut metagenome | biome: sheep rumen | host: Ovis aries | place: New Zealand
GAAGGAGCGAGCACCCGATAAGCTTCTTTTAAAAGCGCTTGGGCGTCTTTAGCGAATTCAAGGGCGTGAATCATCACGACCAAGTCGAAAGACTCTTGCGCGAAAGGCAGGTGTTCGGGATCTGCGACAACGTTTGTCGCGTAGTGAGTGAGCGCGAGTTCGTCGGTGTCGCTTGATAGGGCGATTTTGATTTCGTGGCCGGCGCTTCGAAGCGACTTCGCGTAAGGACAAGCGATTTGAAGCGCCGTTTTACCCGTGATTTCGGGCATGATTTTATCCATAAGCGCGGCCTCCCAGCGATGCAAAAGCATCCCCGGAGCCGTCTCGAAAAAATCATGCAATTGGGCTTTGGACATACGGTTGCCATCTTAGCAAAGGCTGACCGCTTTGGGATAGACAAAAGACAGCTAGAAACTTTTTACGTAAAATTCGAGACCTCGGCAATGGAGCATAGGCATAGCCTTCTGATTCCGTTGGAGATTCCGTTGGAGATTCTGTTGATAACTTGTGCAATCTTGGCTATGCGAGACCACAATACGCAACAGAAACCTAAGAGCCATCCTTAAGGGATGGCTTTTTTATGACCGATTTCGACCTTGGTTCCTCGTGTAAAAAAGCCTGACAGATGCAGTTTGGCAAATCCAGAAGATGATTTCGAAGACCCAAAGGCTTCAAAAGGAGATTTGATTTCTCAGAAATTTTCCTTTAGCATTCGCCTTCTCTTTAGGCACGTAGCTCAGTTGGTTAGAGCATCACCTTGACATGGTGGGGGTCGTTGGTTCGAATCCAACTGTCGACACAATTAATCCCTGCTCTCGAACGTGAGGGCAGGGATTAATTGTAGGCTTTAATATAGTCTATCTTACAGAGATTCTATTTCCTCTGCGGAAAGACCAGTGTGCTTCATAATGAAAGCAATGTCCATATTGTCGGCCTTCAGACTTCTTGCCATCAATAGTTTCACTTCCTTGCTACCTTCCTTGCGACCTAGCTTAAGTCCTTCGATACGGGCTTCCAGAAGTTGCGTCTTCAGCACATCGGTATCTCTTACCTGAGTGTCGAGGTAGTGATCATACGCACGGCGCTGCTCTTCACTCATACGGAGATATTCCAGTCGCTCCTTAGCCTCTCTCAGTCCTGGGGCTGTCGTGTCTGGACTGATGTACTCGTCTTTCAGATAGCGGATCCACTCTTCCAATGGGTCTGTGGCAAGTTTGTCGAACTCATTGACGCGGATGACATAATACTCATGAAACACATCCTCTGGCGATACCACGTTCAAGTCGTCACGTTCATGCTCCGTCAGGGTAAGCTTGTCGCCGTCATGCACTCCGATCAGGTTGTTCTGACCATGATAAAGGTAGTCTGTTCCCTCACCAAGTTTGAAATAAAGGATGTTGATACTGAACACCTTCTTCACGTTGTCATACGCCTTACCTATCTTCATGTGCTCGGTGATGGCCTTCGCGACGCCATAGAGCATACGCTGCAGATAGTCGAGCTCACGGGTCTGCTGAATTTCCACAATGATGATCTCACCCTTCGAGTTACGTGCCTTGATGTCCACACGGTTGTACTTATCATCCTTCGACTCCTGATTGGATTCACTCTCAATCAGCGACTCAATCTTCACTTGCTCCTTGACGAGCACGGAGATCAGGCCCTCGAAGACCACATAGTCCGCCTTGTTGCGGAGAATGTTCTTCGCTGCCCAATCAAATCGGATGTACTTACTGTGACTCATTTTCTTCGCTCCTTTCGTTGTTTTGTCTTTTTGTGTACTCATAATGTTTGGATTTTACGATTAACAGCTGCAAAGGTAAGGGAAAAATTTGAAACAAACAAGGATTTCCGCTAAAAAATATGGAAATAGCCCTGGTATGCCTCACATAGATTTCAAACTTTTTTCCTGACACATGTTCATTTCGATTCAACATTTCAGCGCAGTTCAATTTTGGCTATCTGCACATCTTCCTTAGTGATATAATCACCCTTGAAGTGTCAAACCTGCCTGAGGATCATAGTCTATACAGGTAGAAAAAAATCAGGCCATCCCAAAACAATTTTGAAATGACCCGATCTTGATAACAAATAAATACCAATTATATCAAATATCTAACTAAACAACACTCCTAAAGAATGCTTTTACCTTATCCATAAAAGACATGTCATCTGGACACTCTTTATTATCTGCAATAACAGAAGCCAAAGCAATGCATATATTATCATCACCACCTGCATCAAGCGCAAGTTTCAACAATTCCTTTTTACATTGCGTTATATCTGTATAATAATGATCCAAAACACTTTCTATATCTCGATCTCGGCAAAGACCGCTCAACCCATCACTACACAACAAGAACATATCATTAGGACTGACAGGGAACGTCAAAATATCAGGATTGGCAGGAATATCTAGATCGCCAAGTCCCCGTGTAATGATATTGCCTTCCGGATGCATAAAGGCTTCATTTTCGGAGATGTCACCACAATCTACCAATTCCTGAACATAGGAATGATCCTTGGTCAATAATGTCAACCCCTTAATAGGATTATATACGTAGCATCTACTATCACCACACCATGCAATATATGCCATATCGGAGAATATCCAACATAAGACCAAAGTAGTCCCCATTCCTACCGATTCAAAATTGTCTTCAACAGCTTTTTTAATAGCCTTATTGGCACTTTCTATTGCCTTTTGCAGAAAACTCTTTTTTTTATCTACATCAGAATATTGGGCAATACAATCAGGGGTGAATGATTTCTTAACAGACTCAATTGCAATATGAGAAGCCACTTCTCCTGCTTCAGGTCCACCCATTCCATCCGCAACAATTAAAATTGAGCTAGTATCTCCTATTGGTATATAAGACGCTGTTTCTTCTAGTTCCCAATTGGGATTTATCAAGTTTGGGCATATTGCGAAAGCATCTTCATTATTATCGCGGACCATGCCAATGTCTAAAACCGCCGAGACTTTAATTTTCATCTTCTTTTCTATCTTTTTCAGTTTAATAAACTATTCTATCCTTTAACCATATTATCGTTATTAAATAACAGCGGTTTAATCGCTAATACTATTTATACAACATGCAAAAAGAATAAAACCTAATTTATTGTTCCTTATTAAAATAATGAAAGGACGATTAGCAATATAATTGATTATTTGTTTCTTATTTTCAGAACCACCATTTCCGTCATTTAATGATTCAACAGGAGAAGAATTTAATTTTGTCGCTTCGGTTATGGTTGTTCTTGCATTAGAGGTGGCATTAGTTCCAAATTCGTTAATGTCAATACTACAAGATTGATATATATTATTGAGTGCGAATCCATTTGGCGAAACTTTCGGCAGATTAATAGAATACATTTTTGCTATATCTTTACTAATTATACCATCTGAACGGTTTAGTGCTGTTGTTGCATTAAATTTGACTTGAGGGATAGACATATAAATATCAGCGTTAGCTGGCGGGTCTTTCAGGTTCAAAAGACAATTATGCATCCCCCGTTCTTGCAGTCTTGAAAGACATTCGTTCACACTTACATCAGCTTCAGGGAGAAGAATATACATTGAAAAATCTGAATGTTCATAAGGTATCTCTGCCATACAAAAGCCAGAATAGATCGCAAATCTTTTAGTAAGCATTTTAAGCATCCTGGTTTGCGTAATAACCCCATCTACATTATTAAATTCGCTATCTGTTGAATCTTTCTCGAATTTGTTGGTCCATTCCTGTCTAAATGATAATGAAGATGTCACAATAGAGCTAACAGAACTTAATGATTTCTTATCTATACCAATATCAGTAACAGAGCTACCAACTTGTTTTTTTATCTCATTATTGATTTCATTAAGACTATTATTATCATTCATGTCAACCCCTTTCACCTTTGTTGCGAAAAAATTTGCCATGGATAGATATGATTGATAAATCGTCATGTCTTTTCTCATCCATATATTATTTGAGATTTGACAATCTTTTACCAATTCCAGATACAGCCCTTGTTCTTTATCATGATTAATCACCTTTCGGGAATATGAATTAATATCATTCATATTATAATCATCTACATGCATGGCTTTCTTGAAAATATTCTCACTATCATCAGCCGGGAAATTGGCCATCATAGCGTATACCATTATTGCACTAATGGGAGAAAGGATTGTGTTCTCTTTTTTATTGATGTCCGCGTAATTCTTCAGCATCTCTGAAGAGTAATCGTTAAGTCTATTACTAATATTCAACTCTTCCGTTCTTAATTCAGAATAGTTTTTTTCCAGTTTATATTCTATAGTGTCATTAGGAATAACATACAAATTGATATTTTGATTATAAATAGAATCATAACTGGCCGTTGATGGGTGTGTGACGGGGCTTTCCCCATTGGAAGAATTGTTGTCATCGCACGAAGCTACAGTAAAGGCCACAGACAATATGGCAATTACAGCTGAAGTACAAAGCCCACATTTCATTAAAAAACTCATATTCATATAATACATTTTTCATCAAATTAATATTGCTTTGATAGAAATCTAATTATTTACTATCTTTTTATAACATTTTCCATTTTTCTTACATATATATATCCCAGGTAAATTTGGATGTATTATCTTTTGTCCTTTTATGTTGTATATAATAAAATCATCTTCGCTATCCGAACAAATCTGCTCTATTCCGTCAACACTATTTATATATATAACATCAAAAGAAATGGCTCCATCATTCTCTGCTATGTTTGTTATGGATTTGTTCAAAAAAAAGCCTCCATCTATATTAGGATTAAACAACTTTCCTCCTACATCTTCGTGTGATGTATTTGATAATTCAGTTACATTTCTAATTCCGGGGAAGAGATCCCCTGCCAAATCTTCATCACTAGGACTAAACCCCGATTTACTATTAAAAGAATAGAAATCCCCAAAATCATTGTCTGCAGGTATTATGCTCATACGCTGATGACTTTTTTCTGCATTGACTCTGTTTTTTGCCCATGCATCTTGATCAAAATCTACATGAGTTACCATTAATCCATGATGCATCGTGGTTGTTCCAGTATATTGAAACCAACCCTTATCTTGATGGTTCTCTAGGATATAAAATTCATTGTTCCAACCATCATTACGGATTATATATGCTTCTGGCTTTTCTGAAAGACAGTTGATATTACTGATCTTTTGAGTTGAGAGAATCTCTTTAAAATCTAGCCATCCAGCAAACCATCTTTCATAAGCAGAATAACCATAAGGAACCTCCCCTCTTCCTTTAGGGCCACTATGAGAACCTGCATCCATGACATCCCATACATTCATTCCGAAGCCACCATTGTAATTTACATCATATAGATCAGGAAGACCTAAGCAATGACTAAACTCATGACAGGCCACTCCAATTCCCATCATTTTTTTTCCATTGCCGCCGTCCAATTCGTTGGAACAAGCATAAGTGTCTATCTTGACTCCATCTAAAGTTAATGGCCCCACCTGTTCATCAGTCATACCACATCCCGTCAAACTATATTCATGCGGCCATATCGTTGTACTATTCCCTCCAGTAGCCTCACCATAACCTGCATAAATTATATAAACCTGTTCTACTTCTCCATCACCATCCCAGTCGTAATCTGCGAAATTAACTATATCATCGACAATTTTACAAGTTTCAACAACCATTCTTCCCACATATTTATCCACCAAACTACCTACAAGAGAATTCTTATTCGTTCCATAATAGCCGAAAGTGTGTTCTAATTGTATTGGTCCTATTACGTCAAATTTTATACTAAATTTTCCATAGCTTTGATCATAAAAATAATCACGTACAGAGCCAAAATGTCCATTACTATCGTAACCGTTCTCATTAAACATTCTTCTTAACTCTTTTGGACTTGTATCCATCATTTCCTTATTAGAAAATTCTACCAATAAGACAAGCCCTTTTTTTTCTCCTATATATGAAGTTTTCTGCTTTGATAGTCCCCTTGAACGATTTTCCTTTCTACTGACCCGTTCCCGATTAGAATTAAAAACTATATTTCGACAAGTTGAAATTATCCATTTCTGCGTTTCTACAGAATTCCTTGTTATAAATTGTTCTTCGTCTGATGTTCTTTCTGCTATATTATGGGCCAAGAACGATGATGGTTCGAGACCATCCACTGATAAATCGGCATAATAGTAAGAATTATTTTTTTTAACAATTGGTATTCCATCCAAGGTTGTGTAGAAATGGAAATGTTCATCTCCATGAAGAACAATTGATAAAGAAGCTGAATCTGGTTGAATAAATACAGTTGGCATTGGGGATGCAATTATAGACCATGCCTTAAGACTTATCGTAAGAAAAAGTTGAAAAATGAGAAGTCGTATCATAACTGTTTTTTTAAGTTTGGCTAGTATTCACATGATGTAAACACTAGCCAAAAAATATTGAAGTAAGCAATAATTATTGCATATGTATCCCCTTTTTTATCTTTGTCAACTTCTGAATTAAAGTTTTGTTCTCAAGATTTATTGGAGATGGTACAATTAGCTGTTTTGAAGCACCAGACATATTGGTATCATACGTTAAATTTGCTGACCTAGATTCGGATTCTTTATTAGCAGCATATTGTTTTAGCCACCATTCAGCATATTTCGTTTTGTCATCACCGAAGAAAGTTGCAATCTGTTTCTTTTTATCCAAACAGTATACCCCGGCATAATATATTTTCCCTTTTTCTAAATTCCATTTTCGTCCATTAGAAGAATAGGAGTTAGGATAAATAGTAAAATTATTAACTTCGCCTTCATCATTAAATGTGGTAGGAGCAAACCCCCACGTCAAATTACTTTCTTCCAATACGTATAACGTATACTTTCGCGAATATGACAGCCCTGAACGATTGACTTCTCCCCCTCGTACATTCCAAACATGGTTGGCATTGTATGGCAGCCAATCATATCTTTCATCACCAGAAAGGGATGGGTTAAGTTTAAACCCCAGAGCAGAATTGTCTGAAACTAGCAGTAGTATAGTATAATTTGTTTTGTCGAAATTTGTATGCTCAACCTGTACTAACGAACCGAGAGGCTCAGGAGATGCACTTGCCGCCAGGCTACTTGTTATATTGATTTTATTTGTTGAGACTCCTATTATAGCATCCCAGTACGTTGTTGCGGTATCTCTCAAACAAATTTCGCTTGTATTCAATTTTTCAGTATTGACAAAACTCCAATAATCCGATGCATACTCATAATCAGCATTTACAATTGTTTCAATAGTCACTAATGTATAATTACCCTTTGGCAACTGAAAATTCTGTTGAACCTCTGAAAAAGTTTTCGTATAACTAAATAATGAGTCAATTCTATCTCCATTGGCATCATAAACATACGTAAATAATCCAATATTATTATTGTAGTCCGAACTTAATAACTTTTTATAATCATCAATTCCAAATGGTTCATATGTTGAAGAAGTTGAAACATTATAACTCAATGTGACAAAAGGCTCAGGAGTCTTTACTACGTCGGTTTCAATCTTTTCATTGTTACAAGACAGCAAGGCTATCCCGATGATTAATACAAGGAAAAATCTTTTCATTTTTTTACTGTTTTAATTAGAATTTAACTGCATTAAATAACCACGAGAGAGATACCTCAATGAAGCTCATTTTCGCTGGGAGGCTCTCTTTTGCTAACTCGCTAGTACCGATATAATAACGAGCATTGATATCCAAACCTGTGTTAGGAATTGTATAGCCAAGTCCGACGGCAACACGGAGATCACCTCCCTTCAAGTCTGCTGTCTTATAGGATACAGACTGCAAACCAGGATAAGGTTGATTCAAATTAACACTTAAAGCATCTGGGCTCTTTGACATCAGCATAGCGAAATCTGGGCCTGCTTCAATATAAAGTCCATTCAATGCTCTGGAACTGGCAACAGGGTATACTTGTAGTAACAGAGGAATCTCCAGATAACCTAATGACAGGTCATCATTGGCAATGGTTTTAGCCTTGGCTGAACGATATTTTAGCTCCAGACCAACACCAAACATACCAGTACCTTCGTAAGAGTTCTCGGTGGCTCTTCCGAAACGGGCTCTCAAAGCGACACCGCCAGAAAAACCGAAGCTTCCACCATCGAACAGATCACACTCCGTAGGTTGCCCAGAAATAGAGGATATCGAACCTCCAATCTTAGGACCTACAAACAACACACTCTTTTTCGACGAGTTTCCGAAATCAGAAATGTCGAGCTCACCATTACTTTGAGCAAGGCAATATTGACTGCTCAAAATGGCGAGTGCTAGATAAAACATTTTTTTCATAAACAAAAGTAAAATTAAATTGTATTATAGAGGTAAAATATTTATGCTTTCTGACTTTTCTGTTTGTTTTTTTTCTGTAGGTTTAGGCTTTGAGGGTTGAACTATCTGTGGCTCTTGAGCCTTTTTCTTGAAATTGTAAGAAATAAAATCAGATCTCAAAATCAAACCTTCAGAAATTATATCTACAATATACGATTGCTTATCACTTTTAGGATTTGCTTTGAATGTATAAAAATCGCCATGATTACTGAGTTCTTGCGGAGATGAGTCCGAGTCTTCTTTTACTACAACATCGACTTTTCGTTCTTTATAAATATCAGGAATCACAATAGAAAAAGAACATTCAGCTTTTTTACCTGCATAATAAGCGACATCAGGTTTGTGAACTGAAATAGAAAAGCAATCAGAGTCTTCAATATATTTAAGTATTCCGCATTTACCATTTGCACCGACAATTGCATATCCGTCTTCAAATGAAGTCGCGCTGTCGAACTGGGGCGGGAGTATCGTTTTGTCATCTAAGCGATAGCCATATTTACCATTGACTTGGGTGGGGGGTAACCCTTTGGGCCCTGATGCCGCCTGTGAGTATGGAATAGTCCGGTCACGTTTTGATAATTCAGAAAAGCAGTACAAATAGTCTATTTGAGTGCTTTGGGGCTTATGGAAACTTTTGCACTGCTTTGTTTTCGTATCAAAATTATAGAATTTGCCCTCTGTATCCCAAATGATGGCCTCACCATTGTAGACGTTTGTTCCACTTCTGACTTTTCCGACTCCGATTATCATTGGCAGCCTTTCTCCATTTTTGTCAATTAGTGCGTATTCTTTATTCTGGAAAACAGATGCATATCCCTCGCTAAACGGCTTGATCGTAGTATAATGATCCTTAAAACCTACTATTTCATACCCTTTTTCATCAATATATCCTTTTTCGCCTTTCTCGTTTTCTACTGAAAGCAGGCCATCTGAATAAAAGGCTTGTCCGGACAGGGCGTAGTAAGTTCTGGAAAACAGAAAATAATCTCCAGATGTACATAGGGTTCCTATCACTTTATCTTTCCCGTTTTCTCTGCTCATCAATATTGCTCGGTTTTCATAAAATGGTGTAATTTCAGTACAAACTGCATCAACGACAATGGTACCGTCGGCCTTTACTACTCCTACTTTACCATTTTTAACGAATTGATACAATCCCTTTGTTATCCGATTAATCTCAGAATAATCCCGAGGTGACATTGACCAAATAAATGTCTGAGCAGAAATTTGATTTGCCATGAAAAGAATGGCAACAAACAATACGATTTTATTAATATCTTTATTACACATAAGGTACATTATCTAGTTTCTTTATCAATGCGTTCAACCATCGAAGCTGCATTATCAGAATATTTGGTATTCCCAAGTTTTTGGGCCTCTTTCTGGACAATATTAAAATATTCTTTTGCTTTCTTTTTTTTGTTCTTTAATAAGTAATAATAGCACCCCAAACGGTATGCAGATTCTAAATTGATAACAGAATAGGCAGGATTAGACAACTTAACTATTTTTGTAAGATAGCCAATGGCCTTATCATTGATTTTATCTGATATTGGCAGAATCTCACCTTGCACAGCTACATTCTGGTTACCTGTCTCTATTCCCAACATCTTCTTTCTATTAACTGACCTTGGGTCTGAAAACCATCCGTATGTAAGGGATAGCTCATAAAGAGAAGGAACATAGTTCTCTTTCGCCAGTTCTTCCAACATATTAATGCCTGTTTTAAGACTATCTACATTTTGGGTATTCATCCATTGTAATGCTTCACCATGACGTTTCTCCAAAAAATGGATATCTGTGTACGTAATAGGGACCTCATCTTTTGGCTTAAACAAAAAGAAGATAGAACCGATAATGATCGCAGCAGAAACAACTGCTACTAATATCATAATAGGAAACGACTTAACTGGGTATTTCTTCTTCTGCCCTGCTATTTTAAGTAATTCTGCAGATGGACGTTTGGATGGATCTTTGTCAAGACATGCACAAATCAGTCTTTGAATATCTGAAGATAACTCTTTAGAAAATTTTAAATTGACCTTCCCTTCCGGTTGGGCGCTACCACCATCTTCACCAAAGGGGACTTTCCCCGTAATCAACTCATAAAGGGTGGCGCCGAAAGCCCATATATCGCTTTCCTTTGACGGCTCGGAATCAGGATTGAAACGTTCAGGAGACATATAGGCGAATGTACCGCTACGATCCTCGTCTATTTCCCTATCTTCTTGATCTGTAGAGTATTTCTCACTAATACCAAAATCGGTAATAGCGTAATCTCCATTATCGTCTATCAACACATTACCAGGCTTGATATCCTGATGGATGATGGGCGGAGTGTTCCTATGCAGATAGGCCAAACCTGAAGACACGTCCAGAATATATTTCCAGATATTATCATTCCCAGTCATGTTTCCAACCAGCAATTCTGATGAACCGTTCTTGCAATAGGGAAGCACCAGATAGGGAACCTCCTGGAAGATGGAGAAATGATAGGGATGAATCAGATTGGAATGATTACAATTATACACAATCTTGTACTCATCGGCAAATTTCTGTTCGCCCTCTATGTCAAGAGCATTCTTCGGACGATAGATCTTGATAGCCACCAATAGACCTATTGCGCCGAGATAGGCATCTTCAAGATATGCAGCTTCATCAAGGTCTTTCTTGTTCTTGACGGTTTTTGCATCCAAAGCCAACCAAACATCAGCAGTGCCCCCTTCTGTATTCAGGGAGCGAATCAGTTTGTAGTGGTTGTCAAACAGTTCACCACTATCTGCAAATTGTTCAATATCTAACATATTATGTAATTATTTCTTTAACTTGATGGTTTCCCCAACTGACAGATTTGAGAATAAAGACTTGTTGTTTATCTTAGTCAGGTTAGCAAGCTTAATTCCAAATTGTTGGGAGATACTATACATCGTCTCTCCTTCCTTCACTTTGTAATAGTCCTGCGCACCCTGATATTTGTTTTTCTTTTTATCCAAGAACACGACATCACCTTCTCGCAAGTCATTTTCACTGGTTGTTTCATTATATTCCAGAATCTTTGACTTGGGGATATCATATTTCATGGCGATTGACGACAATGTCTCTCCGGGGTACAAAATCGTACACCTGACGCCATTAATTTCCACGACATATCTCTTGATAGTACTTTCAACACTTTCCTGTTCCTCTGACGCCTCAGATTCCTCCAACTGCAAGTCTTTACGAACGACCAATTCTTCTTTGGTAATGGTCTTTGTAATAGTAACTGTCTTGCCTGGACGTAATTTAACACCGCCATTGATAGCATACAACTGATAAGTATCTATATAACCGATTAATGCTTTTGCGTATGTTTGAGAGGTGGCATAACCAGCCTGTTGGAGTCCATTAGCCCATCCACGATAGTCATAGACACTTTTTGAAAAGAGACTTCTATATCTACCATTGTTTTTTAAGAACAACGAATGGTCTTTATAGGATTCTGATGCAGAATTATACCATCGGAACTTGCTTTTAGAGGCTTCATCATCCCAGGCAAGATACACTCGACCTGTCCAACCACCGTATGCTTTAATTCCAAAATGGTTATTAGCATTTCTTGCGAGTCCACTTCTTCCTGCTCCTGATTCCAATATTCCCTGTGCCAATGTGATTGGAGCTGGGATTCCATAAATCCTCTCCTGCTCCAATGCAATCTGTTTGAATTGCATGATATATGATTGGATGTCAGATAAGGATTGAGCTGCAATATCTGAACATGTCAATAACAAAAATAGAAAAAAAAACTTATACATTTTTGTTAATCATGCTTAACACCCATTTCATCCAGCAATGTTGTGAGTGCATGCCGCCCTAATGCATCTTTTTCACCATTATAGGAGACAATTTCCCTCATCCCATACGCTCGTTCTGCCAATATCGACAAGAAAGAATTAAGTATTTCACCTTGCAAAACAAAAGAATGAATTCTTTCTGATCGAGTTTTGTAATGAAACAAATAATCCCGGTTATTCAACAATATAGTAGCTTTAACTCTTAATATATTCAACCCTGCAGCATTAAAAGTAATAGCGTGTCTTCCTGTCGCTAAAGAGTTATTTGATGCAAGTCCACCACCTAACGAATGACCAATAAACCATAGAACAGATTTATTGCCTATTGCTTTATCAAGCATTTTTGCATTTTGTACAGAATAAGTGTATTGAGGAGCCAAGCCTATAAGTCCTTGAGAAATATTAGAGAACCAATCTTTTATTGATGACATTTCCGTTCCTTCCGTACAATATGCATAATAGTTTACACCATTCTTTTTCTTCTTGAAAATCATGGAATTAAAGCCAGAAACTTTTCTTTCAAATCTTTCATATATGCCGAAACCGATTTCGTTTTCTACATCCTGTTTGGTCATAGGAGCCCATCCTCCAATTAACTCAGCCCTCTCCTTGAGTTTGCGGCCTTTATTCAAATAGTAATATGCATATTGGCACATTGCTGCTGCAGCCCTTACATCTTCAGAATGTATACTACTTGCCATGGGTTCCTCATTCCTATATGATACAGCAGAAACCATCTCATCCTTACCAAGTGTTGACTTTCCCACATGAAGCTGTGAGATATGAATATCATCCTGTAACTTGTATGTACTCAACGGTTTTCTCATTAGCACTCTTCTCCTTTTTCAATATTGGTCATTTGTATAAAAATCGGCATCGCGATACACGACTTCCCTTCTATTTTTTGTTTCATCAACTTATCAAAAGACATGTCTATTGCCTTATCATAATTCTTTTTATCCTTAAACTCAAGGTCAATATAGAGACCTCTTTGAAGGAATCTGTCACCACCTGCTCCTTCTATATTGATTTTAATATTGATACGTTGAAACTCCCCTTTGCCAAAAGCCGCAATGATTTCTTTTCTCAAAAAAGCATCAATATCCATTTTGGTATAGAGACGGTCATTGGTAAGCGTAAAGTATCGCAGCAATTCGTATCGCTCGTCAGCAGATGCTTTATTGGCGCCTCCCATAGCCGACACAACAATATGCAGGTCTTTCTCTATAGCAGGAAGTTTCCTGTTTTCCATCGGGCGGTATTCTGTTTTATGTTGCTCCGCATCCCTTTTGGTCATTGGTGCATTTCCCGCTTTGCCTTGAGTGGTTATAAAACTGACCTTTGTAGATATGGATGGAGGATACTGATTCATATTCTTCATCACATAAGTTCCACTATCAAAATTAAACTTCGCATTTCTGTTTCCAACACTCTTTCCAAGTTTATTGATCGTATCGCGCAACTGCTTCAGGACTTCTCCATCTTTAATGCCATTATACTCTATAAAGGCATAATAATCATCAATAAACTTATTGTAGAGATTTCGAACATCTCTGTATAAATCCCCATTGTGATAGCAAGAAGCATCAAAGTCTCTTATAATAACCTCCTCCTGTGTCTGGCTGAATCCTTGTTTTTGAAAGACAGAACTGGTCTCAATAATCCGCAAGAAATAGGAGTCCTCATATTTCTGCAACTTTGCAATTGGCGCTGCCTGAGTCAATGTCAAGTTGCAAACATCCACATTTACCACTGGGAAAGTATTTAATTGGACTTCAAAGGTATCTGGTACTTTGTATCCTTCTGGAAAAACACATTTCAGCCAGAGTGTATGCGAATCTTCGGGTATGGTAAAGCAATTCAAGACTTCATCTTCGAGATATTGTTGGAAAAGCCGAGGATAGACTCGATGTTTGAAAAGATCTCTGTCATGTATATCGTCTGTTATATAAATCAATGCATGATTATCCATATTTAACAGACATTCTTTCCATTGATTCATAAATGAGAACAATTCGCCAGAAGCTTGTTGTGCATCAAATGGCTCGACCATCTCAATGTTTTCCATCTCTCTCATGGTTGAGAAATCCAACTCACGATCTTCCTGGCCAACATATATATGTTCCGGGGCGATACCATTTGTCCCCTTAATCAATAGTGAGACACCTTTTAGACTTTCAATCTCCGTCCTAGTTACAATACCTATCCAAACATGATTGGAGTAGTCCATCTGAACAGAATATATTCCGCCTTGATATATTACTTTGTTTGAGGTTGCTACAAAAATATCGGAGTATGGCAACGTAGAAGTATTAAACAACGGTATATAGTTTAATGTCTGCTTGCTTAAGTTTGTCCTATATGTAAAAACCGATCCTGCACCAATATTTGTGAAGCCCAAGTCCCTGTTAGCCTTAAACGTGGGAGCCAGAATTGTAATAGCAGGCACTGCTCCAACCTTATCGTGAGGTATGAAATCTGAGCAATAGCGTTCCAGAACTCTTTGAGGAGTATTCTCAATAGAATCGCGTATCTTCTGTCCTTCGTTAATTAAGGCTATTAACATCATCTTGGCAATAGGATCCATATCGGCATAGTTAATGCCATCCACAGCCAATTGCTGAAGCTGTTCTATCGTCTCTTTTATCTTTTGTTCAAATTCTATATCCATAATTATGGTTATATTGACATCCTATTTTTCTTTGCCACCGGTTCCATCAGAAAAGAAACTTCCTTTTCATATCTGGTAGATGTCCCTAATCCATCCTCTATGCTACCTTCAACGACAACTTTAACCAGGAATTTATTTCTGACTTTTTTCTGTATCTGCTTTTCAGGCTCAACAATATTCAATTCCATCCTGACAAGTACTTGCTTCAATAATGGTTCGTAAGTTGCCAGACTTTGGCGGACACTATCCTCACATTCTTTTTTGGTTACTTCATTGACAACAGTATCAGATGAAAAACCAGTATGGTCATTGTTGAATTCTCTTTGGCGAATATTAGAAAATTCATGATTCCAAAACTCAAAACCGAAATCGGGGTCGGCGCTGAAATTTCCCCGAGGAGTAAAAACAATCAACTCTACCAAATTATCAAGCCTGCTGATTTTCTCCTCTATGTTTCGTACCAATTCAATCCTTGAACCAGAGGCTTGAAAAGAAAGAGGGGTTCTGATAAAATTCATATAAATTAGATAGGAATTGCATCCTTAAATTGCAAACATTTATTCAGAGTTAGCTGATAACTGCTGATGTTACTACTTATTCCATTGACGATTGCCATCAACTTAATAGTTATGTCTTTGTCTGGTTCATGCTTTGATCCGCGATAACCATTATCAAATTTCACCTTATAGCCATTTTTCCCTGCAGAAGCTCTTTCTGACTTGTTTGTTGGATTACTTCCATCTATCGTAAAATAAATAGCAGCCCCAGCACTACCATAAGATATAGGTATTATCGTTTCGGGTGTCTTGCACTCATATTGTAACTTGTCATCTTTAATGACTGGTGCAGCGATATTGGTAGAAGTTGGGACTGGTTGAGGGGCAGGTTGCTGCGACAGCTTATCCATTTTCTCACTAATAGAGAAACATAGATCCAGTCCTTCCTTTATTTTCTGATAAGCATTCTCATAACTATAGGGGGCATGGATATAGTTCAAGAATGTCTCTACATCAGCCAAATTCAGGTATTCATCTAACTCACAAGCACAAGTAAAAGCACTGACGAATTTCTGTACATCTGACAACAGAGTCATAGGCGTCATCAAATCACGTTCCTTATCAATTGTTATCATTAACTGCTGTGTAATAGGCCAAAAAAGACGAATTGCATCTCGCCCATTAGAATTCAACAAGCCTCTTGCTTTATTATCCACAGCCGCCAATAACTCATGAAATTGCTTCAACAAGGCTTCATATTTAGGATGAGAGGAAACGAACAGGCATGGTGGTGTAAAATCAGCATCATCCATTCTCCATCCATAGTCATTAACGATACGACCAATGGGCATTGCATTTGATGGAATAGGAGTTTGGGATGGTATCAAAGTAAATTCGCATTCAGGCTCTTCATATCCATCCGACGTTTCTTTCCATTTGTTTTGAAGCACATTGACAATCAAAAACAATTCTTTTCCATCTACATTGGCAGGTATGGTAACATGGCTGTCAAATGGACATGTATATTTTGTATCATAACAAATGTCTATCAACTGTCCACCTTTGGTAATTGCCAGACAATTTAAAACCTCTACATCAAGGCCATCGCCTGAGATGTTTATTGACAACTCAAAAGGGCGTGTGGCGGGAAACAATCCGAAGCGTCCGGCTGTAGCAAGCATGAATGCATTTCCAACCAATTCGGCATGTTTGTTATCCGAGGCTTTCATAATTTCCTCAGAAAGCCTCATCCCTTTCTTCCAACAGATTCTTTTTGTCATAGTGTTTATATATTTGTATTATAGTTCATATAATAATAGGACTTTCCATCTACCAACTTGACAGGGTCGCTATCAGTTGAGATATTAAAATAAAGCATTTCTTCTACCGATATCATATAATCCTGAATAAACAGCCGATATGTTTCCACATCTTCAATGAACTTCAGGAATTGATCATTGCATTCATCATCCGACCAATAATGGATATCATAGATTGAGACGATCTCGCTATAAGCATTTCCGACATAACATGAATCCAATATACTTCCAAGGCTTTCATCATACCTTGGTGAAGGATCTGTAAAATCTTTCTTTTGATGATGTATATCAATCCTTATCCCATCATCTAGAAAAATCTTACGCAATAGTAATGTCAACAACGTCTTATTACCCCTGATGTATTTACATGAAGGTAAAAATGGTATCGTCTGACGAATAAACCTGTTTTTTTTCTGCTCTTCAGTTAATTCGTCCGAGAGAATATCAAACAAGATTTGATTCTTTTCTGTGAACCATCTTGACTTCTCTCTGATTTCCATCTTCTGATGAAGCAACAATAAATCAATCGGAGCGAAAAACTTATAAGCATGATCTGTTTCCTGATCCTGCAGATCATGTTCTGCAGTAAATCTTTTCCGTTCCTCTTCATTGTTAAGATTATCAAATCTGTCAAAAGAGTGGAACATGAACTCTGGCAAAACGTGATAAAGGCTATTACGTCCTGTGTTTATATGGAGTATTTTATTTCTGTCTTCATGTACATCCACAATGTCATAATAGGAGTTGCGCTTGTGCATTCCCTTGACCTCAACCTTGCATTCTCCTTTAGGATAATACAAAAGCAGTTCTTCAACATTTATATCCTCTGGAATATTCCTTGGCAGCATACCTTATTATATATATAATGGGGCATCAGCACTTAATTCTACATAGTAAAGACCATTATCTGAGGAGACCTGTATGACATCAAATGCAGGAATGCCGATTTGTTGCAGGGTAAGATTCTGATACGGGAAGTCTTTGTCAATATTCTCAAAGTATAATTTGTGGAACAAAGTCCGATAACTAAGTTTTTTTAATTCGGAATTGCCATTGATATAATCATCAAGCTTAGATTCCGGTATCATGACTTCATATTCTTTTTCAGGCTGCTCAGAGATAATCTTCTCTACGAATTTATTGTTGCGCATATTAATTTCAACTACCTTTGCACCAAGCAGCTTCTTTAGCTTTGTCAATACCTCCTTGACAGTCATAGACGCTGACAGGTCTTTGCATTCCACAACATTATCCCATCGCTCATGAGCCGGACAAGTGTTCTTCCAGTAGGCATATTTGAAAATGCCCATGTGATTGGTCATTCCCTCATAATGCAGCATCTTTCCCTGAAGCGTCTTGAACTTGGCAGAACCGTCTCCTCCGTCCTGATGTATCACCTTCATAGCCTCTTGTACCTGCATGGCACCTATAATGGAGGCACTTATTGGTGTCGTAGCAACGCGCCCTGCTGAAGTTTGGGTTCTGACAACATCAGCACATCCTGTTCTTAACATGATATTATTAAATTCTTCTCTAGACAAACCGCATTCATAGCAGCTAACACCGGGAGTATAGACTCTCACCACCCCCGTCAGGTTTTCAATGCTCCCGTCAATCCAGGTTTTACCCGCTCGCATACATAGTCTATTAAGCAGATAGCGGGCAATACGGCTGTCCAAACAACCGATAACTACATCAACGGCTTTATAGAGGCCAAATCCGACCTCGGAGGCCAAGTTACCGACAATAGGGGTAACACTAATCTGCGGGTTAATCTCCATAGCCCGCTTGGCCACCACTTCAGCCTTATAAGAATGACTATAGGCGTCTTCTTCCCTAAACAGGACCGAACGCGTGAGATTGGAAATCTCTATCTGGTCGAAGTCAACGACATAAATATGTCCGATACCAAATAAGGCAAGATCCTTCACCACCTCATTGCCAAGTGCACCAGCACCAGCAACCAGTACCTTGGCATTCTTTACCTTGTCTTTCTTAAACCAGGAGAGGAGGGTGTAAACACCATCCCCCCACTCGTAATCCTGATGCGGCATATTTCAAAGTGTTTACTTAGAAAACGATAGAGGCATTACCGCCTACTGTAACACGAGATGTACGTGACTTATAGTCCAAAGCTATGCCATCAGGGTTGGAATCTGAGAGACTGATTCCCTTCTGAATGAAAAGACCAACCCTGACCATCACATTACTTACTGGCACATACGTACCGAATTCAACGCGCGGGTCAATCCTGATTCCATGGCTTTTACCCAAATCATTTCCCCCATGCAATTTCTGCGACAGGGTGGTTGAGTAAGTGGGGATAATACCAGCCAGGATGAACAGACTGCTACTCTTCTTTTTCAATCTTGCATATTCAATTGACAAGGGGATGCCAACCTCCAGAATATCGGCATCAATCTGCATTCCGCTACTGATACATCTATTGGCCTGATAGCCTAAAGAAAGTCCACCGTTAAAATAGAAGTCAGTACCAATTTTCAACTTATACTGGGCGAACACCGATGCCTGAGTGGCCTCCCTTACGAAGCCCCAAAGCCTTCCCATTAGTTCGGCTCCAATCTGCCATGCATGCGAGATTGGTTCAGGTTTTGCCTGCTCCACAATAATAGTCGTGTCCTTTTTCAAATCAAAGAACTTGTATAGATCCACGTCTTTCTGAAGACGGTATTTATAGTCACCGTCCTTCTGGTACTCCACTTCGTAGGGACCTACTTCAAAGTGATCAACTTGGGCATTAGCCGAAACAGCAGTCAGAAATAAGACTGCTACAAACATAATCTTTTTCATAATTATCATTATTATTAATTATTCGTTTTCTACATATTGGAAGATTGTATCACCGATCTTAAACGTATCACCGTTAGACAAGGCAGAAGGCTTGTTTACTGCCAGCTCTGCACGATCATTATAGATGACCCCTGGAGCCATAGGCTTGATCATCGGTAATATCTTGGTATGGTCAATATACAACATGGCGTGCTCCTTAGCAACCTTGTTACTCTTCTCCCAGTTCATCTGAATTTCGCACTCACCAGTCATACCGATTGACACCTTGTTACCACCACCGGTTGCATTCATCCACTTATGGATAGGAATTTTCTGACCAGCCTTAGCACCATTCTGGATTATCAGGAAGTATTTCTCTGCCAGCATCCTGACTGTCACGATCGAAGCCCCCAGACCTCCACCATATATCACAAAGTCGAGCAGCATGTTCATCCAGCCATAACGAGAACTTGTTATACTGGAGAAATAAAGCACCAGGAAACCGATGACTGCTGAACATAAACCTCCTATCATGGCACTCTTGACCGGTATAGAGGACTTTATCGTCAGGCTAAGTGATGTACACAGCGAGAACAATATATAGGCAGGCAGCGAGCAATACCATGGTATATAGGAGGTGCCGACGGCTGACAGAAACATACAGAAAATGATGGCACCAACTGCAAAAGATGCCAAACCAATGACACCAGACAATATGGACAACCCTATAATCTTAAGGTAAACTTTCACATCCTTCTTACGATACTCATCATTATACCTGAAAATCAATGACAGGAAAAAACCAAGTAGGAATCCGATGGTAAGGAAAGCAGACACCTTTGTAACACAGGTATCATAGAGGTTTATAATCTGTTCCTCGTTGGTAAAGAAAGAATTGACGATACCTTTTGCCAATCCTGTAAAACTACCTCTTCCCGACAGTTCGTAGATAACCCAGCTGACAAGACCAGCAAGGATGCCCATGATCGTCTGATGGCAGTCTCTGAATGCAGTCATTGTAAACAGTTCGTTCCATTCCACATGATCTTGTATGCCTGTCTTACAATTTTGACCATATTCCGAGCATTTATAACCATTCTGTATCCAACAGTGTACATGCATAATATGTTTACATTTCTTGACCACCATCTGACCTGGCACAATTTCCTGCTTGCAATAATGGCAGACACGCTTTTGGATGTTTTCTTCACCCTCGTACCTCTGGTAATATTTCACCGTAAACATCTTAGACTTCACTAAAGGAATGACAACCTTCATGATGAAGAAGAAGAATAATATGGTCAGAAGTGTCACCATAAGAGCTATCAAATACTTCACAATGACGTCCGAAGTAGTTTCCTTATGAGTAGGCCAGGGATTTTCAGCCGTTCCAATTGAGTAAACCTTGCCACCCTTCTCCGCGCCTTTCCATTCAGCGGTGAACGATGTCTTGCCTGAGTAAACCTTGTCAGACGTGGCTTGATAGGTATATGAGAAGTCATACATCGCATCCTTTACAACCTGCATGAAGTCTTCCAAAACCTGATCAAGGTTGTCGGATGGTTTGTAGGCACCTTGCCTGTCGGAAAGGACTGTCCCTTCTTCCGTTTTCGGTGTCGTGACACCTTGCAGGGTTGCGGCTACACTCTCGTTAATACCTTCTTCTGTATAGTAGAATGCATAGACCCTTGGAACGATATGTGATGCACCAGCTTGATAACCCGTCACTTCACTGAAAGTAATATTTTCTTCATACTCTGGGCGGATGTTTCCTTCCGTGAAGATAAACAACAAGTTATTATCTTTATTAGCAGTTGCTCTTCTGATAATATCCTCATTCTTATGATATCCGCTTTCTGTCTTGACATAGTTCTCATATTGCGCATTGGCAGGACTAAACTCCGCCAACTTGGCATACAAAGCACCATAGAAGAACTTGTTGTTCGTGGACCTTTTAAAACGGGGCTTGAAACTCTCAAAATTTTCTTTCGTAACAAGCTGGCTTGCTGTCACTTCGTCACCAAAGAACGAGATATAGACACAACTGTCGGCTGCGCTTTCGACAAGTGTTTCAATGACATCGCAAATCTGTTTTTTCCCCTCTTCTGGAATACTCAAATCCACAAGAACTGAGAATGTATAATCACTGGGAATACGCATTCCCGATGTCAGCGACTGTATGTTTCGTCTTCCATCTGGAATGATAACACCGTCTTCCTTTATTACAAGGTAATTCTCAAGATCCTTGGCAGTGACATCCTGAGGACGGTTGCCGTCACTGTCGAGAATCTTCAGGAAAAGAGTAACGCTGTCCTTTCCTTCACCATACTCATATTTCTTGTCACAAAACTGTATTTCCTTGACATCCTGTGCGAAAACCTGGAAAACCGAGGTCAGTAACGCAAAAACAAATAAAAGCCGTTTCATGTTTATCTTTTTCTTCTTGTCCATATCTTAAGATCTTCTAATTTCTGTTCACCATAGTATTTCTCATCAGTACACAAATCTTTGTCAACGACCGGTATTGCTGTAATAAGGCCGTCTGATGTGGTATATACTAATGCAAAGTCAATCTTGCTAATAAGCGGAGCTATCAATTTTTTTATTGATGGGATGCTACAATGTGTTGTTATTACAAAACAGCCATTTGGCTCATGATCAGGGACGCTCTCTTCTGTTGTCACTTCTTCCACCACCAGTTGCTTTCTTCCTGCATGACTGATGGCGAATCCATAAGCCATTCCTAATAATCCGCTTGCCTGTTCTGTGGCGTATTTGTCCATGTCAATAATCGCACCGTTGCTTAATTCTATAGCAGAACATTCGTCTGAAGTAACTTTAGAATTAGCAAGTATATTAAAATAGTCCTCCGGTTTAAAAGCATTCCGCTCACTTTCGACAGCCCACTTATACAATTCCTCAAGTGAATAGAGCTTCTTAATGTCCGTCTTGGAATTGATAGTTGTATCTTTCTTGAATGTAAAGAAACCCATATCCTGTTGAGGAGTCAGGATATCTACCACTATCGCCGTCAAAAAGTATGGGTGATGGTCGTTTTTCAGCAGATCATGTACACCAGTATCCGAGTTGCTAAAAAATACTCCAAGTCCGGGATGTGAGTGTACCCAACAGGTCAGATCGTACTGCAACTGCGTCTCTTTGCGCAATTTCTTCAGTTTTTCAGCCACTTTCAATTTGATCTTTCCTCCAAAGTTCAACTCGTATTCTGAGAATACAGCGTCATCTCCAGGACGAACGATGTGCTCTAATGAGACATAGTACTCATTGTTCTCTTTGTCATGTACCCATCTACCAAGAACCATACAGCCGTCCTCCTTGGGATTGTTAGGATTACGAAGATCCTCAGCATACATATTATAAATGTCCTTGATACAGGTATTCTTTAGATAGATCCTTCTGACAGCGGAATTTTCACAGAACTCACTACTGTCAATCTTCAGATAAGCATCATTATCGATCACGTCCTCAAGACTCTGCTTTTTTAGGATTGAAGTTGTTTTCCTCCGTACAATGATATTTGAGGCTGCATTGTCTTCCGACACAGCAGGACTGGCTGCTGCGGTCTTTTTCTTGTCTTTACGCGCAACCTTCCGATACCATAGAAAAAGTCCAAGCCCCAGAACCAACAATCCTACGCAAACAGCTATGTAAAGCCAAGTAGTACCATTTACGGACGAACCACCTCTCTCCGAAGAGTTGTTGATCTCGGCGGCTAACTTACTGATATTATATTCGCGTTCACTTATCTTCTTCTCTAAGATACTTCTTATCCCTTGGAAGGAAGATTCCCTGTCTGTCACCGCGTTTTTATCATATCTGTCCAAATACTTGAAAGCAAGTGTTGAAATGTCATCCTTATACATATTTATAGAATCGCGAACCATATTAACATAAGAGTTCAAACGATTCTGGCTGATGTATGCGTCCTTATCTTTCCAGTTCTGTAAATTGGTTATGTGTTCCTCAACAAGTTGAGACTCCCTGTTAATAACCGCAGTGGAATAAAAAGGGATTGACTCAATATAGTCATAGAAACTAGCAACAATTTCTTCGGACGTATAAGGTCCCTTCTTGTTTGAGAGATAAGGTTTGTTACCGTCATCAACTTTATTGGGACGAACATCTCTGATCTGTTCTTTATCAACAGGATCTACGGCAACGTTTTCATTATCAGACACAGTTACTTTACTAACACTCGATGATGCCTTCATTTTCCAAAGAGTTCCTCCATTTGTATTTGATTTGTAACGGATTAAAGTACAAACCAAATTTGGTTTATTAGACTCACCTGGCTTTAATGAAAACGGGACAGAAGCTCCATCGGTTTCATTTATTAGTGTAACAATAACGTCACTTTTCCCATTGTTGGTAATACGCGTCACATACGCTTTGCCATCAGTGCGAATTTCTTTCTCTATAGTCACATCATTCTGTGCCTGAACAGGAAAGGTTCCTCCTACGAATAGAAGAAAACATATCAAAAAAAATACCTTTTGTAATTTTCCCATATTTTTAAATCGTTACTCCTTTGTTTCCTTTTCTATTTTTACTATTTTTGACATTCTTGATGCCATCATTGACCATTTCTCTGGATTTGCGCCTTACGTCATATTGTGCCTTACTCAGTTTGCTGTGTATTTTCTGTTGAGCCCGGCGCTTGGCTTCCTCTTCTGCATGCTTCGCCATATCACTCATTTTCCTCTCCGTCCTTCTGGCCCTGAATGTCTGAGCCAACTGATTACCGACAAACATGGCAATAGCAAGAATTACTCCACCAATAATCATCCATAAATTTCGCTCTTTCTGCTCCTCTTCTGCGGCTTTTTGGGCAGCAATGATAGAATCTTGCTCAGCTTTTATCCTCAAGCTATCTAAGTAAGCTTGTCTTACGGCTTCTTCCTTAGCCTTCAAGACAGCCATCTCGGCTTTATTCTCTAATTCCTCCTTCTTTTCCCGATATGCCTGAATAGCCATCTCGACTCTTGCCATAACTCGTTCATCCTTGACTTCAAAGCTAAGGCTCTTCAAGCTGGAGAAATCCGAGCTCAATTCTTCATCCAAAGGCAATTTTGTCTGTTTATCCAACAAACTGATCACAGAATTGGCAAGTCTGAGAGCCTTATCATCCGCTTCTGAAAAACTTCCGTCAATCGTACTTGAGGAAACGATGGTTTCAGATTTCGATACGATTTTTCCTTCTTCTTTTTTCTGCTCCTGTAACAATTTTACTTTCAAAATACCGCATGCAGCAAAGAGTTCATAAGAACTTGGTCTTTTCCCTATGCCTAAAAAGCCCTTACTCTTCTCCTTGTAATATGCCAGATAAATTGGAATATCTAATGAGCTTACCTGAGTGTTATTTGATCTGAATTTCGCCAAAAGGGTAGTCATCTGATTCGGACGGAGGATGTAATACCCCTCTGATGATGCAGAATAATTCAAATTGTCAGGAATTCTAATGGCTTCTGGATTTATTCCGGTAAAAGCGTAATTCTTATAATTACCAGTCCTGTCAAAAAAAACCACCACCACTTTATCTTTCTCAAAATACTTGTTACTATATGTTGCACCCAGCCTTTTATTTACATTTTTGAAATTAATTTTCACTTGACCATTATCTGTTGTCAAGTCATAAGTGACGACGACACGGTCATTCTTTGTAGACATGAGGGTATCCGATATTTCCCTGGCACGACAGAAGAAACAGGAGCACAAAAGCAGTAGGATTATAAAGAATCTCATATAGAAAATCATCAGAAGTTGCTGATTCTATTATAACGGTCAATAATCTTCGACCTATATTCACTGTTTTTCCAAAGCGATGCGTGCTTACTGCAATTCCCGTCTGTACAACAACGATAGAGTAAGTTAACTTCACTCATCACAGAGGACTTAACCTCCTGACGATTGCTGCTATTATATATCTTAATGTAATAGTCATCCAACTTATTGTAAATCTGCTGCAAAGTCAGATTGCAATATTTACAATTGTGTCTATGGACGGGACGAACATGCTTTCCACAATCCTGTTTGTATTGAGTAAAGTCTATTGAATCAACCCTTTCCAATAGTTCCTTATAAGGCTGATACTCTTTGTCGGTTGTATACCATCGGTTGAGTTGAATGATAGAGTCTGCTTCTGCCTTGATTTTTTCTATCCTTTCTTGGTAAGGCTCAACCTGCTTTTCCCATTGAGGACGATGATTACGATTAGGGCAGAACTTTATCTGATCAAGATCCTCCAACAAAGAATCACACGCTTCGTTCAGTCTGATGATATCCAGATCATTCTTCACCTCATACTCAATCTCCAACTCTACTACTTGCTTTTCAAGAAGCAACAATTTTTTCCTACTCTTGTTTTTGTATTTGGCGATGTAGAGTGGTAACCGATGTTTTTGAATATTCTCTTCTCCACTCTTTATCTGGGATTCCTGTATAAAGATTTTGTCTGAAGGCTGAATATAGAAAATATTCCGTGCCCCTTGGTAGGTATCGATGACTCTGTCTCCTTTCGTACCGGGGAAATATTTGTCATAGACGATGGAGGGATTAAGGCTCTTCAAGTCATTTTCCGGAAATGAATGGCCAAAGACTAATAATACATTCGTCTCATCTATGTTTTCTACTGTCACAGAGACATTGGCATAGTCATCTGTACTCACACCTTTCTCAACGAAAATGTTGCAAAAGGCAAATCTGATCATTTCTTTCTGATGGTCGTCATTCAGCTTCACCCTCCTCTGTTCATCGGCAAATGAAGATAATGAAACAGAAAACAGGATAGCCATCAAGAATAGCATTCTTTTCATATTGTCTGTGATTTTATTTTAGGTTTGTCATTATCCTGAACCTTTTTGGGTTCTGGAGTTACCTTGGCTTCAGTCTTGGGAGTAGTTGCATCCTGAGCAAAACGGACCCATCCGTTTGGCTCTCCTTCCTCTCTCACCCACTCTGCCACATTCTGATCCTCTGGATACGGATAGATATTCTGAGCATGATAAAGCTGATACTTTAGGTATTGTTCCACACGCAGCACCAGTTCCTTCAAGGATGCCAGCACACCCATCTCCTTGATAGTCAGACACACTTTTCCCTTAAAGCTGCCTGAATGTCTGATGTTCGGATGCCAGATATCAGTAATAAATGTAAAGAGTGGACTACCGTCTGCAGAAGGATAGTTACTAGGCAAAACGATACTCATTTTATGCAAATTCCCGAATATCGGCTCCCTTGGCACTGGAGTATCTTTCACTCCAACAATCGATCTACAACGATACCATATTTCATACTCAGTTGGCAGGCCGATAATGTTCTTTCTTCTAACAATATATGATAGAGAGGGGGTCCTCGGGTTAGAACTCGTGACCTTCCGCTTTCTGCAAAGAGCATCCAATTCCTGCCACTCTTGTAAAAGACGTTGATCCCTCCCCGAAAGCTCTTTCTGATTAAACTTACTAATCAAATCATTCATAGGATTATTGTTTTATGTAGAAAGAATTAATTCATCCGGCAATCGGAATAGATACAAGATGGAGATAGTCCCCAGGCTGGATATTGTAATCCATCAGACAACGTTCACGGCCATTCTCATCTTCAAAGTCAAGAGGAGAAGGCTCGTCGTCATCTTCCAGCATCTGGTATAGACGGTACTCAATAGGATTCCCGCCACCATCCATCTTAGGCAGTTCAAACACTTGTACGATGCTGGCAATCTGATCGCGTATCGTCTTATACGGGTCAGTTACCTTCACTTCGACTTCCTCATACTCTGTCTTGTCAATTGTCAAATTGATGATAAACTCATCTTCGAAAAATTCTTCGTTTGCCATTTTTGTATCATTTTAGTTGTTATATTTTATCACATATAAACCATAATCACCATATCCATGAACCACGAGGCTGGTAATAGTTTTCACTTCTGAAGTATTCGAATTTATTTTTGAATACGATAAGTTGGTATGCAGATTCATTTATCAATTGCGGTTCTTTCAAACCATAGCGATAGAGTGCCAATTCATATTTGTTCTTTTCACAATCAATCCGAATCATAAAATCAGTCTTGGTTTCTGGATGTGCGCCATAAAGCTGAGTAAAAAAAGAATGCATATTTAATCCGTCAAACCAAAAACATGCAGTCCAATCTGTCTTTTGTATATGCCAATTTATAAGCAGCCTTTGAGGTACCTCCTGCATACCATAAGTACATAAATCATCTTTATCATCATGCACAGCGCTCGCCATACCAACCTTAATTACATCAATGTCATTTAATGACTCTGATTTTGCGAATGAAGGTAAAATACGATAACAAAACTTTACCTCCGAAATTGAACTATGCACATATTTCATCACACTTAACTTTTATGAAATAAAGCCATTAACCATAATGATCCAATTTCTTCGGTTGGTCCTGCATTAATCTTATGGTATCTTCCAACTCTTTTTTAGCTCTCATCAATGCTTTTTCAAGCTTTTCTGCTTCATTTTCATCTGCGATCTTTTTTAGGCTGTCTCCAATATTGTCGACGGTCTGCCTTAACAGATCAGGGATCTTTGCAATAGCCTTTGCATCCGTATTAGAGCAGCCCTTTGAAAAGCCCTTACTTGTATCTACAACAAGATCCTCGAGCCAACTAACTTCTTTTGGCAATTCGCTTGTCGATTTTAAACCTCGTGCTGTAAGGCTCAAAAACTTTCCCAACTGTTTTCCTCCCATGATTAATCTATAATAAAGAGCTTATTATTTTATAGTTGCCTTTACAGATTTCGTCACTTTTGTAGCTTTAGCGGTCTTTGCTGCTTTATGAGCGATTTTTGCACCTCCTACAGCATCACCTATGCCTGGTACAGCAGCAACAAGTGAAATTCCAGCTCCTAACCAGTCTCCTCTTAAGGCTGAAATTCCTGCATTGATTAGGTCGGGAACTGCTCCTACACCAGGAGCCATTCCTGCCACATCAAGAGTGAGTTGAAGAGCATCAAGAAACTCATCGACCGTAATCTGAACGTCCTCCTCTGTTTGAGTATTCTCTATATCAACAAGAGTTTCTTTGCCCAAATCAACATTACCTTCTTTAATCTGACCATCATTTACTAGGCTGATAGTACCTCCCCACATGCAAGGACAAGTACTGGACAAGAGCAACGCAGCTTTACCCTTTACCAGATAATCATCTTTTCCGTATTCCCAAGGCAATGGTGTGTTGTGCATGCATGGCATGGGAGTAAGAATACCACTATTGGCTGCTGTAGCCTTGGCTGTTTCTGGATATCCCATGGATCGGCACTGTCCAAAGGGTGCGAGATTAACCATTGACTCATGATCACTAACATTGGCCATCGGCTGTCCTGTAAGATATACTGTCCGCGAAGGCAAGACCGTCAGTCTTGCCAAGGCCGTCCCCATCGTACAGCGCATCATTGCACCAGAACAAATGTATGAATCTGCCATATTACTGAACCTTTACAACCCCAGCCTTAATATCAATCTCGTTGCCAGCATTGAAAACAATCTCTTCTTCTGCCTTCTGATGCTGGGTCTTAGAGTATTCAAGCAGTTGTTCCTTAGCCTCTTCACGAATATTCTCTGCTGTTAGCTGGTACCTGTGCTCAATCCGTTCGTCCTTATTATCACAGATTGTAACAAACTGATTCTCATTCACCTGTAAGGTGTCATTGCGTTCAATGTAAGTATCTCGATCACGCCCCGCATACTCTCGAATATCGTTACCTGCCACACGCTCCATATCGTGGGATGCAGTAATAATAACATCGTGGTCTGCAGTTGCTTTTATGTCATGCCCAGCATGCATGATGATATCGTTTCTGGCATAAAGTTCTATGTTGCCAGTAGACTCCAGCTTGATAAGCTTCTCGTCAGTGGAGAACGTCAAGACGTAATTTTCCTTCTTATTGTCGTAGATGCGGATATAACCGTCGTTGCCCTCATCGTGGATCTCTATGGTATGACCGTTACGAGTACGGATAGCCTTAATCTTATTGTCACCGTTATGACCAGGTATCCATTTGATGTCTACATTGTCTATACCATTATATATAGTACCCTTGACGTATGGCTTTTCAGCATTGCCTCCTTCGTAGTCTACCATTACCTCTTCGCCGATTTCTGGAATGAAGTTGAAGCCCTTCTCACCACCGGCATACGGATGAATGATACGAAGCCAAGGGGTAATCATTCCTGCATCCTGCTGCGCCTGCCAGTCGAACTGAACACGGATTCTCCCAAGATCAAAAGGATCTTCATTATACTTCACCTTAGCACGACATGAAGAAGCAACGGGGTATACATCAGCATTTGCATAAGGAGGATAGTCACTGGCAGAAGGAATGCCAACGAAGTGATTACTATATATTTCGTCTGCTGAAAAAATATGCGTCAACTCTGTAATCAGAATCTCGTCTTGATCTACCTGACTTTTAGTGCTAATCACACTATCGGTAATATAATTATCAACGACGACCAAAGTACTTCCAAGTTTCAATTTGGAACAATAGGTCCTTCCAGAATAGGTTAGCATCCCAGCCTTTTCTCCACGTCCATAAGATACAGTTGATACGCTGAGAATGGCATCACGGCTATCAATATTGGCATAGCCACCCGAATGGAGATTCTGGATAGTAGCTTTAGTGTAGCATTGCTGTGAAGCGTCTGATACTCGGCTATGCAACTCATTAAAAGCGCCTACGGCTTCGCCAAGACCATCTCTCAATTCTGAATCGTAGGAATTATAAGAGGAAGCCACATGAGCAAATGGGACATGCTGAATATTTAGTTCAACACTATAATCTGGAATATCCTTGCTTGGATATGCTAAACGCACAGCATCCCTTTGTATCAAATTACCAAAAACTAAACGTGTACCATCATTGTAGAGCCATTCACCGTATCTACGGGCCAAACGCTGAAGAAATTGATAGTTTGTTTCATTGTATTGGACACAGTAGGGAATAACAGCCGTGAACCGAGAATCTATAGACGTCGCCAACTGACCTGTATAATCATCAACTACATCACCAACAATGTCATTCAGAGTTTTATCTTCATACGACTTACAAGATGGGTTATCAGAGAGAAGGGCATCGTAGCTTCTCGCCTCAACATTGATGTTATATTCACTACCACTACGATTGCCCGATGCCGAGACGATCACACCTTTAAACTCAACATCTGCTGTTTTATCGTTTTCTAAATTGAAAGACAAGAACTCTATATTGTCGGTGGAAAGCGCAATAGTTATCTCCTTACCTATGATATAACCACACACAGCAAATGTAGTATCTTGCATGTCTTCATCAGGATACTTCTTATGCATGGAGAATGATAAGGTATTACTTGACAACAGTCCCTGATGGAGGAAAAAATCGTCAAGACGGTACTCGATGCCACCTAACGTAATATCAAATTGCGTAGATGGCGTGCCGTCAATTGCGATGGAAATATTCTTAATAGAGATAGACATAGCTTACGTCCATTCGTTGTTTAACACAGCACCACCAGAACGACCAATACGGATTACTTCTGCACTGATCGTAACTGTCGTATACATCAATTTGCTGTCGCTATCATTAAAATAGTCGCGTAAGTTGATACAATAGGCATGACTAAAAGAAACTGTCTTATAACTCATCCGGTTCCTTGTGGTATAGACACAGAATTTGAATTTCCCGTCGTAAACTTGCGTTTTGTTGAACATCCAATTATAGAAAAAGAGATCATCATCACTGGTAGCCGGCATGACAAACGTAATTGAACCTCCACGGGGGCGTGAGGTTGGTTTGCCTGTGTCGTCGACACTTTGGGAGAAATCGTATGAGCATTCTACGATACCGTAGATGCGTCCACCTATTTCAAGTTTGCCTTGTAGTGCCATAATATTACGGTTTTTTAGTTACTGATCAACGTTCCAGCTGTTATTGTGAACAGCATTGCCGATTTTGATAATCTTAGCAGAAATAGTAAATTCTTCAAACAGGACCAACTCCTTGCGCCGATCGAAAGTCTCTGCATAGGAGGTAACGAAACCATCGCTAAAATAAATATTCTTTAGATCACCACCTTCGAGAGATGGGACATTAATGACCCCATCCTTACTCATATTGGTATCACACATCCATTCGACAATATCGGTATTGCCGTTCTTGGGGGTTCTCACGCGCACCGTTATCTTCCCGCCCCGGGTCCTTCCAACAGGCTGTCCCTCGACATCTGTCTGTTGTTCGAATTCATAACGGTAATAGATAACCTGACGCTCTTCAATCCCGTCCGCATTCAATGTTACTAATCTGTATTTCATCTTCGTATCGCATTAAAGAGTTTACTATTTCATATTATCTTCCCATGTCATGGTCATTTTGCCATTCTCACTTTTTCCTGTCAATTCAATCAAGAAGTTACGGGCTGCAAAGAAAGGTTTCAGCTCCACTTGAACAAGGATATTCTTGGTCTGAGGGTCTTGGTTGATTCCCTTGATCATATAGTTTTCATAAAGTTTCCCCGAGCCCTTATACTTATCCAAGAAGCGCTGAAGGTTGTCTGTCATCTCTGACCTCACAGAGGCATCCCAGATGACAAACGCTTCGTCGTTACAGAATTGCATAATGACCTTGCTAACCCAATCGAAGACGCGTACGATAGGGTATTCCTGGAGTTCCTGCATCGCTCCATCATAAGGTGTACGATTGGAGAAGGCCATCACCTGTCCGTCAATTTCTATGAGCGGAACAACTCCCATATCGATGAGCTTGGTCAGTTCAGACTTAAGTAACTCAAAACGGACAGTAGGAACACGATTCAGAGTTCCATACTTTCTGCCAGCAACACCTTGTGAGATGGAAATATTCTCAACATCAGTCATTCTGCCAGCGATTGCTCCTGAGGCAGGGATATATAAGTCTTCCTCCTCGGCAGATAACTCTGACTTTCGTCTGCCTAGAATATAGTTACAAACGACAACAGCACTCGATATTCCTCGGTTCGAATCCTGAAGACTAGGACGATTCAAACGGAACACCAAATCCTCATATGTCAGGCTATCTTCAAAATCCGTTATCATCAATGTCTTGTTGACATGGGCTACTTTCGCCCAGTCTTGAATCTGCTGAGCACTTCCAAGGAATCCAGGAATGACGAAGAGTGCGTAACTTTCCCGAAGATTCAGAGTGTCATATTTGTCATGAAGCTCCTTAGCAACGGCCTTGGAACTTGGGGAATCCATTTCCCGAAGCTCTGCCTTGTTTACATTCATCAGATGCAGGAAATCCACCTTCGAGTTTTCTGTATTGGCAAAAAAGGTGTCAAGTACACGATAGGTTGTCTCTAGCTCCTTTATACTTTCTCGGATCGTAAACAAATTGTTACTTATGCTTCTTTCGACATCCGTGCATTGCCGAGCACAAAGTTCAGCAGCCACGTCTGCATCTGACAGCTCTTTGTTCTCCAGCATCTCAATCCAGACATCCAATGTTTTTGCCAAACGCTTCCTTTCATCCTTGTAGAAAGGATCCGAAAGGAAGATATCATGGACGGCTTTCTTACGAGGATCAAAATTCTCCGTACCATGTATGAGCATCTTAACCAATCGTAGTCCACCATAAGCAGATAACTCATCCAAATAGTCTGCCAAACTTACAGATGGTTGTAAGGGCAATTCTTTTGTGCTGTTGTCCAATTGGCCTTCCTGCTGTATTTTTTGTAATTCTGTGTCCATCGTTTATCCTGCTTTATGGTCAGACAATTCTTTTCTCATCATCTTCAGGGCATTTGCAAAAGCCTCCCTGGCCTCTGGATCACTCATCAGATGGCGCAGATCCCGATTCCGCTGCAAGTGACGAATCATCGTATGATAAGCCTCCTTTTTACAGAAACCGTCAGTAAGAGTCTCACTTTGAGCGATCAACTGATCATCATCATAGTCTGACACACTACCAAAATGAAAATCTTCACTGCGATATTCACCATCTTCATTGGTAAGTAGGATCCCATCAACGGACGGCTTGTAATAGACGAAGACATCGTCAATAGTCGTTGGTGTGAAAACCGCACGCTCTTCTGAAGTGTCTGGAGCATAGCCAGTAAACTGGTCTACATAAAAGGTCTGGTTTTGTGGAAACAACAAGTGGATTCCTGATCCTTCTTTTTGCTCTTTTAACTGGGTAATGACTGTTTTTACTGCCATATTTATGCAAAAAAGTATGAATGAGACAATAGGAGGGGGTCACCGCATTTTGTCTGCAGAGGCCATAGATTTGTATGTAATGATACTCTCCATTTTTGCACTGGTATCCAGCGGCATCGATGAATAGTATTCTTGTGACCTCTTGATGAAGTCATCATTGCATATTCACACCCCTTATTCTGCATTGTTTTATAGCTTTTGTTTCTCCTTAGTATACAAAAAAGGCGTAGGTGCTGTTCTCTGCCCATCCTGGGGTAGTAGGCCTCCGCATTGCCCTCATCACACAGGATAGACAACGCAGTTAGCCCACGCCAGAACGAACTATATATAAATAGAGTATATAGAAACGCTCCACGTAGACGTTTAGGTTGTCATCTGCCTGCTGTGATGATTGGAGTTTGCGAAGTTCACTACCCACAACGACAGACGTCCGAAAACGTCTTTCTCATATATAAGACCGCCCGCCGCCCACTGCAGGACTAACTGAGCGATGATGCAAAGATAAAGAGATTTTTGGAAATATACAAGAAAATATTAAGAAAAAAAGAAAAAACGTCCAAAATTGATTATATCGCGGACAGAAACTAGTTAATTATACGCGCGCGAACCTTAAAATATAATAAATAATCTTTGCGGGCAAAAAAGACCATCTGCTGCCACCGGTAATCCTCGACATAGTCGAGGAATCTGGGTTCCTCAGGCCAACCGTTGTTTTTCAGATTCTGACGGACATAACGTTCTACGTTAGGGGTGAGCGGACAGGTCGTGCTGAAGCAGTCCTCATAGTTGTCTGCCTTCTCTGCGAAGATCTCTTCGCGCGTCTTTTGCGTATCTTTCTTTTCCATGGGTGCAAAGGCAATCATTTTGTTGGAGATAAAAAATGTTCTCAACGAAAAATGTAAAAAGCACTATACATTCCTACACAAATCGTATATCATGATTAATATCAAATGCTTACGCAATGTATAGAGCATGTATAGCATTATGCATCTATACATCATTTCCATCAAGCACAAGCATTTTTAGGCAATTATTGAATCTAACTATCTGAAATACAATGTGTTTCTTATTTGTTTCTTTAATTGAAACAAATTGTTTCATTAAGGGAAACAAGTTGTTTCTATTAGGGAAACAAAATGTTTCCATACGTGATACATCTAGCGAAACAATCACATTTAAGTTTATCCAAAGCGCATATTTCAAGCCAAATATGGGGTGATTCAAGGGCAATATGCCGTCAGTTGTGTATAGACGATGTATAGCTACAGCCTCTATACATTGTGTATTTTGCTTATTTACAATAGGTTACAAAGATAATGTAGGAATGTATAGGCAAATTGAAATTTTCGAATGAAAAAGTTTCATAAACATTCACAGAATACGAGGGCGCCTATATCAAAATAGGCAACTTCCTGAATCGCCCCCGAATACAAGTTCGAGGGCGACAGCAAAGCCTTTGGCATGGTGTATTGGGTCAAAGAAAGATAGCGTAAATCATGCTAATCCCTCTTTAAAAGCTTTGTAGCCAGGCCTGAAGCTCGAATATCACGTGATAATGGTACGCAAAGCTCTCGCGATAGCCCCATCCGTGTCCGCCTGAAGGATAGATATGGATAGAGGCTGGCACATCGTGCTTGTAAAGCTGCTCATA
>ODAI010456443.1_pt1 | contig 35302 bp, 31 predicted proteins | sample 1539321 | NCBI WGS metagenome assembly ODAI01 (sample SAMN02144231, study PRJEB22623) | gut metagenome | biome: sheep rumen | host: Ovis aries | place: New Zealand
AGGCTACTCAAAGAAGGAAAGCCAGCAAATCGCCTCTCGCGAGACACTGAACATGCTCAAAAATCAGCCTGAGGTCATCGATGCCATCTTCGCTTCCAAGTCAAACCGCACGAAAATGGAGGAGGAGCCAATGTCTGCCGTCCCGAAATTTGAAAACGAGACGGTGGAGCAACAAAAAACAACTACAAACACTAAAAAAGAGTCCCAACAACCTGAAAAAACGCCCCCGCAAACCGAGGAGGAAGACGCTTTTGACCTTTCAGACATCACAGCACGAGAGCTGTCAAGAGAAGACATCATCGCAGCGGCAGAGGAGGCCGCATTCAGTCAACAAGGCTAAGCCGCATCAAGACATGTCATGTCTCCAGAATCGGCTGAACAGAGAAGTGCGACGACATTGTATCCAACTGAGTGTCAATTGTTTATGCGATATTCAGATCAAGCATCCACCGAATTCAGCTTTTGGCATACCCGAAAGTCAACACGCTAATGCGTACGCCTTCCGCCTGCAAAATTTCTTTTCCGCAAGAAACTAGCGTCGCGCCTGTTGTCATCACATCGTCAATGAGTAGAACATGCTTGCCGCGTATTTGGCCAGGATTTTCCAGTTCAAAGACCCCTTTGACATTCTCGTTGCGCTCATTCCAGTGTTTCTGCGTCTGGCTACCCATAAAGACATTTCTGCAAACCACCGCATGCGCTATCGGCAGCCCCGTTGCCTCGGCAATCCCTTTTGCAATCTCGAGACTTTGGTTGTAACCCCTCTGCCGCAACCTCTTTTTAGCCAGCGGAACAGGAATCAACAGGTCTACATCCTCGAAAAAACCCGTGGACGACAACTCCTCCCCCATCAACCTGCCAATATCCTCCCCAACCTCGGGACGATTCCCATATTTAAGACGGTAAATCAAGCGAGCCATGTCGGAATGAGGCACAAAAAACGCCAACGCCACACAGCGCTCCACTGCCATGCGCCCCCACAGCATTCTTGCCATTTCATTGTCATAAGGATGGTGCATGAAATCGGTGCGCGGCAACTTCACATTGCAGCTCAGGCACAGCAAGTCTTGCGCCCCGCTGATGCGGCAATTACAGACAGGACATACCCTTGGCGAGATCAATTCAGTAAGACGGGAGAGGAAGCTACTCATCGGTCAAATCGTATTGGTCCACATCATGAATGCACTGCCGTATAATGTCCATTGTAAACCCTCTGGAAAGGGCAAAGCGGATGAGTTTTCCATTCATCTCGTAGGCATTGTCAGCTTTTATCGACTTACGTTTACTCTTGAGCAAGTCTTTGAGGATAAGCACATACTCTTTAGAGTCGATTTCGTCTAGTACCTCAATAAAAACACGCCTGTCTACACGCTTTTGCCACAAAGCTTGCTCTATTTTCCGGCGCCCCCAATGGTTAAAATACAATTTGTCCTTGACAAAGGATCTGCAAAATCGCTCTTGTTCTACATATTTGTTCTCAATCAAAAAGTCCAGGACACGCATCTGGGCAGCAGGTTCAACACCCCATTTCCGCATTTTCTCGGTCATGTCGTACTCACAATACTCGCCGCGCGCGCACAATGCTGACAACTTTGAGCGCGCCTCGTCTTCGGTCATCGTTTTTTTAGGTCGAAACATCATTCTCCTCCTCTGTTTATAGTGTTCTCACGGTTAGTTATACTCAAAAACTACCTTAGGCAAACGGCTTTCATCATTCGCTGTCTGCCAAAGCCATCCATCCTGACCTCAATGCTCCCAAAACCGGCAGCACTCAACGTTTCTTGCATTTGAGCCACAAATTTCGGGTTGATTTCAAAAAAGACCAGACCTCCGGGCTTCAAGGCTTCCTTCGCCTGGGCGGCAATGGCTGCATAATAAACAAGTGGCTGATCTCCAGGGACAAACAATGCCAACTCTGGCTCATGGTCAAGAACATTCCTCTCCATTTCCGAACGCTCTTCAGGCGTAATGTAAGGCGGATTAGACACCACCACGTCAAATCGGTTTGCCTCCGCCGGCAAAGGTTGCCGGGCATCATGCCGAAAGACATTGACCGAGGCCGACAAAGCCGCCGCGTTAAACTGGCTGACCCGACAGGCAACCGGCGAGATGTCATACATTGAGACGCGTGTCCCAGGAAGCCCTAGCGCCAAAGCAATACCGATGCATCCGCTACCACAGCAGGCATCCAATATCCGCAATTCGGGCCGGCCGGCGACAGAAGCCTTGACCCATTCGCAAAGTTCCTCCGTCTCTGGCCGGGGGATGAGCACTCCAGGCTCCACGGCAAAACGATGGCCACAAAAATCAGCCCACCCCAAGACATACTGCACGGGCTCATTTTGAAGCAAGCGGCCTAAAATTTCCTCCAATTCTGCCACCTGTTCTGCCGATAATTGACTATCTTTGCCAACAAATACATCGGCAAGCGATAAGCCGCAACGGTCTTCAAAAACCATGCGTGCCACGGCCTTCGCCTCGTTTTCACTGCAAACAGCGGCCAGTCGTTGCCAAAAAGTTTGATATGTCATACCCACCGCAAAAATACGAAAAAATATGCAAAACCTGTCCGAGATGAGGCATGAAAAATACATGCGTCGCTGTCTTCAACTTGCCCAAGGTGGAGCTTTATCAGCCCGCCCCAATCCTATGGTGGGAGCTGTCATCGTGCACCGCGACCGCATCATTGGCGAAGGATTCCACCAAAGAAGCGGGCAGCCACACGCCGAGGTCAACGCCTTCAATTCCGTGAAACCCGACGACGAGGCATTGCTGGGCGAAAGTACGATTTATGTAAGCCTTGAGCCCTGCTCACATTACGGTAAGACGCCGCCATGTGCCGACCTCATCGTGCACAAAGGTGTGCCCGAGGTGGTTGTCGGCGGCATAGACCCGTGTTCGAAAGTCTGCGGGAAAGGCATTGAACGGTTGCGCGAGGCTGGTGTCAACGTCATTGTCGGCATTCTCGAAAAAGAATGTTTAGCGCTTAACCGGCATTTTTTCACTTTCCAGCGCCTCCACCGCCCTTTCATTACCTTAAAATGGGCGCAGTCGGCCAACGGTTTTTTGGACGACCAGTTCGTGGCATACCCTTTTTCCACGCCACACACACAGATTTTAGTCCACAAATTACGGGCAGCGCATGCGGCAATCCTTGTCGGCAACACGACGGAGCGGCGTGAGCACCCGCGGCTCACCGTTCGGCATTGGGCAGGCGAAAATCCACAGAAGTTTGTACTTTCGCACAACTGCCCCATAGAGGAGATCCTTGAACAATGCAGGCAGCAAAATTTGATCTCACTTTTGGTTGAAGGCGGCAAAACGACGCTTCAAAGTTTCATGGACTTGAATTTATGGGACGAAATTCGCGTCGAGATTTCCCCGAAAACCGTTAATGGCGGCACTCCTGCGCCTGAAATTCCTGAAAATGCCGTTGAAATACGACGTGAGACCTGCGATGGAAACGTCATAAAAAGGTTCTCCCCTGACAAATTGCCCATCTGTGGGTAAAAGACAAGACAGTTTTACGCATTGGGCTTTCGATCATTTTCTATCAATTTGAGCAGTTTTTCGACCGCCTCTTGCTCGGGGATGTTTTTTTCCACGCACACTTGTTGACGGTAGAGCGAAATTTTGCCACGGCCGGCCCCCACATAGCCATAGTCTGCATCCGCCATCTCTCCCGGCCCATTGACGATGCAGCCCATGATACCTATTTTCAGCCCAACCAAGTCTTGGGTAGCTTGTTTGATACGGGCAATGGTTTCGGGCAAGTTATAAAGCGTTCTCCCACAGCCAGGACAAGAGATGTATTCTGTCTTTGTAGTGCGCAACCGCGCGGCCTGCAGGATGCCAAAAGCCGTCTCCAACACGTCGGATTGGGGGACATCGCCTGTGTTTTGCAGCCAGATACCGTCCACGAGCTGGTCTATGAGCAGCGTGCTGAAGTCGGCGGCGGCATCGATTTGCAGCAACGCTTTCTCCTGGCAATTGTAGTGATAGGAAAAAGCGGCTATAACGGGATTGGTAATGCCTGCCTGCATCAGTCGGTGAATCGTGGCGCGATGCTCGTAAGGTGTATTGCCGATGGTGACTACGACCACGTCAGGGCGTTTTCTCAGTTGACTGATGTATTCTTCGTTTGCCAATGGATAAGGAAGCCGCAAGAAGGTATAGTCGGCCACATTGAGGTCGTCGCTGCCGACAACAACAGGTACGTTCTCGCCTCCGACTACGCCGACGGCCTTTGTCTTTCGGCGACATGGGTTCAACCAGTTGAACTCATCCGCCACGGTTTGGCGGATTGTTATCGGGCTTTCCTTGTATTTTGCGACATGCTCCGCGAGGCGGCGTGCCACGGGGATTTCGGCCTCCGGCTCTTCGCTGAGCGACACGCGAATGGTGTCGCCGATGCCATCGGTCAACAATGCGCCGATGCCGACGGCACTTTTGATGCGCCCGTCCTCGCCCTCGCCAGCTTCTGTCACGCCCAAATGCAAAGGGTAGCACATGCCTTCATGCGCCATGGTTTCAACCAAGAGCCTCATCGACTGCACCATGACTACCGTATTGGAGGCCTTGATGGAGATGACAACATTGTCAAAATCCTCCCGACGGGCAATGCGAAGAAACTCCATACAGCTTTCTACAATTCCCTTAGGCGTGTCCCCATAGCGTGACATGATCCTGTCCGACAGCGAGCCGTGGTTCACACCTATTCGGACGGCAGTGTGATGCTGCTTGCAGATGTGCAGAAAAGGGACGAATCGTTCTTCTATCTTTCGCAATTCTTCGGCATATTCAACTTCCGTATAGTCCCGTTTCTTGAACGTGCGCGCCGGGTCGACATAATTTCCAGGATTGATCCTAACCTTTTCGGCATAAAGTGCCGCAACTTCCGCCACTTTGGGATTAAAATGGACATCTGCCACAATGGGCGTGAACAGCTGCTGTGAACGAAGTCCGGCATTGATGTTTTTCAAGTTTTCCGCCTCCCTGATGCCCTGAGTGGTCAACCGCACCAGTTCGCCGCCCGCCTCGATGATGCGTTTGGCTTGTTGTACGGAAGCCTCCGTGTCGTTCGTATTGGTTGTTGTCATCGACTGGATGCGCACAGGCGCGTCGCCGCCGATGCTCAAACTGCCCACTTGCACTGATTGTGAGATTCTCCTACGATAGTTGAAAAGGTCGTTCATTATATGTTGCTCAGTTGGTTTTAAAATCGTATTTGACGGCAGCAAGTTCTGCGTTGGCTTTTTCTATTTTCTCGCCCAACGATGCCTTTTGCCGCGCCACGCGCTGTGCAATGTCCTCATGACTCAAAGCCAAGATTTGGGCTGCCAGCACAGCCGCATTCATGGCACCGTTTACGCCGACTGTTGCCGTCGGGATGCCTGGAGGCATTTGCACAATGCTCAATAGGGCATCCAAGCCGTCGAGCATGCCTTTAATGGGTACGCCGATGACGGGAAGTGTCGTGTTGGCCGCTATCACGCCTGGCAGTGCCGCAGCCATTCCCGCGGCGGCGACAATGACTTTGACCCCCCGTCCTGCCGCATTTTTTGCAAAATTTTCCACCGCCTCGGGAGTGCGGTGAGCAGAAAGGGCGTTGACCTCAAACGGGATTTGAAGATCGTTGAGCATCTGACAAGCTTTTTCCATCACTGGCATGTCGCTTGTGCTGCCCATGATAATGCTTACAAGTGGTTTCATTTTTTCATTGATTTTTCGTGTAACGTAATTATAAATATTTTATACAAATTAACCCTAAGAAGAAGCCTGTGGCAAAGCCGACAAGCACTTGTGAGAGGCTGTGCTGCCGTAAAATCATACGGCTTGTACCTACCATCCCGCTGAGGACGATGACCAGGCTGAGCCACCATACCGGATTGAAGGAGAAAAAATGGGCAAAAGCAATCAGGCCGCCTGCCACGCCGCCGATGGCTGCCGTGTGAGTCGATATTTTCCACCAAATGTTGATGATGGCACAAATGATTTGGATAAAGAGTGCAGCCAGCACGATAGAGCTCATGAAGTGTGGCACGTGGGCCAGGTTCATCAGGTAAAAACAGACGAAATAGCAGACGATGGAAATGACGTATGGCACCATCCTCTGCTCACGGGCGCCCAGCTCCAGGAATGTCCTGCCATGGTAATGTCGGTAAAAATGGATGAAAAGTGTCGGCATCAGCACCGTGAAGAGGTAGACTGCTATGAGCACCGTCGCCTTGAAATAAAATGGCATGAGGCTGAGGTTGCTGAACAGGAAAAGTGCTGTCAAGCCTATAAGCGGCAGATAGAAAGGGGTGAAAAGCAGGCTCATCAACCGTGCACTCAATATGATTTTCTTTTCCTCCATTATTTTTTGATGTTGCCAATGGTTAAGGAGCCTCTCAAGGCGTTTTTCTTCGCTCTCTGGCAATGGCAATGCCCATGTCTTCGCGATATTTAGCTACTGTCCGCCGGGCAATGGGGCATCCGCGCTGCTTCAAAAGCGCGCACAAGGCGGAATCGCTCAGCGGCTGGCTGGCATCCTCGTCGTCTATGAGCTCCTTCAAGATGTTCTTTATCTTTGTCGTGGTCATAATTTCCCCGCTTTCGGTGGTGTAGCCTTCTACGAAAAAATATTTCAGCGAGAAAATCCCCCATCGTGTCTGTGCGTATTTGACAGAGCAGACGCGCGAGATGGTCGAGATGTCCAGTCCGGTGCGCTGTGCCACGTCTTTCAACACCATTGGCTTGAGGTCGAGCTCGTCGCCATCCTGAAAGAATTTGAGTTGCAGGTCTATGATGGCCTGCATGGTTGCTTTGAGCGTGCGGCGGCGCTGTTTGACCGCCTCGATGAATCCTGCGGCTTTGTTCACCTTCTCCTTGGCGTACAGCAGGGCTTCCTTGGCTTGCCGGTTCATCCCATTCTTGTTGTTTTTGTAGGTCTCAATCATGTCGATAAAAGAGGGTGAGACCTGCAGCTCTGGGATATTGCTGTTGTTGAGCGTAAAAGTGACTTTCCCGTTGTCGTGCGTTTCGATGATGAAGTCTGGCGTGATGTGCTGCGCACTGCTGCTTTGGGTTTCGCTCAGTGCCGACCCCGGCTTGGGGTTCAGGCGCCTGATTTCATGCTGCAACGCTTCAACCTGGCCTGAGCTGAGATGCAAATCGTGTTCTACCTGCTGCCACAGGCCGCGCGAGAGTTGGTCGAATTTCTCGGTGATGATCTTTCTCAGCAACTGCTGGTCAGGTGTTTTTTCCCATTGGTCAATTTGCAGCAAAAGACATTCTTGCAGCGACTGCGCTCCGATGCCTGCCGGCTCAAACGATTGCAGGACGCGCAGCATTTTCACCACTTCTTCCTCGTTGGCCTCAATGCCATGGTAGATGGCCAGTTCGTCGACAAGGTCGCTGATGTCCTTTCTGAACAGCCCGTCGTCGTCGAGTGAACCGATGATGTAATTGATGATTTCGGTTTGCTGTTCATCCAGATGATACTCGTAGATTTGCTGTTTCAGCTTATCGTAGAACGATATGGACTGTCCGTAGACGATCTCTTCATACTCCGTGTTCTGCGTGTTTCCGTTTGAGGCATACACAGGCAGGTCGTCGTCATCTGCCCCGATGCGCTCGAGCGCGGCGTCCAAGGCATCTTGACGCTCCTCCTGTTCGTGCTGTTCCTCAAAAGTCTGTTCGTCGCGACTTGGCTCCAGCACCGTGATGCCCTCGTCCTGAAAGCTCTCTTCCTCGGTCGAGAGTTCCAATGCCGGATTTTCCTCCAACTCGGTCCTGATGCTGTCTTCCAATTCCATGATAGGCATTTCGAGCATACGCACCAGCATCATCTGTTGCTGAGAGAGCCGTTGCTGCTGTATCTGCTGCTGTATCTGCTGTTGGTGTTGTTCTAAATGTTGTGCCATGAAATGCCTGAAAAAGATGAATTAGATGTTGCAAAAATACAAAATATTTTCAACACTCCTATTATATAGCTGAAAAAATGCTAATTTCACCGAAATAAGTGAGTTTGAAGACGATTATTCCGATATTTTGTCGTATCTTTGCACGAATATTGAGACCCAAAACAAGAAATGTCATGAAACAAACCCTATTGATTTACAATACGTTATCCAGGAGCAAGGAGCGCTTTGAGCCGATGCATGCGCCCAACGTGGGCATGTATGTTTGCGGGCCGACGGTTTACGGCGACCCGCACCTCGGGCACGCGCGCCCTGCCATCACATTCGACATCCTGTTCCGATACTTGAGACATCTGGGCTACAAGGTCCGTTATGTCCGCAACATCACCGATGTGGGCCATTTGGAGCACGATGCCGACGAAGGCGATGACAAAATCGAGAAAAAAGCGCGGCTTGAGCAGCTTGAACCCATGGAAATCGCGCAACATTACACCAACCGCTACCACGATGCCATGAATGCGCTGAACGTACTGCCGCCCTCAATCGAGCCACACGCCACAGGACACATCATCGAGCAACAGCAACTGGTCAGGCAAATCATGGAAAACGGCTTCGCCTATGAGAGCAACGGCTCCGTATATTTCGACATCGAGGCCTACAACAAACGACACCGCTACGGCATCCTCTCAGGCAGAAACCTGGAAAACATCGTCAACGAAAGCCGGGCGCTCGACGGCGTGGGAGAAAAGCGCAACCAAGCCGACTTCGCCTTGTGGAAAAAAGCCTCGCCCGAGCACATCATGCGATGGCCAAGCCCATGGAGCGACGGATTCCCTGGCTGGCACTGCGAATGTACGGCAATGGGACGGAAATACCTCGGAGAGGAGTTCGACATTCACGGCGGGGGCATGGACTTGGTCTTCCCGCATCATGAATGCGAGATTGCCCAAGCCGTGGCATCGCAGGACAAACCGATGGTCAAATACTGGATGCACAACAACATGATTACCATCAATGGCCAGAAGATGGGCAAGTCGCTCGGCAACTTCATCACGCTGGAACAATTTTTCAAGGGTGAGCACGAAAGTCTCGAAAAGGCCTATTCGCCAATGACCATCCGCTTTTTCATCCTCTCGGCACACTACCGGGGAACTGTCGATTTTAGCAACGAAGCCCTCAAAGCCAGTGAGAAAGGGCTGGAACGCCTGATGAGCGGCATTGCCGACATTCAACGGATACAGCCCGCAGACGTGTCTTCGGACAACGTGAAGACTTTTGTAAGCACGTTCAGACAAAAATGCTATGATGCCATGAACGACGACTTGCAAACACAGATCCTCATCAGCCATCTTTTCGAGGCCTGCCACATCATCAACACGCTGCTCGACCACAAAGCCCAGATCAATGCCGAAGACTTGGCAGAACTGACCCAAACGACCCACATCTTCGCCTTCGACCTGCTCGGCCTTCGCGCGGAGCACGCCGACAACAACGCCGAGCGCGAAGACGCCTTTGGGAAGGTGGTCGACATGGTGTTGTCGCTGCGCGCACAAGCCCGAGAGAACAAAGACTGGGCCACCTGCGACCAAATACGCGACATGCTCAAGGAAGCAGGGTTCGAAGTCAAGGACACGAAAGACGGCTGCATCTGGAAGCTAAATAAATAAAAAATTTCAGCAGCATCGGTTGAAATGAAAGTGCTCAAGAAAATAGGACAATTGCTCGCATTGTTTTCCCTTCCTATCAAAAACAATGCAGCCTTTTTCCTATTTATGTATCTCCTAGGCGTGCTATGCGAGCGGGCTGGACGCTATTACATCAAGAACGTGCCGATGTACAAGAACACCTACCTCGAGCTTTTTGCAGACCTGTACGTCCTGTGCCTCCTACTCATGCTCGCACCGCCCAAAATACGCGGTGGGCTGCGCACCGTTCTTTGCGTCCTGTTCTACGGGCTCGCCATCATCGATGTCTTCTGCGTCGTCAACTTCAATTCGACCATCACGCCAACGATGTTGATGCTCGTGGGGGAGACCAACGCCAGCGAGGCCGGCAATTTCCTCAGCACTTACCTCAACACCTCAATTTTCCTGTCACCCGTCGGTCTCATCTTACTCCTCATCGCCATACATGTCTCCATCTCCGCATTCTCGCCGTGGACAAGCGCATTTTTCAAAGAAAGATCAACCCATTTTCGCCTCAAACCGCTCTTCATGGCCATGGCAGGAGCTACGGTAGTGCTATTGCTGAACCTGACTGTCGCAAAAAGTGCTGAAAACAAGCAAAAAATAGCATTTTTATTCACTCGGAACACCATCGGAGAGGTAGAGCATGTCTTGACCCAAACGCCGACCGCACAATTATACATGCCTATTTACCGGCTATTGTTCAGCATAAGGGCCAACCACTTGACTTCCAAGCAATTGACCACACTTTTCGAGGCATCTGAAAAGGTCACGGTCGACAGTTGCAGCTACCAAAGTCCGGAAATAGTCTTTATCATCGGCGAAAGTGCCAACCGTCACCGCTCACAGCTTTACGGCTATCACCTGCCCACCACGCCAAATCAAGTTGCCCTGCAAAAGACAGGGCAGCTAACGCCCTTTACAAACATCGTATCCAACTGGAACTTAACGAGTTATGTATTCAAGAACATCCTCTCGATGTACAGCATCGGCGAGGCTGGCGAATGGTGCGACTATCCTCTTTTTCCGCAAATCTTTCGGGCAGCAGGCTACCACGTCACGTTCCTGACCAACCAATTCTTGCCCAAGGCCCGCGAGGCAGTGTACGATTTTAGCGGCGGGTTCTTTTTGAACAACGAGAAGATGAGCCGACTGATGTTTGACACCCGCAACACCTCATTACACCAATACGACGAAGGGCTGCTCGAGGACTTCGACCAACTGGAAAACGGAAAAAAGAAGTACAAGCTCACGATATTCCACCTCATGGGACAGCACATCAACTACAAACAACGCTTCCCAAGCTCACGCGCCAAGTTCGTGGCAGACAACTACGACCGTCCGAAACTGAGCAGACGGCAGCGTCAAAAGATGGCAGACTACGACAATGCCACACTCTACAACGACTCGGTCTTAGCAGCCATCGTACAACGCTATCGAGACAAAGACGCCATCGTGGTCTACATGGCAGACCACGGCGAAGAATGCTACGACGACGACCATCATGTGCTCGGGCGGCTCCATTCCGCTGAAATCGACGAGCGATTGGCACGAAACGAGTTTGAAATCCCTTTCTGGATATGGTGCTCGAAAAAATACATCCACCAGCGCCCGGAAATCTTTCAAAGCATCAAAACGGCACGCCACCGCCCGATGATGACAGATGTCGTGCCACACCTGCTACTTTACCTTGCAGGCATCAACAGCCAATTCTATCAGCCCGAACTGAACATCCTGGAGCCGAAATACCGAAAAGAGCGCTTGAGAATGCTGAAAAACAGGACTGACTACGACCTCCTGAAGTCTAAAAAGCCGACAAATACTAACATTTCTAAATCATAATCCATGAACAATGGGCCATTGAACCACACCGAATGCACCATCCTAAGAGGTTTTGCCATCTTAGGCATCATACTCCACAATTATTGCCATTGGCTGCCTGCCGCTGTCAAAGAAAACGAGTTCCTCTTCAAACTCAGCAACAGCGAAAGCCTGATGAACACGTTATTACATCCAAGCGACTTGCTCCCCATACACCTGTTATCGTTTTTCGGACATTACGGAGTGCCTGTCTTCCTCTTTTTAAGCGGATACGGACTGGTCAAAAAATACGAGGCGCCCGGGGCGGAAGACGCGAGGCCGTGGCCGTTCATCCAATTTCACTACCTGAAACTCTTCCGCATCATGATTGTCGGATTCATCGCCTTCACCCTCGTCGATGCGATTACACGCGGCACATTCCACTATACATTTAGCGGCATCCTTTACCAACTGCTGATGGTCGGCAACTTCCACATCCACCCGGAACGAATCATCTGGCCCGGCCCATACTGGTTCTTCGGACTGATGCTACAACTTTACGTCATTTACCGCCTACTGTTTTTCCGCCGCCACTGGGCATACGTCGTTACAGCCATCGCCATTTGCGGGATACTCCAAGCCTGTTGTGAACCCGAGAGCAATTTGCTGAACCTGCTGCGCTACAATTGCATCGGCGGCATGTTGCCGTTTGGAACAGGCATTTTGTACGCGCGCTTTGGCAAAGAACACTCCAAAATCCACTATTCAACAGCCCTAATCCTATCTGCGGCAGCCATTTTCCTGTTCTGCCTCAATTACCAATTGTGGCTATGGACACCCCTGTTCATCATACTATTGGCATTATCAACGGTCAAGATGCTGCCTTCCTTCAAATGGAATTGGATGGCCTGGGTCGGTCAACTCAGCATGCCGCTCTTCGTCTGCCACCCCATCGCCCGCAAGATATTCATTCCCCTGTCAAAATCAGGTGAGACCTATACAGGACTATGCCTATACCTCCTCTCAAGCCTAGGAATGGCATGGATTTTCATGCAAATTTACAATAAAATCCCCCAGCCACGCCTATTGAACAAGAAACGAGACAAAAAAGAAGACTATGCACGTTGAAAAAAACAATGAAAAGCCTGAAAGAACAGGCATGAAACCCTTCAACTGGGGCGACATCAGCCGTTTCCGCAGCGAAATGATGGGCATTGCCATCCTCTTGGTCATCTTAAGGCATGTACATTACCCCATTCACGACATGAGCCATGGACTATGGCGCTGCGGAGCCGTCGGCACAGAGATGTTCCTATTCTTCTCGGGGATGGGATGCTGGTTCTCATGGATCCGCCGCCCGCAGTTGCGCCGTTTCCTCACGCGCCGATACATCCGCATCTATCCCATCTGGCTGGTAGTAGCATCCATCGTTTTCACCAATCTCTACCTCAACGACAAAGGCTATGCCCGCAATATCCCAGAGCTTTTGTGCGAGATACTCTTTAACTACAGCTATTGGAGCAAAGGCAACTGGACGTTTTGGTTCGTGCCTGCCATCATGATGATTTACATGTTCGCGCCAAGCTATATCACGCTCATCCGCCGCAATCCCAGATGGAAATGGATTCCCGCCGCCGTCTTACTATGGTGCTTTGTCGTAGAACACGTCCCTCCCATCCACGACGCAGTTGGCCACCTCTACCGCTTCTGGATAGGCACATTCACCTTTTTGCTGGGCATCAACAGCGCCGAATTGGTGCAGTCAAAACACTCTCTTGGAAAATTCTCGCTCATTTGGGTGCCACTATTGTTGGTCGCATCGTTTTTCGTATGCTATGAGGCACACCAACGAGGCATCCACCCAACCCCATGGTTTCTCCATCGGGCGCTCTACTTGCCGCTAATGTTTGCCTTAGTGATGACGCTCACCAAAGCACTTTCCATTATGCCCGGGTCCTTCAACCGCATCCTGCGCTTCATCGGAGGCATAAGCCTGGAGATCTACCTGGTACATGTCGAACTGATTTACAGGCCCTTGCACAGAATTTGCCACGGCTATTGGAACAACGTACTGGCAGTAACGCTCATTTCAGTCGCACTAGCATGGCTGCTACACAAAATCTTGTCACAAATCACCAAACACATCCCCGCATGAAAAACCTCATCCGTCTTATCCGCCCCAAACAGTGGCTGAAAAACATTTTCGTACTCTTGCCCGTGTTTTTCTCGGGCATGCTATTCAAGACAGACAGCCTCTTGCCTTCACTCATCGCATTCTTAGCCTTTTGTTTTGCCGCCTCAGCCATTTATTGCCTCAACGACATGGTGGATGCTGACGACGATCGGCGCCACCCGGTCAAATGCAACCGTCCAGTTGCATCAGGTGAGGTAAGTTACCGTACAGCCACAATCATACTTGCAGCATTAGTCGTCTTGTCAGCCCTATGCATCTCCCTTTTAAGGCAGCGCATGCTGCAAGTCGGCCTAATCATCGCAGTTTATACCACACTGAACGTCCTATACTGCATTTGGCTCAAGCGCCACGCCATCATCGACGTGTGCATCATCGCCTCCGGCTTCGTGCTCCGTGTGCTGGCAGGCGGAATGGCGGCCGATGTCATCGTTAGCAAATGGCTTGTGCTGATGACCTTCCTGCTCACACTCTTCATGTCATTCGCCAAACGCCGCGACGACGTCCTGCGCATGAACGAGACAGGCGAAGTACCCAGAAAGAACACCATCCGCTACAACCTGACCTTCATCAACGGAGCCATTACCATAACGGCATCGGTCACGTTGGTCTGCTACATCATGTACACCGTCTCTACCGAGATTGTAAGCCACTTCAACACAGACTATCTCTACCTCACCTCCATCTTCGTACTAGTAGGCCTTTTGCGCTATATCCAACTCACTGTCGTTGACAAAAAGAGTGGCGACCCGACCAAAATCATGATTCAAGACCGATTCATGCAAGCCATTGCACTGCTATGGGCGCTCTCATTTGCCGTCATCATCTATGTTTTATGACATCCAACAGCAAGAACAGCATGGACATGAGGAAAATATACTGCTTCGACTTCGACGGCACGCTCACCACCAGCGACACACTGTTGGAACTGCTGAAATTCACTTTCGGCAAACGGCGATTATGGACTACAATCGCAGCCTTCTCCCCATTGCTCCTCGGCATGAAAATAGGCCTGCTGAACAATGGACGCGTCAAAGAACGGCTGTTTTCCCATTTCTTCCGAGGAATGCCAGAGCACGACTTCGACCAATTGTGCCATGACTTTGCCATCGCCAACCTACGGTGCATGCGGCGCGAGGCCTTGCAATTCATCCAGTGCGCCCTTGAAGAAGGTGTCCAGGTACTCGTCGTGAGCGCCAGCATCGACAGGTGGATCCGCCCGTTTTTTGAGTTACTCAACCTGCAAGTCGAGATACTGGGCACACAAATCGAGGTCAGAAACGGGAAATTGACAGGCAAGTTTTCAACCCCGAACTGTTACGGAGGCGAAAAAGTGGTGAGAATCCGTGAGCTCATCGACAATCATTCACCATACCAGATCACGGCTTTTGGAGACAGCCGTGGCGACAAAGAAATGTTGGAATATGCAGATCAACAAGTTTTCAAACCTTTTCGATAAAAACAAGCGAGGCGAGGCGCTCCGGTTTATATTGGCGGGCACGAGTGCCACTCTGCTGCAATATGCCGTCTCCCTGCTCTGTCTTGGGCTTATCGACAAAGCCAAATGGCGCGCCCCCGCCCCAGAAATTCAAGCCGCAATTGCGCTAACCATCGGCTATCTCGTAAGTTTCACATACAATTACTTCGTCTCAAGCTATTACACTTTTCGTGTCGGCATCGGCATCAAGCGCGGCTTGGGCTTTGCCTTTGCACATCTTGTCAATTTCCTGCTTCAAAACATGCTGCTGCAAGGCTTTTTGTGGGTGGGAATAGGTCGAGAGACTGCCATTATACCTGTATTTTTCATCTGTGTACCCGTCAATTTCGTGCTGGTGCGTTTCTTCTTAAAAAAATAACCCATGAGCCTGTTCAAAAAAATATTTTCCATCCGTCGCGAAGAGCGCCTTGTCGCTTTGGCAGCCCTGCTGCTCTTTCTCGCGCTAAATGTCCTATGCATCCGTTTTTATTATGACGATTTTTCGGTTCTGGGAGGCAACTATTGGCACACTTTCATCAGCAAATTCCATATTTCAGGCTTCGACCCTGTCACCTACTATATAATAAGCCATTGGGAGGCACGCTACAACGTATACCGGCATCCTCTGCTGTCATTCATCATGTACGTTCCTTACCTTGTCAATCAAGCCTTGATGTTTGTTTTCGGCATCAACTGCGCCCAGTTCGTGGCAGCCTTCATCATCATCGCAAGCGCCTTCTATGCCTTCATCTTCCTCTATCGAATCTTCCGCGAAATCATAGGCCTAAGACGTTCCGATGCCATCTTACTGGGTTTCTTGATGTATTCATTCGCCTATGTAATGCTTTCTGCCATGGTACCCGACCATTTCATCATGTCAATGTGCCTGCTGCTGCTCACCTTATACGTTTGCGGAATGCAAGTCAAGGCACGCCGGCCGCTGGCAACCTGGCAAACCCTCGTCTTATTCGTGCTCACCGCAGGCGTTTCGCTCAATAACGGCTTAAAAGTTTTCATGGGAGCCCTGTTCGTCAATGGAAAAAGATTTTTCCGCCCCCGCTACCTCTTGCTCGCCGTCATCCTCCCGTCTGCACTCATGTGGGCATTCACACGCATCGAATATCGTTATTTCGTTTGGGAGAACGAGGTACGCCGCACCGAGGCCCGCAAATTCTACAAGGAAAAACGAGCCAAGGAACAGGCGCTACAACAAAAGAGGCAAGATTCAATCATCGCACTGCGCAAAGCACAAGGTGACACCACCGCAAATACCGCCAACTCCAAGCCCAAGGTCAAGAAAAAACCACACGCAAAAGCCGGGAAACCCTTCATGAAAGGCGAATTCATGAACTGGACAGACAAGACGACCTCACGGTGGGACACGACTGTCGAGAACCTGTTCGGCGAAAGCATACAGCTGCACACAGACCACCTGCTCGGCGACGTGCTCAATGCACGCCCCATGATTGTCCGTTACAAACATTGGATCAACTATGCCGTCGAAATCACCCTCGTCCTGCTCTTTGTCCTCGGCATTTGGTGCGGCCGCCACGCCCGCTTCCTGTGGCTCAGCCTCTCATTCTTCGGGCTTGACATGCTGCTGCACATCGGCCTGGGATTCGCCATCAACGAAGTCTACATCATGGCAGCACACTGGATCTACGCCATCCCCATTGCCATCGCCTATCTGATAAAAACCTGGCAAAAGCTGTGGATACGCCTATTGATACTACTTTTGACCCTGTATCTATACGCCTACAACGGGTTCCTCATCATACGATTCCTCACAACATAAGAACGCTTGAAAATAAAAAGCAAAATTAATTTTGTAATTCATTATATTTACTTATATTTGCAAAAGTAATAACACAAAAGAACAAAGAAATGACATTTACAGAACAAGCCAACCAAATCTTCAACAAAGCCATCAACGACTATCATATCAAAGACGACATAGACACGCCGATCAGCAACCCATACGACCGGGAGAGCATTGAAAACAGGCTCTACCTCAAATGTTGGATCGATACGGTTCAGTGGCACTTTGAAGACATCATCCGCGACCCGCACATCGATCCCGTCGAGGCACTCCTGCTCAAAAGACGCATCGACCAGAGCAACCAGGACCGAACCGACTTGGTGGAACAAATCGACGCATTCTTCCGCCAAAAATACGCAGAAGTCAACATCCGCCCCGATGCCCGGCTCAATACAGAAAGCCCGGCTTGGGCAGTGGACCGCCTGTCTATCCTCGCGCTGAAAATCTACCACATGCACGAGCAGGCCACCCGTGACGATGCCTCTGCCGAACACCGCGAAAGGTGCACGGCAAAATTGAACGTGTTGCTCGAACAGCAGCAAGACCTCTCAACAGCCATCGACCAACTGCTGGAAGACATCGAAAACGGGGTAAAATACATGAAAGTCTACAAACAGATGAAAATGTACAACGACCCATCCACCAACCCCATCCTCTATAAGAACAAATAATACGGGAGACCGCACATGAACGACATTCCATGAGAACAGAGCACATACTCATCATCCGATTTTCCGCCATAGGCGATGTGGCCATGACTGTCCCCGTCATAGCATCACTGGCAAAACAATACCCCCACATCCGAATCACGGTGCTCAGCCGCGCATTCGCCCGCCCCTTCTTCGAAGGATTGGCACCAAATATCGGTTTCATGGAAGCCGACCTGAAAAACGAATACCGGGGCGTTAAAGGCCTGAACAAGCTTTATCGCCGCCTGACAGCCAAGCACTTCACGGCAATCGCCGACTTCCACGGAGTCCTGCGCTCACATTACCTTCGCCTGCGCTTCCATCTGGAACGTTTCAAAGTAGAACACATCAACAAGCACCGCATGGCGCGCCGCCGCCTCACCTCTGCAAACAACAAACGGATGGAGCTACTGCCCACGCCATTTGAGAACTATGCCGAGGTCCTTGAAAAATTGGGCTATCCTGTGAAAATCGACTTCCAGTCATTCTTCCCTGAGAATGGCGGCGACTTGAGCCTGCTGCCAACATCCATGAGCCATAAGCCAACGGCACAAAAATGGATTGGCATCGCGCCATTCGCAGCACATCAAGGAAAAATCTACCCCGCCGAAAAAATGGAACAGGTGATACAAATGCTGGCCGTCAAGCATCCGGAAAGCCGGATTTTCCTCTTCGGGGGAGGCGAAAAAGAGCGCGAAATATTCAGACAATGGTGCCATTCGTTTCCACAATGCACAAGCGTCCCTGAACATCTCGCCGGGCTCTACAAAGAGCTCGTCCTAATGAGCCATCTCAACGTCATGGTTTCCATGGATAGTGCCAACATGCACTTGGCATCGTTAGTGGCGACACCAGTTGTCAGCGTCTGGGGTGCAACGCATCCCTACGCCGGGTTCATGGGATGGCGCCAGCCAGCCGACCATGCCGTACAAGCCGACTTGCCATGCCGGCCATGCAGCATCTACGGCAACAAGCCATGCCTATTTGGCAACTACACATGCCTCAAGACAATTACACCTGAGCTCATCTTCGATAAAATAGAAAAAATCTTGGGTCAGTCACAAACGACCTGCAATTAATAAACAAAACTTTTAAACAAAAACAATTATGAAAAAGTACATTTGCGACATCTGCGGCTACATCTATGACCCCGCAGTAGGAGATGCAGACGGCGGCATTGCCCCAGGCACAGCATTCGAGGACATTCCCGACGACTGGGTCTGCCCACTTTGCGGCGTAGGAAAAAACGATTTCTCGCCTGTTGAAGAATAGCAATTAAAAGAACATGGACGACGAGGATGCGCGCTTCATTCGAAATGTGCATCCTCGCCGTCCATGTTGTACGCTTAAACGCCAGCCCAGCCACTTGTCACGTCAGCAGGGCGCCCGCCTAAGAATCCTATTTCAACAATTCGTCCAAGTAAGTATAGAACTCCGGATCCTCACCTACAACCTTTTTAAGAACTTCCCCTTCTGGAGAAATGATGAACTTTGTGGGGAACCCCGGTACATCATACAGTTCAAGAATTTCTTTGGACATACCGTTATATACGTTCTTCCAAGGAATTTTTTGCTCCTCTATCGTAGCCTTCCAGGTCTCTTCCGTATCATTGCAGTCAACGCCCAAAAACTCGACCTTGTCACTGTATTTTGCATAATATTCTTTCATCGCAGGCATGCCGCGCATACACCATACGCACCATGCGCCCCAGAAATCGACCACCAGGTATTTTCCACGGAAGTCCGAGAGGCTCACCTCATTGCCATCCATGTCCTTGAGCGTAAAATCGGGAGCCAGGTCGGCGGCGGAGGCCTCCACCTTGCCCGCCTCTTGCGCTTTATTGTTGATGCACGATTGCGTCAGGCAAGCCAGTGCGATGAATGCCACGAAAAAACTTTTCCTCATATTTTTCAGCCAGTTAGAATTCATTTAAATTTTGCAAAACAATAAAAAAACAAAAAAGCACCAGACTTTTCGCCTTCGGTGCTTTTTATAATATTAAAGTATTTTTTCAAAATTACTTATTAACAACTTTTGCAAGCTCTGCACCTGGTTTGAACTTAGCCACCTTCTTAGCAGCGATCTTGATCTTAGCCTTTGTTGCAGGGTGGATGCCTTGACGAGCCGGGCGTTTTGCCACGCTGAATGTACCGAAGCCGATGAGCTGTACTTTGTCACCCTTTTTCAAAGCATCTTTAATAGCTTTCATAGTTGCATCTAATGCTTTTTTTGAATCTACTTTGGAGAGTTTTGCATCTTTAGCAATCTTCTCAATCAATTGAGTCTTGTTCATAAATACTTTATTTTAAAAAAATTATTAATTAAATAAAAAAACATTTTCCATTTGAATACCTCGCAAAAATAAGGTTTTCCTTTGATAAAACAAACTTTTTTCTAAAAAAAAATGTATTTTTCATCAAAAAAAAATGTAAAAAATGCTTTTTTATGTCATATAACAGACTTTTTTAGTACTTTTGTAGCGTTTTAATAAAGATAAAATATCATGCGTAACATACCCGTCATCACCAAAAATTTATTGATTATCAATGCGCTTGCATTCTTGGCAAGCGTCATTTTTGAGAGACAAGGCGTTTTCTTCAATCAGATTTTTGGCTTGCATTTCTTCTTGGCAGACAATTTCCAGATTTACCAGCTCCTGACCTACATGTTCATGCACGGAGGCATGACGCACATCCTTTTCAACATGTTTGCCCTGTGGATGTTCGGCTGTGTCATCGAAAACGTGTGGGGGGCAAGGAAATTCCTCATCTACTACCTGGTCTGCGGGCTGGGCGCTGGATTCATACAGGAACTGGTCCAGTTTGGAGAAATCTGGCTTCAAAACCCACAAGTTGAATTTTCCCATTTCTTCAATTTGTCGCCCCAGGAAGCAAAGATGCTCAACGGGATGACCACCGTCGGGGCCTCGGGCGCGGTTTACGGCATTTTGCTGGCCTTCGGCATGATTTTTCCCGAGGAGCGCGTCTACATCATGCTGCTGCCCGTCCCCATCAAGGCAAAATGGTTTGTGAGCTTCTACATCGTGGTCGAGCTTTTCCTTGCCATCAACTCCAGCGGCGACGGCATCGCACACTTCGCTCACCTGGGCGGCATGCTCTTCGGTTTCATCTTAATCCGCTACTGGTCACGGAAAGCTTACAGAGAGTATGGGCATAATTATATAGGAAAGAGCGGACAAATTTTTGAGAAGATGAAAGAATTTGTCAAGGAACACCAACAAAACACCATCCACGAAGAGGTGAAGATGCCAGAGACAGAGACAAAGCCAAAAGAAGAAAAGAAGGAGCGGGAGCCCGACGAAATCGACCTCATTTTGGACAAGATCCGGAAAAGCGGCTACAGCAGCCTTAGCGAAGAAGAACGGAAAAAGCTCTTTGACCAGAGCCACAAATAAGACAAGATACAAATGCTGAAAGACCTGAGAAAAGTTATCTACTACATGCTCGTCGGTGCAAACATCGCAACGATAGGGCTGATGGCGCTAACCGGTTTTTCAGACCGTTTCATCCCCGATGCCCACCCCTTGCTATCGGTCATCGGGCTAGGGTTTCCTGTGTTTCTCCTCATCAACCTCACCTTCCTCGTTTTCTGGGTTCTCTTCAAATTCCGTACGGCACTCGTCCCGATGGCCGGATTCATTGCCTGTCTCCAGCCCATTCGCACCTACGCCCCCGTCAACCTCAACACACGGGCACCGGAAGACTGCCTGACGGTAATGTCGTACAACGTCTATTTGTTTGCAGGATGGGCGACGCCCAAAGGCGAGAAGAACGAGATTGCCGACTACATCTGCCGAAGCGGCGCCGACATCGTCTGCCTACAAGAAGGGGCATACCACGAAATACAAGGGGAAGATGTGCATCAAAAGCTAAAATCAATCTACCAATATTGCGACACGGCCGACAAAGACAGGAGCAACTCCATCTTGGCCATCTTCTCCAAACACCCCATCATCAAGCGGGAGCGTATCAAATATGAGTCACTCAACAACCACTCCATCGCACATTGGCTGAAAATAGGGGAGGACACCGTCATCGTAGTCAACAACCATTTAGAGACCAACGGGCTGACGGAAGAGGCAAAAAGCGGGTTCAAAAGCATCATCTCAGGAAACCTGCTCAACAGCAGTGCAAAAAATCACTCAAAACTGCTGATAGAGCAACTGACCGAGGCAACGCGACGCCGCATGCGCCAGGCCGACAAGGTAGCCGAGTTCATACGAGCGCACAAAAATGAAAAAATCATCCTTTGCGGCGACTTCAATGACAACCCCATCTCTTACGCCCATCGGACGATAGCCAAAGAGCTCAACGACTGTTACATCGCCTCGGGCAACGGCCCCGGATTCAGCTTCCACGAGAACTTCATGTACGTGCGCATCGACAACATCATGTGCTCAAGCCATTGGCAACCCTATAACTGCTTTGTAGACAAGAGCATAGGCATGTCCGACCATTATCCCATTGTCTGCAAGCTGGCCCTTAAGACAGAAGAAAATCAAGAAAAACATCCCACTGAATGAAATTGAGCAAAAAACTTGAAAAAAAGCCATCCCCGACCCAAATATTATTCTCCCAAACAACATTTTGACCACCACAAACGCTGTTTTTTTCGTCAAAAAAGATTGTTTTTTGATAAAAATAACTATCTTTGCATGCTATAATCAGGAAAATAACATAACAAAAAACATAAAGAAAATGCAAAACAAAGGATTTGTCATTGCCGTAGCGATTCTATTGACGCTAGCCAGCATCTTCTATCTCTCGTTCTCTGTCGCAACCAACTACTACGACAGACAAGCAGAGAAAATCAGCGATCCTATAGCCCAACAAGACTACAAGGATTCAGTAAAGTACTTGGGAATTTACTCATACCAAAAGTGTTTGGAGACACAAATCGGTCTGGGTCTTGACCTCAAAGGCGGTATGAACGTCATTCTGGAAATCTCAGTCCCAGACGTCATCGAAGTACTCGCAGACCACAAGACAGATGCAGCATTCGTCAAGTCAATGCAAGAGGCAAAAAAAGAGGAAGAGAGTAGCCAAAAAGACTTCATCACACTCTTCATCAATGCGTATCAAAAAAATGCGCCGGGGCACCGCCTGGCTGAGATCTTCGCGACCCAACAGCTCAAGGGGAAAGTCAGCACACAAAGTTCTGACGAAGAAGTAGAGTCAGCACTTCGTTCAGAGGTTCAGGCTGCCATCGAAAACTCCTACAACGTTGTCCGCAACCGTATTGACAAATTCGGTGTCGTCCAGCCCAACATCCAAAAACTCGAAGGACAAGAAGGACGACTGATGGTCGAGATGCCCGGCATCCGCGAGCCCGAGCGCATGCGCAAGCTGCTTCAGGGCAGTGCCAACCTGGAATTCTGGGAGACCTACAACACCCAAGAGATCCTGCCCTATTTTGCACAACTCGATGCCGCACTCGTAGGCAACAACGACACCATTGCAGCAGACACCACTGCTACCCAGCAAGCAGAGAGCAAGGCTACATTTGAGCTAAAAAACAAGAACAATGCAGCCACGGCGACCCCAAACAGCGGCAAAGAATTGGAACAAGCCAAGAAAGCACATCCGCTACTCTCACTCATCGACACGCAATTCGGCGGGCTGAGCATCGTTGGCATCGCCCACATGCGCGACACAGCGGAAATCAACAAGCTCATCACCTCCAACGAGGCCAAACGCATTCTGCCTTCTGATGTAAAACTGCTTTGGGGCGCAAAAGCATCAGACATGATACCTAACAACAAAAAATATTTCGAGCTCTACGCGCTCAAGGTAACACAATCCAACGGTCGCGCACCGCTTGAAGGCGACGTTGTGACAGACGCGAAAGACGAATTCGAGCACCTCTCAGGCCGTCCGAGCGTAAGCATGCAGATGAACAACGATGGCGCACACCGCTGGGCACAATTGACCAAGGCCAACGTCGGAAAAGCCATCGCCATCGTGCTCGACGGCGTTGTATACAGTGCGCCGCGCGTAAACAACGAAATTACAGGCGGGAACTCACAAATTACAGGTAACTTCACCATTGAAGATACGAAAGACTTGGCAAACACGCTGAAGTCAGGACGCATGCCCGCGCCCGCCCGCATCGTACAGGAGGAGGTCGTAGGCCCGACACTCGGTGCCCAGTCCATCCAACAAGGGTTCATCTCATTCATCATCGCTTTCATCATCTTGATGATATACATGGTGATGATGTACAACTTCATTCCAGGCATGCTGGCCAACTCGGCATTGATCATCAACCTGTTCTTCACACTCGGTGTCCTGGCCAGCTTCCAGTCGGCACTAACCATGCCGGGTATCGCAGGTATTGTCCTGACCTTGGGAACGGCAGTCGACGCCAACGTCTTGATCTATGAGCGCATCAAAGAAGAGCTCAGGCTCGGCAAAGGCTTGAAACAAGCACTCAAAGAAGGATATAGCAACGCATTCTCTGCTATCTTCGACTCCAACATCACCTCATTGATTACAGGCATCATCCTTTTGACCACAGGTACCGGACCGATCCGGGGCTTTGCTACGACATGGATCATCGGTATTTGCTGCTCATTCTTCACCGCTGTGTTCCTCACACGCATCGTTTACGAGCACCAGCTCAACAAAGACCGTTGGCAGAACCTGAAGTTCTACACTTCAATCTCCAAGAGCATGCTCCAAAACACCAGCTACAAGTTCATGTCTGTCTACAAAAAGACATTTGGATTTATAGCCATTGCCATTGCCCTGTTCTGCGTCAGCTTCGTTGTGCGTGGCCTGAGCCAGAGCATTGACTTTACAGGCGGTAGGAACTATGTCGTGACACTTGACAAAGAGACCTCGGTAGAAGATGTTCGCAAAGCCATGAGCGGCGCCTTCATCAACACCATCGGCGACAACAGTGGAAAAGAGGCCAATACCAGCGTCATCGCACTGGGGACAGACGGCAAGACCATCCGTATTTCGACCAACTGGAACATCGAGTCAAACGACATGAAGATCGACGACCAAGCGGAAACCATCCTCTACAACACCTTGAGGGCCGCGGGCCTTGTATCACAGGCAGACATTGCCTCGTTCAAGAACCCCGACCTGCGCGAGGGCGGCTCAATCATCAGTTCTGCCAAGGTAGGTCCTTCGATTGCCAAAGACATTACTTATGGTGCTTTCCTCAGCGTATTCATTGCGCTCATCTGCATCTTCATCTATATCCTCATCCGCTTCCGCAACATCGGCTTCTCCATTGGTTCCATCGTTGCGCTGGCATGCGACACCGTCTGCGTGATTGGTCTTTATTCCGTCATGTGGGGATGGGCGCCGTGGTCGCTCGAAATCGACCAGACCTTCATTGGTGCAATCTTGACAGTGATAGGTTATTCCATCAATGACAAGGTGGTTGTTTTCGACCGTATCCGTGAAAACATGAAGCTGCACCCCAGACTAGACATGCAGGAACTGTGCAACATGTCCATCAACCAGACATTGGCAAGAACGGTAAACACCTCATTCTCCACGTTGATAGTATTGTTGTCTATCTTCATCCTAGGCGGCGACTCTATCCGCAGTTTTGCCTGGGCAATGATTCTGGGTGTTATCTTCGGAACACTCTCGTCCATCTTCATTGCATCGCCTGTGGCATACCTCATCCTGGGCAAGAAGAACAGGGATCAACAGGCCGCACAGGCATAAACAGGGAAGAGAGCACCTCAAAAGTGACATTTAAATTATCCCCGGAAGTTGGACATCAAACCTCCGGGGATAATTTTGCTTTCTCATGCCATGAACTGACTACCCTTTACCCGTTAAAGTAAAAATCAGAACTTCCAACGCAACTGCAAATCCAAGTCTGTTGCGTATGATTGGTCTATTTGCTGCAAGCCGCTTGAAATGCTGCTGCGGTCGAAATAGTTGCTCGTCGAAAGTCGCATGATAAACATCCACTTTCTGCCAAAATCAGCGCGACAAAAGAGCCCGTAGCGGATGCCTTCGCCATAAAAAACGGGAAAAGAAAAGCTGTAAAGGGGAGAACGCTCATAAGAATAGACCCTTGAATCATAGTCATCTGTGTTGAAATAGCCCAAAAATGCACTAGCTTGTATCTTTTCACTGAAATTGACGCCAAAATTCTGGCTGACCATATAACCCATGCTCTTCTGTTTGAGGTCGGAGGCAGAAAAGTCAACCTGCGTGCGCGCCTCCCAAATGCTTCTCTGATAGGACACGGCAAGCCTGGCCCGATGCTCCCGATAAGTCGACAAGGCCGTTTTCTCCAGATTGTCACGTTGACGAATGCGCAGCCGGTAGCGTCCTGTCAACTGCCACCGCCGTAATTGCCAAGAGGCCTGGACGAAGTTGTCCCAGCCATGCGACGTTGCGGAGACTTGGTAGCGCATCCAGGGGAAGTAGGCATAGTCGGTGTAGGCTGTCAGCAGGAACTGATAGGAAGGGCGCCAAGTCAGTCCGGCAAACAGCCCGCTTTCATTGCGCACATAGCCTCCGTCACTGAAACTCTCTGAAAAAAGCGACTGGTAGCGGTAAGAATAAAACCGGTGAAGCAGCATCAAGGTCAATGCACCTGTGGGTTGATAGCTCAATGTGTTCAACGTGGCCAGCCCGCCGCCTTTCCCCACTGCCGTTTCACCGCTTAAGGTAAGCTGTTGAGTACGGTATCCGTAATCGACGCTAAAATTGAAGAAATGATTGCCTGAAGGATAAATTTCTTTGTAGCGTCGCGAGATTTCCGGACGCAACATACGGCTGAACGAGGTGTAAAAACCGGTCATACCGGCATGAAAACGATTTTTTTTGTAAACCACATTGGCTCCAAGCAGTGTCTGGGCAACATTGTTCTTGCGCAGCCATTCACTTTCCGTTCGGTGATAGCCTGTTTTCAGAAGGGTTGCGATAGTGCCGTCCTCGCCATCGAGCGTGGCATCGATTTTGCGCCAAGAAACAAAGGTCGTGGCATCAAGCCCGCTGCCCAACCTTATTGTTGCCGCAGCCCCTTGCAGGTAATTGCTGCTGGACTTTGAGGAATGGGCGCGCACGACATGGTCGGGACGTCCCAAGCTCGAAAGCGTGACTTGTTTGCCAAAGCTAAAGTCGTTATTCATCGCTAATCCCATGCCAAATTTCAGGCGGTAACGCCCAACAACCAATGTTTTGAGCACACCCATGTTCTTCAATTGGACATAAAACGAATAGTGGTCGTAACCCCATTTGTTATATCGGTTGAAAAACGGCTCACCGCTGTCTTTCGCGCCGGTCAGGCCGGCCTTTACATAGTCGGCGAACCGGAAGGTATAGTGAAACGAGTGGCTGTAACGACTGCCCAAATAGCCGCCATGGTCGCCGCGCCGCTCATAAAACGGGAACTTTGCCGTAAGCAATAGCTCTTGCTTGCCATACTGGAAGACATTCTTCAATTTAGGAAAATCTCGTTTGGCCGGCTCGCCTGCATAGACAAAAAACATCAACAAGGCAAGGCGCTGGTGGTCCAGCGACTCTATCAACGCCAGTTCATTGGTACTTTTCATCGAACCGTATCGATGTACATGCTCCAAAATATCTGCTATCTGCGATGCCGACAGGAAGGAGAGCTGCTCTAAATCCTCACGCGTTGCCGTGTTCAGGTTGACAGGGTGTTCTTCCAAGTCGCAAAGAACCTCAAAAGTGTTTTCCAATGACGAAGTCTCCGACTCCTCGTCATTGTTCAGTTCAAAAAATAGGGCTTCCCATCTGCGCGCCTCTTGTGCCGAAAGGTGCGTCGAATAAAAAAGAGAGACGCTGAGAACGAGGATTTTCAGGCTTATTCTTGCATTGGATTTCATCATAGGTCAGTTCTGTTTTTAAAAAAAAGAGGCGGGAAAGCCGGCGCGCGACCCTCCCGTCATCAAGCCATCATGCCTTACTTTACTTCCCAAATATCGTTGGTTTCAAGCAATTCCGCAAATTTGTGATACTTCTTCTGCTGTTTCACCTGTTCAATTTGTTCATGAATGGCGGCATCATAAGAGATTCCCTCCACATCGCGGATTACGCCCAGCGCAATGGGAAAACCGTCTTCATGCTTCATCATTGCCAGCTTCAATTGCAAGGTATTGTCCTCGCAATGCGCATCGTGTACCAAAATGTCGTTTTCACCAATGCCGTTTTCACCGATTTTAACGACTTTCAAGCCGAAGCCCTCCTGCATTAGTCCAAACTCATTGTTCTCACCGAAAATCAGCGGCTTGCCGTGTTCAACATAAATCGCATATTTCTGGCGCCCCTCCTTGGAATAGATCAATTCATGGGCACCATCGTTAAATATCACACAATTCTGCAATATCTCACACACCGCAGCACCTTTATGCCGATGAGCGGCCTTCAAGACCTCTACCGTCGCGCCCGCATCCGTCGCCACAGCGCGCGCAAAGAACTTCCCACGGGCGCCGAAACAGAGTTCCGCCGGAGAGAACGGGTCTTCAACCGTGCCGAAGGGTGATGTCTTGCTCACAAATCCGCGCGGCGAGGTAGGCGAATACTGCCCTTTCGTCAAACCGTAGATGCGGTTGTTGAGCAAGATAATGTTCAAGTCAATGTTGCGCCTCATGGCATGAATAAAATGATTGCCGCCAATGGCAAGCCCGTCGCCGTCGCCACTCACCTGCCATACGGTAAGCCCGGGATTTACCACTTTCGCGCCCATGGCAACTGCCGCCGCACGTCCGTGAATGGTCTGCATACCGTAAGTGTTCATGTAATACGGCAGACGCGAAGAGCAGCCGATGCCCGAGATGACTGCGATTTGATGAGGCGGAACGCCCAGCTCTGCCATCGCCTTATGCAAAGATGCCAGAAAGAAGTGGTCGCCACAGCCGGGGCACCAGCGCGGCTGACCTTTTTTAAAATCTTGTGCTGTATATTGAGTCATTTTCTCTCCTCCTTATTTTTTTAACATTTGCTCAAAACTTTCCACCAATTCTGCCACGACAAAAGGCTGACCCTTGACTTGGTTGTACTGCAAGGGCACAAAACCGTCGACCCTCGAGCGCAGATAGCCTGCCAGCTGGCCTGTGTTTTGTTCTGCCACGACCACTTTTTTGTAGCGCTTGAGGATTTCTGACGTGTTGGCAGGCAGTGGACGGATGTACTTGAACTGAGCCAACGCCACCCTGTGTCCTTTTTGGCGCAATTCCTCCATTGCAGAATACAAGTGGCCAAATGTGCTGCCAAAGCCTGTAATCAACAGGTCGGCATCGGCATCACCATAAACCTCAAGCTCTGGAACTGGTATTGAATCGACTTTCTTGGCACGCAGCCGCACCATTTTGTCGTGGTTTTCAGGTTCGGTGGAGACAATGCCCGTTTCACTGTCTTTTTCCAAGCCGCCTATGATGTGGGCATAGCCTTCTTGGCCTGGAATTGCCCAGTACCTGACCGCAGTCTCAGGGTCGCGGACATAGGGTGAATAGGCATTTTTCATCTCCGCGGTGGCATAGTGCGGACGGATTTCTGGCAAGTCTTCCAACTTTGCCAGCTTCCATGCTGCCGAGCCGTTGGCAATAAATGCGTCGCTTAACAAAACAACTGGCGTCATGTGCTCCAATGCCATTTTTGCTGCCGTGTAGGCCGCCTCAAAACAGTCTGTCGGGCTGGTTGCCGCAATGACGGGCAACGGACTTTCTCCGTTGCGACCATACAATACTTGCAGCAAGTCGGTTTGTTCGCTTTTTGTGGGCAAGCCCGTCGACGGGCCGCCGCGCTGTACATCAATGACAACCAACGGGAGCTCATCCATCACCGCCAGGTTCATCGCTTCAGATTTCAACGCGATACCGGGGCCGGAAGTGCTTGTCACCGCCAGTGCACCGGCAAACGAAGCACCAATGGCGCTCGCACAGGCACTGATTTCGTCTTCGCCCTGCACCGTGACAACGCCCATTGAGCGGTGTTTCGCCAACTCATGCAGGATGTCTGTTGCAGGCGTAATGGGATAAGAGCCCAGGAACAGGGGCAAGCCGGCACGCTCCGCCGCTGCTATCAGACCATAAGCCATGGCTTTATTGCCCGTAATGTCCATGTATCTGCCTGCCTCCTTTTGCCTTGTCTCTATCCGGTAGGTTGCAGGGACGCTGGCATGGACATTGTGGCCGTAGTCATAGCCGGCGCGCACGACTTTGATGTTGTTTTCCGCAACGGCAGGCTTTTTGGCAAATTTATCGCGCAAGAAGTTTTCCACCAGTGCCAAGTCGCGATGGAACAGCCAGCAGACAATGCCCAAGGCAAACATGTTCCGGCTCTTCAACATGGCTTTGTTGTCCATTCCCGTATCGGCCAGGCAGTCTTTCACCATCGTGGTCAACGGACATTGGATTACCCGGTCTTCGTCAATCCCCATCTCGCCCAAAAAGTCGGCGTTCGAGAATTTCGCCTTTTCCAAGTCCTTGGGACCAAATGCGTCGGTATCGATGATGATAGTTGCCTGGGGCTTGGCAAACTGATACTGTGTTTTGAGGGCTGCCGCGTTCATGGCCACCAGCACGTCGCAGGCGTCGCCCGGCGTGTATACCTTCCCTTCTCCGATGTGCACCTGAAATCCGGATACGCCGGTCAAGGAACCTTGTGGGGCTCGGATGTCCGACGGATAGTCTGGAAAAGTCGAGATGCCGTTGCCTACAATTGCAGAAACGGTTGAAAAAATATTACCGGCCAGCTGCATGCCGTCGCCAGAATCGCCTGAAAAACGGACTACCACCTGGTCAAGTTCTTTTACTTCCAATTGATTATCCATGGTCTTAATTTTGAAGAATATGATTGATGTTTTTTACCATTTAACTTATGCAAAGGTGAGAAATATTCTTGGAAAGTCAAAATGTTTTACCCAAAAATGCTATCTTCACATTGCAAAATGTATTTTATTTACCTTTTTATGCACACAAAAGAATGTTTTTACGTTTTTTATGTGTTTTGTAGATATTTTTTGTGTTTTCATTGAAAGAAAAGGGAACTGATAAGAGACAAAAAAGAGAAGAAATGGAGGTCAAATCGTAGGTTGTGACGACGAGGTCTAACAAAAGCATGCCTGTCAAGGAAAGCTCATAGACGACGAAGAAGAAGAAGAAAAAAAAACGCTGGAGCGATGTGAGAAAACAGTGAGAAGACGATAAGTTGACATGCTGCTTTCGCAGGCTTTTAACCACAGTTCATTTGAGTCGACCATAAAAAGCAAGGTAAAAGCAAGTGCAGAGGGTCGTGCGTCCATCCGTGAAAATCTGAGTCGACCATAAAAAGCAAGGTAAGTTGACATGAAAATATTGGATTAACTTTTAAAAAGCGAATCAACTGGCTTCTTCATAAAATGAAATACAGCCCACCCGCCGGATTAACTGTAAGACAGCGGGGGCGAGAGGGGGGCATGAAGTCTCAAAAGCTGTTCCATGTTTTTTGTCCAAGAATTTGTTCAACCGTCTTTCCCTATGCTTAAATTCTAATGGCGACACGCTATTTTTGCCGCAAAAAATGGGCGTTTTACTTATATTTTCCCTTCGTTCAGGGTGAAATTCTACAAAAAAGAATGAAAATGCCGTATTTTTTTTCATTTTTTCCAAAAAGAAATGGATTTTAAAAAAAATAGTTATCTTTGCAAATCAAAATAATAACATATCAAAACATAGAAAAAACATAAAATGAAAAAGATTTTATTTCTTGTAGCTGTTGCATTAGCTACCCTGCCTGTTGCGGCGCAGCAGACAAAGTATGTAATCAAGGGAAAATGCCCCGACAATGCGAAGTTCATCTACATCACCGACCGGCTGACCAACACGAAAATAGACAGTACACAGGTGAAAAAGGGGAAGTTCTCCCTCACTGGCAGTGCGGAGAAGAATGCGTTGCTCTCGATTTCAAAAGAAGGTGATTTGTGGCAGACCCTGTTCTTCAACGACGGCACGCCCATCACAGTTTTCCTCAACGACAGCACTCTTAAAGGCTCTGCGCTGAACCAGAAGGTGGCGGCATTCGACTTGGAAATCTCAAGGTCCATGGAAAAGATGCAAGCATTAGGGGCGAAGATGCGCTCGTTGAGTGAAGAAGAGCAAAAAAGCCAGGCATTCACGCTGCAAGTTGAGGCCATGAACCTCATGAAGGACATCAACGCCTCATACACCAAGATGTTGAACGAGAACCGGGACAATCTGCTGCCGGCAGCATTCATTGACCAGATGTACGAGTGGCTGGAGGAAGAAACGTTCAAGGAGGCCCTTGACGCAAAATATGTTTATGCCAACCATCCTTATGTGCTGAAAATGAAGAAAGCCATTGAAGACTATGAGGCGCGCCAAAAAGCCATTGAAGAGGCGAAAAAAGCGACAATCGGCAAGAAGTTCACTGACTTGGAAGAACCCGACGTCGACGGCAACATGCACAAGTTGAGCGAATATGTCGGCAAGGGCAAATGGGTTTTGGTAGACTTCTGGGCTTCATGGTGCGGGCCGTGCCGTGCGGAAATGCCTAACGTGGTGGCTGCCTACCACAAATACCGCGACAAAGGCTTCGACGTAGTGGGGCTTTCATTTGACACCAAAAAAGACGCCTGGGTCAAAGCAATCAAGGACTGGGAAATGCCCTGGACACACCTGTCTGACCTGAAAGGCTGGCAGACGGTTGCCGCAAGCACTTATCAAATCAACAGCATCCCGGCAAGCTTGCTCGTCGACCCAGACGGCAACATCGTTACACGAGACTTGCGCGGCGAGGACTTGATGAAAAAGTTGGAGGAGATTTTCGGTCAATAAGAATCTTCTGCCTTCTTTATCTTCATGAAGAAGAAATCGTCTTCTTCATGAATTGAGAAAGAGTACAATAAAGGCTGGCCCCACTCTTGGAGTCCGGCCTTTTTTGCCGTTTTTCCCAGGTGTCATTTGGCTGATTGAGAAATGTTTATTATTTTTGCAGTCAAAATGTAAAGTATGAATACTCGTATTTTTTATGCTGCCTTGTTTTCTTTCCTGTTCACATCGTGCATCAAAGACGAGCCGCTGAACATGGAATGCGACATTTTAAGTGCATGGGTAGAGGGCGAGGAGTATACGCCCTATTTTTACCATGAGACGGACATGAGAATAGAGGACATCGCCTCAAACCGGAATAAAATAGCATTTGTTACCCGTTCATTGATTGGCTTACCCAAAATCCGGGTATATTTCAGCCTCACCCCGGGGGCGACGATTGAGCCAGCCAGCGGTTCGGAGCAAGATTTCTCGGACGGCCCGATCATCTACACAGTGACCTCGGAAGATGGCGCCTATACGCGCCAATACGCGATAACATTCCAAGAAGCACAACAAAAAACGCACTATCAATACGATTTCGAGCATTTTGAACTCGGGAAATATTACAATTGGTATGAAATAGACAATTACATAGGCCGGCAGGACATCTGGGCAACAGGGAATCCCGGCTTTGCGATTGCCAACGCCAAAAATTCTCCAGAGGACTACCCTAGCGTCGTTGAGAAAAACGGCTTTCGAGGAAATGGCGTACGCTTAACCACCTGCGATGCCGGCAGTTTGGCAAGAATATTGAAAAAGCCCATCGCGGCAGGCAATTTATACCTGGGCAAGTTCAACACCGACAAGGTGATGAGCAACTCTGTGGAAGCCACGGAGATGGGCATTCCTTTTGCACAAGAACCTGTCAAAGTGACGGGATACTACAAATACCGCCCCGGCGAGCGATTCACGGACAAAAACATGACCGTGGTTCCCAATCGGACGGACTCGGCCAGTATTTACGCTGTGCTTTACCCCAATAAGGACAACAACGGAAAAAGCATTGTGCTCAACGGCGGAAATGTACTCACACACCCGTCAATTGTCAGAATAGCACAGGTGGAAAAACTGCCTGCAACCAACCAATGGACCCGCTTCGAGATGACTTTTAAAGGCAATGAGCACATCGACGGCAAGCGACTATACAACCGGGGATACAACCTCGCATTGGTCTTCTCTTCCAGCAAGACAGGCAATCTCTTCGAAGGTGCCATCGGCAGCACACTATACATTGACAACGTGGAAATTTTCACCAAAGAACAACATTGATCCATCATGAGAAAAACCGCAACAATCCTCATAGTCTCATTGGCCTCACTATTTCTTCACTCCACAAGAGCAAATGCCTTCTCCGACGACTTGGAACTGAGAAGCCGCATCGGCTATCACATTGGCGCGACTGCACCGTTGAACATGCCTGCCACCGTGCGCAGCGTTGACGCCTATCACCTGACAGCATCATTCCTGCTAGGACTAGACGTGATGAAACCTGTGAGCGAAAAATTTGGGCTGCAAACAGGACTGAGGCTGGAGAACAAGGGCATGGACGGTGAAATCTCCACCAAGGCCTATCGCATGGAAATGAGGACAAAGGACAGCTACACAGCAGGCGTTTACACAGGACAAATCAGGCAGAAAGTCAGGGAATGGATGCTCACACTACCCTTGCAAATGACCTATAAACTCAGCCGACAAATACAATTGAAAGGCGGCCCTTACGCCTCATTGCTCATTGACAAGGAATTTAGCGGCATTGCCTTCAACGGCTACCTCCGCCAGGACGGCCCAACTGGCCCCAAGGTGCTGATGGGGAACAAAGAAGGTGAGTGGGCCACATACGATTTCAGCGAACACATGCGCAACCTGCAAATGGGCATCGCAATCGGAGCCGACTGGCAGGGGCACCGCCGGCTGGGCGTCTCGATAGACGTGAACTGGGGCTTAACCGGTATACTCAAAAGCGATTTCAAGACCGTTGAACAAACCTTATACCCCATCTACGGCACCATCGGCATATTCTATCGACTGAGATAAGGAGTCAGAAAATGGACTCGGACAGCGTGCCTCACCATCTGCTTTATTGTAGGCAGGGGGCAACTTATGCGCAAATTTCTTCTTCAAATTTGAGTTTTTTCGTACTTTTGCAACTATAAACACCTAAGAAAATTGAAAATGAAGAATTTCAAACCCAATCCGTGGATACTTCCACAACCCGTGCTCATTATCGGCACCTACGACAAAAACGGTAATGCCAATGCCATGAATGCCGCCTGGGGTGGGCAATGGGACACGAATGAAATCATGATTTCACTGGGCTCGCATGCCACGACAGACAACCTCGCCGGAAATTCCGACTTTACCGTCGCATTTGCTACGGAAAAAACGATGATCGCCTCTGATTATGTAGGCATTGTAAGCAGCAGGGACACGCCCGGCAAGATGGGAAAGACGGGGTGGACAATCGAAAAAGCACCTAACGTAAACGCACCTGTATTCAAGAACTTCCCCATGACGTTAGAATGTCAGGTGAAACAGAAAATAGACGAATCCGAAACCGGATTCTTCCTCATTGCAAAAATCGTCAACATCCTTTGTGACGAGGCATTTCTGGCAGAAGACGGCAAACCCGATGTCGAAAAGATGAAACTCATCGCCTACGACCCCATCCATCACGCATACCTCTCGCTCGGGAAAGCCATCGGAAAAGCATTTTCTGACGGAAAACAGCTAAAATGTCCTTGATCTCATGAAGTTTTATGATGGAAAAATTACTGGCCACAATTTTTTCTGGCCATACTATGCTATTCCAAAACAAATCAATTGCAGGAAGACCTCTTCCCCAATTCCTCGCAAAGGCGCGCCCGCAGCCGCTCGGCATCGTCAGGATACAGCTTGACGCGACG